>Ga0302295_1000124_pt1 | contig 10477 bp, 8 predicted proteins | sample III_Fen_N2_4_FD_194545 | JGI IMG/M metagenome (GOLD analysis project Ga0302295, IMG submission 194545) | Peat permafrost microbial communities from Stordalen Mire near Abisko, Sweden - III_Fen_N2_4 | ecosystem: Environmental > Terrestrial > Soil > Wetlands > Permafrost | place: Sweden: Abisko... | reverse complement strand
CCGGCCGCGCGACCACGTTGAACCGGGTGCGGTTCGCGTCGCCGGTCTGGATCCCGTCGGCGAGGATCTCCAGGCCGTAGATCGGGGCGACCCGGGCCGACGCGACCGCCGCCGCACCACGCTCGCCGCGGTCGGCGATCTGCTTCGCCGCGCCCGCGGTGTTGTACGTGGTCTGGATCGTCCACGGGCGCGACCGGAGGAAGTCGTCCGCCTGGGCGAGGGCCGCGGAGATCGAGTAGACCCGCTCGATGGTCTCCAGCCGCTCCCCCGGCAGGGCGAGCAGGGCCAGCCGCACCGGCACCGCGACCTCACCCGCGATCGGCAGGTCGAACGCGTACAACAGGTCCAGGTTCTCGCGGATGGTCCCCAGCAGCGAGCTCTCGACGGGGACGACGCCCGCGTCGGCCTCGCCGTCGCGCACGGCCTCGAAGACGGCCCGGAACGAGGAGAGGGGCCCGGCATCGGGCGAGGCGAAGAACCGGAGCACGGCCTCCTCGGCGAAGGCACCGGGCTCACCGGTGTAGGCGACGCGGAACGGGCGCCCGCTCACGGTCGGCGGCCCCGGGTCACCTGGACCGAGACCGGGATCGCGTAGTGGCCGTCCGGCCGCAGGTGCGGCGCCGCCAGGCGGTCGAACGCCTCGCGGATCCGCACCTGGACCTCCGGGGCCTGGCCCGTGACCAGCGGCGGGATCCGGACCGCCGAGTCCAGCACCCCGTGCCAGAGCGTGTCGAGGTCGGGAACCATCGCCTCGAACATGACCCGCCCGAGACCGACGTCGGTGAACCCGGCGCCCGTCAGCAGCGTCCGGAGCTCATCATCGGAGCGGAAGTTGGTCGGCCCCTCCGGGATCCCCGCGGGCGGCGGCGCGCCGGCCGCAGCGACCGCGTCGAGCATCACGCCCAGGACCCGGTTCCGACGCGGGGCATCCCAGGACGAGAGCGCGAGCCAGCCGCCAGGCCTCAGGACGCGCAATGCCTCCCGCAGGGCCACATCGGGCCGCCCCACGTGGTTGAACACGAAGTTGCCGACGACCGCATCGAATGCCCCCTCCCCCGCCGGGATCGCCTCGAACGAGCCGACCCGGAACGGGATCGACGGGTGGGCCAGCGCCGCGCGCCGGACCATCGAAGGCGCGACGTCGATGCCCACGGTGTCCGCCCCGAGCGCCGCGGCGGCGGCCGCGAGGTCGCCCGGTCCGCAGCCGACATCCAGGACCTGATGGGCCGGCGCGACGCACGCGGATGCCAGCAGGGACCCGATGATCCGGCCGGTCAGCGGGCGCAGGAATGCGTAGGACCCGGCGCGTGCCTCCCAGCCCGCGGCCTCGAAGGCGTTGAACGCCTCGGCATCGATGGGCGGCGGACCCGCCCGCACGGGAACGGACCCGGGAAGCGGCGCGGCCCCGGGACCGCCGCCGCCTAGAGGTTGAACCACTCGGTCGTGTCGATGGGGCGGGCGTCGTCATCGAACTCGGCGACGACCGGTCCGCCCGGCTCGGCGCCTCTCCCGTGCCCGCGCCGTGACCCGGCTGCCTCTGTGGCTCCGGCCCAGGACGGATCGCCGAGCATCACGTTAAGCGCGTCCACGTACGCCTCGACCGAGGCCGCGACGATGTTCGTGCTGGCGATCTCGCCCGTGTACGGCCCATCCGACCGCGTGCCCTCGGCGGTCGCCGGCGGCGCGACCCGCACCGTCACGCGCCCCTCCGCGTCGGGACCCTCGGCCAGGGCATGCACGTCGTACCCGATCAGCAGCGGCCGTCCGCCCAGCACCTCCGCGAGAGCCAGGTCGACTGCCCGGAACAGCGCGTCCACCGCGCCGTTCCCTTCCGCGGACGCCTGCCAGTCACGGCGGCCTGCCTGGAGCACGACCGCGGCGCGGCTGTTGACGTTGCTCCCGGACGTGACCGTCCAGCGCTCCAGCCGGATCGGGTCCGGGGCGTCGGTCATGCCGTGTCTCCCGGAGCGCTGCCGTTGGTCGTCGTGAAGTGGCGCTCGTCCCGGCGGCGGAGCTCCGCGCCCGACTTCCAGATCGCGTACTCGAGGGAGTCCGCCAGTGCCTGCGCCGACGCGGCGATGATGTTCGTGTCGCTGCCCATCGTGCTCCAGGTGCGCGCGCCGTCCTGCGAGTCGATGATGACGCGTGTGCGGGCGGCCGTCGCGGTGATCCCGTCGAGGATGCGGACCTTGTAGTCCACCAGGTGGACCCCGTCGAGCACCGGGTAGAACGCGCCGAGGGCCTTGCGCAGCGCGCCGTCCAGCGCGTTGACCGGGCCGTTCCCGTCGGCGGCCGTGTGCAGGACCTCGCCCGCCACCTCCACCTTGACCGTGGCCTCTGCCAGGAGCTCCCGGCCGGACCGCTGCTCCACGAGGCACGTGTAGTCCACGATCCGGAACGGCGCCTCGTAACCGGGCGAGTTGCGCCGGATCAGGAGCTCGAAGGAGGCCTCGGCTCCCTCGAAGGCCAGGCCCTCGTTCTCCAGGCGCTTGATCAGCCGGCTGAGCTCCTTCGCGTCCAGCACGCCGTCGAGCTCGAGGCCCAATTGCCGCGCCCGGATCGAGGTGTTGGCCTTGCCGCCCAGCTCGGATACCACGAGTCGCCCCGCGTTGCCGACGGCCTTCGGGTCCACGTGCTGGTAGCTGCGCTCCACCTTCGCCACGGCCGCGCCGTGCACCCCGCCCTTGTGGGCGAAGGCGGACCGGCCGACGTACGGCTGGTAGTCGTTCGGGTTCTGGTTGGCGATCTCCGCCACGGAGCGCGACAGCTCCGTCAGCGCGGTCAGGTCCCCGCCGCCCACCGGGCTCAGCTGGTTCGGCGTCTTGAGCGCCAGGTTCGCCAGGATCGAGACCATGTTCGCGTTGCCGCAGCGCTCGCCGTAGCCGTTGATCGTCGCCTGGACGTGGCGGACCCCGGCCTGGACGGCCGCGATCGAGTTGGCCACCGCCAGCTCGGCATCGTTGTGGGTATGGATGCCCCAGGTGACGGCCGGGGCGCCCGGATCGCCCTCCAGCGAGCCCATGACGTCGCCCAGGATTCGCACCAGCTCGTCGGTCAGGGTGCCGCCGTTCGTGTCGCACAGGACGAGGCTGTGCGCGCCCGCGCCCCGCGCCGCCCGCAGCGTGGCCAGGGCATAGTCCCGGTCGGCGCGGTAGCCGTCGAAGAAGTGCTCCGCGTCGTAGACGGCCTCACGCCCGTGGTCCGCGATGAACCCGACGGAGTCCGCGATCATGTCCAGGTTCTGGGCAGGCGTCGCGCCCAGGACCTCGGTCACGTGCAGCAGCCAGCTCTTGCCGAAGATCGTCACGACCGGCGTCTCGGCCGCGACGAGCTCGCGCAGGTTCGGGTCGTCGCCGGGCTTGTTGGCCTTGTGGCGGGTGCTCCCGAACGCGGCCAGCCTCGCGTGCTCCCAGCGGACCGTGCGGGCCGCGGCGAAGAACTCGATGTCCTTCGGGTTGGAGCCTGGCCAGCCGCCCTCGATGAACGGGAATCCGTACTCGTCGAGCATGCGTGCCACGCGCAGCTTGTCCGCGAGCGAGAGCGTGATGTTCTCGCCCTGGGTGCCGTCGCGGAGGGTCGTGTCGTAGAGGATGACCGGTTGGTCGTTCATGGCGTTGCGTCCTGTGGGCTGCGGGGTGGGGTCGTCGATCGGCTGGGGCCGGTCACCCGCGTCGGGCGGGCACCGGCCGTCAAATCGCGATCCGGTCCCCGATCACGCGGGCCATCTCCCTGGTCCCGACCACGGTGCAGGATGCCGCTTCAACCGGGTCCGACGGCATGAGGTCCCTTGTGCGGATCCCGTCCGCAAGCACGCCGTTGACCGCCGACTCGATGGCGTCCGCGGCCTCGGCCTGCCCCAGCGACCAGCGCAGCATCATCGCCGACGACAGGATCGTCCCCAGCGGGTTGGCGATGTCCTGGCCGGCGATGTCCGGGGCCGAGCCGTGGATCGGCTCGTACAGGCCGTGGCGACCGTGGGCGGTGGTCCGGGTCCCGAGCGACGCTGACGGCAGCATCCCCAGCGAGCCGGCGATGACCGCCGCCTCGTCCGAGAGGATGTCCCCGAACAGGTTCTCGGTCACGAGCACGTCGAAGCTGGCCGGCCACCTGGCGAGGACCATCGCGGCGGAGTCCACCAGGCGGTGGTCCAGGGCCACGTCCGGGAAGTCCGCGTGGACCTCCCCGGTGACCTTGCGCCAGAGCCGCGACGTCGCGAGCACGTTGGCCTTGTCCACCTGGGTCAGCTTCCGGCGCCGGCCGCGGGCCAGCTCGAACGCCAGCGTGACGATCCGCCGGATCTCGCCCTCGGTGTACCAGAGGGTGTCGATGGCGGCGCGCTCGCCGTCGGGCGTCGTGCGCTGCTCTGACGGCTTGCCGAAGTAGAGGCCGGAGGTGAGCTCGCGGACGATGAGGCAGTCCACGCCCTCGAGGAGCTCCGGCTTCAGCGGTGAGGCCGAGATGAGCGAGGGATTGACGGTGATCGGCCGCAGGTTGGCGAACAGGCCCAGGCCGCCGCGGAGCGCGAACAGTGCCTGCTCGGGCCGGACGGTCGCGTCGGGGTCGTCCCATTTCGGGCCGCCGACGGCACCGAGCAGGACGGCATCCGCGTCACGACAGGCCTCGACGTCCTCGGGGCGGATGGCGACGCCGTACGCGTCGATCCCCGCCCCGCCGACGGTCAGCTCCTGCCAGGCGAACCCGAACCCGAACCGGTGGCCCACGGTCTCGAGGACCGAGACCGCCCCCGCGATGACCTCGCGCCCCACGCCGTCGCCGGGTATGAGCGCGATGCGGTAGGTCGGCGACGGGTCGCCGGTCGCCGCCCCCGCGCCCTCCGTCATGGGAGATCCTCCGCGACGCGCCCGCCAGTGGACGCCACCGCGACGCCATCCATCTCCGCGGCGTGGAGCTTGTTGGCCGCCACCAGGTACGCCTCCAGCGAGGCCTCGATGATGTTCGTGGACAGGCCATGGCCGGTCACCACCACGGCTGCCGGCCCCTCGTCCGACGAGCGACGTGCGCGGACCAGCACCTGGCCCTGCGCGTCACCCTCGGCGGAGACGGCCTTGATCTCGTACTCGGTGAGGACCGGGTTCCACTGGAGGACCGGGCGGATCGCCTCGTCGACGGCCTTGAACAGCGCGTTGACAGGGCCGTTGCCCGTGGAGTCGCCCGCCTTCGCCTCCCCGGCGACCACGACGGACACGGAGCCCACCGAGTGCCCGCCGGACGAGGAGCTGATGCTCCAGCCCAGCAGCTCGATGGACCGCGGCACCTCGGCCTTCTTCTGCTCGATGAGGGCCAGCAGATCCGCGTCCGTGACCTCCTTCTTGGTGTCGGCCAGGGCGATCGCGGCGCGATACAGCTCGTCCAGCTGGTCGCCATCCACCTCCTGGCCCAGCTCCCGGAGCTTGCCCTGCAGACCGCGCCGGCCGGACAGCTTGCCGATGGACAGGGTGCTGCCGGCCAGCCCGATCGACTGCGGGGTCATGATCTCGTACGTCAGCGGGTTCTTGAGGAACCCGTCCTGGTGGATGCCGGATTCGTGCGCGAACGCGTTGGAGCCCACGATCGCCTTGTTGGGCTGGATCGCGAACCCGGTCAGGTAGGACACCAGGCGCGAGGCCGGGGTGATCTGCTCGGTCTGGACGCCGGCAGCCGAGTCCGGGAACTGCCCGGGGCGCGTCCGGAGGGCCATGACGACCTCTTCCAGGCTGGCGTTGCCGGCGCGCTCGCCGAGGCCGTTGATGGTGACCTCGACCTGGCGGGCGCCAGCCTGCACCGCGGCCAGGGTGTTCGCGGTGGCGAGGCCCAGGTCGTTGTGGCAGTGGACGCTGATCACGGCTGCGTCGCCGATCCTCTCCTTGACCCGGCCCACGAGGGCGCCGAACTCGGACGGGATCGCGTAGCCCACGGTGTCGGGGATGTTGAGCGTGGACGCCCCGGCCTCGGTGACCGCCTCGTAGACCTCGAGCAGGAATGCATCCTCGGTGCGCGAGGCGTCCTCGGCGGAGAACTCGATCTCGGCGTCGCGACCGAGGGTCTGGCGGGCCCACGTCACCCAGCGCACGGCCTCGGACAGGGCCTGCTCGCGGGAGATGCGCAGCTTGTGCTTGAGGTGGATGTCGCTGGTGGCGATGAACAGGTGCAGGTGGGGACGCTCGGCGATGCCGATGGCCTCCACCGCACGCTGCGGATCGCCGTCCCTGCAGCGTGCGAGCGCCGCGACGGCGATCCCGCCCCGCGTCTCCTCGGCGATCCGCCTGACGGCCTCGAAGTCGCCGGGCGAGGCGGACGGGAAGCCCGCCTCGATCACGTCGACCTTGAGCCGCGCGAGCTGGCGCGCGACCTCCAGCTTCTCCGCGGCGGTCAGGCCGGCGCCCGGCGCCTGCTCACCGTCACGCAGGGTCGTGTCGAAGATCCGGATCGAACCGGCCGGGACCCCGCCGCCGTAGCGGGGTTTGATGGCCTCGAACGTCATGGCTTACCTCTCCCCGCCGGGTACGTTGCTGGCAACCGCCTGGGCCTGGCCGGCCTCGACCACGACGGGCTTGAGGAACGGCATCTTCGCGCGCAGGTCCGCGCCGACCTGCTCGATCTGGTGGTTGCGGTCGCGCTCGCGCAGCTCGCGGAACTCGCCACCGCCGGCCTCCTGGACCGCGATCCACCGGTCGGCGAAGGCGCCGCTCTGGATGTCGGTCAGGACGTCGCGCATGGCCGCCTTCGAGCCCTCGGTCACGCGCGGGCCGGAGACGTAGTCGCCGAACTCCGCGGTGTCGCTCACGCTGAAGCGCATGAAGTTGAGGCCGCCGCGGTACATGAGGTCCACGATCAGCTTCAACTCGTGCATCGTCTCGAAGTACGCCAGCTCGGGCTGGTAGCCGGCCTCGACCAGCGTCTCGAAGGCGGCCTTCACCAGGGCTGACACGCCGCCGCAGAGGAGCGCCTGCTCGCCGAACAGGTCGGTCTCGGTCTCCTCCTTGAACGTTGTCTCGAGCACACCGGCGCGCGTGGAGCCGATGCCCCAGGCGTAGGCAAGGGTCCGCGCCCGGGCCGTGCCGGAGCCGTCCTGCTCCACCGCGAACAGGGCCGGCACGCCGCCACCCTGCTCGTAGACGGAGCGGAGGAGGTGACCCGGGCCCTTCGGCGCGACCATGCCCACGTCCACCCCGGCATCCGGCTGGATCCGGCCGAACCGGATGTTGAAGCCGTGGGCGAACATCAGCAGCGCGCCGGGCTTCAGGTTCGGGGCGACGTCCTCGTCGTAGACGGCCTTCTGGGCCGTGTCCGGCACGGCGATCATCACGACGTCCGCGACCTTCACGGCCTCCGCGGTGTCCAGCACGCGCAGGCCCGCGGCCTCGGCGAGGGAGCGGCTCTTGGAGCCCGCGGCCAGGCCGACGACGACGTTCACGCCGCTGTCCCGCAGGTTGAGCGCATGGGCGTGGCCCTGGCTCCCGTAGCCGATGACCGCGACGGTCTGCCCGTCGAGCGCCGTCGGATCGGCATCGGCGTCGTAGTACATCTTCGCGGTCACAGCTTGAGTGCCTCCTCGATGGAACCGGCGCCGCGCAGCATGACGACCGCGCCGGTCCGGACAAGTTCCTTGATCCCGTAGCCGCGCACCAGGGCGACCAGGCTGTCGATCTCGGCCTCGGTGCCGCTCGCCTCGACGATGACGGAGTCCGGGGCGATGTCCACGATGCGGCCCTTGAAGAGCTCGACGATCTTGATGACCTCGGCCCGGTTGCCATCGGTCGCGCGGACCTTCAGGAGAGCGAGCTCGTGCTCCACCACCTGGTCCGCGGTGACGTCCTGGACCTTGAGCACGTCGATCAGCCGGTAGAGCTGCTTGGCGGCCTGCTCCACCGCGACGTCGTCGCCGTGGAGGGTGAGCGTCATCCGGCTGATGTGCTCCTTGTCGGTCCGGGAGACCGCCAGGGAGTCGATGTTGAAGTTGCGGGCTCGCATCAGGCTCGCGACCCGGTTGAGCACGCCTGGCTTGTCCATGACGAGCACGACGAGGATGTGGCGGCCGGCCTCGCCGGTGCCGGGGATCGAGCGGGGCGGCGGAGCCGTGTGGGCAACCGCCGCAGGCGGCGTGGTGGGGTCCGGCGATGCGTCCGGCTGGGTGGCGGCCGCGGGATCGGGGTTCATTCCTCCGGCCTCCGCTGCTCGATCAGGTCGGACAGGCCCTTGCCCGCCGGCATCATCGGATACACGTTCTGCTCCTGCTCGATCTCGAACCAGATGAGCGCCGGCCCGTCCACCGCCTGCGCAGCGCGGATCGCGGCGTCCACCTCGTTCGTCGTGCTCACCTTGAAGGCGGGGATCCCGTAGGCCTCGGCGAGCTTGACGAAGTCGGGACCGGGCAGGTGCGACGAGTGGTAGTTGCCGGCGTACACGAGCTCCTGCCACTGCCGGATCATGCCCAGCTTCTTGTTGTCGAGGAGCGCAATCTTCACCGGGATCCGGTCCGCGGCGAGGGTCATCAGCTCCTGGCTGGTCATCTGGAAGCCGCCGTCACCGCAGACCGCCCACGTCTCCGCGTCGGGGTTGCCGAGCGCGGCACCCATCGCGGCCGGGACCGCGAAGCCCATCGTGCCGAGGCCGCCCGAGCTGATGTGGCTGTGCGGCCGGCGGAACCGGGTGTAGCGGGCGAGCCACATCTGGTTCTGGCCGACGTCCGCGACGTATGTCGCGACGTGGTCGGTCAGGGTGCCGATGCGCTCCACGACGTGGTCCGCGGTGAGGATGTCGGAGCGGCCGGAGCCGTGCCAGGACGAGCCCTCGGATTCCTCGCGCCACCCCTTGAGCTCCTCGAAGTACTCCGCGCGCTCGGCCGGGTCCACCGGGTGGACCAGCCTGGTCAGGCCCTGGAGCACGTTCTTCGCGTCGCCGACGATCGGGACCTCCACGGCCACGTTCTTGCCGATCTCGGCCGGGTCGATGTCCGCGTGGATGATCCGGGCGTACGGGGCGTAGGTCTTGACCGAGCCCGTGACGCGGTCGTCGAACCGCATCCCGATGGCGATCAGCAGGTCGGCCGACTGGATCGCGCGGTTGACGTGCTTCCAGCCGTGCATGCCCATGTAGCCGTAGGCGAGGGGATGCTCCTCGTCCATGCACCCGATACCCAGCAGGGTCCAGGCAACGGGGATCTGCGCCTTCTCGGCGAACGCCTTGAGCTCGTCCCATGCCTCGGCGATCAGGACGCCGTGCCCGGCCAGGATCAACGGGCGCTTGGCCGCCGCGATCTCCTTCGCCGCAGTCTTGAGCTGCTTCGGGTGCCCTTCGAAGTTGGGGCGGAAGCCCGGCAGGCCGGCGATGATCTCGTCGAGGGAGGGATGCTCGGCGCGGGTCTCGGCCTGGAGGGCGTCCTTGGTGAAGTCGACGTGCACCGGACCCGGGCGGCCGGTCTTCGCGATGTAGAAGGCCTCGGCAACGACACGCGGGATGTCGTCGGCGTTGCGCACGAGGTAGTTGTGCTTGGTCATCGGCAGGGTGATGCCGGTGATGTCGATCTCCTGGAATGCGTCCTTGCCCAGGAGCGGGGCCGCCACGTTCCCGGTCAGGGCGACCATGGGGATCGAGTCGAGCTGCGCGGTGCCGATCGCGGTGACGAGGTTGGTGGCACCGGGACCGCTGGTGCCCATGCAGACGCCGACCCTGCCGCTCGCCCGGGCATAGCCGTCGGCCGCGTGCCCGCCTCCCTGCTCGTGGCGGACGAGGATGTGCCTGACCTGCGGGTAGTCGGCGAGGATGTCGTAGATGGGCAGGATCACGCCGCCCGGGTAGCTGAACAGCGTGTCAGCGCCCTGGAGGATGAGCGCCTCCATGAGCGCGTCGGCACCGATCCGGGTCCGCTTCCTGCCACGGACCTCATGGAGCATGTCGTGGCGCGCCTGTTCGATCGCCGCAGCGCCCGCGGTGCCGTCACCCGGCACGTGGCTCCGACGCTGCGGCGCGTCCGCGGCCCCTGCGGCCGGCGGTTCGCCCTTCGTCATCGTCATGTCCGCTCAGGTCCCTCTCCGTCCGATGGGTCCCGCGACCTCCGGACATACAAAGACCCTCGCCACCCGGCGAGGGTCCCTTTGGTTCTCGGTGGCCGGCGCCTCAGTGGCTGCCGTCCCTCCGCGTTCCTCCGTTCTCCCGCCGGGAGCCGGTAATGAGGAGGCCAAGAAGGCTCTCAAGCCCGAGCTCAAGGGAGCGAAGAAGGTCGAGAAGGGATACGCCGCTGGTGTTCAGGTCGCGCAGGGGCACGTTGACGCGGCGGCCATCTGCCGTCACGACGACGACAACGGCGTTGCGATTGCGACCCTGGAAGAAGTCCAAGCGACCCGACTCCCTGACGCCCGTCATGCAACGGGTTCGCGAAGAATAGCCGCACAGCGGGCCGGGACGCAACACCCTGTACTCGTTCGGTACGTCCGTTACACCTCGACCCCCACCCAAGCGCAACCTTCTGGGGCTCGGG
>Ga0302295_1000114_pt1 | contig 10770 bp, 8 predicted proteins | sample III_Fen_N2_4_FD_194545 | JGI IMG/M metagenome (GOLD analysis project Ga0302295, IMG submission 194545) | Peat permafrost microbial communities from Stordalen Mire near Abisko, Sweden - III_Fen_N2_4 | ecosystem: Environmental > Terrestrial > Soil > Wetlands > Permafrost | place: Sweden: Abisko... | reverse complement strand
TGCAGTGGGCTTGGCTTGTATTCTCTCCCAGTACGGCCAGGAATCGTGCCATGATGTTCGCTCCTTGGTTGCGCCGTCCGCTGACTGGGCGTGGCGCGTGTGATGCGGTTTTAGGCGTGGAGCGCCGTGAGGTCGACCTGTTCCTCGAGGGCGTGGATCGCGGCGGGATCGACTCCGCTTGCGATGCGCGTGACGGCATAGGCGCCGCAGGCCGTGGCCAGCCGCGCCGTATCGGACAGATTCTGTCCTTGCAGCTGCGCAAGCACCAGGCCCGCTACCATGGTGTCTCCGGCGCCGACGGTGCTTTGCATTGGCACGGGAGGAGGGACGGCAAGGATGCGTTCCTTGCCGCAGGCGAGGAGCGCCCCGCGCGCGCCCATTGAGACGGCCACTAGGCCAGTTCCCAGGGCCAGGAGGTTTGCAGCGGCTTCGGCCACGTCCTCGAGGCTTCCCATGACTGCTCCGGTCAGCTGCTCGAGCTCGCTCTGGTTGGGCTTGACGATGTCGGGATCCTCACCCAGGGCGTGGCGCAGCGGCTCGCCGCTGGTGTCCAGCAATACCCGTCCACCGCGCTCGCGGATCTCGCGTGTCATCCTGGCGTAGATCTGAGCCGGGGCCCCTGGAGGGATGCTCCCCGACAGTACGAACCAGATGCCGGGTCTGGCCAAGCTTCTCAGGGTCGCAAGCAGGCTTTCGAGGTCGGCTGCTTCCGGCGTCAGGCCGGGGTAGTTGATCTCCGTCACCTCATGACAGGATCTGTCCACGACTTTCAGACCCAGACGGGTAGATCCGGGCAGGCGCACGAAGCGCTCCTCGATTCCCTTGTTGCGGAAGAGTTCCTCGAAGATCCCGGCGTTTTCGCGGCCCAGGAAGCCAGTCGCGACCGTGGCCACGCCCAAGTCGGCCAGAGCTGACGCGACGTTGACCCCCTTGCCACCGGCGTTCTGGCGGACCTCAGCGACGCGGTTGACTTCGCCCGCCCGGAAGTCATCGACAGAAACCGTCTGGTCGATGGCCGGATTGAGCGTGACGGTCACGACCTGGGGATGGGTGTTCATAGGGCGGGGCTCCTTGCTAAGGCATTGGAGTTCGACTTTTCGGGATCGGACAGCAGGGCCTGCACGGCCTCGGCATCCTCGCACTCCAGGGCGCGACGGGCCAGCGACTTCAGGTCCTCGTGGCAAAGGCCCCGCAGGTGGCTCTTGACGCGGGCGATGTCGGGGAGGGCCATGCTCAGTTCGTCCACCCCCAGGCCCGTCAGGAGCGCGGCTCCGGAGAGCTCCCCGGCCAGGCCTCCGCACACGCCCACCCACTTGCCGTGGCGGTGCGCCGCCTCGACGGTGAGCGCGATCATGCGCAGTACGGCGGGGTGCATCCCCTGGGCCTCGCGGGCCAGTTGGGCATTGCCGCGGTCCATGGCCAGCACGTACTGGGTGAGGTCGTTGGTGCCGATCGAGAAGAAGTCGGCCTCGCGGGCGAGCACGTCGGCAAGCAGCGCGGCGGCAGGCACTTCGATCATGACGCCCAGCGGCACTGGCGGCACGCCCACTTCCTGGCGGACCTCCTCGGCCAGGGCGCGAGCGGCGCGGAACTCGCCGATGCTGGTGACCATCGGGAACATGATCCGCACGGGGCCTTCGACGGACGCGCGGTAGGCGGCCCGCAGCTGGGGGCGCAGGAGCTCGGGCTGGCGCAGGCACAGGCGGATGCCGCGCACGCCCAGGAAAGGATTTTCCTCATGCGGGACCTTGATGTAGGGAGCGTTCTTGTCGCCGCCGATATCCAACGTGCGCAGCACCATGGGCAGGCCCCCGAGGGCGCGCAGCATGGCGCGGTAGGCCTCGTACTGCTCCTCCTCGGAGGGGGCCTGGTCGCGGCCCAGGAAGAGGAACTCGGAGCGAAGCAGCCCCACGCCCTCGCCGCCCGACTCGGCCACCTTTTCGGCGCCTTCGAGCCCGGTGATGTTGGCGACCGTCTCGATGCGGTGCCCGTCGCGGGTGAGGGTCGGTTCGAAGCGCTCCTGCCAGGCCTGGTCGAGGTTCTTCAAAAGGCGCTGGTGGGCCGCCAGGGCCGATTCCACCTCGCTGGGAGACGGATTGGGATGGAGCCGTCCGGCATCGGCGTCGAGGATCACCAAGGCGCCTTCGGGCAGGGAGAGGATGGCCTCGTCGGCGCCGGTGACGGCGGGGATGCCCAAGGACCTGGCCAGCACCGCGACGTGGGAGGTGGCGCCGCCTTCGACGGTGCAGAAGCCGGCGACCCGCTGCGGGTCCAGGGCGGCGGTCTGGGAAGGGGTGAGGTCGCGGGTCACCAGGAGGACCGGCTCCAGGCTCTCGCCCAGGGTGGCGACGGTCATCGAGCCGGAGAGGTTGGCAAGTAGACGGTTCCCGATGTCGCGAACGTCCGCGACGCGTCCGGCGGTCAGGGCGTTCCCGGAGGTACCCAAGGAGGCGGCCAGTTCCTCGACGGCCTGCATCCAGGCGGCAGTGGCGGCGGCTCCGGAGCGGATCAGGGTTTCCGTCCGCTCGCGCAATTCGGCTTCTTCCATGAGCTCCTGGTGGGCCAGGAAGATCTGGGCGGTGGCGGCATCGGTGCGGGTGCTGACCTGGCGGTGCAGCTCCTGGAGCTGGCTTTTCGAGGTCTCCAGGGCGGTGGCAAAGCGCGCCGCCTCCTGCTGCGAGCTCCCTTGGGCGATGACAGATTCTGTCAAAACATCGACGGGTGCCGCGATGTGGCGGATCCGGGCCACGGCAAGGCCGGGGGAGGTGGCGACCCCTGCCAGCGAGAAGCTCTGCGCTTCCGGTTGCCAGTCGTGGCGCACCGTGTTCTTCGGGGCCTCGTCGGCCTCCGGGGTTTCGACCAGGGTCCGCAGGGCATCCAGTGCGGCTTGGGCATCGGGGCCCTGGGCCAGGATCTCAACGGACGCACCGTGCGGGGCTCCCAGGCTCAGGAGGGAGGCCATGCTCTTGGCATCCACTAAGCGGCCCTTGTAGCCCAGGCGGATCTTGGCCTGGAAGCCGCGAGACAGGGTGGCGATGGCGGTGGAGGGGCGGGCGTGCAGGCCATGAGCAGGAGCGACCACGGCGACGGTGCGCAGGGCGTCGTCCAGGATCAGAGCCTTGTCCGAAGTGCTGCCGACGCTTGTGCCGTTCAGGGCGGCGACAATCTCGTTGGCATCGGTGGTCGTGGCCAACCGCTCCAGGAGCGCCCCCTGCTGCAGGAGTCCGGTGAGGCGGGCGAGGATGTCCAGGTGCTCGTCGCCTCGGGCGGCGATGCCCACCACCAGGCGGCTCTTTTCCTCGCCCCAAGGCACCCCCTCGGGCAGTTGGAGCACGGCCAGGCCGGTGGCCTGGATCTGATGACGGTCGCCCGGCAGGCCGTGGGGAATGCTGATCCCGTGGCCCAGGTAGGTGTCTGCCTGGGCCTCGCGGGCCTGCATGCTGGCGGCGTAGGCGGGCTCGACGAAGCCGTTTCGGGCCAGGAGCTCGGCCACCTGCGCGATGGCTTCCTGCTTGGTGCTTGCACGTGCGGCAAGCTGGACGCAATTGACCTTGAACTCAAGCATGGGTCCCATCCCTTGTGCGAGTGTGGAAGAATAATGTAAACGATTACATCGAATTATGCACGATAATTTCAGGCTTTTTTGCAAGGCGAGTCCATCCTGCTCCAGGTCGGAGTATCTTTGTTACAGCCTCAAGGGCCTTGAATTCGAGGATCCAATAGGGCTACGGATGACTTTGTAACCGTTTACAGTTTTTGCGTTCCTTGAGCGAGGATCGCACGTCTTCCTGGGAGGGAGCTTCACATGGCCAGCATGCGCGATGTCGCCGAGAAGTGCGGAGTCTCGATCGCCACCGTCTCCCGGGCCCTGGCCGGCACCGGCCCGGTCAGCGAAGAGGTCTCCCTGCGCATCCAGAAGGCGGTGCAGGAGTTGGGATACCGCCCCAACCGGGTGGCGCGGAACCTGCGTTCCAACCAATCCTCTACGATTGGCCTAGTGGTCGCCGACATCCAGAACCCCTTCTTCTCGGGGATCGGCCGCGCGGTGGAAGACGCCGCCCTGGCAAGCGGGTACGCCGTGTTCCTGTGCAACACCGACGAGAACCCGGAGAAGGAAGAGCTCTACCTCAGGCACCTGGCCGACGAGAATGTGGCCGGCATCATCTACGCGCCCACCAACAAGGCGCAGAAGAGCCTCAATAGCGGCAAGCCCACCGAGCTCACGATGCCCGTGGTGGTGATCGACCGCGCCGTGGTGCGCGACGAGACGGATCTGGTGCTCATCGACAACCACGCCGCCGCCTTGGAGCTTGCCGAGCATCTGATCGGGCACGGGCGCACGCGCATCGCCGGCCTATTCGGCGCCAAGAGTCCCACCGGCATGGAGCGCTGCCGCGGCTACCTGACGGCCCTGGAGCGCCATGGCATCCAGGCTCGGGACGATCTCCAGCGCCTGCTTTCCCCCTTCGAGGACGAAGGCTACCGCGCCGCCCAGGAGCTGCTGCAGCGTCCTGATCGGCCTGATGCGCTCTTCGTGAGCAACGGGCAACTGGCCGTGGGCGCCTACCGCGCTCTGATCGAAAGCGGCCTCAAGTGCCCGGAGGACGTGGCGTTTGCCTGCTTCGACGAGGCGGCCTGGACCACCCTGGTGAACCCCACGGTCACCCTGATCGCCCAGCCGACCCGCGAGATCGGGCGTGCCGCCGTGGAGCTGTTGCTCGGGCGCATCGCGGAACCGCACCGTCCGGTGCGCCAGCTGGTGCTGGGCCACGAGCTGCGATGCCGTCGCTCCTGCGGCTGTCCGTAGGCCTTTCCGCTCAAGCCTGGGCCGGAACCGCCGCGTTGCGACGCGCCAGGATCAGCAGCTCGTCAAGGAACGCGCCGACCTCGGCCGTGAACTCGCGGGCCTTTTCCTCGTCGATCGCACCGGCGTGGATCGCGAAGTCCAGTTCCGGAAGGGCCGTGCGCTCCTCGCGGGCCTTGGCGTAGGCCTCGAGGTCGCTTGCCAGGCTCGTGTCCTCGGAGCCGTTCAGGTCCAGGACCGAACGAAGCGCCTGCTGGAGCGCAAGCCTCGACGCCACCACCGCATCGTCCCAGAAGCGGTACGAGAGCTGGGTGCGGGCGAACAGGTAGTGGCGCTCGGCGGTGAAGAGCCATTCCTCGGAGAGATCCACCGACACGGGCGCGTGGGCGCCCATGCCGGGACGGGCATCGTAGTCGGTCTCGAAGTTCCAGTCGCGGTAGAAGGACGGATCCTCCTCGTAGCTCGGGATCTCCTCGAAGCGCGAGAGCCGCGTGGGCAGCGTGTCCTCGGGCAAGCTCAACAGGAAATCGCCCAGGGTCTGGCCCTTGGCTTCGTCGCGGTAGAGACGCAGCACCTCGAGCACGGCCTCGGGGACGTGCTTGGCCGCCACGCGCACCGAGCGGCGCGCCATGCGGTTCACGCCCTCCTGGGCTCCGCCGCCCACGTAGACCTGGTAGTAGGGGGCCGGATGGCCGCCGACGTTCTTGGCCATGCCGCTGAAGCCAAGCTCGGCGATGTGGTGGTGGCCGCAGGAGTTGGTGCAGCCCGAGATGCGGATGCGCCCCGGGGCGTCCAGCTCGGGATGGGCGTCCACGGCCCGGGTGATGGCGGCCGCCAAGCCCTTGGAGCTGGTGAGCGAGAGGGCGCAGGTGCTGCGTCCGGGGCAGGCCACGGGGTTGGAGACCTCGACCAGGCGGTGGTCGGCAAGGCCCAGCGCCTTGAGTCCCTTCCACAGCTTGGCAAGGTTCTTCCCGGCCACGTTGGGGATCCAGAGGTTCTGCTCCACGGTGGTGCGCAGGGTCCCGTCGCCCACGGTCTCGGAAAGGTCGGCAAGCTTCTGGGCGGTGTCGGCGGGGATGTCGCCCAGCGGCACGCGCACGGCCACGGCAAAGCGTCCGTCGCGCTGCGCGGTCACGGCATCCTCAAGCCACGGGGCGGGAACGCCCTTCGGGGCCGGGAGTTCGGCGGCGACGACCTCGGGAAGCTCGAGCCCGAGATGGGCCTCGCTGAGCAGGAACTGCTGACCCCAGACGGATTCTGTCAATTCCTCCAGATGGCGGCGGAACTCGGCCTGGAACCTCTCGATGCCCCAGCGTTCCTTCACGAACTTCAGCCGCGCCTTGGCGCGGATCTTCCGGTTGCCGTGGTCGTGGTGGATGCGGGCAAGCGAAAGGCTTGCAAGCAAAGTCTGCTCGAAGGGCAGGAACTCCTCGACCGTCTCGGCCCCGACGGGCAGGGCCCCCAAGCCCCCGCCGGCCACCAGCCGAAAGCCCTTGCACCCGTCCTTGAGGGTCGCGACCAAGCCCACGTCGTGCATGTAGGAGAGGGCCCGGTCGGCTTCCGATCCCGACAGCGAGATCTTGAACTTGCGGGGCAGGTTCTGGGTGAGCGGATTGAGCAGGAAGAAGCGCAGGAGCGCGTCGGCCACCGGGCGGATGTCGAAGGCCTGGTCGGCGGCAAGGCCCGCCAGCGGCTCGACGGTGATGGCGCGCACCGTGTTGCCGGCGCTCTCGCGTCCGGACAGGCCGTGGTCGGCCAAGGCCTCCAAAGCATCCGGAGTGCGGGTGCGGGGGATGTAATGCAGCTGGATGGCCTGGCGTGTGGAGATGTGCAGGATCCCGTGCCCGTACTCGACGGCGACACGGGCCAGGGCGCGCAGCTGGTCGGCGGCCAGGATCCCGCTGGGGATCTTGATGCGCAGCATGTGCACGCCCGGCTGGATCTGCCCGTACATGCCGGCAAGCAACCTGCGACGGCGGAAGGCCGACGGGGTGACGCGACCGGCTTCGATGTCCTCGACCCAGCGGCGGTAGTCGGCCAGGTCTTCCAGGATCTCGCGGCTCTTCTCGATGCGTGTGTTCATGGTCGGTCTCCCCGGATAGGTTCGGGAGGCGTCCTCCCTGCGATTCTGTGAAGACAATGTAGGCGGATGCGTGGCATCGATTCAAATGCATCCTTTTCATGGATTCGATCTATTTTTTTCATGTCATGGAGCGGCCCTTTCCTATGCCTGCAGGCGGGGCGGATCGAAGGGGCCAGGGAGTTGTCCAAGCGAATCTTCGTGGGCTTGATGGTATGGTGCCACGAGGGCCTATATTTGGCCCCCAACTGAACCAAGGATCTTCTTTTGAGCACACTGCCTCCCTGTCCCAAATGCCAGTACGAGTACACCTACGAGGAGGGCGAGGAGATCGTCTGCCCCGACTGCGGGCACCGCTGGAGCGCTGCTCCCGAGGCAGCTGAGGCCGTCGAGGAAGGCTTCGTGGTGCGCGACGCCAACGGCAACGTGCTGGCCGACGGGGACTCGGTGGTGCTGGTCAAGGAGCTCAAGGTCAAGGGCGCACCGTCGGCGCTGAAGGCCGGGACCAAGGTCAAGAACATCCGTCTGGTCGACAGCGACCACAACATCGACTGCAAGATCGACGGCTTTGGGGCCATGGCCCTGAAGTCGGAATTCGTCCGCAAGGCCTGAGCCGTCCGTCTGCTCTGAGGAATCAAGGAATGTCCCGAGCCGCACGGTTGCTGAGCCTGCTGGAGCTCCTGCGCATGCGCAGGGGCCTGGTCACCGGGGCGGAGCTTGCCAAGAACACCGGGACGAGCCTGCGCACCCTGTACCGCGACATCGACGCCCTACGCGAGCAGGGCGTGGTCATCGAGGGTGAGGCGGGCACGGGGTACCGGGTGCGTTCGGGATGGGTGCTGCCGCCGCTCATGTTCGACGAGGACGAGCTGGAGGCGCTGTTCCTGGGGATCCGTTGGGTGTCCCAGCGCACCGATCCGGCCCTGGAACGATCGGCCCGCGCGGCGCTTGCCAAGATCGAGGCGGTGCTGCCGCGCGACCTGCGCCACGTCTTCGAGCAGTCGGCCCTGCTCGTGGGCCCCTCCTGGAGGGATGCCGCGCCGGAGCTGGATCTGCGCCTGGTCCGCGAGGCGATCAAGGAGCGCCGCCGGGTGGAGCTGGTGTACCGCGACGCCAAGGAGGCGACCTCGGAACGGACCGTGTGGCCGGTGGCGCTGGGGTTCTTCGAACCGCACCGCATCCTGGCCGGCTGGTGCGAGCTGCGCCAGGACTTCCGCCACTTCCGACTGGATCGCGTGGTCTCCTGGAGCGCCCTGCCCAGCCGCTATCCGGGTTCGCGGGCGGCCCTGCTCTCCCGCTGGAAGGCGACGCTTCCGATCTGAATCGTCTCTCTGCTGCCATTTCCTGTCAGTAGGGTGGAGGCATCTTCTTCTTGTCGGGTGCCGGTGTCGGTCCCGTCCAACGAAAGGAAGAATCCATGCCCGTCTTCACCCTCCTCTATGTCGAGTCCGTGGCCCGCAGCGTCGCCTTCTACCGCGAGCTGCTCGGGATCGAGCCCAACGAGGAGCACCCCTGCACCTTCGCGAGCTTCCCGCTCTCCGAGGGCGCCTTCCTGGGGCTGTGGGACGCCTCCGGCGTGGAGCCAGCACCCAGCGGCACCGGAGCCCGCACCGAGCTTTGCTTCGGCGTCGCGGACCGAGCCGCCCTGGAGGCGCGCTTCGAGGCTTGGACCGCCGCCGGGGCCGAGGTGGTCCAGGAGCTCTCGGCGATGGACTTCGGCGACTGCTTCACGGTGACCGATCCGGACGGCCACCGTCTGCGGGTGATGGTTCCACGCGAAGGCTGAAGAGATCCCGCCGGGGGGGGGCTTGCTACCGCCCCGGTTCTCCTTCCCCTTTTTGCTATTCCAACAACGAGGTGGGTCCTAATCCGCGTGCCCGTCCGAAGTTTGGGCACGATCTTCGATGCAATGCGGTCCTGCACCCTGTCGTACGGGTCCAGAAGCCGCACCGGAGAAAATGCCCCATGCGATCCCTCACATTCCTCCTCCTTGGTCTGCTCGACGCTTCGGCTGTCTTCGCTCTGTCCGGAACGGTCAAGGATGGCCAGGGAGCGCCCATCCCCGGCGCCTCCCTCTGGCTTTCCTCCGCCCCAGGGGCCGTCACGGTCAGCGACGCCCAGGGGCGCTTCTCCCTCCCGTCCGTCACCTCCGTCCGTCCGGGATCCGAATCGTCTTCCAGCCAAGCCCGCATCCAGCTCGAGGGAAACCGCCTGCAGCTGCCGGACGCGGCCTCGGATGCATCGGCAACGATTCAGCTTGTGTCGGAGGACGGCAGATCCGTTCCGGTCGCCTCCTCCTTTGCGATGGCGGGAGCCCGCAGCTACTTGCTGCCGCCCCTGGGTGCGGGAGTGTACCTGGTGCGGTGCGGGAACGCTCCCGCGCTCCTTGCAAAGCTGGTGCACGCCGGAAACGACTGGCTCCTGGCCCCGACTTCCCCGCCGGACCGCGGGCCCGATGGCTTCTCCCCCCGGGAAGCGGCCGTCCTCGACACGCTGGTGACGCAGAAGGCCGGGTACGTCACGTCCCGGATGCCGGTCTCGTCGCATGGACAGGTGGTGGAGGTCGTGCTGGATCCGGCCGGCGCCGTCGCCCGCAGCGCCGGTTGCGGCAAGGCCCGGACCTTGGCAAACGGGACCCTTTCGCTGCAAAGCGCAGGCAAGGCCCGCAAGTACATCCTCGGCGTGCCGGCCTCCTACGACAAGTCCCAGGCCTACCGACTGGTCTTCGCCTTCGCCGAGTCGGGTTCGTCGGCCCAGTCGGTGGCCAACCGCAACTTCTTCCGGATGGGAGGCTACGACACCAAGAACACCATCTTCGTGGCGCCCGAGGCGGAGAACGGCGCCGGTTCGTGGAGCAAGGCGGATGTCGGCTTCACCGACGACATCCTCGCGCAGGTGGAAGGCGACCTGTGCATCGACAAGAGCCGCGTCTTCGCGACCGGCTTCAGCTTCGGCGGCGCCATGTCGCTGGCTTTGGCCTGCACGCGCGCCGACGTCTTCCGCGGCGTGGCCTTCTTCTCGGGCGCCGACCTCACCGGTTCCTGCCCCACCACTCTCACCAAGCCCATCGCCTACTACGCCTCGCAGGCCAGCGGGGACGCTAGCGGCACGCCCACGCCCATGCCCACCAGCGGCCGGATCAAGCAGGCGGAATTCGCCAAGGTCAACGGGTGCACGGCGGAGCCGAACGCCACGGTGTTCCCGGCCTCCGGGCAGGCGCACACCTGCACTGTCTACAAGAACTGCTCGGCGGGTCATCCTACCGTCTATTGCACCTTCAACGGCCCCCACGGCTGGGAGCCGACGGACCCCGGCCAGGGCACGAGCTGGGACCCGCCGGAGGCGTGGAAGTTCATCACCCAGTTCTAGCCTCCGGGCGCTGCGCGCCAGGGATGCCGCTTCGCAGGATCCGACCCACCCCGGCCCGCCCTACCAGGGCGGGAGGTGACATGCAGCGCTGCGCGCCAGGGATGCCGGCCGAAAGGCCCAAGACCCCGCAGGCGGAGTCTATCGTAGCCGAGGAGGCTTGGCAGGCAGCCCGGCCCCGAGCTTGCGAGGGGAGGCGCCCTGACAATTCCTGTCAAAACAAAACCCCGCCCGGAATCCGGACGGGGTCTCGTGTCTTGCGACAGAATCTGACAATTAGCCTTGTTCAAGCTCCAACGTCTTGGTGGTCGCGTCGCACACCTCGGTCGGTCCCCAGTACTGGATCGGGCCCGGGTACACGTAGGACTCGGTCTCGGCCCACACCTTGCGGTTCTGTTCGAGCTTCTTGAACGGAGCGGCGTCCAGCTCCACCAGAGCCTTGCGGATCACGGGCTTGTCGTGGCCGTGGCGACGCTCGATGTTCATCATCTGGGTCACCGGGATGCCGCCGGGAATCCAG
>Ga0302295_1000113_pt1 | contig 10788 bp, 6 predicted proteins | sample III_Fen_N2_4_FD_194545 | JGI IMG/M metagenome (GOLD analysis project Ga0302295, IMG submission 194545) | Peat permafrost microbial communities from Stordalen Mire near Abisko, Sweden - III_Fen_N2_4 | ecosystem: Environmental > Terrestrial > Soil > Wetlands > Permafrost | place: Sweden: Abisko... | reverse complement strand
GCGCCGGACCATCCGCGCGGCCCGGTCCACCCAGGCGTTCAGATAGCGCGGGTCATCGCAAATCCGATCGATGAAGGCGTGCGACTCGACGTCGGCCTCCGCGATCACATACAGGCCGAGTTCGTCCGTGAGGTCGAGGAATGCCGGGTCGTTCGGATAGTGGGCTGTCCGGACGGCGTTGAAACCGAACTGCTTCATCGCCACGAGGTCGGCTCGCATCGACGCGACCGAGATGACCCGCCCGGTGTGCTGATCGAAGTCATGGCGGTTGACGCCCCGGATCAGCACCGCGGCACCGTTGATCAGCAGATGAACGCCCTCGATCTCGATGCGCCGGAATCCTACTCGCAGGTCCACTTCCTCGGCCGCATCGCCGGCCGGCGAGCGCAGGACCACGTGCAGCGGGTAGAGATGCGGCTGCTCCGCGGACCACTGCCTGACGTCCGGGATCTCGGCGCGTGCTTCCGCCCGGCCATCTCGAGGAGGACGCATCACCGGCGCCAGCTTGTCCCACTCGGCCTGACCGGCCGGGTCCAGGCCCACCGACACCATCTTCGCCACCATGTCGAAGCGATGGCGGCTCAAAGGCTCGGAGTCTGCCCGGCTGACCCTTGGCCCGGGACCCTTGTTCGCGATCGGGACGACGGCAGTCAGGAGCGCGAGATCGCCCAGCTTCGCTTCGACCGTCCAGCCGGGCTCGCTCGCTACGCCGTCGAAGGCTACGTCGGCCAGCAGCTCGAACGTCCCCGTGCGAAGGTCGTCGGTCAGCCCGGCGTTTACCCGAACGTCGGCGAGGTGGACTCGCGGCGTGGCGTAGACATACACCGACCGGGTGATGCCGCCGTGCCACCACTGATCCTGATCCTCGGTGTACGTGGCGTCGGACCACTTGACCACCCGCAGGGAGATGGCGTTGGCGCCGGCGTGGACGAGGCTCGTGACATCGAACTCGGCGGCGAGGTGGGAGTCCTTGCTGATGCCGACCTGCACGCCATTCACGGACGCGATCAGGACGCTCTCGGCCGCCCCGACATGGACGACGATCCGGCGCCCGGCGAGCCACTGCGCCGGAAGGTCGAAGTCGCGCTCGTAGATGCCCGTTGGATTGACGTCCGGAAGGTGCGGCGGATCCCCGGGAAACGGCATCTGGACGTTGGTGTAGTGCGGCAGATCGAAGGTTTCCTGCATCGTCCAGCAGCCGGGCACATCGATTTCGCGCCAGTCCGCCGTGAGCTCTTCCTCCGGCGTGTGGAGCAGCTGGAAGCGCCAGCGGCCGTCCAGCTCGATCCGATCTCTGTGCGGCACGGCGTGCATCGGCAGACGGCCGACGGAGGTGAGCTCGGGCGTTGCCCAGGGTCGGGGCATCATGGCGCGACCTCCGGAGATGGTGTTTGTTCATCGGCTTCCAGGACGTACAGCCGGGCGCGGAAGTCCCCGCCCTCGGCAGACTTGCGATTGGACTCGAGCACGAGTCCGGCGGCCATGAGCTCGTCTCCGCCCAGAACCGTCGCCCTGGCGGTCGCGCCGGCGGTCTCGCCCGAAGGCCAAACCGAGACGCGATAGGACGCCGAGGCGTCCAGACCGCGCAGCCTCAGACGCTGCGGCCCGGGGTTCGGCCGGCTCAAGATCCGGTAGTGGCCGGCGATTGCCGAGCGCCCGTCGCGGGCCACGGTCATCCAGGCGGTTTCGTTCCGATCTCCTTCGAACGGGCTGCGCAGGCGGAGGAACCGGCCGCGCTGGAATAGTTCGCGCCACTTCTTGTAGAACGACACCTGGTCGGCGATCTCGACGCGCTCCTCGGCCGACATGACGGTCGGGTCGAGCTCGTAGCCGAAGACGCCGAAGAACGCAACGGCCGCCCTGGTGGCGAGCGGCGTGATCCGCCCGACCTGGTGATTGGGCACCGCGGAGACGTGGGCCGCCATCGAGCTGAGCGGGTAGGCGAGCGACGTCCCCCACTGGATCCGGAGGCGCTCGATCGCGTCGGTGTCGTCGCTCGTCCATCCCTGCGGCGCGAACGCGAGCATGCCCGGATCGAATCGGCCGCCGCCGCCTGCGCACGACTCGAAGAGGATCCCCGGGAACGCCTTGGTCAGCCGGTCGTACAACGAGTAGACGCCCAGGATGTAGCGGTGCATGAACTCGCCCTGGCGCCAGGCCGGCAGCGTCGGGCTGAACGGCTCGGTTATGTTCCGGTTCATGTCCCACTTCACGTACGAGATCGGGGCACTGCCGAGAATCCCCGAGATCACGCCGAAGAGGTGGTTCACGACGTCGGGCCGGGACATGTCGAGAACGTACTGGTTGCGGCCCTCCGTCCGCGGGCGGACCGGAACGCCGATGGCCCAGTCGGTGTGTTCGATGAACATCTGGCTGTGGCGGCTCACCATCTCGGGCTCGATCCAGATGCCGAAGCTCATGCCGAGCTCCTCCACCTTGCGGGCCAGCGACTCCACTCCGCCCGGCAGCTTGGCGAGGTTGACCTCCCAATCGCCCAGCGAGGTAGTGTCGTCGTTACGCCGCCCGAACCAGCCATCGTCGAGAACGAACAGCTCGATCCCCATCTCGTGAGCGGCCGAGGCGATCGCCAGCAGCTTCGGTTCGTCGAAGTCGAAGTACGTCGCCTCCCAGTTGTTGATCACGATCGGCCGCGGCCGATCGCGCCAGGTGCCGCGGGCCAGGCGGTCGCGGAAGAGGCAGTGGAATGTATCGCTCAGGTCGCCGAGCCCGCCGCCGGAGAAAGCCAGCACCGCCTCGGGCGTGACGAAGTCCGCGCCGGGGTCGAGGAGCCACGAGAAGCCGTCGGGATTGATGCCGGCCCGCATGCGAGTCGTCCCGAACGGCTCGACTTCCGCTTCAACGAGGAAGTTCCCCGAATAGACGAGGGAGAACCCATAGGCTTCGCCTTGCTCTTCTGTCGTCGCGGGCCGCACCAGGGCCACGAACGGATTGTGCTGATGGCCCGAGGCGCCGCGGGAGCTCGAAATGGACTGCCTGCCCGGCCGGAGATCGTGCCGCTCCACCTGGCACTCCCTGGCCCAATCCCCGCTGAGCGTGACGAGTTGCCAATCCGAATCGGGCAGATCCAAGGCTGCGCTCATTGCGCAACGCACGATTACCGGGGACTCTCCGGCATTTGTGACTCGGGCGCCCCGGACGACGACCGGGCGATCGCGGTAGATCGTGTACTGCAGGCAGACTTCGATCTTCGCCATGCGGTCCGCCACGACCACTTCCAGCGTTTCGGCCTCGGTTCCGATCTCGGCGTACGTCGCCGGAAGGCCCGGGAGTCCGGGCTTCCCGGGGAAGGTGCGGTGGCTCTTGTATCGCAGGTCCAGCACGCCGGAGCCGTCCGGCAGCTCGATCGCCAGCGCCGGAATCCGGTAGTCGCCCGTCCCTCCGGTTGGGATCTCGAGCGGCATCGGATGACCCAGCCGGTTCGAGAAACCGTAGAAATCGCCCGGCACGAGGTGCGAGTACGACTTACCTGCGGCGAGAGACGCACCGAAATACACGTGCCCGAGCCAGTCGTTCTCGAGAACGCGTACGACGTAGCTGACGAGGTCGTTGCGGAGGTGGAACTGTCCAGCCTCCGCCGACCACTCAATAGGCATCAAATACCAGCGGGCGGCGCCTAGACCAGATCGTGCGTCAGCCCTTGGCCGAACCGAGCGTGAGGCCGCTGATGAAGTAGCGCTGCAAGAGCAAGTAGATCACGATCGTGGGTATCCCGGCCATCAGCGAACCCGCAGCCACGAGCGTTGGGTCGGTGAAGAACGTTCCCGATAGGTTGTTCAGCGCTGCGGTGATCGGACGTTTATCGCCCGATTTGAAGAGCATCACCGACCAGAAGAAGTCGTTGTAGATCCACACGAAAAGCAGCGTCCCCAGGGCGGCCAGCGCCGGCCGTACAAGGGGCATGACCACCCGGGCATAGATAGTGAAGATCCCGGCGCCGTCGATCATGGCGGCCTCGACAAGCTCCTTGGACAGCGTCTTCATGTAGTTGCTCAACACGAATGTACAGAAGCCCGTCTGGAATGTGGCGTGGATGAGGATCAGGCCGAGCACCTGGTCGTACATGATCCCGTTGTCGCTGAAGGGCGCCGGCACCGGCAGGAGGTTGTATAGGCGATAGAGCGGCACGATGATGACCTGCGGGGGAAGCAGGTTTCCTGCTGTGAAAATCATCAGGACAAGCAGGTTGAAGCGCCAGCTGAATCGCGAGATCGCGAACGCCAGCATCGACGAGACCCACAGAGTCAGGACGATCGCGGGCAGGGTGATGACCATCGTGTTCCAGAAGAAGTGCGGGTAATCCGCGCTATTCCAGAACGTGATGTAGTTGTTGAGGTTCAGGGTGGCCGGCGTCGAGAAGGCACCGTTCTGGTTGTTGACGATCTCTCCGAACGGGCGCAAAGAGGTGTAGACCGTATACAGCAGCGGCCACGCAAAGATGAGGGCCAGTACGGTCAGGAAGATGTACAGCGCTACGCGTGACAACCGGCGCTGGGCACGGTTGTGGGTCGTCCGCTGTCCCGCCAACACAACGGCACTCACTGGTTCTCCGATCGCATGACGCGAGACAGATACAGCACGATTGGCACGAGCGAGATCGTCAGCAATATCACCGCGACCGCCGACCCGAAGCCGATCAGTCCTGCCTCGCTGAGGGCGCTGTTGGTGATAAGGATGGACAGCAGCTCGAGGCCGTTCTTCCCGTGGTTGATGATGTAGGCAATGTCGAAGGCCCGCAGGGATTCGATCACGGTCACGACGACGATGACGACGTTGATCGGGGCCATGACCGGGAAGACCACGTGGATGAAGGTCTGGCGCTCGTTGGCCCCGTCGATCGCCGCGGCTTCACGCAACGAGGGATCGACGCTCTTGAGGCCGGCCAGATACAGAACCATGATGTACCCGACGTGCCGCCAGCTGGCCGCGACGAGAACCGCCCAGATGTTGATGGTCGGGTCGCCCAACCAGTTCACCGCGTGCTTCGGGTCCATCCAGCCCAACGCGACGAAGGCGCTGTCGATGAAGCCGTTTCCGGCAAGCGGCAGGTACTGGAGCTTCCAGATGAAGCCGACGACCGCCAGCGACAGGACGACGGGAATGAAGAAGATGCTCTGGTAGACCGCGGATCCCCTCAGCGGTCGATCCAGGAGCACCGCCAGCAGTATCCCCATCGGTGTCGCAAGGCAGACGAAGAACAGCAGCCACATTATGTTGTGGGCGACCGCCGGCCAGAAGAATGGGTACGTCGTGAACAGCTGCGTGTAGTTGTCGATGCCCACGAAGGCGATCGGGTTTACGCCGTCCCAGTTCGTGAAGGACAGCACGATCGAGACGAGGGTCATTGCCCAGATCAGGAGAAGGAAGATGGCGAGCGGGATGCCCACCATCAACGAAAGCAGGACCTTGTCGCGGCGATTGAGAAGGCTGTAGCGCCGCTTTCGCTTCTTGGTAGCAAGGGCTCCCGCCCCGGCCGAAGCCGGGGCGGGAGCGAGAGCCTTGGGCTCTGATTGAGACATCGATTGCTCTCAATAAGCCAGTTCTTGGACCAGTTAGCCCTTGTACGCGGGCAGCTTGTCCCAGAAGTCCTGGATCGACTGCTGGAAGGCAACCAGATCCTGGGCCGGGGTCTTGAGGAAGTTGAGCAGGAAGCTCTGCATGCTGTTCGCGCCGGCGAAGTCCGGGCGAGTGTCGCGATCGAGGAACTGGGTGATCTTCTGTGCCTTGCTGACGATCTCGACGGCCTTCTTGGTGAGGACAGTCAAGGTGGTCGGGTCGGCGTCAGTTGCGCACGGGATGAAGCCGTTGTTGGCCGCATACATGAGCAGCTGGGTCGAGCCCTTGGCCCAGAACTCGAGGTAGGTCTTGGCGCTGGCCAGATCTGCCTGGAGCGACGGGGACTTCGCGCTGAGCATCCAGATGTCGATCGGGGCGTCGAGAGCCTGCTCGGCATCGAAGGCGTTCTTGAAGAACGGGAACGGGAAGAAGTCGATGTCGTCGACCGCGGTCTTGTCGACCGTGGCAACTTCGCCGGTCATGAAGAGGCCGAGGAAGTAGAGGCCGGCCGTCTTGCGGACGAGCGTGTCGCAAGCCTGCTGCCAGGTAAGACCGGCATAGCCGTCCGTGTAGAACGGAATGAGCTTCGCCCACGTCTGGAAGACGGCGGTGACCTTCGGGTCGGTCCACTTCTGCGCGCCGGTCATCAGGCCGACGTGGAAGTCATACCCGTTGAGGCGAAGGTTGAGGATGTCGAAGGTGCCCATGGCCGGCCAGCCGTCGCTGTCGCCGAAAGCGAACGGAGTGAGGCCGTCCGTCTTCATCTTGGCGCACAGGGTGAGGAGGTCGTCCCAGGTGGCCGGAACCGTGTAGCCCTTGTCCGAGAAGAGGCTCTTGCGGTAGAAGACGCACCACGGGTAGTAGTCGACCGGGATGCCGTAGACCTTCTTGTCATTGCCGACGACCGAGTTCGCGAAGCCGGCAGTGAAGTTGCTCTTGACCTTGTCCCAGCTGTCGTCGATCGCGGTCGCGAGGCCCTTGTCCGCGAAGAACCGCATCCGGTAGCCGGAGAACCAGGAGAACGCGTCGTCCGGGGTAGCCCCGAGGTAGTTGTTGATCTGGTCCTGGAACGTACCGTGGTCGACGGTGTTCATGGTGAGCGTGATGCTCGAGTTCGCCTTGCTGAAGGCGTCGTTGACGGCCTTCATGCCCGCGAGGTCGGAGGCATCGGAGTGGTTGTTGCCGATGGTCACCTTGCCACCGGACGACGAGCTGCCGCACGCGGCCAGGACCGTCGGCAGCAGTGTGAGCCCGGCTGCCGCGATCACGCCTGTCTTGAGGACTTCACGTCGAGTGACTTTTCCACCCGTCAGAAAGCCCGATTTCTTGTCCAGATCATCCATTGGGCGCCATCTCCTCCCTGTTCGGGCCGATTAGGTCGGCCGTGGTTCAACAGGAACCAACAGGCTCGACCGATTGTCGGGCTATCGTCTGCCGGGTGTCAAGAGGATCAGCGCATTTCGTTGAGTTGTGTGCGAATGCGTTGACTTGCCAGTCGGAGTGGGGCACGATGAGCGAAGGGTCGGCACGGGGGCGTCGGCCAAAGTCGAGCGAGGACTGGGCGAGATGGACTCAGATCGGGCCGAAAGCACGCCGGACGAGACGCCTGTGGTCGACTCTGCGGTCAAGCGGCCGGCCCTGGCCAGACAACGCCAGACGCTGATCCTCGAACAAGTGCGGGAACACGGTGCCGTTCGGGTCGCCGACCTCGTGACGGCACTGGGCGTGTCCGACATGACGGTGCGCCGCGATCTGGAGCTGCTGCAAGAACGCGGCCTCATCGAGAAGGTGCACGGCGGGGCTGCGGCAATCGAGGGCAGCTCCCTGTTCGAGCCGGGCTTCACGGTCAAGTCCATGCTGATGGAGGCCGAGAAGGAGCTCATCGCCGCGACCGCGGCCTCACTTGTCACGCCCGGGACCGCCATCGCCATCTCGGCCGGGACGACGACCTTCGCCCTTGCCAGACGCCTGACGGACATTCCCGGTCTGACTGTGTTGACCAACTCCGTACCAGTCGCGGACGTTCTATATAAGGACGGTCGCCCGGATCAGACGGTCATTCTGAGTGGCGGCGTCCGCACTCCTTCCGACGCGCTGGTGGGACCGTTCGCCGTCGACGTCATCCGATCGCTCCATGTCGATAGCGTCTTCATGGGCAGCCACGGCATGGACGCCCGATCCGGGTTCACAACGCCGAACATCCTCGAGTCGGAAACGAACCGCGCCCTGATCCAGGCCGGGCGACGCCTGATCATCCTGGCCGACCACACCAAGTGGGGCATCATCGGCATCAGCTCGGTGGCGCGGCTGGAGGAAGCCGACACGATCATCACCGACGACGGTCTCGACCCCGACGCGCTCCGCCAGCTCTCGAACGCCGCGCGGCGGCTGATCGTGGTGGACGTGGCCAAGGGCGAGCGGCGGACGATCGTCGGCGGACTGGACGAGGCCGGGTCCCCCGTCGTCTGACGCGCCGCGCGCCGATCGGGACGCGGGGGATGGGGCTGCTCAGACGCACCGGGCGAGCCCGGGCCACCTGCGGGTGGGCCGGTCGCGGCATACTTGGACCTGCGCCGGCGCGTGGGGGCCGCACTAGACCCATCGCACACGTGTCGAGGCGCGACCTCGGGTAGGACTGATCATGGAACCCAAAGCCCAACTGCAGAGCCTGGCGGCGCCGCCGGCCGGTGTGGCCGGACCCCGGCGGCGGTTCCGACTGCCGTTCCGGCGGGGCAACGGCGGTCCGCCACCGGTGGTGATCGACGAGTCGGCCATGTCGCTCTCGGGCCACCTGGTCGAACTGCGCAACCGCGTCTTCATCTCGGTCTTCTCGCTGCTGCCGGGCACGGCTCTGGGTTTCTTGTTCTCCGATCGGCTGATCGAGGTCCTAAAGGCACCCCTGCCCCACCCCGAGCGTCCGCTCATCGCCCTGGGTCTGACCGAGCCGTTCCTGATCCATCTCCAGGTGGCGCTCACGGTCGGGGTCATCGTGGCGATGCCGGTGATCCTCTACCAGTTCTGGCGTTACATCTCACCGGGCCTGACGCCGCGCGAGCGGGGAGCCGCTCGGCCGTGGGTGCCTCTGGCGATGGTCTTCTTCGCCCTCGGGGTCGGAGTCGCCTACTTCATCCTGCCCTACGCCTCGGGCTTCCTCTATGGCTTCGAGACCAAGGACATCCAGCTGATGCTCACGGCCGATGCGTACTTCGGCTTCGTGACGATGCTGTTCCTCGCCTTTGGGGTGGTGATGGAGTTCCCGATCGTGCTTGTGCTCCTGTCCAAGGTCGGCATCGTGAGTTCGAGTCGGCTGCGCAGCTCGCGCAAGATGGCCATCCTTGGGATCACGATCTTCTCCGCCTTTGTCACTCCGGGTGCGGACCTTGTCAGCCCCATCGTGATGGCCGTCACCATGTACGGGCTATACGAAGTCTCGATCGTGATGATCAGGATGGGCGGCCGCTAAGAGACCGAGCCGCGCCGGGGGCGGATCCGAGACCCAGCCGAAACTCACCGCTAGGCTCCTGAGCTCGGGCGCAACGGCGCGATCATCCAGGACCACTCGTACGTCCCGGGGCCGACGAGATACTGCGGCAAGGTATCGGGGCCACAACTGGCGGTCCCCAGGCCACGGTGGGAGGCATCGAGATGGACGATCGTCTCGGGCCGCGCCGTGAGTTCGACCTCGTGCGCCGCCGCGGCCAGATCCTCGGCCCTGAAATGCGTTGCCGAAACCTGACGTGGCCGATCGAGTCCCAAATGGATCCCGCGCCCGCGACCGTCCGAGATTTCGAGCCAGCCGACGTCGGCATGGCCGCCGTTTTCCTGCGGTCGGATGTAGGGCACGAACTGTTCCGACACGCTGGAAAGCCACCGTCCCACGGCCGCACCGCGGCGGCGGTCCGGATACGTCTCGACCGGTCCGAGGCCGAACCATTCGACCTTCTCGAGACCGGGCACGACCTCCAGCACGATGCCGACGCGAGCCAGGTCCGCCAGGTCGGCCGGGATCCGGACGGTCTCGTGGACGAGCACTCCGCCACCATCCAAGGCCTGGTAGCGCGTTTCCTGAGCCACGACGATCCCCGACTCGGTCCGTTCCTCAGCCGTGACGACGACCCCGCCGGACTCATGCTCGACGCTCTTCACCGTTCGGGAGAGGTGCGCCACTCCCCACTGGCGCCAGAGCGCGGTGAGACCGGCAATGCGGTCGTTGTCGGTCGGGGCACGCCAGAGGGACAGTCGCGGCGCCGCGGCGAGGAGCTGGTGGACGAACAGGCCTTCGGCGTCGAGCTTGATTTCGCCGCTCGGAGTCGGACGAACAGACGGACGTTCCAGCTCAGGTATCCCCGCAGCGACCAGAAGCTGGGCCCAGCAGACCTCGAACCCGGCCGGGGCCCATGCCTGAGCCGCGGCGGTCCGGAACCTGATCGTGAGCCAGACGGCTCGACCGTCCGAGACCGGCGGCTTCCAGCCCGGCAACGGCACCGTGGCGGTCTTGCCCGGACCGACGCCGGACAGGGGCAGATCGCCCCGAGCGACCATCTCGCCGTCGGCCGTGAGCTCCCATGAGGCCCGCAGCCAGTCGAGTCCGGTGAAGTCCTGGCGGTTCGTCAACTCGACCGAGCCGCGACTGAAGCTTTCGGGACCGGCGGAGACGCGGACCGGCGCCGCGAGCTGGCGATGCTCCCACATCACCGGCTTCGGTGTCCGGTCCGGCCAGTTCAGGCCGTCAAGGCAGAAATTGCCGTCGTTGGGCTGATCGCCGAAGTCGCCGCCGTATGCCCAGCGGGATGTGCCGTCCGGCAGCCGTTGAACGAGACCGTGATCCCACCACTCCCAGATGAAGCCGCCCTGGAGGCCGTCGGTGGACTCGATTGCGTCCCAGTACTCGGCCAGCGTGCCGTTGCTATTCCCCATCGCGTGGGAGTACTCGCACATGATCAGGGGATGCAGCTGCCGGCCCGACCGGGCGTGGGCGACTATCGCCGAGATGGGCGGATACATGGGCGGGACCAGGTCGCTTATGCGCTGGTCGCTGAACCAATCCCAGCGGATGCAGCCCTCATAGTGCAGCGGCCGCGAAGGATCGTAGCGTCGGATGTACCCCGCCATCGCGTCGTGGTTGGTGCCGTGCCCAGACTCGTTTCCGAGCGACCAGAGGATCACCGAGACGTGGTTCTTGTCGCGCCGGACCATCCGCGCGGCCCGGTCCAC
>Ga0302295_1000110_pt1 | contig 10887 bp, 7 predicted proteins | sample III_Fen_N2_4_FD_194545 | JGI IMG/M metagenome (GOLD analysis project Ga0302295, IMG submission 194545) | Peat permafrost microbial communities from Stordalen Mire near Abisko, Sweden - III_Fen_N2_4 | ecosystem: Environmental > Terrestrial > Soil > Wetlands > Permafrost | place: Sweden: Abisko... | reverse complement strand
GACGAGGACTTGTTCCGCGCCGGAACGGTCGCGGCGCGCCTGTTCGGGTACATGCGCATGCCGTACGCGCGAGCGCTCGTGCAGGGCGCCAAGGCCGGCAACCCGGGCGGCCCATCGACCCTTCGCGACGTCGCCTTTGGTGTCCTCGACGAGATCGACCGCGATCCCGGCGCCTACTGGATCCTCGGTCCCGGAACCACGGTCAAGGCGGTCGCCGTCGAGCTGGGGATCGAGAAGACACTGCTTGGGGTGGACCTGCTCCATCGCGGCCGGCTCGTCGCCGCCGACGTCAACGAGTCTCAACTCCTGGCGTTCCTGGCGCGCAAGCCCGAGAGCGTTCGGGCACGCCTGGTCGTGACCGTGATCGGCGGGCAAGGCTATCTGTTCGGTCGAGGCAACCAGCAGCTCAGTCCGGCCGTGATCCGTGCCGTCGGAAAAGAGGGGCTCGTGGTCGCGGCCACGCTCGACAAGCTCCACGCCCTGGGCGGGCCGCTCCTCGTCGATACCGGCGACGCCGAATGCGACGCGTACCTGTCGGGCCACATCAAGGTGATCACGGGTGAGGCCGATCGCGTGATCTGGCGCGTCACGGCCTGATCCGGTTTGTGAGTGGCGCGGATGCGGCGCCCCGGCGGCGCCGAGCGGATGCGGCCCCCCGGCGGCGCCGCGGCCCGCGCCGCCCGCCCGCTCGGCCGTCCGCCGGCCCGGCCCTGCCGCGCGCCGGCCCCGAATCTGCCGCGTTCATTCACCACAGGTATGAGCCCGCCCGCCCGGCCGCGCCGCCGGCCCGATCGGCCGCCCGCCGGCCCCGAATCTGCCGCGTTCATTCACCACAGGTATGAGCCCGCCCGGTCGGCCGCGCCGCGGCCCGCGCTCGGGGCCCAGCCGGCCCGGCCCCTGCCGCCCGCCGGCCCCGAATCTGCCGCGTTCATTCACCACAGGTATGAGCCCGCCCGCCCGGCCGCGCCGCCGGCCCGGCCCCTGCCGCCCGCTCGACCGCGCGCGGCCCGGCCCTGCCGCCCGCCGGCCCCGAATCTGCCGCGTTCATTCACCACAGGTATGAGCCCGCCCGCCCGGCCGCCCGCCGGCCCGAATCTGCCGCGTTCATTCACCACAGGTATGAGCCCGCCCGGTCGGCGGGCCCGGCTAGGCCGCGGCCGGCGGGCCCGGCTCGGCCGCGGCTCGCGGCCCCGCCACTTAGCCGCGGTCCCACGCCACTCGGGCTCACGCGCTCGGAGCGTACGTCGTGAGGCAGACCCGGATCGCGCAGCGCCGCGCAGTGAAGCGGTACCCGGCCGGCAGCGACGGCGGAGCGGCACCGGGGTCGGCGACGTAGAAGATCGTGCCGCCGGCCGAGGTGACGTCGGCGGGTACGGAGTGGACCACAGCATCGGGCGGATAAGCGGCCGTGCCGAAATACCAGGGAGGATCCGCGGCGGCCAGGACGTGGAGGCGGGCGAGGGTCTGCGGTCCGCCCTGCGCCAACACCGCGAAGTAGTGGTCCGGGTCGGTGGCGACGAGATCGTTCGAGCCGACGCGCGAGTCGATCTCGGGCAGAAGCACGGCGGTTTCGGGGTGGGTTATCACGGACCCGAGAGCGAGCGCCGGAACTGCTACGGCCACGACAAGGGCGGCGGCGAATCGGCGGGGGACGGCCGCCATCCCGACTCCGGCGAGGGCGAAGAGCGGCAGCCACATGACCCCGGCGTATCGGGCTTCCAAGAGAGGGCGCCACAAGCTGACCGCGGCCAGCGCGATGACGCCGCTGCACGCGAGCAGCAGGAAGACCGCCGGGCGTCGACCTTCAGTGCCGCGGAGGAAGGCCGGCTCGGCCACCACGGCGAACGATCCAGCCACCACGGCGAACGATCCGGCCACCACGGCCAACAATCCAGCCACCACGGCGAGCGATCCGGCCACCACGGCGACCACTTGAAGCGCCACCAGAGCCTCTCGGGACGGCACGCCCGAGTCCACCGGCGGACCGGCGAAGAGCTGGCCGAACGTGCCGGCGACCGAAACGGGGCTGAGCGGCGGGATCCAGAAGCTCGACCCGGCATGCTCGAATTGGGCTTGAGCGAACAAGAGCCACGGGCCGATGCTGGCAATCGCGATCGCGGTGGCGGCGCCGGCCAGGACGAGAGTCCGACGGCCCGGCCGGAGCCACCAGACCCCGACTAGCGCACCGGCAAGCGCCAGAGCGGCGAAGTAGTCGGTCCAGATGGCTGCGGCGGCGACGACGGTAAACGCGACCCAGTCGACCGCGCCCGCCCGTTCGGCCGCGCCCGCCCGTTCGACTGGGTGTTCGACTGCGCGCCACAACAGCAGGATCGAGGCCACGGCCAGCGCCCCCGCAATCGAATACATGCGCGCGTTCTCTGACGCCAGCAGCGTCGTCGGCAGGACCGCAACGAAGGCCGCCGCCCACAACCCGGCGCGATCTCCGGCCACGCGGCGGGCCAGCGCCGCCAGCAGCGGGATCAGGGCGATGCCCCCCAGGACGGGCACGACTCGCAGCGCCGCCGGGCCGTTCGCGACCTGCGCGACCAGCCACTCCGCCAGGTAGAAGAGCGGCGGCGCGCTGTCGCGACTCACCACTCCAATCATGTCGCCCAGCGGCCGACCGACGACCGCGGCGGTGAAATCCTCGTCGACGCCGAGCGGTTGTCGTGCCAGAAGAACAACCCGGAAGATCGCACCGAATGCCGTGATGAGCGCCAGCCGAGAGGCGAAGCCCGACCCGGCCGACGAGAGCCGGTCGCGCGTGAACATTCGCAGTCTCGACTCGATCGTCTCCGGCAACTCGGCTCCCGCATGGTGGCGCGCGGCTCAAAGACCGCCCGCTTTCGCCACCCGCACGATACCGCGGCCGCCCGCCCTGGCATGCCGCAAACTCGCCACGGCTTTGCCGAGGCCAAGTAGCTGGCACCGGGGCTGGCAAAACTGTCACGACTTTGTCGCGATCAACCCCTGTTTCGTGGACTAGACTGCCGGCGAGAGGCCGCCGGGGCAGGCGGTGGCGCGGGCCTTTGGGGGGGGCCACATATGGACCGGGAGATTCGGGACCAGCCCAACACGGGATCGTCGGTCGCCCAGGTACCGATGGACCGGCTGCACTCGATCCTCGAGAGTGCGTTTGACGGCGTCTGGCTCGTGGACGCCCAAGGTCGAACGACATACGCGAACAAGACCATGGCCGGGCTCCTGGGATCGACGCCGGACGAGATGCGCGGTCGGCAGATCACGGAGTTTCTCGACCAGGCGCTTTGGGCTCGAGTCGAGGGTTTTCTGGAGCGTCAGCGAACCCATTCCGGTGAGCGGATCGAAATCCGGCTTCGACGAGCCGACGGCAGTGAACTGGTTGGGCTCGTGGCCGGGATCCCGATCAAGACGCACGACGGCGTCTACGTTGGAACGATGCTGGATGTCAGCGACGTCGCCGGCAAACGCGGCCACGATGCAGACGTGGTTGAGAGCCAGCGGCTCGAGGGGATCGGGCTCTTTGCGGGCGGGATCGTGCACGACTTCAACAACCTCATGACGGCGATCCAGGGGTATGCCGAGCTGGCTCGCGCCGCACTACCAGAAGGGGACCCGGTACGCGAGGACATCGAGCAGGTGCTCGCGAGCGGCGCCCGGGCGACCGCGATCACCCGCAAGCTCCTGGCCTTCACTCGTCGGCAGATCCCAGTATCCGTCGATGTCGACCCGGCTCAGGTCATCAGCGATCTGATCCCGATCCTGCGACCGCTCATGGGCGACGACGTCGAAATCGTGCTTGAAGTCGACCCTGACCACGGCTGGATTCGGGTCGATCCGACCGGGCTCGAACAGGTCATCGTCAATCTGACCGTCAACGCCCGCGATGCGATGCTCAGCGGCGGGACCGTGACAATCGCCGTCCACGACATCGAGTCGACTGACCTGCGCCTACCGGACCGCGGTCCCGGCGCGATCTCGATGGTTCGGATGAGCGTTTCCGACACGGGGATCGGAATGGACGACGCGACTCGGGCCAGGATCTTCGATCCGTTCTACACGACCAAGAGCCCCGGAAAGGGCACGGGTCTCGGGCTCTCGACTGCGTTCGGCATCGTGGACCAGGCGGGCGGCCATATCCAGGTAGAGACGGCTCCGGGACAGGGCTCCACCTTCAATGTGGACCTGCCGCGAATGGAGGCTTCCCAGGCGCACGGATTGCGACTGGTTGCGCCGACGCTCCCAAGGTCCTGCGTCGTCCTGCTGGTAGATGACGATCCCGCGGTGCGCGAGTTCGCGCGACGAAGTCTCGTGGCGGCGGGATATACGGTCGTTGCCGCGGATGGGGGTGAGGAGGCGCTCCGGGCCAGCGATTGCTGGGGCACTGAGATCGATGTGCTCATCACGGACATCGTGATGCAGGGCGTCCACGGGCCCGAGTTGGCGGCCCAGATCCGCGCCAAACGACCCAATATCGGCGTTGTGTTCATGAGCGGATATGCCGAAGGCTCCGTTGCCGGAGGTGGGGAATCCCGGGTGTCGGGTGAGTTCCTCCCGAAGCCGTTCAGCGGTCTGGCTCTCCGTCACGCGATCGCACGCGCCGCCGAGGCCAGCCGCGGTCGAACTGCGCTGCAGCAGTAGCCTAGGGCGTGACCGCCCATACGGCCGGCTTGCCGCTGGGGTCCCACGCAATCGGTTGCGCCCGAGAAGCGACCGCTGGCCCCAGGGTCGACGCCAGGTCCTCCCGGCTGAGCGCCAGGTAGGTCGAGTGGGCGGCGGGGTGGGCGACGTTCGATCCCGGCTTGTAGATCGTCACGCCTTCGGAGGCGTCCAGGAATTCGACGTCCATCGCCGAGTAATCGTCGAGGATCGCGGCCGAGCCCGGATGTTCGGCTGCGTATGAGGCAAGCGAGACGATCTGATAGCTAAAGGCGAAGTAGCGGTCGGCCGGTGTCCTGGTGAAATAGGCCCACCCGCTCCAGACGGCGATCGCGGCCAGGGTCACCGCCACAGCGGCCATCGCCAGCCAACTCGCCCCGCGGTTCCAGCGTCGACGCGCCTGCTCAACCATCTCCAGGGCTCCGAGCCCGATCGCGACACCGAGCGGCGCCGCCAGACCGAGGGCCCGCAGGAAATGGGGAGAGCCGCCTTCGGTCGCCACGAGCGGCGCGGCGAGGAAGACGGGCAGTGCCAGCAGGATCAGGGAGTGGCCGGCGTCGCGGCGCATTCGCCACAGCCGCACCAGTCCCGCGGCCGCCAATACAGAGAGTGGCACCGGCAGCAGCGGCAACCCCGCCACGTTGTGGCGCGCATTGGGGTCGCCAGTGAAGCCGAACATCGCCACCGTCCGCAGCACGTGGACGATCGGGTTCGAATCCGCTTCCACGCCCGGGTTGAACGCGCTGGCCGAGGCGACCCGCCCGAAGTAGTTCGTCGGGTTCGTGACCGCGACCGCGATCATCGGCGCGGCCAAGACCAGGAAGGCAACGGCGAACGGGACCGCATCGGCGCGCAGGCGTTCGTACGTCGGCCGATCCACGCGCCGCAGCCAGAGCAGCCATACGACCACGAGCACGGGGAGCAGCTTCAGCGGCTGGTACGTGTACATCGCCGCAAGCGCCGTGACCGCCCCGGCCGCGGCCGCCGTCCAACGCCCCGGTTTGTCCGCCCATCGCAAAAGCGCGAGCAACGCCAGCGCCCCGAAGAGCGGCACGATCGCGTTACGCATCCCGTCCCGGCTCACCGCCGCGAGCCAGAGCGAGCCCGCCGCCCATCCTGCGGCCACCACGCCGGTCCAGATCCCGAAACGCCGGCCCAGGTGGCCGATCGTCAGTACACCCGCCACGCCGAATGCTGCGGCGGTCGCCCGGAGAGCCACGACGCTCGCGCCGGCGAAGTTGAAGATGCCGGCCACGACATACGCAAAGAGCGCCTCGCGCCCGCCGTCGCTCGTGAACCACACGCCGAAGTCGGCGTGGAAGCCGGGCTGGTGGAGGAGCCTCAAGGCGTCGAGGCCTTCGGCCGCCTCGTCGCCGTACAGCCCGCCGGGATTCGCGGCCAGGTCGTAGAAGCGCAGGACGACCGCGACCAACGCGATTCCGGCAAGCGCGACGAACGGCGCGACGGCTGCCGGGGTGAGCGCCGGGGTGAGCGCAGCGCGAAACCTCGCCGTCGCCGTCGCCGACTCAGGCGACACGCCCGCCCCGAGCGGCGTTACGGGCATCAGCCCCGTGCCGCCTCGGCCAGGCGGCGCAGCTTGATCTCGGCCTGGATCGACTCGCCGCCCTCGTGGCCGTTGAACGGGTAGACCTCGATCGACTTGGGTCCGGCGTAGTGGTTGTACGCGGCGAACACGGTCGAAGGCGGGGTCACCAGGTCCATCAGGCCCACGGAGAAGAGTGCCGGCACTTTGGCACGCGCGGCGAAGTTGAGGCCGTCGAAGTACGAGAGCGTGGTGAAGACCCGCTCGGCCTGGTCGCGCCGCACCCTCAGGAACCTGACGATCTCGTGGTAAGGGTCGCTGTCGGTCATCTCGGTGGCGCGCCGCCAGTGGCACATGAACGGCACTTCGGGGAGGGCGAGCATCAGGTCCGGCACGAGGCCGGCGGCCGCGAGGGCCAGCCCGCCGCCCTGGCTGCCGCCGGTCACGGCGACACGCGCCGGATCGACCAGCGGGTTGGCGCGGGCCGCTTCGACGGCGCGCACGGCATCGGTCATGAGCCGCCGGTAGTAGTACGTGGCCGGGTCCAGGACGCCGCGCGTCATGAATCCCGGGTGTTGGCCGGTCGCATCTCCGGCGACGAGATCGGGCGTGTCGCCCGACCGCCAGGTGCTGCCCTGGCCCCGGGTGTCCATTACGAGGTGGGCGTAGCCCGCGCTGGGTGGCAGCAGCCAGTCGATCGGACGGCCCCGACCGCCGCCGTAGCCGATGTATTCGACCACGCACGGGAGGCGGCCGTTCTTCGCAAATGGCGATGTGGCGGCGTCGCGCGGGGTGAGGAACCAGCCTTTGATCGGCTGGCCGCCGAAGCCGGCGAAGGTCAGGTCGAAAACGTCGATGGTGGAGAGACCGGCGTCGACCGGCTCGAAGCGAGCGTCGAGGGGATGCCTTCGGGCGTCCGCCAGCGTGTCGGTCCAGAACGCATCGAAGTCGGACGGCTCCTCGCGCGCGGGCTTGTAGACCCGCAACTCCGCCAGAGGCAGATCGAACAGCATGGCGTTACTGGACCCGGGCTTCGTGGCCCTTCCAGAAGGGCTCGCGCAACTCGGTCTTGAGGACCTTGCCGGTGCCACCCTTGGGCAGGGCTTCGCGGAAATGGATGTCGCGCGGAACCTTGAAGCGGGCCAGGTTCGCCTTGCAGTGGTCGCGCAGCTCTTTGACTGTGGCGGTCGCTCCGGGTTTGAGCACGATCAAGGCGACAGGCGCCTCGCCGAGTGCCTTGTCCGGCGCGGAGACGACGGCGCATTCGAGGACGGCGGGGTGGGCCAGGATGGCGTTCTCGACCTCGACCGAGGAGATGTTCTCGCCGCCGCGAATGATGATGTCCTTGGACCGATCCTTGATGAGGATGTATCCCTGATCGTCGATCACGCCCATGTCGCCGGTGTGGAACCAGCCGTCGCGGATCGCAGCCTCGGTGGCCTCGGGATCCCGGAAATAGGCGTCCATGACGACGTTCGAGCGAACGACGATCTCGCCGATCTGCTCGCCGTCCGGGCGGACGTCGCGACCGTCGGAATGCACGACCCGAACGTGAACCCCGGGGAGCGGCCAGCCGGTCATCGACTGGCGCTCCTGACGCTTCTCGGCCGGTTCTGATTCGGTCAGGAAGGTCCGCGGCTGGGCCAGCGTCAGGATCGGCGAGGTCTCCGAGAGGCCGTAGCCGACGATCGTCTGGACGCCGAGGGTCTCCTCGAGGTTGCGGATGAGCGTCGGCGACGAGGGCGCCCCGCCGGAGATCAGCTGGCGCAGGCTCGACAGGTCGTGGTTGGCGCGATCGGGGTGGTTGAGGATCGCGTTGAAGATCGCGGGCACTGCCAGGATGCGCGTGATCTTGTAGCGCTCGACGGCCTGCATCAGGGCCACCGGCTCGAACTTGCGGAGCATGACATGGCGCCCGCCGACCATCGTCAGGAAGTGCGGGGTGCCCCAGCCGTTGACGTGGAAGAGCGGGACCACGTGCAAGACGACGTCGTCCTGAGTGAACTGGAGGCCGATCTCCGCATACATGCCGTGCAGGTACAGCTCCCGGTGGGTCATCGAAACGCCCTTGGGGAAACCGGTCGACCCGCTCGTGTAGAAGAGCTCGGCGACGGCGTTCTCGTCGATATCGGGCGTCAGGGGATCGGGCGAACCGCCCGACAGGAGCGCCTCGTACTCATCCGAGGCGACGCCGTCGGGCGCGCCTTCCATGATCACGAACCGAGGCGGCGTCGCCATCTCGGCGGCCAGGGTCTCGACCAGCGGCTTGAAGTCCTTGTGGAAGAACACGATCTTCGACCCGGCGTGGCCGACGATGTAGGCGATCTCCTTGGGCGTCAGGCGGATGTTGAGGGGGTTCAGCACGGCGCCGGCTTCGAGCACGCCGTAATAGGCCTCGAGCAGCTGGTGGGTGTTGTAGGTCAGGAACGAGACCCGATCGCCGGGCTTGACCCCGAGCTCCACCAGGGCGTTGGCGAGCCGATGCGTCCGCTCACCGAACTGCCGGTAGGTGAAGTTCTTGTCCCCGTCGACGACTCCGACCTTCTCGCCGAAGTAGGTCTCCGCCCGATCGCGGAATTCCAGCACCGAGAGGGGAACGAACACCGAAGACCTCCTCGCCGATGGGCCGTGGAAGCGTCTCCTGTGGCGCCGGTGACGCGGCCGTGACGCGGGACAAGATACCCCGTCTGGCACTGTAGGTGAGTGTCTGCGCGCGAGGTGCGTTGGCGGCGGCGGCACGTTGCGGAGCGGCGCGCCACGTGGCGCGGCGACTCAACCGCCGGGCGCGGCTCGTTTGGCGCGAGCGGCCGTGGCGGCCAGGATGAAGTCCGCCCAAACGCCTTCGAATTCGTCCGGTGTTGATTCGGTCCGCTCGGGGTGGCACTGGACGGCGACGATCCAGCGGCCGTCACGGCTCTCGAGGCCCTCGACAAGCCGCCCGTCCTCGCTGGAGGCCCACGCGCTGGAGCGAAGCCCGGGCGCGAGCGTCGCTTCCGTCACTGCCTGATGGTGGTAGGTGTTCACTTCCATATCCAGCGTCTGGTCCGAATCGTCTCCGCCGGCGACTCCGTCGGGCGCGGCCGCGGCAATCGCTCGACCGAGCCGGCTCGCGGGGTCGATCTCGAGCGGGTGGAGATGTGCCGGCCCCGAGCCGTACGGCGTGCCGGCGTGGCCCGGCACGTCTTGCAGCAGCGTCCCACCGGAAAACGCGTTGATCGCCTGGAGCCCGCGGCAGATCCCGAACACCGGCAGCGAGCGGCGCTCGGCTTCGCGCCAGGCCGACACCTCCAGTTCGTCGCGAGCCCGGTCGATCTCCCCGGCGCCGCGCACGGTCTCGCCGTAGAGAGCGGGATCGATATCGGCGCCGCCCGCCATGAGCAGGCCGTCCATCGCGCCGAGGAGGCGGTCTCGCTCGGGTGCCGGCGTTCCGGCATGGAGCAATGCCGGATTGCCGCCGTGGCGGGCTATTCCGGCCGCGTACAGCTGGTTCTTGCGAGCGGCGAGCGCCGGGTCGCCCGAGCCGGCGGGATCGGCCACCGTGATCGCGATGAGGGGCGGAAGTTCGGGCGCGCGGTTGGACATGCGAGGGAGCATACAACCCGCGTGGGTTCGTCCGCGCCGAGGGGGAAGGCAGGACCGCTTGGGGGGAAAGCGGCCCTGCCATGATCGGACGCGTCAGGCGGACTCGACCCGCCTGATCTCCGGGGGCGCCTGCCAGTCGCTGGCACGGCGCCGCTGGATCACGTTGGCTGCATTGGCGGGGTCGGCCGACGTGAGGCGAAATCTTGCCACCAATTCATCGAGCTGCTGAGCCATTTCTGCAAATGTCGCTGCGGACGCGACGACTTCCTCCGCCTGCGCCGGCATCTGCTCCGCGGCCGCTGAAACCTCCTCGGCTGAGGCCGAGTTCTGTTGACGGCCGAGGTAGGTTGCGCCGCGGTCGGTGGGCGGACTGGCAGACGATCAGTGGACCGCGGTTCCCAGGAGCGACCCGATCCCGAACGTGACCGCCGCGGCCAGACCGCCCAAGCCGGCCTGTCGGACGCCTGTCCAGATCGCGTGTCGGTGAGTGAGGCGGCTGACCGCCAGACCGATGCCGAAGAGCGCGACACCTGCACCCGCAATGCTCAGCGCGAAAGCGGCGGTGCCGCCGCCGAGGATCAGGAACGGCAGCAGCGGTACGACCGCGCCCGCGGCGAAGGCCGAGAGCGAGCCCAGCCCGGCGGCTACCGGTGAGCCCATCGTCGCGGCCGACAAGCCGATCTCCTCTCGGACGAAGGTGTCGATGGCCCGCTCGGGGTCTCTCATGATGCGCTCGACGATCAGGCGAGCCTCAGCGCGCGATAGGCCCTTGGCCTCGTAGATCTCGCGCAGGATGTCGCGCTCCTGCTTCGGCGTGTGGTGGAGTTGATGGCGCTGCAGGTCGATCTGGTACTCGAGCAGTTCGCGCTGGGATCGCACGGACACGTATTCGCCGACCGCCATCGAGAAGCCGCCCGCCAGCAGACCGGCGACTCCGGCTATGACGATCGAATGGGGATCCTCGCCCGCCGCCCCCGCGACGCCCATGATCAGCGACAGGTTGCATACGAGCCCGTCGGTCGCCCCAAAGACGATCGGCCGAACGACGCTCGCGCCGCGGGTTTCGTGCGGGCTGGAGGGCGGTTCGAAGAACTCGCGAACGCGCTCCGCAATGGCGGTGAACC
>Ga0302295_1000108_pt1 | contig 11112 bp, 6 predicted proteins | sample III_Fen_N2_4_FD_194545 | JGI IMG/M metagenome (GOLD analysis project Ga0302295, IMG submission 194545) | Peat permafrost microbial communities from Stordalen Mire near Abisko, Sweden - III_Fen_N2_4 | ecosystem: Environmental > Terrestrial > Soil > Wetlands > Permafrost | place: Sweden: Abisko... | reverse complement strand
GCTCCCTCTTCCTACAGCGCCAGGAGATCGACCGTTCCGTGCGCGTGAGGATCCTGCTGCCCGACGGCCGCTGCGTGCACGATCAGGACTGGGCTGCCGGGCAATCCAGCCTGTCCCTTCCGCTTCGCGGCGGCCTGCACCTGTTGCAGCTCCAGGACGGCGTGCACGGCTCCAGCATCCGCCCCCTCCCGGCGCTTTGACTCCCTTGCAGAGACCAAGATACCGGCACGTCCATCGCCCCGCAGAATTCCTGCAGGGGCTTTTTTGTGATAGACAGTCGAACCGAAAATCGCCTATCTTGACAATCGAAGAAGTCCGGCCCTGATCAAGGCGGCCATCCTTGGTCAGAGCAAAGCGGGCTTCAGCCTGGTAGACCACCAACAACCAATCGAGGATGCACACATGTCCGCTCGCAAGCAGGCTATCGGCGCCATCTCCACCACCAAGGTGGAGAGCACCCAGAACTATCTCGAACACGCCGGCGAGGCCATCTACGGCCAGTACGTGTTCACCGAATCCGCCCAGCGTCAGTATCTCTCGAAGCCCGTCTTCAAGAAGCTGCGTCGCACCATCGAAGGCCTCGAAGCCTTCGATCCCGCCATCGCCGATGCCGTCGCGCAGGGTGTGAAGGAATGGGCCATGGCCAACGGCGCCAGCCACTACACCCACTGGTTCGTGCCCATGACCGGCTCTACCGCCGAGAAGCACGATTCCTTCCTCAACCCGGCAGGCGAAGGCCAGACCATCGCCGAGTTCTCGGGCAAGATCCTGATCCAGGGCGAGCCCGACGCTTCGTCCTTCCCCTCGGGCGGCATCCGCGCCACCTTCGAGGCCCGCGGCTACACCGCTTGGGACGTCACCAGCCCCATCTTCCTGCAGGTCGAGCCCAACGGCGTGACCCTGACCATCCCCACCGCCTTCGTGTCCTACACCGGCGAGGCCCTGGACCACAAGATCCCGATGCTTCGCTCGCAGCAGGCCCTGGGCAAGGAAGCCCTGCGCGTCTTGAAGTGGTTCGGCAACGAGACCTCCACCCGCGTGTTCACCAACATCGGACCCGAGCAGGAGTACTTCCTGGTCGACCGTCGTCTGGCCGAGCAGCGCCCCGACCTCCTCCTGGCCGGCCGCACCCTGTTCGGTGCTCCCTCCGCCAAGGGCCAGGAGCTCGAGGACCAGTACTTCGGCGCCATCCGCGAGCGCATCCTGGCGTTCATGATGGACCTCGACCGCGAACTCTGGCGCGTGGGCGTTCCCGCCAAGACCCGCCACAACGAAGTGGCTCCGGGCCAGTTCGAGATCGCTCCCGTGTACGAGTCGACCTCCGTTGGCTCCGACCACAACATGCTCCTGATGAACATCCTCAAGCGCTTGGCTCCCAAGCACGACCTGGCTGTTCTCCTGCACGAGAAGCCCTTCAAGGGCGTCAACGGCTCGGGCAAGCACAACAACTGGTCCATGGGCACCGACGACGGCGAGAACCTGCTCGAGCCGGGCAAGACTCCCCACGACAACGCCCAGTTCCTGGCCTTCCTGGCCGCCATCATCCGCGGCGTCAACAAGCACGCCGACCTGCTGCGCGCCACCGTCGCCGATGCCGGCAACGACCACCGCCTGGGTGCCAACGAGGCTCCTCCGGCCATCGTCTCCATCTTCCTGGGCGCTCAGCTCGAAGACGTCGTGAAGCAGCTCGAAGGCGGATCCGCCTCGTCTTCCAAGGACGGCGGCTCGCTGGAACTGGGTGCCACCACCCTGCCCGTGCTGCCCAAGGACGCCACCGACCGCAACCGCACCTCGCCCTTTGCCTTCACGGGCAACAAGTTCGAGTTCCGCGCCGTCGGTTCCTCGGCTCCCATCTACTGGCCGCAGACCGTCCTCAACACCATCGTCGCCGAGTCCGTCAAGGATCTGGCCGATGCGCTTGAGAAGCTGCCCAAGGGCGACTTCGCTGGCCTCTCCAAGGTCCTTTCGGCCATCATCAAGGAGAACAAGCAGGTCCTGTTCTCGGGCAACGGCTACTCCGACGAATGGCACGCCGAAGCTGCCAAGCGCGGCCTGCCCAACAACAAGAGCACCGTAGAGGCCCTCCCGGCCCTGGAGACCGAGAAGGCTTCCAAGCTGTTCGAGGCCCTGGGTGTCCTGACCTCCCGCGAGCTTGCCGCCCGCGCCGAGATCAACTGGGAGCGTTACGTCAAGGTCCAGAACATCGAGGCCAACGTCACGGCCGAGATCGCCAAGACCCTGATCCTGCCCGCTGCCGCCTCCTACATCAGCGAGCTGTCGGCCGCCGCCGCCATCTCCGCCGGTGCCAAGAAGGTCCAGACCAAGATCGCAGGACTGGTGGACTCGCTGGTCGTCAACGTCGAGGCTCTGGAAGCCGCTCAGGAGAAGGCTCACAACGCCGGCTCCTTGCACGCCGAAGCCAAGACCTTCAAGGAAGCCGTCATCCCCGCCCAGGACGCCGTCCGCGACGTGGCCGACGAGCTGGAGACCCTCGTCTCCGACGAGCTCTGGCCGCTGCCGAAGTACCGCGAGCTCCTGTTCCAGTACTAAGAGCAAACTCGAGGCATTCTTGTGTCCGCCCCATCGACCATCGGTCGGTGGGGCTTTTTGTTGTTCACACAAAAGAAGAGGGCCACCCGTGAGTGGCCCTGCGCCCGATAAGGCGTCTGCACTGCAAACGACAGGACTTAGGGCGTCGCGAGCCCCTTCTCAAGGTCCTTGCGGATCTTGGGAGCCATGCCATCGAAGGCCTCGCCGATCAGGATGTAGTTGTCCTCGCTGAAGATGTCGTTGAGCATGGGCTTGGAAGTCACCGACTCTTCCTTGTACGAGCGGCTCCAGGCCACGTCCTTGCCTTTTACCGGGAGGAGGTAGACCGTGGTTTCGAGGTCCATCTTTCCGGCCCCGGCAACGACACCGTTCGCGCCGCCACCGACAGACATGCGATAGCTGGCCCGGTTCACAAAAATCAGGTAGTAGTCCAGTCCGATGGAGGCAGCAAAGGGAGAGACCTTTTCCTGGGCTTGCCCGAGAGACAGCGAATACATACCGCCCTTGGGGTTGAGATCGTTGCAGCCGAAGATCTCCCGACCGAAGACCTTCTTGGCCTTGCATTCCGCAGCGATGCGGTAGCCGGGCAGGGTCGGCACGGAATCCATCGGAAGCACATTGGCTCCTGCGAACAGCTCCGGGAACTTCTTGAGGAAGTGGGCGTAGAGGGTGTCGGTAGCTGCCTGATGGGCTCGATAGTAGTCCTCGGCCTTCTGGACGATGCCAGGTCCCTGGTCGCGTTCCTGGTCACGCATGACGATGGACTTGTCGAGCCCAAAGCCAAGCACGGCGATCTTCTTGCCGGAAAGGGAGGGAACAGAAGGCTGGCCGGCAAGCGATAGGCCAAGCAATGCGGTGAGAAGCACGGGGATCCCCTTTCAAAGGATGGTGTCGCATCAAGCTAACTCACCGTTTCATACCACGTCAATCCGTACCGACGTTGCAATCGACATCAGATCCCCGGTACGGCTTTCCTAACTTTGCCAGGATGCAGGACCTCACGAAACTCTGGAGTCGCGGCATCGCGGAAATGGCTCCCTACGTCCCCGGCGAACAGCCTCAGGGCGGCGGCTGGATCAAGCTCAACACCAACGAGAACCCCTACCCCCCATCGCCCCAGGCCGTGGCGGCGATGGCCCAGGCCGTCCAGGAACGCCTGCCGCTCTATCCCGATCCGCAGAGCCTGGAACTGCGCCAAGTGCTTTCCCGGCGTTTTGGCGTCCCGGTAGAATCCACCTTCGTGGGCAACGGCTCGGACGAGGTGCTGGCGATGGCCTTCCGCGCCTTCTTCCAGCGGGAAGGGGACCTGCTCTTCCCCGACGTCACCTATTCCTTCTATCCGGTCTACGCGCGTTTCTGGGGCATCCCCTTCCGGGCCATTCCCCTGCGCGAGGACTTCTCGATCGCGGCCGAGGACTATGCCGGGCCCGCTGCGGGAATCATCTTCCCCAACCCCAACGCACCCACGGCCGCCCCCTTGGCGCTTGCGCAAGTCGAAGCCTTGGCCGCCGCCCACCCCGACTGCGTGGTGCTGGTGGACGAAGCCTATGTGGATTTCGGCGCCGAATCGGCCGTGCCGCTGCTGGAGCACTACCCCAACGTGCTGGTCTGCCAGACGTTTTCCAAGTCCTGGGCCCTGGCCGGACTGCGCGTGGGCTTCGCCCTGGGCCATCCGACCCTGATCTCCGGCCTGGAACGGGTTCGGGACTCCTTCAACTCCTACACCCTGGATCGCGTGGCCCAAGCGGGCGCGGCCGCTGCCCTGCAGGACCAGGCTTGGTTCCAGGAGACCTGCGGTCGGATCGTGGCGACCCGCGAGCGCTTCGTGGCCGGCCTGAAGCGCTTGGGCTTCGATGTGCTGCCCTCGGCGGCCAACTTCGTCTTCGCCGCCCACCCGACCCTTTCCAGCCGCGAGCTGCTGGAGGCCTTACGTGCCCGGAAGATCCTGATCCGAGCCTTCAAGGGCCCGCGTCTGGAGCGTCATGCCCGCATCACCATCGGCACCGACAACGAGATGGACGCTGTCCTGAAGGCCCTCGAAGAGCTCTGATCTACCATTGCCCGGAGCCTCCGGGCAATGGTAGGATGTGGGCGTCGTGAAAACTGTCGTCCAGACGCCTTCCATCCGTTCCATGCGCCCTCTGGCCCTTTCCGCCGTGGGCCTTGCTGTCGGCATCGCCGGGGCGGCGGGGTTCCGCACCTTTTGGCTGAACGGCGCGGGAATCCTCCTGGCTATCTGTACGCTAACCCTGCACCTGTGGCTGTTCCGACGTTTTCTGACTCGGCACAGCCGCGAGTTGCTTGAGAATCACACATCGCATTTCCAGCGCACCGTGGAGAACCTGCAGGATGCCCTGTTCCGGTTCTCCTCCGACGGGCGCATCGAGTTCGCCAACCCCGCAGCCGCCAAGCTGTTGGGCTTCGACGACCCAAAGGAACTGATCGGACAGGACTTTTCCACCTTCGCCCAGCTTCCCGACGAGAGCGACACCAACGAACTGATCCGCCGCCAGATCGAGAAGCGCCAAGCGGAAGCCTTCCGCTTGAAGTTCCTGCGCCGGGACGGCGAGACGATCATCTGCGAAGGCGGGGTGCAGTTCATTCCCGACGGGCCGGATTCCAACGGCACCTTCGAGGCGCTGTTCCGCGAAGGCACCCAGCGCATCCGGGCCGAGGAGGAGCTCCACGCCAGTCGGGAGCACCTGCGCAGCGTGATCGAGAACATGCTGGACGGCTTCCTGGAATGCGGCATGGACGGCAGCATCGTGCAGGCCAATCCCGCCGCCGCCCGGATGTTCGGCTTCGACCTCGCCCACGAGCTGGTGGGGCTGGGCATGGAAGACATCTGGGGATCGGCGTCGGACAAGCAGAAGTTCGACGAGGAGCTGCGGCAACGACAGCGCGTCTCGGGACTGCGCTCCCATTCCAAGACCCGCGAAGGAGGCGAGATCGTCTTCGAGGTCAACGCCATCGTGCGCGAAGGCGTCAAGAGACGGCGCCACATCGAGTGCGTCTTCCGCGACGTGACCGAGCAGGAAGCCAACAAGAAGTTCCTGACCGACGTGGTCACCCGCCTGAACGAAGCGCACCGGCTGGCGCACCTGGGCGACTGGAGCATGGAGATGCCCAACCGGATCATGCGCTGGAGCCCCACCGTCCACGACCTGTTCGGTGCCGGGCGCAAGCACTCCAGCACCTGGCTGGACTGGCTCTCCATCATCCACCCCGAGGACCTGCCGCTGGTGGAGTCCTGCTTCGAGAAGGCCATCTCGGAGCGTTCGTCCCTGGACATCGACTACCGCATCTGGTTCCAGAAGACCCCCACCGAGCGGGAGATCCGCTTCGTCAACTGCCACGCCCGCCCCATCAACGGCGTGGGTCGACTGATCCGCCTGGAAGGCGTGATCCAGGACATCTCGGAGCGCAAGCGCACCGAGGACGAGCTGCGCACGCTGACCGAAAAGGCCCAGTCGGCAGAGGAGGCCAAGGGCCATTTCCTGGCCAACATGAGCCACGAGATCCGCACCCCCATGAACGCTGTGCTAGGCCTGACCCACCTGTTGCAGAAGACGCTCCTGGAACCCAAGCAGAAGGAGTTCGTCGAGCGCATCCGCACGGCCTCCAACGCACTTTTGGGCATCCTCAACGACATCCTGGACTTCTCCAAGATCGAAGCCGGCAAGCTTGAGTTCGAGTCCATCCCCTTCGCTCCCGACGAGGTGCTTCGGAACACCAGCGAGCTGGCGGCGGTCAAGGCAGGCGAGAAGGGCCTGCAGCTTTCCTGGAGCAAGGCCGACGACGTCCCTCCCGTGCTCATGGGCGATCCGCTGCGCCTGGGCCAGATCCTGCTGAACCTGGCGACCAACGCCGTGAAGTTCACCCAGTCCGGCGGCATCACGCTGGAAGCGCACCTGGAGAACATGGACGGAGACCACTGCATCCTGCGCTTTGCGGTGCGCGACACCGGCATCGGCCTCACCCCACCCCAGATGGAGCGACTCTTCCGCTCCTTCTCCCAGGCCGACGCCTCCACCTCGCGGCGCTTCGGCGGCACTGGCCTGGGGCTGGCCATCTCCATGAACCTGGTGGAAGCCATGCAGGGCAAGATCTGGGTGGATAGCGAACCCGGAAAGGGCAGCACCTTCCAGTTCACCGCCCGCTTCCAGATCGCCACCGACAAGCACCCCCGCCGCACCGGGCACAGCCAGACCCTCAAGGGCCTTCGCGTGCTGGTCGTGGGAGGACGCGGCACTGCCCACGTAATGCTGCGGCAGAAGCTGACCGGCCTTTCCTTTGAGGTCCGCGACGCCGAGGACCTGACCCAGGCCTGCGCCCTGCTGCAAGGCTGGCGCTCCGACGTGGTGGTGCTCGACCCGTCGGCCGGCGGCGACGCCGGACTGCCCGAGGCCGTGCGCATCCTGCGCCAGAGTCTGCCTCCCGAGACGCCGGTGCTGCTGGTCCCGACACCCTGGATCTCCACCCAGCACATCCAGAGTGATGGTGTGGACGGGATCCTGCCTCGCAGCGGCGGCGAGGCCGAGCTGCTGGAAGCGGTCACCGAGGCGCTGGGGCAACGGCACGCCTCCTCGGAGCTCTTGGAGAACGACATCTCCATCCTGCGCGGCGTGAACATGCTGCTGGTGGAGGACAACGAGGTCAACCAGATGGTCGCGGTGGCGGTACTGAGCGAAGCCGGCCTGATCGTGGACACCGCCTTCGACGGCGAGGAGGCGCTGGAGAAGATCGCCGACAACCCGACGCTGGTGCTGATGGACATCCAGATGCCCGGCCGCGACGGCTACGACACCACCCGCGAGATCCGCGCCCGCGAAGGTTGGAAGCGCCCCATCATCGCCATGACCGCCCACGCCCTGCACACCGAGCGCCAGCGCTGCCTGGACGCCGGCATGGACGACTACATCGCCAAGCCCTTCGACCCGAACAACCTGCTGGAGACGCTGGCCCGCTGGGTGCGCCGCACCCGCATGCGGGAGTGACCCCCACCCGTCACTTCCCTCGCAGCAGCCCCTGGTAGAAACGGTATTCGATCACGGTGAAGTCCGTGTCCACCCGCGCCCACTGCTTCTCGAGCACGAAGCGCGCCGAGGTCCGGTCGCCGCTGGCGATGCTGGAAAGGAACAGATCGCGCATGTCCCCGTTGTTCATCTGCGCCGGCCACTGCCGCAGCAGTTCCTTGCGGGCAACCTCCAGGCTGTCCTGAGGTCCCCAGTTGGAGTAGGCCTGGAAGCGCAGCAGCGCAGTGGCGGGACCCGAGGCCCGCAACAAGCGGCTGGAGGCAAGCATCGCCTCGCCGGCCTGTCCCCAGGGCTGGAAGGTCCAGGTCCAGGCGGGTGCCGTGGCCGGAAGCCAGCCCGTGAGGGCGGAATGGAAGCGCAGCGAATCCAGCGGGTAGCGGCACTCCAGCCAGTCCAGCAGCAGCCGGGTCTGCGACGAGTCCGCCACCTGGCGCGCCCGCAGGTCCAGCACGGCGCGCTTGCGCGACCCGAAGTCCTCGCCGGGGATGAGCTCCTGCGGGAACCAGATGCCGCCCAGGGTGCGGGGCACCAGATGGGAGTGTTTCTTGGCGTAGAAGGCCTTCTCAGCCCGACCGTCCACCACCGGCAGGAACTCGGAGTTGGGCACCACCCCTTCGATCAGGCGATCCACGGTGGCCTCCTTCCAAAGCAGCGTCCCCTGCGAGATGTCGCGGGGCACCATCTTGAAACGCGAGAGCTCCATCGAGTCCTCGCGATTGCGGAAGTTGGCGTCGTCGGCCGTCAGGTCGCGGGCCGACGCCGCGATCACCATGTCCTGGGTGGTGGGGATGAAGTGCAGCCGCAGGTGCGGGAACTGGGTGCGCAACGCCGCCAGGATCGAGAGCAGCATCTCGTCCTCGAACTCGTAGGTGTGCACCCACTGCACGAAGACCCCGTCGGGAGCCAGGTGGGCACGGACCTCGCGATAGAACTCGGTCGTGAAGAGGCTGGAGACACCGGCCACCCAGGGGTTGGACGGCTCGGAGACGATCACGTCGTAGGGAACGGTGCGCGTGGAGAAGAAAATGCGCGCATCGAGGAAGTGCATGGTGTGGCGCGGGTCCTCGTAGGTGCGGCGATTGAACGGCCGAAACCACTTGGCCTGCTCCCACATGGCGTGCTCGATCTCGATGGCGTCCAGGTGCCGCCCGCGCGGATCGCCCAGCATGCGGTGCGAGGTCATGCCGCTGCCCAGTCCGATGAGCGCTCCGTTCCAAGGCTTGTGCAGGTAGGCCCGCGCCACCCAGGCGGCGAAGTCCTGCGTCAATTCGTCCGACATGCGCGCCTGCAGAGGCTGGGCGCGATCGAGGCTGGCGTCGGGCTTGCCGTTGGTGCGCACCGACACCAGGCTTCCGATCTCGTGGACAGAAATCGTCGCGGTGCGGCCGTCGATGCGGTGGATCCTGGTGGTTTCGGCGATCTTGCGGGGGCCTCGGTAGGCACCAGCCACCAGCAGGCGATCCACCGGGGTCATGAACCAGCAGGCACCCACCAGCACGGCGGCCAAGGCCACCGAGGCCGCCACGGCGCGCGGAAAGCGACGCGACGGCTCCCGCAGGTCGGCCGCATCCGTGGGCTCGCGCATCCACAGCACCCACAGCGCCACCGCAAGCAAGATATCGATCACCGCCCCGATCGCCACCACGTGGAAGAACCCCACCAAGGGCATCAGGAACAGGCTCCCCAGCACGGCACCCAGGATCGCACCCAGCGTGTTCCACGCGTACACGTGGCCGGTCCAGCGTTCCTCGCCGTGCCGTGCGCACAAGAGGCGAGTTCCCAGCGGCAACGTCATGCCGGCGAAGAAGGCCGCCGGGATCATGGTGACGGCGCTGAAGAGATACTGCACCACGGCATGGAAGGGCCAAGCCTCCACGGTGCGCATCAGGATACGGTTGACCAGGAACGACGCCTGGAAGAGCTGGACATGGCAAAGCAACGGCACCACGGCGCAAGCGGCCATGGCCACTTGCGCCAGGATGAGGGCGCGCAACGGCTGTCGGGGAGCCCGCTTGTGGATGTAGAGCGCCCCCAGCGCAAGGCCGGTCACGAAGGCCGAGATCATCAGGTCGAAGGCATGGGCGCTGGAGCCCAGCAGGAGGGCCAGCAACCGGATCCAGCCGATCTCGTAGAGGAAGGACGACAGCCCGGTTCCCAGCGACAGGAAGAGCAGCACCCGCGTGTAGGTATCCACCTTCGATGCCCGAGCGGAACCCTCCGGGCGATGCGGGACGCCCCCCGATGCCGCCGACGCCGTGCGATGGCTCCACCAGGCCAGGAGCGCGATGGTGAGGTTGATGGCTCCGGCCACCCACAGGCTCCCTCGGGTGCCAAGAGTCGGCACCAGCAGATAGGAGGCCAAAACGGCTCCGCAGGCAGCACCCAGCGAGTTCCCGAAATAGAGACGGGCGATGGAGTCCTCGCCGTCGTCCCCGGCCACGCGGATCAGGCCTCCTGCCGCCAGCGGAAAAGTCATGCCCAACAGGATCGCCCATGGCACCGTGGCCAGCATCCCGGTGACCACCGCGATGACCGTCGACATCTCCAGGCTGCGCCCGGCAAGCAGCCCGCTGTCCAGCAGCCCGTCGCGCAGGAACAGGAAGACGGCGTGGAAGAGCAGTCCGCCCAACCCGATGCCGGTCTCCACCCAGACGTAGGCCTTCAACGGATCCCGCAAATGCCGCAGCCAGCGCGCCGCGACGGCGCTTCCGATCCCGATGCCGCCCATGTACACCACCAGCGTGAGCACCTGCCCGTAGGCGGCGTGGCCCAGCAGGAGCCCGAGGTAGCGCGCCCAGAGGGATTCGTGGATCAGTCCGGCGATGCCGGAGAGGAAGAACAGGAGCTGGAAACGAAGAGCAAGCGAAAGGCGCATAGGCCTTTACATATAGGGAAGCGTTCCCGATCCCGCAACCGCTTTCCTGGCAGCGTCCATCAGCTCTTGGTTTGCATCTGGAAGGAGACGCCTTGCCGCGAACCATCAAACCCATGGAGCCGGGCCGCACCTGGCTTCTTTGCACAGCACTCCGCGCAGGGATGGAATGTGATCTAGATCACACACGGAGGAAATGCTTGGTCCATCGGATTGACGAGGCATCGATCTCTACTTACAGTTTTGACAATCCCCGAGCAACGTGTGGCCACCATCAAGGGCCAGTGATGCATACGGGCATCCATCCCATCCGACAGGAGTTCCCATGAAGAAGTCGTTCCTCGCCATCGCCGCAGTCAGCGCACTGTTCCTCTCCGGCTGCGCCGCCACCCAAAGCGCCTCCATCGGCGGCAACTACACCGTGCCCGCCGGCAAAAAGGTCTCGGCCAGCACCTCCCACTTCAACTTCCTCGCCCTCTCGCCGGCCTCCGCCGACGAGCTCGACGGCGTGCTCCAGGACCTGGCCAAGCAGTGCGGCGGCAAGAAGGTGACCGGCATCACCACGCACTACGCTCCGCGCAACTTCGTCATTGCCCTCGCCGAAAACATCTCGGCGACCGGCTACTGCGCAGACTGATCTCGCCCCGCAGCGAA
>Ga0302295_1000103_pt1 | contig 11345 bp, 7 predicted proteins | sample III_Fen_N2_4_FD_194545 | JGI IMG/M metagenome (GOLD analysis project Ga0302295, IMG submission 194545) | Peat permafrost microbial communities from Stordalen Mire near Abisko, Sweden - III_Fen_N2_4 | ecosystem: Environmental > Terrestrial > Soil > Wetlands > Permafrost | place: Sweden: Abisko... | reverse complement strand
GTCGTCAACATGGGCCCCCAGCACCCCTCCACGCACGGTGTGCTGCGGCTGATGCTCGAGATCGACGGCGAGACGGTGACCGAGGCCCGGGCCGGCATCGGCTACCTGCACACCGGCATCGAGAAGAACATGGAGTTCCGCAGCTGGACGCAGGGCGTGACGTTCTGCACGCGGATGGACTACGTGGCCCCGCTGTTCCAGGAGGCCGCCTACTGCCTCACGGTGGAGAAGCTGCTCGGCATCACCGACGACGTGCCGGAGAAGGCGTCCGTCATCCGCGTGATGATGATGGAGCTCAACCGGATCGCGTCCCACCTCATCTGCCTGGGCACCGGCGGCAACGAGCTCGGCGCGACGACGATCATGACGACGGGCTTCGCCGGCCGCGAGAAGATCCTCGAGCTGTTCGAGCTGATCACCGGGCTGCGCATGAACCACGCGTACATCCGGCCCGGCGGGGTGGTGGCGGACCTGCCGCCCGGCGCCGTGGACGCGGTGCGTGAGGCACTGGTCGGCGTGCGGTTCTACCTCGGCCAGCTCGGCAAGATCATGCTGGCCAACCCGATCCTCAAGCTTCGGCTGGTGAACGTCGGGTACCTCAACCTCGCGGGCTGCATGGCGCTGGGCCTGACCGGCCCGGTGCTGCGCTCGACGGGGCTGCCGTACGACGTGCGCAAGGCCGCGCCGTACTGCGGGTACGAGACGTACGACTTCGACGTGCCGACCTCCACCGGCGCCGACTGCTGGGACCGGATGCAGCTGCGGTTCGAGGAGTGCTGGCAGTCCGCGCACATCGTCGAGCAGTGCCTGGACCGGCTGACCGCGCTCGGCCCGAACGCGCCGGTGATGGTGGCGGACAAGAAGATCGCCTGGCCCGCGCAGCTCGCGGTGGGCCCGGACGGCGTGGGCAACTCGCTCGAGCACATCAAGGAGATCATGGGCACGTCGATGGAGGCCCTGATCCACCACTTCAAGCTGGTGACCGAGGGCTTCCGGGTGCCCGCCGGGCAGGCGTTCACGTCCGTGGAGCACCCGCGCGGCGAGCTGGGCTGCCACCTCGTCTCCGACGGCGGCACGCGGCCCTACCGGGCGCACTTCCGGGACCCGTCGTTCAACAACCTGCAGGCGGTGTCGGTGATGTGCGAGGGCGGCCAGATCGCCGACGTCGTCGTCGCCGTCGCCTCCCTCGACCCCGTGCTGGGAGGGGTGGACCGCTGATGAGCGTCGATCACGCACCGACGGGCCGTGCCCCCGGCCAGCAGCACCGGGCCGGGTACGACGAGGCGACGCGGGCGCGGCTCGCGGCCGACGCCGCGGCGATCATCGCCCGCTACCCGCGCGAGCGCTCGGCCCTGCTGCCGATGCTGCACCTCGTGCAGGCCGAGGACGGCTACGTCTCGCCGCGCGGCATCGCGTTCTGCGCCGCGACCCTGGGCCTGACCACCGCCGAGGTGTCCGCCGTCGCGACCTTCTACACGCAGTTCAAGCGCCACCCCAACGGCACCTACACGGTGGGCGTCTGCACCAACACGCTGTGCGCGATCATGGGCGGTGACGCCATCTGGGAGGAGCTCAGCGAGCACCTCGGGATCGGCCACGACGAGACCACGCCCGACGGCGCGATCACCCTGGAGCGCGTCGAGTGCAACGCCGCGTGCGACTACGCGCCGGTGGTGATGGTCAACTGGGAGTTCTTCGACAACCAGACGCCCGCCTCGGCCACCGCCCTGGCCGACGACCTGCGCGCCGGCGAAGCCGTGCGGCCCACCCGCGGCGCGGACAGCGTCTGCACCTTCCGGGAGATGAGCCGCGTGCTGGCCGGATTCGGTGACGGCCGCGCCGACGAGGGCGTCGGTGCGGGCGGCCCGACCCTGGCCGGCCTGCGCGTCGCCCAGGAGCACGAGTGGACCGCGCCGGCATACGGCGACGAGGCCACCGACACCGCCGCACCGACGTCCGGGCAGCCGGACGCCGGGGGCAGCGGTGCGGGTGCGCCGGGTGCGCCCGTCGTCGGTGGGGAGCAGTCCTCCGCGCAACGCACGCCCACCGGCGGACGGGACGCCTCGGCCGCGCCGCGGGCACGCAAGCGGGCGTCCGACGAGGCGAAGGAGTCCTGATGGCCCACCTGACCCCCGTGCTGTCGGCCCACTGGGACGCCGAGCGGTCCTGGACGCTGCCCGTGTACGAGGCCGGCGGCGGCTACCGGGGGCTGCGCAAGGCCCTGACCATGGCGCCCGCCGACGTGCTGACCGCGGTGAAGGAGTCCGGCCTGCGGGGCCGCGGCGGCGCCGGGTTCCCGGCCGGCATGAAGTGGGGCTTCCTGCCCGCGCCGGACGGCGGGCCGCGCTACCTCGTGGTCAACGCCGACGAGTCCGAGCCCGGCACCTGCAAGGACATGCCGCTGCTGCTGGCCAGCCCCCAGGAGCTCATCGAGGGCATCGTCATCACGTCCTACGCCATCGGCTGCCACCACGCCTTCGTCTACGTGCGGGGCGAGGTGCTGCACATCACGCGCCGCCTGCAGCAGGCGGTGGAGGCGGCCCGCGCGGCCGGTTACCTCGGCAGCGACATCCTCGGCAGCGGGTTCGACCTCGAGGTGACCGTGCACGCCGGCGCCGGGGCGTACATCTGCGGCGAGGAGACGGCGCTGCTCGACTCGCTCGAGGGCCTGCGCGGCCAGCCGCGGCTCAAGCCGCCGTTCCCCGCCGTGGCCGGGCTGTACGCGCGGCCCACCGTGGTGAACAACGTCGAGACGATCGCCTCGGTGCCGGGCATCCTGCGCGGCGGCGCGTCGTGGTTCACGTCCATGGGCACCGAGCGCTCGTCGGGCCACGGCCTGTTCAGCCTGTCCGGGCACGTGACGCGCCCCGGCCAGTACGAGGCGCCGCTCGGCATCACGCTGCGCGAGCTGCTGGAGCTGGCCGGCGGCGTCCGCGAGGGCCACGAGCTGAAGTTCTGGACCCCGGGCGGCTCGTCCACGCCGCTGTTCACCGCGGAGCACCTCGACGTGCCCCTGGACTACGAGTCGGTCGCCACAGCCGGTTCGATGCTCGGCACCCGGGCGCTGCAGATCTTCGACGAGACCACGTCCGTGGTGCGCGCGGTCACCCGCTGGACCGAGTTCTACAAGCATGAGTCGTGCGGCAAGTGCACGCCGTGCCGCGAGGGCACGTACTGGCTGCTCCAGGTGCTCCAGCGGCTGGAGGCCGGTCAGGGCACGTCCGCGGACATCGAGCTGCTGCTCGACCTGTGCGACAACATCCTCGGCCGCGCGTTCTGCGCGCTGGGCGACGGTGCGACCAGCTGCATCACCAGCGGGATCCAGTACTTCCGGGACGAGTTCGAGGCGGGCACGCACACGCCCGCCGACGTGCTGTTCCCACCGGAGAGGAGCTCGGTGTTCGCCTACACGCCGCGTTCGGCGCAGCTCGCAGGGGTGCAGCGATGACCGTGACCAGTCCGCGGCCCGGTACTGCCACGCCGCTGGTGCCACCGGCCCCGCCGATGGTCGCCGCGGCCCCGGCGGCCACGGTGACGTTCAGCATCGACGGCATCGAGACCACCGTGCCGAAGGGCACCCTGGTGATCCGCGCCGCCGAGCAGCTGGGCATCGCCATCCCGCGGTTCTGCGACCACCCGCTGCTCGCGCCGGCGGGTGCCTGCCGGCAGTGCCTGGTCGAGGTCTGGGCGCCCGGCCGCGACGGCGCGGTGGCGAAGATGCCCAAGCCGCAGGCCTCCTGCACGCTCGAGGCGACGCCCGGCATGCAGGTCAGGACGCAGCACACCTCCGCCGAGGCCGACAAGGCCCAGCACGGCGTGATGGAGCTGCTGCTGATCAACCACCCGCTGGACTGCCCGGTCTGCGACAAGGGCGGCGAGTGCCCCCTGCAGAACCAGGCGATGAGCAACGGCCGCGCGTCCACCCGGTTCGTCGACGTCAAGCGCACGTTCCCCAAGCCGATCGAGATCTCCACGCAGATCCTGCTCGACCGCGAGCGCTGCGTGCTGTGCCAGCGGTGCACCCGGTTCTCCGAGGAGATCGCCGGCGACGCGTTCATCGACCTGCAGGAGCGCGGCGCGCGCCAGCAGATCGGCCGGTTCGACACCGCCGTGCTGGACTTCGCGGGCGAGTCGCCGGTGGGCGCGGCCGCGCAGGACGCCAGTGGTCGGCCGTTCGCCTCCTACTTCTCCGGCAACACCGTGCAGATCTGCCCGGTGGGCGCCCTGACCTCGGCGGCGTACCGGTTCCGGGCGCGCCCCTTCGACCTGGTCTCGACGCCCGGCGTGTCCGAGCACGACTCGAACGGCTCCGCGCTGCGCGTGGACCACCGCCGCGGCGTCGTCATGCGCCGGCTGGCGGCCGACGACCCGGCGGTCAACGGCGAGCTGATCACCGACAAGGACCGGTTCGCGTTCGCCTGGCAGGCTGCGGCCGACCGCATCACCACCCCGCTGGTGCGCCGCGACGGCGAGCTCCAGAGCGTGAGCTGGTCCGAGGCCCTGGAGACGGCGGCCGCCGGCCTGCGGGCCGCGATGCAGCCCGCCGACGAGCCCGGCACCGGGCACGGCGTCGCCGTGCTGCCCGGCGGACGCGTCACCCTGGAGGACGCCTACGCCTACGCGAAGCTGGCGCGGGTCGCCCTGCGCACCCACGACATCGACCACCGTGCCCGCCCGTCCTCGGCGGAGGAGGCCCAGTTCCTGGCCCACCACGTCGCCGGCCGCACGCTGGACGTGACGTTCGCCGACCTGGACACGGCGCCCGCGGTGCTGCTGGTCGGCTACGAGGCCGAGGAGGAGGGCGGCATCGTCTTCCTGCGGCTGCGGCAGTCCGTGGTGAAGCGTGGACAGCGCGTGTTCGCGGTCGCGCCGCTGGCCACGCGCGGCCTGCAGCGCCTCTCCGGGATGCTGCTCGAGACCGTGCCCGGCGACGAGGCGCGGATGCTGGACGCCCTGGTGCCCGGCGTGCCGGACGCCGAGCTGGCGGACGCGGCGGACGCCCTGACCCAGGCCGGCGCGCTGATCCTGGTCGGCGAACGCGCGGCGACCTCGCCCGGCGCCCTGTCCGCGGCGCTGCGGCTCGCGGAGCGCACGGGTGCCCGGCTGGCCTGGGTGCCGCGGCGCGCCGGTGAGCGCGGCGCGGTGGAGGCCGGCACGCTGCCGGGCCTGCTGCCCGGTGGACGGCCCGTGGACGACCCCGCGGCGCGGGCCGACCTGGCCGCGGTGTGGGGGGTCGACGGCCTGCCCACCGAGCCCGGTCGCGACCTGCGCGAGATCCTCGCCGCGGCCGCCGACGGCAGCCTCGGCGCGCTCGTCGTCGGCGGGGTGCAGGTGGCCGACCTGCCCGACCCCGAGCTCGCCCGGCGTGCCCTGGACCGGGTGCCGTTCGTCGTCTCGCTCGAGGTGCGCGAGTCCGAGGTGACCGCGCGCGCCGACGTGGTGCTGCCGGTGGCACCGCCGGTGGAGAAGCCGGGCACGTTCGTCACCTGGGAGGGCCGCCCGCGGCCCTTCCCGCAGGCCCTGACCAGCCGCCAGCTGCCCGACCACCGGGTGCTGCACCTGCTCGCCGAGGCCCTGGACGCGCCGATCGGCCTGCCCACCCTGGCCGCGGTGCACGCCGAGCTCGACCGGCTGGGCGGCTGGGACGGCGCCCGCGCCGAGGCGCCGGACGTGCCGGCCGCGCCCGCCGCACCGGCACCGGACGGTCACGCGTTGCTCGCCACGTGGCACCAGCTGCTCGACGAGGGTCGGCTGCAGACCGGGGAGCCGTTCCTCGCCGGAACGGCCAAGCGCCCGGTGGCCCGCCTGTCCGCCGCGACCGCGGCCGACGTGGGTGTGCCCGACGGCGGCCTGCTCACCGTGTCCACCGAGGCCGGCGCGATCACGCTCCCGCTGCTGGTGAGCGACATGCCCGACCAGGTCGTCTGGCTGCCGACGAACGCGGTCGGCTCCGCGGTGCGGGACACTCTGCACGCGGACACCGGCGCGGTGGTCCGGCTGCACGCTGAGGACGGCGTGACCGCCGTGGACGAGGAGGGGACGTGGTGAGCAACCTGCTCGGAGCCGCCGCCGACGGCCCCGTGGTCGCCGACTTCAGCCACGACACCTGGTGGATCTGGGTGATCAAGGCCGTCGCGATCCTCGTCTTCATGCTGCTGTCCGTGCTGGTGGCGATCTGGTTCGAGCGTCGCGTCGTCGCGCGGATGCAGCTGCGGCCCGGTCCCAACGTGCACGGCCCGTTCGGTCTGCTGCAGTCCCTCGCCGATGCGATGAAGCTCCTGTTCAAGGAGGACATCACGGTGAAGGCGGCCGACCGGGTGGTCTACCTGGTCGCCCCGCTGATCGCGGTGTTCTGCTCGCTGCTGACGTTCGCGGTGATCCCGATGGGGCCGGCGGTGTCGATGTTCGGCATCCAGACCCCGCTGCAGCTGACCGACTTCCCCGTCGCGGTGCTGTACATCCTGGCCTGCACGTCGGTCGGGGTGTACGGGATCGTGCTCGGCGGCTGGTCGTCCGGCTCCACGTACCCGCTGCTCGGCTCGGTGCGCTCCACCGCGCAGGTGATCAGCTACGAGCTGGCGATGGGCCTGTCCCTGGTCAGCGTGTTCCTCATGGCCGGCTCGATGTCCACCTCGCAGATCGTCGACAGCCAGATCCGGATCTGGTGGTTCCTGCCCTTGCTGCCGGCGTTCGTCATCTACGTGATCTCGATGGTCGGCGAGACGAACCGGCTGCCGTTCGACCTCCCCGAGGCCGAGGGCGAGCTGGTCTCCGGGTACATGACGGAGTACTCGTCGATGAAGTTCGCGTGGTTCTTCCTCGCCGAGTACATCAACATGTTCAACGTCTCGGCCGTGGCGACCACGCTGTTCCTCGGCGGCTGGCGCGCGCCGTGGCCGATCTCGACGCTGGGCGACGGCATGTTCAACACCGGCTGGTGGCCGCTGCTGTGGTTCGTCGTCAAGCTGTGGGCGCTGATCTTCTTCTTCGTCTGGGTGCGTGGCACGCTGCTGCGGTTCCGCTACGACCAGTTCATGAAGCTCGGCTGGAAGGTGCTGATCCCGGTCGCGCTCGGCTGGCTGGTGTGCGTCGCCGTGATGCAGGGCCTGCTTCGGTTCACCTCCGTGCCCCTGGCCACGATTCTCCAGGTGCTGGCCGGCGCGATGGCGGTGGCCATTCTGCTGGCCTGGCTGATGCCGCTGCTGTTCCCGGAGCGGAAGGCCGCCGTCCGGCGCCGGGCCGCGGCGCAGGTGATCGACCCGTTCGCCGACGGCTACCCCGTGCCGCCGCTGCCCGGCCAGGTGCTGCCGCCCTCGCCGCGCGCGCTGCGCGCGATGGCCGACGTGACAGCCGCCGCCGCGGCCGCGCCCGATTCCGGGCCGGCCTCCCCCCAGCTGACACAGGAGGTGCCCCGTGGCTGACGAGCCGACCACGCCGCGCGCGTCGGGCGGCGGCGTGCCCGCGCGTCGTCCCGTGAAGCCGACGACGAAGCCCGCGGCCGGCACGCCCACGGCGGGGAAGCCCACGGCCGGGAAGCCGGCCACCGGGAAGCCCGCCGCCGGGAAGCCTGCTGGGGCGAAGCCCGCCGGAGGGGTCGCGAAGGCGGCCACCGCGAAGCCCGTCGCGACGAAGCCCGCCGCCTCGGGTCGGCAGGTCGCCGCGCGCACGTCGGCCGAGCCGGAGCCGCGGTTCCGGTCGCGGATGCCCCAGGCCAACGCGTTCGCGGAGTTCGTCGCCCCGGCCGCCGGATTCGGCGTGACGCTGGCGAACTTCTTCCGCAAAACGGTCACCGAGGAGTACCCCACCGAGAAGGTGCCGCCGAAGCCCCGCTTCCACGGCCGCCACCAGCTCAACCGCTACGCCGACGGCCTGGAGAAGTGCATCGGGTGCGAGCTGTGCGCCTGGGCGTGCCCGGCCGACGCGATCTACGTGGAGGCCGACGACAACACCCCGGAGGCGCAGTTCTCGCCGGGGGAGCGGTACGGCCGCGTCTACCAGATCAACTACCTGCGCTGCATCCTGTGCGGGCTGTGTGTGGAGGCGTGCCCCACCCGGGCGCTGACGATGACCAACGACTTCGAGCTGGCCGGGCCCACGCGGGCCGGGCTCATCTGGGAGAAGCAGGACCTGCTCGCGCCGTTGCGCGACGGCATGCTCACCTCCCCGCACCCCATGGTGGAGGGCACCACGGACACCGACTACTACCGCGGCGCGGTCACCGCCAGCACGCCCGAGCAGGAGGCGTGGGTCGCCGAGCACCGGCCGGACGACCCCTCGCTGCCGGCGAACGTGGCGGCCGGCATGCCGGCGGCACCGCGCGGGGCCACCGCGCTGGCGCAGGCCGACATCACCGCACGCGCGACGAGGCAGGGCACCCGATGAGCGCAGCCGTGCTGCCGACCGTCGCCGGCCTGCTCGCCGGCGGGGTGCCGACGTCGCTGACCGACGCCGGCGTGATGTCGTCGGGGGAGCAGGTCCTGTTCTGGACCCTCGGCCCCGTGATGGTGCTCGCCGCGCTCGGCCTGCTGCTGTCCCGCAAGGCCGTGCACGCGGCGATGTGCGTCGTCGTCGTGATGATCAGCCTGGCGTTCCTCTACGTGGCGCAGGACGCGGTGTTCCTCGGCGTCGTGCAGGTGGTGGTCTACACCGGCGCGGTGATGATGCTGTTCCTGTTCGTGCTCATGCTCGTCGGCGTCGACACGTCCGACTCGCTCGTCGAGACGTTGCGCGGCCAGCGGCTGGCCGGGGTGCTGGCCGCCGGCGGGCTGCTCGTGGTGCTCGCCGGGGTGATCGGGCGGGCCACCTTCGGTCCGGCGGTCGGCCTGACCGAGGCGAACGCCGACTCGAACCCCGTCGCGCTGGCCCGGCTGGTGTTCGGCCAGTACGTGTTCGCGTTCGAGGTGGTGGGCGCGCTGCTGGTCACCGCCGCGGTGGGCGCTCTCGTCCTGACGCACCGGCGCCGGCTGACCCCGCGTGTCACCCAGCGCGCACTGGCCGACGACCGGGTCGCCTCGGGCCGCACGCTGGCCCCGCTGCCCGCCCCCGGCGTCTACGCGCGGCACAACGCCATGGACGTGCCGGCGCTCGGCCCCGACGGCCGGCCCCTCGAGCAGTCGGTCCCCCGCGTGCTGCGGGTGCGCGGCCAGGAGGCCGACGCCGCGGAGTACGCGGCGCGCGTCGACCGTGTGCTGTCCGGCGACTGGGCCCACGCCACCCCCGCCGCCCCCGCCACGCCCACCCCCGCCCCACCGACCTCCGCCCCACCGACCTCCGAGGACCGGGCGGCCCTGGGCACCGGGCCCTCGGACGACGACGCGGCGCGTGGGCCGGCCCGGAACGCGAGCGCGACGGAGGTGCAGAAGTGAGCGTCACCGCCTACCTCGTGCTGTCGACGATCCTGTTCTGCCTGGGCGCACTGACCGTGCTGCTGCGCCGGAACGCGATCATCGTGTTCATGGGCGTGGAGCTGATGCTCAACGCGTCGAACCTGGCGCTGGTGACGTTCTCGCGGTTGCAGGGGAACCTCACCGGCCAGGTGCTGGCCTTCTTCGTCATGGTCGTGGCCGCCGCCGAGGTGGTGGTCGGGCTCGCGATCATCGTGACGATCTTCCGCACCCGGCGCTCGGCGTCGGTCGACGACGTCAACCTGCTGAAGAGCTGAGGGCGCTCCCGTGCACACCCTGACCCTGCTGGCCGCCACCGCGGCCACCGTCCCCGGCGCGCTGCCGACGGCGTCGATCGGCCCGGCCCCCGGCCTGCCGGTCTCGGGCGGCGTGCTGCTGCTCGCGCCGCTGCTCATCGGCCTGCCGCTGGCCTCCGCCGGCGTGCTGCTGCTGCTCGGGCGCCGCGCCGACCGCTGGGGGCACTGGTTCGGCGTGCTGGTGTCCGCCGCGGCGTTCGTCGTCGGCGCGCTGGCGACGCTCGCGCTGCTCGACCGGCCGTCCGCGGACCGCGTGCTCGACGTGCGGCTGTTCAGCTGGATCGACACGGGCGCGCTGCACCTGCAGGCCGGGCTGCGGATCGACCCGTTGTCGATGACCTTCGTGCTGCTGGTCACCTTCGTCGGGACGCTGATCCACGTGTACTCCGTGGCGTACATGGAGCACGACGGCGACCGGCGGCGGTTCTTCGCCTACCTCAACCTCTTCGTCGGCGCGATGCTGCTGCTGGTGCTCGCCGACTCCTACCTGCTGCTCTTCGTCGGCTGGGAGGGCGTCGGGCTGGCGTCCTACCTGCTCATCGGGTTCTGGAACCACCACACCCCGTACGCGGTGGCGGCGAAGAAGGCGTTCGTCGCGAACCGGGTGGGCGACGTCGGCCTGATCGTCGCGATGGGCCTGATGTTCGCGCACTTCGGGGCGGTCGACTTCAACACCGTGCACACCGCGACGGCCGAGGGCGGCACCAGCACCGGCGTGCTCACCGCGATGGGCCTGATGCTGCTGCTCGCCGCATGCGGCAAGTCGGCGCAGTTCCCGCTGCAGTCCTGGCTCGGCGACGCGATGGCCGGCCCCACGCCCGTGTCCGCCCTGATCCACGCGGCGACGATGGTCACCGCGGGCGTGTACCTCGTGGTGCGCTCCAACGTCATCTTCGACGCCGCGCCGACCGCCCAGCTGGTCGTGGTGCTGGTGGGGGCGGTCAGCCTGCTGTTCGGGGCGATCGTCGGCTGCGCGAAGGACGACATCAAGAAGGCGCTCGCCGCCTCGACGATGTCCCAGATCGGCTACATGATGCTGGCCGCCGGCCTCGGCCCGGTCGGGTACGCGTTCGCGATCCTGCACCTGGTGACGCACGGCTTCTTCAAGGCCGGGCTGTTCCTCGGCGCCGGCTCGGTGATGCACGCGATGGACGACGAGACCGACATGCGCCGCTACGGCGGCCTCGGCCCGTCGATGAAGGTCACCTACTTCACGATGATGGCGGGCTGGCTGGCGATCATCGGGATCGTGCCGTTCTCCGGGTTCTGGTCGAAGGACCGGATCATCGAGGCGGCGTTCGTGCCGGTGGACGGCTCGCCGTGGCGTGCCTGGGTGTTCGGCTCGGTCGCGCTGCTCGGCGCCGGCATCACCGCCTTCTACATGTCCCGGCTGTTCTTCATGACCTTCGAGGGCAAGCGCCGCTGGCGGGACCGCCCGGACGGCACGCACACCCACCCGCACGAGTCGCCGGCGCTGATGACCGGGCCGATGGTCGTGCTGGGCCTGGGGTCGGTCGGCCTCGGCGGGTTGCTGGTGGCCGGCAACCGGTTCGTCGAGTGGCTGGCGCCGGTGGTCGGCACCGCGCACGACGAGCACGCCGTGCTGCCGTCCTGGCTGATCGTGGTGGCGACGTTCGCGGTGGTC
>Ga0302295_1000091_pt1 | contig 11983 bp, 12 predicted proteins | sample III_Fen_N2_4_FD_194545 | JGI IMG/M metagenome (GOLD analysis project Ga0302295, IMG submission 194545) | Peat permafrost microbial communities from Stordalen Mire near Abisko, Sweden - III_Fen_N2_4 | ecosystem: Environmental > Terrestrial > Soil > Wetlands > Permafrost | place: Sweden: Abisko... | reverse complement strand
CAGCTGTCGGCTGGCCGCTTCGATACTCCCCAGATCTTGAGCAAGCAGCACTGCCTGCTCCTTGAATTGGGGTGTGTAGCTCTTGCGAGACTTTCTATTCGGATCAATCATTGCACAAACCTACCTGATCATTGTGTCCGCCGTCAGGGGTGCAGGTCAAAGACACCCGAACTTGGGGGTCTTCGGAGTGCGCTTGCGGGCCATGGTCAGAACCCTCAGGGAATTGGATGCGTGGAGTTGTGTAAAGTCAGTGAGGACAGATTTTGTCAGCGGGCAGGGAGAACGAGACGGATCCCTGAACCACCCGAGGTGATCACGACAGAGTAGCGTGTCGCAATGGGATCTCCCCCTCCGCCACGGATCACTCGAGTCGAATCCAGGAATGATCCATCAAAGACCGGACCTATGGGATCCTTCTGACTCGTTGATGAATACAAGCCACCCCTATCATTGCACCAGTCCTCGCTGTTGCCCACCATGTCGTACAGTCCGTAGGAATTGGGCAACGCCTTGGCCACCGCCCAGTAGCCGCTGGTGATGGCGTACTTGGAAATGTTCGTGGTGCTATCGCCCCAGTAGTACAGCGTCTTGGTGCCGGCCCGGGCCGAATATTCCCACTCGGCGTCGGTGGGCAAGCGGTAGCCGTTCTTGGTGTAGTCGGGATGCCACGTCTTGGTGTCGTACACCGGCTCCAAGCCGTTCTTGAGGCTCTTGAGGTTGGCAAAATACGCCGCCCCGAACCAAGTGCCATCGACCATAGGGTAGTTCTGACTGAAGGCCGGTGCAAAGGTGTTGGTGAGAGCATTGAAGCTCAGGTACCGGCTGCTGGAACCGATGATCGCGGTGATGGTGGCCACCAATTCGATGCTATCCTTCAAGGTGTAGATGCCACGGCCACCACTTTGGCCAGTACGCACTTCAATCAGTCCCTGCGCCAAGGCCCAGGTCATCACCTCGCCAAATTCCCGCACAGTCACTCCGGTGCTGTCCATGTACCAGTCGTACGAGAAGCTCACCGGATGCTGCGGGCGGGAATTCCGATCGATGAGTTGTGTGCTGTCCAACCGTCCCATCAAGAATGTCCGGTTGCGGGCCGGGATCTTCTTCATGCCTGCCGTGTATTTGCGCAGATCCCCTAGGCCAATCGGAGTGGAGAGGGCCACGCCAGCCGGGCCCGGCGTCACCTGCCCAATCGTCTGGGCGGTGTCGAAGATCTCGCGAAGGCCGGTGGCCTGCCAGGCCCACAGCGGCTGCTTGTCCACGAGCACGTTCTTCCAGAAGTACAGCACCGTGTCCAACTGGACAGAATCTGCCTGGGCCGCAAAGCCGCGCCCTGCGGCCGCTGTACGGACAGTTCCTGTCAGGGGCTGGGAAAGGCCCCGGCCCGCCACGTCGCGTCCGCCCAGCCGAACCGCCAGATGGCCGTTTTCCAAAGCCAAGTGCCCGCTCACGGCCGTACGCGCAGTCGTGCGCGCCGCGATTCCCACGTCCACGTTGCCGCTCAGGGACCAGGTGCCATCAATGCCCGTGATCGCAGAAAGGCCCGTGGCGGCAAGCTTCACCTGCACGCCCGTCAGGGGCTTGCCCATCCACTCGCCCACGAACCCCGAGACGGAAACCAACTGCGGCGTGGCAAAGGAAGCTCCGGCAGCCAAGACGGCAGAAAGGAAAAGACGATGAGGGTTCATGCGGGGGTCCTTGCGAAGTGCGGGAGGCGAGGAAGTTTTCCAGGAAGAATCTAATTCGCAGGCACGCGTCGCGCCCGACAATCCCCCTCTCTGCCGCTCCTCCGGTGGAGAGGGGGAGGAAGGGGGTGAGGCGGCTCGCCAAGGCCCGTGCGAGGGCTTCAGCCCGAGTCACCCGGCTAAAGGGGTGCATCCGGATGCCGCGCATGCTCGGCAGGAACATCAAGACACCCGGACTTGGGGGGAATGAGGCGAGTCCGGTGAGAGAACCATCGATCGCGGAGCTTGGAGGTGCTGTGCCTGAGCTTGGGGCTTGGCCGTCGGATCTTGCCGGGAGATGTTGCGGCATTGGAGCTGCGCTGCCGCCGCTCGGAGCTCGAACGCCGCCACTTGGAGCTTCGATGCCGGAGTTCGGAGCTCGAACGCCACTGCTTGGAGCTGCGCTGCCGATGCTTTGGCCTGGGATGCCGCCGCTTGGACTCCCGCCGCCGCCACTTTGAGCTTCGAGGTCGGGCCTCCGAGGTGGAGGAGGGTACCTCCGAGGTACCCCTGCCTGGGATCGACCGGGGTTTCCGCAGCCGGCCCGACCGAGGTCGCCTCGCTCGGGCGGCTTGCGCCGCAGGCCGCAAGGATCTATCGCCTGGGAATGCTGGAGGAGCGCAACCTCTCGACACCGCAAGATCCTGACCCTGTCCGCCTGGAGCTGTTCCGATTGGAGGCGTCGGCTGTCGCAGGCCAGCCCCGAAGTGCCCCGGGACACGTCGCACCCGGCAATCCCCCTCTCCGCCGCTCCTCCGGTGGAGAGGGGGAGAAGGGGGTGAGGCGGCTCGCCAAGGCCCGTGTGAGGGCCCGAGACACCCGGCTGAAGGGGTGCATCGGGTGAGCAGGAATGGGACCTGGAGAGAGGAGAACGCTTCGCTCAGAACACGACCGCAAGCGTGGCTCCTGGCTGCAGGTCGCCGCGAATCCCGGTTCCGATCGGGATCAGGGAAATGGTGTACGGACCTTTGCGGTTGGACTCTTCCGCCTGCCTTGCCATGAAGCTGAACTTGGTCATGGCGATTCCTTGCAGGCACAGGCCCGAGGCCAGCGCGAGTCCGCTGGCCATCATCACCGATTCGACCTCGGCATTTCCCTCGTACTTGGCCAGGATCATCAGCCCCAGGCCTTCGATCGCCAGTGCTGCCGAGACCGCCTGCAGTCCGGCACCGATGCCGTAGGGGATCCAGCCTTGGACCTCGATGGCTTGACCGGAATCCTGGATCAGGAGGTTGCGGGCCTGGGCCATCCCGGCGCTTCCACTGCCCAGGATCGGGACCCCGATCTGGTACGCAAGGTATCCGGGCACGATGAGCTTGCCGTTGCCCAGGACCAATCCTGCCGCCCCGCTGCCGATCCCGATCCACGCCAGCGTCCGGCCGAGGTCGCGCCGTTCGCGGCTTTGGGCGTAGTCGCTTTGGATGGATGCGGTGCGTGCAAAGGAGATGGAGGCATCGAGGGACGGGTCGAAGTGCACGGTTCTCGAAAGGCTGGGAGATGCCGAATCTCCGGCTTCCGTGGCGGTTTCGTAGGCCTGTGTCCCTACCGGCGCCAGCGCCAGCAACAGGAGGAGCAAGTACAGGAACGGTGGCCAGCGGGGGGATGAGACCATGGCTGCGAAGTTAGTTCCGGGCCAGACGAGCGCGGACGTTTTAGGCGACTTGCGCCGCAGGCCGCAAGGATCTATCATCTGGGAATGCTGGAGGAGCGCAACCTCTCGACACCGCAAGATCCTGACCCTGTCCGCCTGGAGCTGTTCCGGCGGCGGTTGTTCCGCGACGGCGTGGCCGAGCGCCTGCATATCTATTACGAGAAGCGTCTGCTGCAGTGGCTGAGGAGTCCGCTGCGCCCGGTGCCGGGCCTGGATCCGGCTAGGGGGTTCGCGCAGCAGCTGGCACGGGAAGGGGTGCCGGATTGGCAGTGCCGCCAGGCCTACCAGGCCGTGCGGGTCTGGATCGGGTTGGAGCCCCAAGCCCAGGTCCCGACTCCGACCCCGGCGCCGGAGGATCCGCAGGAGCCCGAGCCGATGGTCCCGACGCCCGAGCCGGTACTGGACGCCCCGGAGATCCCGCCCTTGGACTGGGCGCAGGTACTGGAAAATATGGAGATGCGCATGCGCACGCAGGGGTACAGCCCCCGCACCCGCGAGTCCTACCTCGATTGGGGGCGTCGGCTGTCGCAGGCCAGCCCCGAGGTGCCCCGGGACACCGCGACCGCCTCGCAGCAGGTGCAGCGGTTCCTGCGGCAGATGGCCATCGGACGGAACCTGTCGCAGGCCAGCCTTTCCCAGGCGCGCAATGCCCTGGCCTGGCTGGTGCGGCGCGAGCTGGGCCTGGGGCTGGAGCTGGAGGCCAAGGGCGATGCCCACCGGGGCAAGCGCCTGCCCAAGGTGATCGCTCCCGACCAGGTGCGGCTTCTGCTCAAGGCCTGCCGGGCGCCGTGGGACCTGTTCTTTTCGCTGCAGTACGGCTGCGGACTGCGGCTGGCCGAGATCCTTGACCTGCGCGTGCAGGAGATCGACCTGGAGCGCGAGGTGGTGCTGGTGCGGCACGGCAAGGGGGACAAGGACCGGCTGGTGCCCCTGCCCAAGTCGCTGCGCGCCGCGATGCGGGAGCACCTGGAAGCGCGGCGTCGGCTGTGGCTCCAGGACCACGAGCAGGGCCTGGATGCGGTGGAGCTGCCGCACGCCCTGGCCAAGAAGCTGGCCGGTGCCGAGCGCAGCTGGGAATGGCAGCACGTCTTCGGGAACGCGCGGCCCCTGCGCCACGCCTCGGACGGTTCGCTGCGGCGCTACCGGCCGCTGGAGAACACGGTGCGGGACGCCCTGCACGAGGCGGCGCGGGAGGCCGGGATCGTGGGGCGGGTGCACCCGCACCTGCTGCGCCACTGCTACGCCACCCACCTGCTGGAGGCCGGCACCCAGCTGCGCAACATTCAGGAACTGATGGGACACGCCCGGCTGGAGACGACCATGATCTACATGCACGTGCGCTCCGGGGCGGCTGTGGCGACCTCGCCTTTGGACCGGATCTAGGGGGGGCTCCTTTGCCCCCGACCGCGACCCGGCAGGGCGCAGACCCCGCAGCGCCGGGCGAGGCGCGAGGAGGCTGCGTGCCGCCCGCACGGGCGGCATAGGGCGGGAATGGGCCCCGGCTGCGTGCTTTTGCTGCCGACGTGTCGCGAGCGGTGCAGGCGAGGTATATTGCCGATTCTCACCACAGGTCCGAAATCCAATCCAGGAAAGGAGATCCACATGCCCACCTACGTCTATCGCGATGCGGCCACCGGCGACGAGAAGGAAGTCTTCCACTCGATGAGCGCCACGCCGGAAATCATCAACGAGAAGACCGGCAACCGCATGGAACGGGTCATCTCCGGAGGGGCCGGGTTCCTGTTCAAGGGCGATGGCTTCTACATCACCGACAACCGCTCTGCCTCCTACAAGGCCGGAGCCTCCTCCGACGCCTCGGGCGGTGGTCACGCTTGTGCCGGCAGCAGCTGCTGCGGCGGCTCCTGCGCAGCCTGATATGGACCAAGACCTTGCCCGAGGGATCCTGGACGAGGGTCTGCGATGCGGCGCCGACTTCGTGGAACTGTTCGTGGAGGAGACGCGCTTTGGCTCCGTGACCCTGCGGGACCGCAAGGTCGAGTCGGCCACGGCCGGCACCGAGTTCGGGGTGGGGGTGCGCCTGCTGTACGGCACCCAGGTGCGCTACGGCTACACCAGCCTGGAAGACCGGGACGCGCTCACCGCGCTGGTGCGGGGCCTGGCGGCGGCCGGCGCCAGCGCCAAAGCGGGTGGCGTGATCGTTCCCGACTTCCGGCGCATCGCCCCGGCGGGCATCCACCCCGTCCGGGTGCAGCCTTCCCAGCGGGGCCAGTCGGCCAAGCTCGCGCTCCTGCGCCAGAGCGACGAGATGGCGCGCGGGCTTTCGAGCCAGGTGGCCCAGGTCACGGCCAGCGCCCTGGACCGCGAGAGCCGCATCGCGCTCTTCAACTCCGAAGGCCTGGCCATGGAAGACCACCGCACCTGGAGCCGCTTCTCGGTGGCCGTGGTGGCGGAGCGGGCCGGCGAGCGGCACACCGGCAGCGAGTCGCCGGGCGAGCGGCGGGGCTGCGAGTTCTTCGACAGCCTGGACGTGGAAAGCTATACCCGCACGGCGGCCGAGCGCGCCATGCGCATGCTGGACGCGGGCTACGTGGAGGCCGGCGAGATGCCGGTGGTGATGGGCAACGGCTTTGGCGGGGTGATCTTCCACGAGGCCTGCGGGCATCCGCTGGAGACCGAGGCGCTGCGCCGCAAGGCCACGCCCTTTGCCGGGCGCATCGGCGAGTTGGTGGCGCACCCGTGCCTCACGGCCGTGGACGACGGCACCATCGCCAATTCCTGGGGTTCACTGGAGATCGACGACGAGGGCATGCCCACCCAGAAGACCGTCCTGATCGAAGGCGGCGTGCTGAAGGGATTCCTGTCGGATCGCGTGGGCGCCGAGGAATGCGGCCTGCCCCGCACCGGAAGCGCCCGCCGCGAGAGCTACAAGTACGCGCCGGTTTCGCGCATGCGCAACACCTACATCGCCGCTGGGCAGTCGTCGCTGGACGACATGCTGGCGGCAGCCGGGGACGGGCTGTACGCGGCCCGCATGGGCGGCGGCTCGGTGAACCCGGCCACCGGCGAGTTCAACTTCGCCGTGGAGGAAGGCTACCGCATCCGAGGCGGCAAGATCGCCGAGGCCCTGCGCGGGGCCACCCTGATCGGGCGGGGCCACGAGGTGCTACCCAATATCTCCATGGTGGGCAGCGACCTGCAGTTGGCCGCAGGCACCTGCGGCGCCTCGTCGGGCCTGGTGCCGGTGTGCGTCGGACAGCCCACGCTGCTTGTGAGCAAGATCCTGGTGGGAGGTCGTTCGTGAGGTCGGAATCGTTGGCGCCCCAGGAAGCCCTGGAACACATCCTGTCCTTCGCCAAGGGGCTCGGGGCCACCCAGGCCGATGCGCTCTACGGCGACGACGACTCGCTTTCGGTGGAGGTGTTCGAGGCCAAGGTCAAGAGCATCGAGACCAGCCGCTCGGCGGGACTGGGCTTGCGCGTGTTCGTGGACGGACGGCCCGGCTACAGCTTCACCGAGCGCCTGACGCGGGACGCCATCGAGCGCTGCGCCCGCGACGCCGTGGACCTGGCCGGACTCACCGACGAGCTGCTTCTGGACCTGCCGCAGGGCTGGGCCCTGCCCGAGGAGGAGATCTCGGCCTGGAGCCCGCTGGTGGCCGGGCTGGACGTGCCCACCATGGTGGACTGGTGCCGCGAGGCCGAGGCGGCGGCGCAGGCCGGCGACGAGCGGGTCTTCAACGTCCCGCACCTGGGCGCGGGGCGCTCCAGCGGCTACCTGATGCTGGCCAACTCGAACGGGCTTCTGCTGTCGCGTCGCAACGCCAGTTGCTCGCTGGGCATCGGCGTGGTGGCCAAGGCGGGCGAAAGCACCAAGATGGGCGTGGACGTGCTGGCCACGCTGGATCCATCCGACATCCGTGCCGGGGCCATGGCCCGGACGGCCGTGGTGCGGGCGACTTCGCTTCTGGGGGCGCGCTCGGTGGGCGCCTGCGAGATGGCGGTGCTCTTCGATGAACGCGTCTCGGCAAGCCTCCTGGGCATCTTCTCGGGGATCTTCGTGGGGGAGAACGTTCAGAAGGGACAGTCGCGTCTGGCTGGACGCGAAGGCCAGAAGATCGCCTCCGAGGGGTTCACGCTTTCCACCCAGCCGCACCTGCCGCGCCAGGCGGGCAGTCGCTTCTTCGATGGCGAAGGCGTGGCCACGTGCTCGCGCTCCATCGTGGAGAACGGCGTGCTGCAGGGTTTCCTGCACAACCTCGAGTCGGCGCGGCGTGCCGGTTGCGCTCCCACGGGCGATGCCCAGCGGGGCTACTCGGGCAAGGTCGGGACGGGCTTCTCGAACCTCCTGGTCCCCAAGGGGCATCAGGACTTCGCGACCCTGAGTGCCAGCCACGAACGGCTGCTACACGTGGTCAAGCTGGAAGGCGCCACGGGCTGCAACGCGGTGTCGGGGGAGATCTCGATCGGCGTTCAAGGGTTCCTCTACGAGAACGGGGCGCTGGTCCAGCCGGTGGACCGCATCACCGTGTCGGGGAACTTCTTCGAGCTGCTGGAGCGCATCGAGGCGCTGGGCGACACCTACCGTCCGGGCCTGTCGTCGAGCTTCGTGCCCTCGATTCTGGTGTCGAAGATGGCGGTGGGCGGCTAGGGCAGGATGGCGTGGAGGAAGTTCTCGGGCCGGGCCAGGTGTTCCCGCAGGCGGTAGGGTAGGCTCTTCCACAGGCCTTCGCGATCGCAGGCCAGGCCCTGGAGCCGGTAGCGCCTGCCCAGCCACAGGCAGCGGGGCAGGTGCCAGGATTGCGAGACCAGCACAGCGCGCTGTCCCGGCCGCAGGATCCGGCCGACCAGCTCCACCGTGCGCAGGCTGTTGTCGCCGTGGCGGTCCAGGTAGATGCGGGTGCTGTCGAAGCCGCGTCCGACGGCGTAGTGCCGCATGGCCTGCACCTCGTCGTAGCCGCGCGGGATGGAGGTTCCCGACAGGAGCAGGCGCGCTTGAGGCCAGGCGCGGGAAGCGAGGAGTGCTGCGTCGAGGCGCTCCTTGAGCACCGGCGAGAGGTTGCCGTTGCGAAAGACCGAAGCGCCGGGAACCACCAGAAGCGCCGGGGCCTCTCCGCGTGGAGCTGACAGGATGGCCGACTGGCCGTGCCACCAAACCCATCCGTCGACGGTGGCGCCCGTAAGCACGAGTGCTGTCGCCAGTGCCGCGACGAGCTTGTGAGGCCGAGCCATGACAGAGCAAGGTACATTGATTCCCGGGCCTCCCGACCCAGGAGGGTTAGTTTCCGGGAATGGCCTGAAGGGCGGCCTTGGCCTCCGACAGCTCCAAGTAGGCTTGGTAGGCCTGGTCTGCGACGTCGGGGATGGTCTGCCATCCGATGGGCAGTTCCTCCGAAAGGTCGTGGAGGTTGAGCTTCAAGGTCACGACCTTGCGCTCGAGCTTCTTGATGCGGTCCTTGAGGGCGGCGATGTCTTCCATGGTCTGGTGGGGTTCCTTTCGGGGGAACAAAGTGGTTCGGACAGATATTGTCAAAGCATGGGGCGTGCCATCCGGTCGGGTCGGGATCCGCGTGACCTGGAATGCATTGATGGCACGATCTTCGCGACTAATGATGGATCAGGAGGTGCGATATGTCTGTTCAAGGTGCCATCGATTGTCTGAAATCCATCCAACGGCTCGGTCTGCGCGAGGTTTTGTACGCCTGCGACTCCGAGGAGGCCCTGTATTCCTGCCTGAACGAGAACGGCTTCGCATTCGATGACAGCGACTTCGAGATCGCTGTCACGCAACTGGATGCCAATTGTCAGTTTCCGACACAATTGGAGGAACTGCGGTCGCAGGCAGATTGGTTCCGCGCTGTGGCCTTCGACGCCTGAGGCCATTGGGGAGAAAATGTGCCGAAGGGAATGGGCAAAGTCCTTTCGATTGTGGTACCATGGACCCCATGCTCGATGTGCCACAGATCCTAAGGGTCCGATCCCAACCTGCCGCCGTCATCCACATCACCGTCGCTCGGGAGAAGATCGCCACGGTGATGGATGCGGCCATGGAGGAGCTGGAAGCGGCCTTGCTCGGCCTTCGCATCGAACCGACCGGTCCGATGTTCTCCCACCATCTGCGCATGGACCCGGAGGTCTTCGACTTCGAGCTGGGCTTGCCGGTGGCCGAGGTTGTGCCAGAGCTCGGACGCGTCCATCCGGGGCGATTGCCAGCCGCCACCGTGGCTCGCACCGTCTATCGGGGCGGTTACGAAGGTCTGGGCATCGCTTGGGAGGATTTCCGGGGCTGGATCGCCAGGAATGGCCACGCCACGGCACCGGACTTGTGGGAATGTTACGCCTCCGATCCAGAATTCGATCCCGATCCGCAAGACTGGTGCACCGAGCTGTACCAGCCGCTGGCATGAGTTCCTGATGGGCGGCCGCGCTTGGGCGATGCTTGGGTGCTTGCTGCTGGTCGGGTGTTCCGACCACCGCACCCATGTCAAGGCCTACGGCAAGGAGGTCCGTCCGGCTTCCGTGGCCTGGCTCTCGGGAGGGGAGATCCTGGTGGCGGGCAAACCCGCCAAGGTCCTGTTCGAATCGGTCGACAGCCAGATGGTCGATCCGGGGCGACAGGTCTTCCAGCACGAGGGCTTCTGGAACATCGAGGTGCTGCCCGGACGCCGCAGGGTTCACTTCACTTTCGAGTACGATGGCAAGCTCACGCCGGCCAATGCGCTCCTGGAGGTCCGGCCGGGCATGGACTACGTGTTCGCCCCGAAATTCGTGAAGGGGAAGCTGCAGCAGGGATGGGACGAACGGCCGATCCCTGCCGGATCGACTCCGCGCTAGAGCCGACGCGGTCGCTTCAGCGACGTTCTCCCACCCAGATCACGTGCCGACTGCCGCGTCCGTGCTGTGCCCCCACTTGGTGCTCCTCCACGGCAAAGCCGGCGCGCGCCAGGCGCTTGGTGAAGGCGGGGTCGGCGTAGGCCGACCAGAAGGTCACGATTCCACCGGGGCGCAGGGCCTTGCGGATGGCATCCAGTCCCTGCGGTTGGTAGAGCTTGTTGTTGCCGTCCTGGGTCATGGCGCTGGGGCCGTTGTCCACGTCCAGCAGGATGCTGTCGAATCCGCCCGGATGCGCGGCCATCACCTGGGCCACGTCGGCGATGTCCACTGCGGTGCGCGGGTCGTCCAGCGGATGGTCGGCCAGTGCCCCCAGGTGCTCGCGGTTCCAGGTGTGCACGGCCGGGACGAGTTCCGCCACGCGGACCGTCGCTTCGGGCCCGCATTGGCGCAAGGCCGCCGCCAGCGTGAAGCCCATCCCCAGGCCTCCGACCAGGACGTGCCCGCCGGGCTTTCCTACCAGTTTCCGGCAGCCCAGTTCGGCCAAGGCCTCTTCGGAGCCGTGTTGGCGCGAGCTCATGAGCGGGTCACCCCCCACCCAGATGGAGAATTCCTCGCCTTGGCGATAGAGGCTCATCGGAGCCGTGCTTCCGGGGATGTCGGCGGTTCCCAGCAGTTCGCGCTTGATCATGCGGGAGGCAAGTTAGCTATGCGGGAATGGGGTAAGGCCCATTCCGGCAGTCACGGCATCGGAACCTTGACGGTGCGTGAGCCCGAACTGGTCCGCAGGCGCGCCAGCAGGAGTCCTTTCCTGGCAGGCAGCTCGAAGGTGTGGATGCCCGCACCCAGGCTGCCCTGGGCCAGGGTCGCCACGATCCGCCCGTTCGGGGCGACAAGCTCTAGCAGCACCGATTTGTCTTGGGCGAGCCGGATCACCAGCCGATGGGAGGACGTCACGATCTCGTCGAGGTTGGCGATTCCGCTTCGGGTCGCGATGGAGGTGCTGCTGCCGGACTGGCGGGTTGTCAGGATGGCCCCTGCGGCTCCCACTTGCACCAGCAGCGTGTCGTTTCCTGCCAAGGCCAGGGCGGAGGTCTGGACGGCCGCGTTGCTCTGGGTCCAGATGCTGTCGTCCTGCGAGGACCTCACGCTGCCGTCGGGAGCGAAGGCGAAGGCCGTGTTGCCGACCGAGGCTGTGCGCAGGTCCTGCACCAGTCCGCTGCGAAGGCTCCAGGCCGCGCCGTCGGCGGAGGTGGCCAGGGCGCCCGGGAGTCCTGCCAGGAAATGCCTGCCGGTCCAGCTCAGCGAAAGGACGTTGGCGCTGGACGTCAGATCCTGCTGGGTCCAGGCGATGCCGTCGCCTGAAGTGAACACCAGGCCGCCGTCCCCGGCCACGGCCAGGAGGCTTCCCGACCAGGCCACGCTGCGCAGGGCGTCGGTGCGGCCCAGGGACTTGCCGCTCCAGTCCTTGGCGTCGGGGGAGGTGAGCACCTGGTCGTTCGCGGCCACCGCCACGTAGGACTTCCCCGTCCAGACGACATCGCGCAGCGCATTGGATCCCGTGGACTTTCCGAGGCTCCAGGCGATGCCGTCCGTGGAGGTCGCGACCAGTCCGGAGTCCCCGACGGCGAGATACCCTTGACCGTTCCACAGCACCTTGTTCAGCGCCAGGGTGGTGCCCAGGGCGCGAGGTGTCCAATCCTTGCCGTCGGGCGAGGTGAGCAGCGTTCCAGAGTCGCCGGCGGCCACCAGCAGCGGCCCATTGACAGAAACTGTCCGAAGCGCCTGGCGTGTGGCCGATCGGCTGCGCAGCGTCCAGG
>Ga0302295_1000087_pt1 | contig 12185 bp, 10 predicted proteins | sample III_Fen_N2_4_FD_194545 | JGI IMG/M metagenome (GOLD analysis project Ga0302295, IMG submission 194545) | Peat permafrost microbial communities from Stordalen Mire near Abisko, Sweden - III_Fen_N2_4 | ecosystem: Environmental > Terrestrial > Soil > Wetlands > Permafrost | place: Sweden: Abisko... | reverse complement strand
ACCTCCACCAGCAGTGCGAGGTTGCTGCTCGGCACGATGCGCCCGATGATCTCGACCGGGCCGTCGTTCAGGATGCCCAGTGCGCGCTCGTCGGAGTCCGATGCGTGCTCGAGCGGACGGGCCGGCACGGGTCAGCCCCCTGAGGCGAGGCCGGTCAGCGGCCCGGTCACGGTGTTCGTCGAAAGGACCTGCGGCGGGTGACCCGTCGTGAACCGAAGGGCGGAGATCGAACCGGTGTCCACGACCACGCGCCCGAAGGCGTCCAGCGGGGCGCCGAGGGCGAACACCAGTCCCAGGCGAATCGGGTCTGAATGGCTGAAGCACGCAACCGTCCCGCTCGGATGAGCGGCGTGCACGCGGTCGAGCACAGCCACCACCCGCGCCTGCAGTTCGGCGAGGCTCTCACCGCCGGGGAAGCGGAACGTCGACGGCGAGCCGTGCACCCCGCTCCACTCCTTGAGCCGAGCCAGCGATCCCAGCGTCTTGCCCGTCCACTCGCCGACGTCGGCTTCCAGCAGGCCCGGCTCCTCGATCGGGGTCAAACCCGTCGCGGCAGCCGTCGGGGCTGCCGTTTCACGCGCACGCTCCAGCGGTGAGGTGTAGATCGCGTCCAGCTTCAGGGTGGCGAGGCGCTCGGCAACCGCAGCGGCCTGCGCCTGGCCGGCTTCGGAGAGGTGCAGGCCGGGCGCCCGTCCCGGCATCACCCGCCCCGTCGTCGGCGTGGCACCGTGCCGCACGAGGAGCACCAGCGTGCTCTGCGGAGCTTTCCGGGTTGCCATGGCGTGGAGCGTAGCCCGTGGCTCCATCTGCGCAAGTGGGCAGGTCTTTGCGGGTCCGCAGTGTTGGTGCCCGGGGTTAGCGTGAAGTTGTGAGTGAACCCCCTGCCATCAGAACCCTTGGTGAACTGCGCGCCTCCGGGCACGTGCACAGGCACCTGCACACCGAGATCCGCGACAACCTGCTGGCCAAGCTGGCCTCCGGCGAGAACCCGTGGCCCGGCATGCACGGCTTCAGCCGCACGGTGTTGCCGCAGCTGGAACGCGCCCTGATCGCCGGTCATGACGTCGTCCTGCTGGGCGAGCGCGGGCAGGGCAAGACCCGGCTGCTGCGGTCGATGGTCGGACTGCTCGACGAGTGGACGCCGGTGATCGACGGCGCAGAGCTGGGGGAGCACCCTTACGACCCGATCACCCCCGCTTCGCGCCGCAGGGCCGCAGCGGAGGGAGATCAATTGCCGATCTCCTGGCGGCACCGCTCGGAGCGGTACTCGGAGAAGCTCGCCACCCCGGACACGTCGGTGGCTGACCTCGTCGGTGACGTCGACCCCATGAAGGTGGCCGAGGGACGCCAGCTGGGCGACCCGGAGACCATCCACTACGGGCTGATCCCGCGTTCGCACCGCGGCATCGTCGCCATCAACGAATTGCCCGACCTTGCCGAACGCATCCAGGTCTCGATGCTGAACGTGATGGAGGAGCGCGACATCCAGATCCGTGGCTACGTGCTCCGGCTGCCGCTGGACGTGCTCGTCGTCGCCTCCGCCAACCCTGAGGACTACACCAACCGCGGCCGCATCATCACGCCGCTGAAGGACAGGTTCGGCGCGGAGATCCGCACCCACTACCCGATCGAGCTGGAAGACGAGATCGCCGTGATCACGCAGGAAGCCAAGCTGGTGGCGGCCATCCCCGCTCCCATCATGGACATCCTCGCCCGCTACACCCGGGCGCTGCGCACCTCGCAGGCGATCAACCAGCGCTCGGGGGTCTCGGCGCGGTTCGCGATCGCCGGCGCCGAGACCGTCGCTGCCGCGGCACTGCACCGGGCCACGTCCCGCGGCGAGGACGAGGCCGTGGCGCGCATCGTCGACCTCGAGGCCGCGGTGGACGTGCTCACCGGCAAGCTCGAGTTCGAGTCCGGCGAAGAGGGACGCGAGCCCGAGATCCTCGCCCACCTGCTGCGCACGGCCACGGCGGAGACCGTCCGCCAGCACTTCCGCGGCATCGACCTTGGACCGCTGGTCGGCGCACTCGACGGGCACACCACAGTGACCACCGGTGAGCAGGTGACGGCACGCGAGTTCCTCACCGGCCTGCCATCGCTGGACGGCGCGGACGTCTACGACCAGATCTGCGAACGGTTCGACGCAACGACCGACGGCACCCGCGCCAGCGCGATCGAACTTGCACTCGAGGGGCTCTACCTCGCCCGCCGGATCTCGAAGGAGTCCGACGACGGCCAGACGATCTACGGCTAGGCCAGTCACCAAGGAAGGATGGGCATGCCCCGATCCCGTTCGCGGTACGGCAGGTACGTCGACGGCCCCGACCCGTTGGCGCCCCCCGTCGACCTCGCCGAAGTTCTAGAGGCGATCAGCGAGGACGTGATGGCCGGCTACTCCGCCGAGCGCGCCCTGCGGGAGTTCCTGCGCCGCGGCGGACGAAACTCCCAAGGCCTCGACGACCTGGCGGGACGGGTGCAGGCCCGCCGGCGCGAGCTGCTCGACAGCAACAAGCTCGACGGCACCCTCGCCGAGGTGAAGGAGCTGCTCGACACCGCCGTCCTCGAGGAGCGCAAGGAGCTCGCGCGCGACATCACCCTCGACGACCTTGATCGCGACTTCCGGGAGCTGCAGCTGTCGAACCTGCCGGAGTCGACGGCTGCAGCGGTCAGCGAACTCGCGAAGTACGACTGGCGCTCGAAGCCTGCACGGGAGGCCTACGAGAAGATCAAGGACCTGCTGGGACGCGAGCTGCTCGACCAGCGTTTTGCCGGCATGAAGGAGGCGCTGGAGAACGCCACCGACGAGGACCGCGCGGCGATCGCCGAGATGCTGAAGGACCTCAACGAGCTGCTGGAGGCGCACCGCCGCGGCGAGGATACCGATGCCGACTTCTCCGAGTTCATGGACAAGCACGGCGACTTCTTCCCGGAGAACCCGGAGAACGTGGACGAGCTGATCGACGCCCTCGCCAACCGCGCGGCTGCAGCCCAGCGCATGCTGAACTCGATGACGCCGGATCAGCGCCGCGAGCTGATGCAGCTGTCGGCGCAGGCGTTCGGGTCTGCGGATTTGATGGCCCAGCTCGGGCAACTGGACGCGAACCTGCAGTCGTTGCGTCCGGGCGAGGACTGGTCCGGTTCCGAGCAGTTCGACGGCGACCAGGGCCTCGGACTGGGCGACGGCACCGGCGTCCTGCAGGACCTTGCAGAGCTCGATTCCCTGGCTGCACAACTCGGGCAGGGCTACGGCGGTGCACGGATGGACGACATCGACGTGGACGCCCTTGCCCGCCAGATCGGTCCCGACGCTGCCGTCTCCGCGCGGACGCTGGCAGAGCTCGAGAAGGCCCTGCGCAACGCCGGCTACCTGAGCCGTGGTTCCGACGGAGCACTGAAGCTCTCGCCCCGGGCGATGCGCCAGCTCGGCAAGACGTTGCTCCAGGAGGTGTCCGACCGGCTGAGCGGACGCACCGGGCAGCGCGACACCCGGCTGTCCGGGGCTGCCGGGGAGCTCACCGGCTCGACCCGGCAGTGGTCGTTCGGCGACACCGAGCCCTGGGACGTGACCCGCACGATCCTCAACGCCATGCGCCGGGACGCCGCTGAAGCCGAGCACCCCGGCGGCCGCGTCCACGTGCAGCTGGAGGACGTGGAGATCGTCGAGACCGAGACCCGCACGCAGGCCGCGGTCGCACTGCTGGCCGACACGTCGTTCTCGATGGCAGCCGAAGGACGGTGGCTGCCCATGAAGCGCACGGCACTGGCGCTGCACCACCTGGTGTCGACGCGGTGGCGCGGCGACCAGCTCGACCTGATCACGTTCGGCAGGTATGCGGAGTCTGTGGCCGTCGAGCACCTTGTCGGACTACCGGCCCTGCGCGAGCAGGGCACCAACCTGCACCACGCCCTGCTGCTGGCCGAGCAGATGTTCCGCAAGAACCCGACCATGCAACCGGTGGTGCTGATCGTCACCGACGGCGAGCCGACGGCCTATCTCGCTCCCGACGGGGATTCGCTGTTCAGCTACCCGCCGAGCCTGCCCACGCTGCGCGCGACCGTGGCCCAGCTCGACCGGGTGCGCCGGCTGGGTGCGCGCATCACGTTCTTCCGGCTCGGGGACGACCCGGGCCTGGAGAGCTTCGTGCGGCAGATGGCCGACAGGGTGGACGGACGCGTGGTCAACCCCGACCTGGACGATCTGGGCGCAGCTGTGGTCTCGGAATACCTGAGCGCCCGCCGTGCCGACATCGGCAACTACTGGGGCGCCTGACCAGCTAGGACTGCGCGTCGACCAGGGCGTGGCGGGGGAGCGCGCGCGACTGTGGGCGCACGACGTGCCACCAGGTTGAGGCGCCACCGAGTGCACGGCGTGCAACGGTGGATTCCGCGGTGGGGCGTGCTGTGGCGGTAGCAGCGCTTGTAGAGATCATCGGACGACTCCAGTACTAGGGGGGTGTGTTAGTGCGGAAAGCCGAGCGTTGCGGGCAACGCTCGTGGGGGGTGTGCGATCCACGATCGGTTCGTCGGGACAACTGTGGCACAAGGGGGGCTTCTGAGGCTACGAATTCCCCATATCCGCCTTCCGGCCCCGATGGTCGCCGCGCCGCGCCGTGTCGATGGCTGAGCCTTACGAAGCCCTCAGAGTGGGGCGGCATTCTTGCGGGACCTCGGACGCCGGGGTATTCCGCACCCGGGCCCTGCGGATAGCGTGAATCGGCTTCGTCGGAGGGTCGGGGGATGCTCAACGCCAAGGTTCTGGTCGTCGCTGGGGCAGCTGCGTGCGTCCTCTTGGTGACGGCCTGCGCCGGACCGGCGGCAAGCGTCCCACCCGCGACAGCGGGGACGTCCGCAGGCGTCCAGCCCTCGACGACCGGCCCGCTGATCGTCATCGGCCACTCGGGAGCTACCGGCTACAACTCCGATCCAGCCCACCAGGGCACGGACGCGAGGGCGAACTCGTGGGCTTCCGGTACGAATCCCGAGGTGCAGAGCATCTACAGCAGGCTCCTCGCCATCGACCCGGGCATCGCGGGCAAGGTCGTCAACGCCGCTGTCGACGGCTCCCGGGTCTACGACCTTGACGGCCAACTCGATGTGGCACTCAAGGAGCAGCCGTCGCCGCGTCTCGTGCTGATCCAGACCGTCGACAACGACATCGCCTGCGACGGTTCCGACGAGCAGAACTACGCGGAATTCCAGAAGACCCTCACCGCCGTCCTCCGGCGCATCGTCGAGGCGAGCCCGCAGGCGAAGATCGTTGTCGTCGGCACCTGGGCCACCGTCGCCAACTACACCGACGTCGTTGCGGGACTCCCGAACGGCAAGTCCGGCCTGCTCAGCGGGTCAGGCCCGTGCGACCCCTTCGACGCTGCCGGCCGCAAGCATCCCGAACGCATGCGCTACCAGCAGGAGGTCTTCGACACCTACGAAGCGCGCCTCAAGGCAGCCTGCAAGGCGGTCAGCGCCTGCCATGAGGACGGCGGGGCGCTCAACAGGATGGTGATCACCGCCGATGACCTGGCCCCGGACTACAGCCACCTCAGCATCGCCGGGCTGAGGAAGCAGGCCGCGACCGAGTGGGAGCTGGTCAAGTCGTTGCTCTAGCCAGGCCGACTCCGAGACGAAGTTGGCCACCCCGACGGCTGTCGCTATCCTCGGCGCATGCGTAGCGACCGAATGTGTGGCCTGTCCGTGGCCCTGTTCCGTGTCGGCTGTTGTTGTTGCTGAACAAGCCAACAGAGGGCTTCCATGCCCGACCCAACGTCGCAGCCCGACCCTCCGTCAGGCTCAGGGAACAACAACTGCTCCCACCTGCTTTCACAATTACTTGACTGACCAGGAAGTGACCATGTCCTCGTTCAATACCGGCCGACGTCCCCTTGCCCTGCTCGCCGCAGCGGCCGCAGCCCTGATCTCGCTCGCAGCCTGCTCCGCAGCGCCGGCCGCCACCACGGCGGGTTCGGCAACGGCATCTGCTGCAGCCAGCCCGGCCAAGGGCGGCACCATCACCTTCGGACGCGCTGCCGCGACCACGTCCTTCGACCTGAACAACCAGATCACCGCCAACAACGCCTTCGCCATCGACAAGGTGTTCGAGCCGCTGGTGTCCTTCGACACCGAGGGCAAGATCATCCCGTGGCTGGCGGAGAAGTGGGCGGTGAGCGACGACCTGCTCACCTACACGTTCACCCTGCGCAGCGGCCTGCAGTTCTCCGACGGCACCCCCGTGACCGCAGCCGACGCGAAGTTCTCCCTCGACCGGCACATCAAGGTGCAGGGCCCGCTGCCGCTTGCCGCGCCCATCAAGGCCATCACTGCCACAGATGACCAGACGCTCACCATCACGCTGAAGAACGCTGACACCCCGTTCCTCTCCGAGCTGACCGGCTTCTCCAACGGCGTCTTCCCCAAGGACTTCGCTGGGAAGACCGAGAAGGAGTTCTTCTCGCACCCGATCGGCACCGGCCCGTGGGTCGTCGACACCTGGGACCCGAGCGGCGACACCACCTTCACCGCCAACACCCACTACTGGCAGGCCGGCAAGCCCTACGCGGACAAGCTCGTGTACAAGGTGGTGGCCGACGACACCCAGCGCATCCAGCAGTTGCAGGCAGGCCAGCTCTCCGGCATCGAGGAGGTCGCTCCTGCCACCATCGCCCAGCTCAGCGCCGACCAGAACGTGACGGTGTCGCAGCTCGGCTCGTGGGAGGTGGAGCAGGTCTTCTTCAACACCCAGAACCAGTACTTCGCCGATGAGCACGTCCGCCGGGCGATCGCCCTCTCGCTCAACAGGGACGGCATCACGCAGGCCGTCACCTTCGGTGCTGCGCAGACCGTGAAGACGCTGATCCCGCCGACGATCCAGTACGCGGCAGACGTGAAGGCCCTGGACAACGACCCGGCGGCTGCGAAGACCGAGCTGGCGGCCTCGAAGTTCCCGCAGGGGTTCACCGCAACGCTGCTGATCGCGTCCGGCAACTCCGTCCGCACGCAGGAGGCCCAGATCATCCAGGAGGCCGTGAAGCCGCTGGGGATCACCCTCAAGATCGAGTCCATCGAGCTCAACGCGTTCCGCGAGCGGTTCTTCGCCTACAAGTTCGACGCGATGATCAACTCCGGCCAGAGTGACGCGCCCGATCCCGACGGCCTGATCGCCTTCCAGACCGACCCCGAGGGCTTCAGCAAGTCGTTCTGGACCCACTACACCAACGACCAGGTCACCAAGCTCGCCGAGCAGGGCAGGACCACGCCGGACGGTGATGGGCGCGCCAAGATCTACGCCGAGATCCAGCAGATCCTTGCCGACGAGGTGCCCTTCATCCCGATCTACAACACCAAGAACGTGGTGGCGTCGCTGGCGTCCGTCCACGGCCTCACGCCGCGGATCAACGGCAGCGTCCTGTTCCAGGACGTCTGGCTGCAGAAGTAACCGGGCCCCAGGGACGACAATCTGCACATGCGCTGGTTCGGACGCTCACTGCTCGCCGCCATCCCGGTGGCCCTCGGCGTGGTGGTCTGCGTCTTCCTGCTGCTGCGGATCGTCCCTGGGGATCCTGCCCGGATGATCCTGGGCGAGCAGGCGACCACCGCGTCGATCGACGCCCTGCGTGAGCAGCTGGGGCTGAACCTCCCGGTGGGCCAGCAACTCTGGAGCTACCTGGTGGGCGTGTTCACCCGGGCCGACATCGGCACGTCGCTGGTGACCGACCAGCCCGTCCTCGGGCTGATCGCGAGCCGGGTGGGGGTGACCCTGTTGCTGGTGGGCCTGGCCGTGGTGTTCACGGTGCTGATCGCCGTGCCGCTGGCGCTCATCGCTGCCACCCACAAGGACGGCGCGCTCGACCACGTGGTGCGGATCTTCCCGACCATCGGCATGGCGATGCCGGCGTTCTGGGTCGGCCTGATCCTCATCCTGGTGTTCGGGGTCGGGCTGCGCTGGCTGCCGGTCGGCGGCGTCGGCAACAGCCCGGCCGACCCGCTGCGCAGCCTGATCCTGCCTGCCCTCACGGTGGCCATCGGCATGTCACCGCCGTTGATCCGGTCGCTGCGCGAACAGCTCCTCGAGGTACTGGACGCGGACTTCGTGGTCACCCTGAAGGCCGCCCGACTCGGCTCGGGGAGCATCCTCGTGCGCCACGTGCTGCGTAACGCCGCCGTCCCAGCGGTGTCGCTGCTCGGCGTCAACGTCGCCTACCTGCTGGGCGGGACGCTGGTGATCGAGAAGGTGTTCGCCATCAACGGCATGGGGGCGTTGCTGTTCAGCTCGATCAGCACCCGCGACTTCCCCGTCGTGCAGGGCATCACACTCGTCAGCGCCCTGGGCGTCGTGGTGATCTCGCTGGTCACCGACCTGCTGGTGGCGGCCCTCGACCCGCGAATCCGGGCAGCGTGAGTACCGATCGGGTGGCCGCGCCCCCTGTTGTCGCGGCGCCGCGTCCGTTCGTGCGGTGGTTGCGCCGCGCCCGTCGCAGCCCGGCGCTGGTCGCCGGCGCGTTCCTGCTGACGTTCATGGTGGCGATCTCGGCGCTGGCCCCGCTCGTCGCTCCCTACGACCCGGAGGCCCAGAACCTCGGAGGAGGCCTGGCCGCTCCGTCGCCGTCCCACTGGTTCGGCACCGACCAGCTCGGACGCGACATCCTCTCCCGCGTGATCTGGGCCGGACGCACCGACCTGCGCATCGCCGTCGTTGCCGCGATCGTGCCGTTCATCACTGGCCTGGTGGTGGGGCTGGTCAGCGGGTATGCCGGCGGGCGCGTCGACTGGGTGATCGGCCGCATCGTCGACACCTTCGTCGCCTTCCCGTTCTACGTCCTGATCATCGCGATCGTGTTCGCCGTCGGCACCGGCGAGAACGGCATCTTCATCGCGTACGCCCTTGTCGGCTGGATCAGTTCGGCCCGGGTGATCCGCGCCAAGACGAAAGCGCTGTGCCGCGAGGGTTGGGTGGGGGCCGCCTACGGTGGCGGCCTTTCGCACCCGCGGGTGGTCGCCCGGCACCTGCTGCCGAACGTGCTGCCGCAGGCCGTGGTGCTGCTGATGACGGAGATCCTGCTGATCATGGTCGCTGTCGTCACCCTCGGGTACCTCGGGCTCGGGGTGCAGCCGCCGACGCCCGACTGGGGAACGATGATCAGCGACGGGCAGCTGTTCCTCGCGACCAAGTGGTGGATCCCATCGCTGCCCGGTCTCGCCGTCGTCATCACCGGCGTCGGACTGTCGCTGGTGGGCGACGGTCTCGCCGACGTGTGGAGGCTGCGATGAGCGTCGACGTGGGCAGCCTCGCGGTGACCGGGCTGCGGATCTCGGGCGAGACAGAGCTCGTGCACGGCGTCGACCTGGCCCTCGCGCCGGGTGAGGCGCTCGGCATCGTGGGGGAGTCGGGCTCGGGCAAGACGCTCACGCTGCGCGCGGTGATGGGGCTGCTTCCGCGCGGGCTCCGCGTCTCGGGCGGCACGGTGGAGGCCGGGGGACGGGTCGCGATGATCTTCCAGGACCCGCTGAGCTACCTGGACCCCATGACGCGCGTCGGGACCCTGCTCGGCGAGATCTGCAGGGCGCACCACGGCGGGTCTGTCGCGGCGGCACGGGCACGGGCCCGGGAGCTCTTCGTCGACGTCCGGCTGCCCGATCCTGACACCCTGCTGCGCCGCTACCCCCACCAGCTCTCCGGAGGGCAGCGGCAACGGGTACTCCTGGCGATCGCTCTGGCAGCACAGCCCGACATCCTGCTGTGCGACGAGCCGACAACGGCCCTCGACGTCACCGTGCAGGCGGAGGTGCTGGCCCTGCTGGCCGAGCTGCGCGCCCGCCGGGGGCTGTCGCTGCTGTTCGTGAGCCACGACCTGGCTGTGGTGGCGTCGCTGTGCGACCGGGTGGTGGTGTTCCGTGACGGGCTGGCCGTCGAGACCGGCCGCACGGCCGACATCGTCAACCGGCCCACGCAGGCCTACACGAAAGCCCTTGTGGACGCGGTGTTGCCGCTGCCGGCCCTCGCGGAGGTGGGCGGTGAGTAGCGGTCTGGAACTGGTCGACGTCGCCGTCGCCTACGGCTCGACGCGGGTGATCGACGGGGTCAGCCTGCAGGTCCCTCCCGGGCGGATCGTCGGGCTGGTAGGAGAGTCCGGGTCGGGCAAGACCACGCTCGCACGGGCGATCGTCGGTTCGGTGCCGCTGGCCGCGGGCAGCATCCGGCTGGACGGGGTGGAGCTGCGCTCCGGGCACCGCAGCCGCGAGGAGCGGCGCGCCATCCAGCTCGTGCAGCAGGACCCGTTCGCATCGCTGAACCCCGCACTGACCATCGGCTTCGTGCTGGACGAGCTGCTCCGCGTCCATGGCCTTGGCGGTGACCGCGCCGGGCGGCGGACGCGGTCGGCAGAGCTGTTGGGGCTGGTCGGGCTGGAGGCTGAGGTACTCGACCGCTACCCGCGCCAGTTCTCCGGGGGACAGCGGCAGCGGATCGCCATCGCGCGGGCACTGGCTGTCGAACCGGCGGTGCTGGTGGCGGACGAGCCGACGAGCTCGCTGGACGTGTCAGTGCAGAAGACGGTGCTCGAACTCCTGTGTGAGCTGGCGGCCCGGATGAACCTCGCCACCTTGTTCATCTCCCACGACCTTTCGGTGATCCACGCCGTCTGCGACCACGTCGCCGTGCTGCAGGGTGGTCGGCTCGTGGAGGTGGCCCCGTCCGGCCGGTTCTTCACCCACCCCGAGCACCCCTACAGCCGCGCGCTGCTGGAAGCCGTGCCCCGCATCGTGAAGGAGTCGAAGTGACCGCGCTCGCCGCAGAGGCCCTGCTCGACCAGCCTCCGCTTCAGCCGGCCGAGGTGGTGGAGCTGGAAGGCCTCGTCGCCCGGACCGTGCGGACCAGCGGATCCGTTGTGCTGTGCCAGGCGGAGGCAGTCACGCTGCTCGAAGCTGTGGCCAGCAGCGTCGCCGGGCCTGGCAACCGGGTGCTGAACGTCGTCACGGGTCCCTACGGTGCGCTGTTCGGCGGTTGGCTGCGGCGTACCGGTGCCGAGGTCTTCAATCTCGTTGTCGATCACCAGGGCTTGTCGGAGGGCTCCCTCCGGACAGCGCTGGCCGGGATGGACACCGTCGCCCTCACCCAGGCCGAGGCCGCGACGGGTGCAGACCTCGAGCTGGCCGGGTTGCTGGGGGTGGCCGGTGAACTCGGCGTGCTGACCGTCGTGGACGCCGTCGCAGCGATCGGCGCAGAGCCGATCGCCGTCGACGACTGGGGGATCGACGTCGCCGTGATCGGTGGCCAGAAGGCGCTCGCCGGACCCGCAGGGGTGAGTGCCGCCGCGATCAGCGAACGCGCCTGGCTGCGCATCGGGAACAATCCTGCGGCGCCGCGATCGTCGACGCTCTCTGTGCTCGACTGGGCCGACGGCTGGCTGCGCACCGATCGCTCCCGCATTCCCGGCACCCCGTCGGTCCTCGAGACCCGAGCGGTGCTCGCAGCGCTCCGGCGAGTGCACGCAGAGGGCATCGACGCGGTCGAGCTGCGGCACCGTCGGGCACGGGCAGCGACTCTGGCGGCCGTGCGTGAGCTCGGCCTGTCTCCGTGGGCTGCCGAGGGACGCCGCGCGGCGATCTGCACGACGGTGGCGCTGCCCGAGTCCGGGCCTGGCCTCGACGGTCTCCTGCACCCCGGTGTCCTTGAGGCGGGCGCGCTGCTCGCTCCCGGCGACGGTCCGCTGGCCGGTGAGCTGTTCCGCGTGAACCACTTCGGCCGTGCTGCCGATCTCGACGTGCTCCTCGCGGGTATTGACCGATTGGCCGACGCGCTGGGCGTCCCGGGGGAGCGGGGGGCTCGGCAGGCGGCCGGCGATGCGTGGGAGGAGACCGCATGAGCGGTGCAGTGCTGGAGAACGCGCAGGTGCTCGGGGCGGACGGCGCGTTCCGCACCGGCTCAGTGATCCTGACCGAGGGCGTCTTCGGGGGCGACGAGGACGCGGCTGCGGTTGTCGAGAGGTTCGACGCCACCGGACTGTGGCTGACGCCGGGCTTCGTCGACGTCCACACCCACCTCGCGTGGCGGGCGTTCGACGCTGCTGAACGCGAGCGCCTCACCCCGGCGGAGCAGGCGCGCGACGTCCGGTGGAACGCTGCCCGGACGCTGGCGGCCGGGGTCACCGGCATCCGGGACGCCGGTGGGCTCACCGCTCCGCTGGCGCAGG
>Ga0302295_1000074_pt1 | contig 13036 bp, 7 predicted proteins | sample III_Fen_N2_4_FD_194545 | JGI IMG/M metagenome (GOLD analysis project Ga0302295, IMG submission 194545) | Peat permafrost microbial communities from Stordalen Mire near Abisko, Sweden - III_Fen_N2_4 | ecosystem: Environmental > Terrestrial > Soil > Wetlands > Permafrost | place: Sweden: Abisko... | reverse complement strand
GCGGCGTCCGCCGAACCGGCCGCGGCCGCCGGGGCCGCCCCTGCCGCCGAAGCCGTGCAGGTCGCCGGGACCCCGGCCCCCGCCGCCCGGGCCGAAGCCCATGCCGGGGTGACCCCAGCCTCCGCCGTGGTGCAGGTCGCCGGGCTCGCCGCCGTCGGACGGGCGGGCGTCCGGACGACCGGGCTCGCACCCGCCGCGCGGACCGTGGCCCCGCCCTCGGGGGCCTCGCGGGCCGAAGCCGCCGACGGGCTCGTCCTGCGGGCCGTCGTGGTCGTGATCGTGATCGTGGTGGTGTCGGTACATGGTGGTGCTCCTTGGTTTGTCGGGGCCGACGCTCGGGGCCACGTGGTCGTGGCTGCGCCGGCCGCACCTCCGGGAGGCGGGTACCTCAACCGGACGACGTAACGATATATCGCCGACCTATCGTTGGCAAGTGTGCGGTGCGGCCCATCGCCAACGTGCCGCAGGCCCGGCTACGGGGCTCCGACGTGATGGGAGGCCGGCAGGTCGCGCCAGATCACCCAGACCCATGCCACCTGCAGGACGAGCGAGCAGACGACGACCAGGGCGAACCAGCGCCCTGCCCGCCGGGGCGGAGTCGTCACGAGGCCGACGGTGACGGCACCGAGCGGGAAGGCGAGCATGAGGAAGCGCAGCAGGCTGGTGATCAGGTCGCTGACGACGACGAGGTAGAGCACATACCCGGCGGACCATGCGTAGAGCTCCGGCCCCAGCCGTCGGGCGGAGCGCGACGCGAGGAGGGCGATCAGCGTCGCGAGGGTGCCCAGCACCAGGACGGCCAGCCACCAGGGCATCGTCGCCAGTCTGGCCCAGCCGTCGAACGGGCCGACGCCGCGGTGCACCCGCCACGCCTCCTGCGTCATCAGGTAGCCGTCGGGGGCCTTGGTCACCCAGTCGCCGATCACCGGCCAGGCGACCCCGGACACGCAGGCGACCGCCGTGAGCCCGACGAGCGCCACCAGGTCACGGCGCGGCAGCGGCGACGTGCGCCGGCCGCGGCAGCGGATCGCGCCGTGCACGACGACGACGAGCGCCATCGGCAGCGTCACCGCCCGCGTGAACCCCAGGGCGACCACGGGGATCATCGCCCACCAGTACCGCCGACGCACGACCAGCAGCAGCGACGTGGCGAGGAGCAGCAGCGCCAGCGACTCGGTGTAGGCGAGCTGCAGAACGGGCGAGGTGGGGTACACCGCGACGAGCGTGACCGTGGCGAGCGGGAGGCCCGGACGCGCCGCGACCGCGCGTGGGGCGCCGACCTCGACGAGGCGGTACAGCACGAGCATCGCGCCGCCGGCCAGCAGCACGGACACGGTGACGGCCGCGGCCTCGCCGCCGATGCCGGTGACGGCCGTCACGGCGCGCACCAGCATCGGGTACAGCGGGAAGAACGCCCAGGCGTTGCGCTCCACGGCCCCGCCGGGCCCCGTCGGCAGGGTGGACGGGTATCCACCGGTGGCGATCTGCTGATACCACCAGCCGTCCCACCACCGGCCCAGGAAGACGGCGAGCGGCGGCCGGGTGTGGTGCGGCCAGGAGTGGGGAGCGCCGCCGACCTGTGTCCGCCACGCGAGCAGCAGCACGACCGTGGTGAACACCCGGGTCGCGGCGAAGACCGCGAGCACCTGCATCCACCAGGGCCAGGCCAGGGGGATGCGCCGGACCCGCTGGGCGAACGCGCTCACGTCGGCACTCCCGCGTTCATCGCCGGTGGACACTGGTCGACGCGACTCTAGGCCACGGCGCTGAGACGACGACGGGTGCCCTCCGGATCCGGAGGGCACCCGTCGTCGGTCGCGCGGTCAGTGGGCGGAGATGCCGAACCACTCCTGCACGCGGGCCGTGATTGCCTTCTCGAACAGGTCGTCACTGTGCCGGTCGCGCAGCCACCGGGCGAGGCTGCCACCGGCCGACTCGTCGATCGCCGTCCAGCAGGCCGCGGGCTCGGTGACCGCCCGGTACAGCAGCTCCTCGGCCTCGGCCGGGGTGCGGTAGAAGAACGGGTAGTCGTCCGGCAGCAGGGCGTGCGCCCACGGCAGGTCGGGGAACACCCCGACGGCGCCGGCGGCGAGCGCCTCCACGTACTCCAGGCCGTACGACTCCTCGGTCGCCGTCGCCAGGAATGCGGTGGTCCGGGACAGCGCGTCCCAGTAGCCGTCGCGGGTCGCCGTCAGGGGGCCCACCCACATCCAGTCGCGGGCGGACATCCGCATCGCGAGCTCGGAGACCAGGTGCGACTCGTGCAGTCGCGCCTCGACGCGGATCGGCGTGCGGTCGTGCACCCGCTCGACGACCTCGAGGAACAGCCGGGGCTGCTTGCGCTCGGAGACGTAGATCGCCGGGTAGAGCACGCGGGGCACCGACGGCTCCTGACGTGCCTGCACGTGGTCGAGACGGAAGCCCAGGTTGACCCAGGCGACCTTCGACTTCTCGGCCAGCTGCGGCACGGTCCACCGTCCGACCACCTCGCGGGCCTCGCTCGCGGTGCGCTCCGAGTTGGCGAACGTGGGGAACATCGCGCAGGACAGCGCGAGCGCCGCCTGCTCCACCGTGTGCGGGTAGGAGTTGGTCGGCCACCACAGGAAGTTCATCAGGCGCGGCTCGGCGCCCGCGGGGCGCAACCGGCGCCACACGTCCACCGAGTCGAGCACGTCCATGTTGATGACCACCGTGGTCACCGGGTCGACGAACTCGAGCGGGATCAGGTCGAACCCTGCGCAGCGGCGGGGTCCGGGTCCGATGAGCTCGGAGCCCGGGAACACCCGCAGCAGGCGGCGGACCAGCGTCGAGCCGGCATCGTGCCCGACGACGTGCCCCGAGGGGTCGACCAGCGCTGCGTCGAGCTTGATGGCGATCTTCTGGGTCACCGCTTCGCTCCCGTTCCGTTGTCACCGACGCCGGCGAGCGGAGAGGCGTCGGCAGCCTCCACCGACGGCTCGTCGTCGTGCTGGCGGGGCAGCTCCGGCTGGCCGGGCTCCGCCGGCTCTGCGAGGTCGTCGCTGTCCTCGAGCGAGGTGCGGATCCGCATCCCGTAGAACGAACGATGCACGAAGAACGCCGAGACGAGGAAGAACACGCCGGACAGGACCGTGACGAGCGTCCCGAGGCCGTCGCCGGTGAGGCTGACGGCGAGCTCGACGGCCAGCAGACCGAACAGGGTGGTGAACTTGATCACCGGGTTGAGGGCGACCGACGAGGTGTCCTTGAACGGGTCGCCGACGGTGTCGCCGACGATCGAGGCGTCGTGCAGCGCCGTGCCCTTGGCGTGCAGGTCGACCTCGACGACCTTCTTCGCGTTGTCCCACGCGCCACCGGCGTTCGCCATGAAGATCGCCTGGTAGAGGCCGAAGATCGCGATGGAGATCAGGTAGCCGATGAAGAAGAACGGCTCCAGGAACGCGAACGACAGGGTGGCGAAGAAGACCGCAAGGAAGATGTTGAGCATGCCCTGCTGGGCGTACTGGGTGCAGATGTCCACCACGCGGCGGGAGTCGGCCTCGCTGGCGCGGGTCGCGCCGTCGAGCTTGATGGTGTTCTTGATGAACTCCACCGCGCGGTAGGCGCCCGTGGTCACGGCCTGGATCGAGGCGCCGGTGAACCAGTAGATGATCGCGCCACCGGTGATGAGACCGAGCAGGAACGGCGGGTGCAGCAGCGAGAGGTTCTGCACGTTCTCCGTGAGGCCGGAGGTGAGCGCCATGATGATCGAGAACGTCATCGTGGTGGCACCGACGACGGCCGTGCCGATGAGCACCGGCTTGGCGGTCGCCTTGAAGGTGTTGCCGGCGCCGTCGTTCTCCTCGAGCATCTGCTTGGCGACGTCCCACTGCGGGTCGATGCCGAACGAGGTCTTCAGCTCCTCCTCGATGCCGTCGACATCCTCGATCAGCGACAGCTCGTACACGCTCTGCGCGTTGTCCGTCACCGGGCCGTAGGAGTCGACCGCGATGGTCACCGGACCCATCGCGAGGAACCCGAAGGCGACCAGGCCGAAGGCGAACACGGCCGGCGCCAGCATGATGGCCTCCAGCCCCTGCTCGCTGATGAGGTACGCCACACCCATGAGGCTGACGATCGCGATGCCCAGCCAGTAGCCGGAGAAGTTCCCCGCGACGAGGCCGGACAGGATGTTGAGCGACGGTCCGCCCTCACGGCTGGACTTGACGACCTCGCGCACGTGCTTGCTCGAGGTCGACGTGAAGACCTTGACCAGCTCGGGGATCAGCGCACCGGCGAGGGTGCCGCAGGTGATGATCAGCGACAGCTTCCACCACAGGCCGTCCGTGCCGCTCTGCACGTCGCCGAGCACCCACCACGTGGTGAGGAAGGTGAGCGCGACGGACACCGCGGAGGTCAGCCAGACCAGCGAGGACAGCGGCTTCTCGAAGTCCATCCGGGTGGCGTTCGTGTACCGGGCCCGCGTGACCGCGTTGTTGACCAGGTAGGACACCGCCGACGCCACGAGCATGACCGCGCGCACCACGAAGATCCACACCAGGAGCGTGGCCTGCAGCTTCACCTGGTCGGGGTTGTCGAGGTTCTTGACGCCGAGCAGCAGGAACGTGATGAGCGCGACGCCGGTGACGCCGTAGGTCTCGAAGCCGTCGGCCGACGGGCCGACCGAGTCGCCCGCGTTGTCGCCGGTGCAGTCGGCGATCACGCCGGGGTTGCGCGCGTCGTCTTCCTTGATCTTGAAGACGATCTTCATCAGGTCGGCGCCGATGTCGGCGATCTTGGTGAAGATGCCGCCGGCGATGCGCAGCACGGACGCGCCCAGCGACTCGCCGATGGCGAAGCCGATGAAGCACGCGCCCGCGATGTCGGCGGGCAGGAACAGCAGGATGACCAGCATCATGAACAGCTCGGTGCTGATCAGCACCATGCCGATCGACATGCCGGACTTCATCGGGATCTGGTGCATCGGCAGCGGCTTGCCGTCCAGGGCGGCGAACGCGGTGCGCGAGTTGGCGAACGTGTTCACCCGGATGCCGAACCAGGCGACCCCGTAGGAGCCGGCCATGCCGAGCAGGCTGAAGGCGATGATCGTCGCGACCTTGCCCCAGCCGAACCCGACGAGCGCCCGGTAGTAGACGACGATCACCGCGGCGATGAACACCCACAGGGTGAGCAGGAACCGGCCCTGGCGCAGCAGGTACACCTTGCACGTCGCGTAGATCAGCTCGCTGATCTCCCGCATCGACAGGTGCACGGGCAGCCGCTGCAGCTGGACGAACGCCAGCACGCCGAAGCCGAGGCCCAGCACGCACAGCACCAGGCCGACGCCGAGCAGCAGGCGACCGGAGACGCCGCCGGCGATCGTGACGATGGACAGGTCGGGGAGCGCGAGGCTGGCCTCGCCGCCGCCTTCGGAGCTCGAGGCGACGCCTGACGACGCGCAGCCGCCCAGGGTGGCCAGCGCGACGAGCGCGGGGATCGTCGCGAGAAGTCGGTGCCGCCGTCCGGTGCGTGCCGCCGCCGGACGGGCCGCGGAGTCGGGACGAAGGTTCGGGTCAGACGCTGTGCGCACGGTCGAGTCCCTGGGGAAGAGAGCGTCGTTGCTGTCGGCTACACGGTAGGACCGCCTTCCGACGGCGGGGGTGACCTACGGCCCATGACCTTCGGCCCATGACCTACGGCCCACGACCTCCGGCCCAGGCGGTGCCGGCGCCAGGTCACCAGGCGGCCGTCGGCGTGGCGCACAACACGCGGACCCGCGCCGATGGCCCCGATCCGACGCTCGGGCGGCGGACCGCGGTAGACACAGCACATGCAGGCGCTGGGGTGGTGGCGCGCGGAGCGTGTGCGCGCGCACGTCGTCGACTCCAACGACGGCATCATCGCCACCGCGGGCGTCGTCGAGGGCTTCACCGGTGCGGGTGCCGGCTGGCAGGTGGTGCTGGCGGCGACGGTCGCGGCGATGGTCTCGGGAGCGGTCGCGCTCGCGGCCGCCCGGTTCGGCGAGGTCGCCACTGAGCGCGACGCCGAGCTGGCCCTCGTCGAGGCGGAGCGGGCGCGGCTGGCGGCGGGCCCGGAGGAAGAGCTCGCCGAGCTCACCGACCTGTACGTGACCAAGGGACTGCCCGACGACCTGGCCGCGCAGGTCGCGGTGGCCCTGTCCACCCACAACGCGCTGGCCGCCCAGCTCGACGCCGAGTACGGGATCACGGAGGTGACGGCGCCGGCCGTGCCGTGGCGCACGGCGGTCAGCGCGTTCGTCGCGTTCGTGCTCGGCTCGAGTCTGCCGTTGCTCGTCGTGGTGCTCGCGCCCTACCGCGAGCGCGCGTTCGCGACGTTCGCGGTGGTGCTCGTGGCGTTGTCGCTGACGTCGCTGGTCGCCGCGCGGCTGGCACGGACCGGCGTGCGCCGGGTGCTGATGCGCAACCTGGCGATCGGATCGGCGGCGATGGTGGTGAGTCTCGTCGCCGGCCGCCTGCTGCCCATCTGAGGGTGCCGGCCGGCCGGACGGCTGGCCGGCAGGCCACCGGCGGCAGTCAGGCGGGCACCACCCGCCGTCCCACCGCCTTGCCGGCCTCCGTGAGCAGGAACACCGCGACCGCGCCGACGGCGGCGATCGCCCAGTCCCGGGGGCCGATCGGCGCGGACCCGAACCACGTGTTCATGAAGGGCGCGTAGACGAACACCAGCTGCAGCGTCAGCATCGCCGCGCAGGCCACCCAGACCAACCGGTTCCCGGTGAGCACCCGCGGCGTCAGGCTCGACGAGCCGAGGAACCGGCAGCTGAACAGGTAGGCCATCTGGCCGAGGGCCAGCACCGTCACCGCGGTCGTCTGGGCCAGCGCGGTCCGTGCGCCCAGGCTGCCCTCCAGCACGAAGACTCCCAGGGTGGAGCCGCCGATGAGCAGCGACGCGACGACGATCACCAGCATCGACCGCGGCGAGACGACGTGGGCGCGCGGCGACCGCGGCCGTCGGCTCATCACGTCCGGCTCGGCCGGCTCGCCGGCCAGCGCCAGCGACAGCGTGATCGCGGTGGCCAGGTTCACCCACAGGATCTGTACCGGCGACAGCGGCAGCGCCAGCCCGGCGAGCACGGCGACGAGGATCACCAGCGACTGCGCGCCGTTCGTCGGCAGCAGGAACACCACCGACTTGCGCACGTTGTCGTAGATCCGGCGGCCCTCCTCGACGGCTCGCTCGATCGACGCGAAGTTGTCGTCGGCCAGCACGATGTCGGCGGCCTCCTTGGTCGCCGCGGTGCCCTTGACCCCCATCGCGACGCCGACGTCGGCGCGGGTGAGCGCGGGCGCGTCGTTGACCCCGTCGCCGGTCATCGCGACGACCTCGCCGCGGGCCTGCAGGGCGCGCACGATGCGCATCTTGTGCTCGGGGGAGGTGCGCGCGTAGACGTCGACGTCGCCGGCCCGGCGTCGCAGCTGGTCGGACGACATCGCCTCGAGCTCGGCGCCGGTCAGCGCGTCGACCTCGCCCGGGCCCACGATGCCGAGCTCCCGGGCGATGGCGACGGCGGTGCCGACGTGGTCGCCGGTGATCATCTTCACCCTGATGCCCGCGCGGTGGCAGTCGGCGACGGCCTGCACGGCCTCGGGCCGGGGCGGGTCGACGATGCCGACGAGGCCGAGGAAGGTCAGCCGCTCGCCGACGTCCTCGAGCTCCAGGTGGTCCTCGCCGTCGGCGGGCCGCCGGGCGGCGGCGAGCACCCGCAGCCCCTGGGCGCCCAGCTCGTCGACGTGGGCGTCCCATCGCGCGCGGTCCAGCGGCACGCTCCCGCCGCCGGCCAGCGCGCTGGTGCACCGGTCCAGCAACCGGTCGGGTGCGCCGACCACGTGCACGAGGCGCTCCGCGCCCGCCCCGTCCGCGCCGCGCGGCACGTCGTCGAGCGTGGCGGCGAACTTCGTGGACGACTCGAACGGCACGACCGCCAGCCGCCGCGCGCCGGCGAGGGTGGCCCTGGCCTTGCGCACCAGCGTGGTCAGGGCGCCCTCGGTCGGCTGCCCGACGACGTGCCAGGTGCCGTGCTCCTCGACGAGGCGCGCGTCGTTGCACAGCTCCGACGCGGTCAGCAGGGCGGCCAGGTCCGGGTGGTCCGCGAGGACGACCGGCGCCCCGCCGACGCGCACGGAGCCCTCCGGGGCGTACCCGATGCCCCCGACCTGGTAGGCGTCGTCGGCGGTGAGGACGGTGCGGACCGTCATCTCGTTCTTCGTCAGCGTGCCGGTCTTGTCCGAGCAGATCGTCGTCACCGCACCGAGGCCCTCGACCGCCGTCAGTCGCCGCGTGATCGCGTTGCGCCGGGCCATCTGCTGCACCCCGAGCGCCAGGGTGATGGTGACCAGCGCGGGCAGGCCCTCCGGGACGGCGGCCACGGCGAACCCGATCGCCGCCGACACCAGCTCGTCGATCTCGAAGTCGTGCACCAGCCGGCCGATGACGAGCATCGCGGCCGCCATGGCGAGGATCGTCCACGACAGCTGCTTGCCCAGGTGGGCCAGCTGGCGGGTCAGCGGCGTGTCCAGGGGCTTCGCGGCGGCGACGAGGCCCTGGATGCGGCCGATCTCGGTGCCCGTCCCGGTGGCCGTGACCACGCCGACGCCGCGGCCCGTGGCGACGATGGTGCCGGAGAAGAGCATCGGCGAGCGGTCGCCGACCCCGGCGTCGGTCGCGACCGGCTCCAGGCCCTTCGCGGCCGGCACCGACTCGCCGGTCAGCGCCGACTCGTCCACCTGCAGGTTCGCCGCGGACAGCAGCCGCACGTCCGCCGGGACCAGGTCGCCCGAGCGCACCCGGACGACGTCCCCGGGCACCACGGCCTCGGCCCCCAGCTGCCGCCACTGCCCGTCGCGCCGGACCTGAGCCTCCAGCGGGATCATCGTCTCCAGGCCCGCCAGGGCATCGGCCGCGCGACCCTCCTGCACGAAGCCGACCAGGGCGTTGATCACCGCGACGGCGACGATCACGGCGAAGTCCACCCAGTCGCCGAGGATGGCCTTGAGCACGGCCGCCGCGAGCAGGATGTAGATGAGCACGTCGTCGAAGTGGCCGAGGAACCGCAGCACCGGGTGGCGTCGAGGGACGTCCGCGAGCCGGTTCGGGCCGACCTCGGCCAGCCGGCGGGCGGCCTCGTCGTCGGCGAGGCCCTGGCGGCGCGAGTCGAGCGCCAGCAGCACCGCCTCGGGGGCCTCCGCGAACGGCGCGAACTCGGTGGCGGAAGTCGGGGTCATCGCTCACCTGTCGACGTGCGGTGTGCTGCGCGGCCGTGCCGGACGCACCCAGCCTGGCGTGCCCCCGCCGCGCGCGCATCCCCTCGATCCCGGGGGCAGCGCGGGTGGGCCCCCAGGTCCTACGGTGGGCCCATGATCCGATTGCTCCTGCGTGGCGTGGTCTTCCTCGGCTCGGCGGCGCTCGGCCTGTGGGTCGCCTCGCTGCTCCTCGACGGCGTCACGGTCCAGTGGTCCGGGTACCTCGTCGCCGTGCTGATCTTCGCGGTCGCCCAGTCGGTGCTCGCGCCGTGGGTCTTCAAGATGACGCGGCGCTACGCGCCGGCGTTCCTCGGAGGCATCGGGCTGGTCTCGACCTTCGTCGCGCTGCTGCTGGCCAACCTGCTGACCGACGGCCTGCAGATCTCCGGTGCGGTGACCTGGGTGCTCGCGACGCTCGTCGTCTGGCTGGTCACGGCCCTGGGCACGCTGCTGCTGCCCCTCCTGCTGCTGAAGAAGGCGACGGGCGCGGACGGACCGGCCGCGCGCCGGTAGCCCGAAGGCCCCGGCCGCGCGGCCGACGTCGTCCTGCGCCGAGCGAGCGCCGAACGGGCGGCGCCCGCCTAGATGTACAGCGGGGTGAGCGTCTCGTAGTCCTCGACGTGCGCGTCGTCGAGCACCGCCTGGATGATCTGGTGACCCAGCGGGGCCAGGTCGGCGGTGAGGAACTGCGCGAGCTCGGACTTGAAGAACCCGGTGAGGATCGCCGCGCCGGCGTCGTACGCCTCGACACCCACCTGCGACTGGAACTCCGGCTGCAGGAGGGTCGGGCGGATCTGCTGGCCGTCGATCTTCATCTCCCGCGGCCGGTAGCCGAACAGCGAGCAACGGGCCGGGGTCAGCTGCTCCTTGGAGATCCGGCCGCCACCACGGCGGGCCAGGTACTCCCGGGTCAGCCACTCGCCGGAGAAGCCGACCTTGTAGGCGCCGATGTGCTGGTTGGGCGTCAGCACGTAGCGGGTGTGGTCGTTCTCGACGATCTGCGCCAGCAGCAGGTTCGCCGCGGCGACCTTGGTGCCGGTGGAGAAGGGCCAGTACGACCCGACGCCCTCGGCGACCATGCCGCCGTGCTTGAGGGTCTTCTTCTCGGCCTTGCTCTCGCCGATCGACGGGTTCTTGTCGCCCCGCGGCGCGATGAGGCGCCACACCCACGCCAAGGACGGCGGGATGATGTGCATCATCCCCATGATCCCGTAGTTGGGGTGCTCCCGGGTCGAGGCCGGCATCCGGACGCCGAACGTGCGCACGTCGACCTCCTTCGGCTCGGAGACGACGTGCCGGATGAAGCGACGCGGGATGACGACGCGCGGGTTGGGGCAGCGCTTGCCGCTGGAGTCGAGCGTGTGCTCCCAGGGCAGCACCGTGGAGTCCGGCACCCCGTCGATCGAGAGGAACACCAGCGGCTCCTCGGGGTGGATCACGGCGCGCTCGAACGCCGGGTCGTCGCCGTAGTTCTTCATGCCGTCGACCCGGACGAACCAGCCGGCCTCGGCGTCCGCGACGGACAGCTTGTGCGAACCGGTCTGGATCGCCGTGCAGCACAGCGTCATGTCGTCGGTCACGGGCGCCAGCGCGCTCGTCTCGCCAAGGGTGATGTGGTACGGCTCGCCGGTGATGACGTTGGTGCCGATGAGGATGCGGCCGTCCTCCTCGCGGCGGATCTCCTGGCACATCTCCGACTTGCCGCCGCCCGAGGCGCCCTCGTGCATGATCACGGTCTCGTTCTCGTACGGCGTGGTCACGCGCACGCTCGAGGCGTGTGCCGTGATCCAGCCCTCCTGCTCGCCGATGTCCAGCAGGACGGAGAACACGCCCTTCTTGGCGCTCGGCCCCGGGTAGAGGTTGTAGGCGAACACCTCGTGCAGCGTCGCGGAGCGGTCGTGCACCACCACCTGGCGGCCCTTGAACTGCGTGTGCCGGAACGGCGGAGCGCAGTACACGATCGAGCGCGGGGTGAAGGGCCCGATCTCCTCGAACGTCATGAAGCCCTGCAGGTCGGCGAGGATGAGGGCGAAGAACGCCGAGTTCAGCGGCACGATCGCCAGCGACGGGTAGCCGTACGTCGGTCCGCCCGCCTTGAACGGGATGACGACGAGCTCCTGCGTGGCCAGCCAGTCGAGCGTCTTCTGCTTGACCGGTGCGAACGGCTCGCCGTACACGTCGGTGTACCGCGGCTTGTCGGTCGGCAGGTCGTCGGCGATCCGCATGCAGTCGGGGTCGCGGCGCCGCATGTAGTCCTCGGGGTAGTTCACCGCGACGCCGTTGCGGCAACGCACGACGCGTGCCTCCGGCACCCGCGTGCCGTCCACGTCGTACTCCACCGTGAACACGGGGCCGCCGGCGGGACCGAGGGCGAGCTCGTACAGGTCGGCCCTGGACTCGGGGACGACGATGCGAGGCGCGGCCTCCAGGGCGGCGCGCACGGCAGCGGGCAGTGCGACGTCGGCCAGAGGCGCGATCGAGGTTGCGCTCACGGCAGCTCCTTCGTCGTATCGGCAGACCGGACGAGTCGAGGGCGGACACCGTCGAAGGGGAGCGTCTGGTCAGGCGATGCAGGTCCATTGAACGGCACGTGCTTGAACAGCACGTGAAGTGCTTGAACAGCACGTTACGGCGTCAAGTCGTCCCACCGGTGGGACTTTCGGGAGACTGCGTGGCGCAGGTCAGGCGCCCTGCCAGGGGGTCGGCTGCTCCGGCGTCGGCTGCGCGGGAGGCGCGGGAGGCGCGGGCGGCGCGGGCGGTGGCTGCTGCGGCCCGGCGTAGCCGCCGTACGGCGCACCCGGCCGGACCGGTGCCATGGGCTGCTGCCCGGGCGGCATGAGGGGCCGGCCCTGGGGGGCGGGCGGCCAGCCCTGCGGGCCGACCGGCGCGGGGCGGGGCGGCCGCGCCCGGCGGACGCGCCCGGTGACGAACACGGCCGCCCACACCAACCCCGCTCCGAGCAGCAACCACGGCAGCAGCACGCCGAGCACGACGGCCAGGCCGCGCATCGTCGTCACCAGGCCGTGCCAGCCGACGGCCAGGCCGTCGAGGAAGGAGTCGGGCCCCGGGGCCGGCTCGATCGCGGGCTCGCCCGGGGCCGTCAGTGACACCGTCAGCGTGGAGTAGGCGACCTGGTCGGCCAGGCTGGCGCGTTCGCTGCGCAGCGACTCGAGGGTCGCCTGCCGGTCGGAGAGCAGCTGCTCGGCGTTGAGCAGGTCGGACGTGGAGGTCGCGCTCTTCATCAGGTCTTCCATCCGCGCGACCGACAGCTCGGTCGCATGGATCCGGGAGTCCAGGTCGCGGGCCGCGGTGGTGACGTCCTGCGTCGTGTCGGCGTAGCGGGTCACCTCGCCGACGGCGTGCAGCGCGGTGACCGCGTCGGCCATCGAGTCGGTGGGCACCCGGACGGTCATCGTGGCCCACCCGGGCTCGTCCTCGGCGCCGGACTGGACCTCTTGTGCATCGACACGGCCGTCGAAGCGGTCGACGACGGCCGAGACGTCGTCGGCCGCCTTGACCGGGTCCTCGACGGTGATGGCGATCTCGCCGGTCTTCACCACCTGGCGGTCGGTCGTGGTGCCGGTGCCGGCGCCGGCGTCGTTCGCCTCCGGCGCGGCCGCCGCGCCGTCCTGTTCCTGAGCCGCGCCTCCCGCGGCGTCTTGCTCGGCGCTCGAGCCGCTCCCCGACGAGCACCCGGTGAGCGCGACGAGGGTGATCGCCACCGCCGCGAGAGCGGAGGTCAGGCGGTGTGACGTGCGGCGGGACATGAGGGCGGTGCCGACGGTGGCCATGGCCCG
>Ga0302295_1000069_pt1 | contig 13236 bp, 10 predicted proteins | sample III_Fen_N2_4_FD_194545 | JGI IMG/M metagenome (GOLD analysis project Ga0302295, IMG submission 194545) | Peat permafrost microbial communities from Stordalen Mire near Abisko, Sweden - III_Fen_N2_4 | ecosystem: Environmental > Terrestrial > Soil > Wetlands > Permafrost | place: Sweden: Abisko... | reverse complement strand
CCACGCGACCCGGATCTACCCGGGCACGGAGCGTCCCGCGGTGGACGCGCTCAACCTGGCAGTGGAGGACGGCGAGTTCCTCGTCCTCGTCGGCCCCTCCGGCTGCGGCAAGTCCACCTCGCTGCGCATGCTCGCCGGCCTGGAGGACGTCAACTCCGGACGCATCCTCATCGGCGACCGCGACGTCACCGACGTGCAGCCCAAGGACCGGGACATCGCGATGGTGTTCCAGAACTACGCGCTGTACCCGCACATGACCGTCGCCGACAACATGGGCTTCGCCCTGAAGATCGCCGGCACCCCCAAGGCGGAGATCCGTCAGCGCGTCGAGGAAGCCGCGAAGATCCTCGACCTGGCGCCGTACCTCGACCGCAAGCCGAAGGCCCTCTCCGGTGGCCAGCGGCAGCGTGTCGCGATGGGCCGCGCGATCGTGCGTAACCCGCAGGTCTTCCTCATGGACGAGCCGCTGTCGAACCTCGACGCCAAGCTCCGCGTCCAGACGCGCACCCAGATCGCGTCGCTGCAGCGCCGCCTCGGCGTCACCACGGTCTACGTCACGCACGACCAGACCGAGGCTCTGACGATGGGCGACCGCATCGCCGTGCTCAAGGACGGCCTCCTCCAGCAGGTCGGCACCCCGCGCGAGATGTACGACTTCCCGAACAACGTCTTCGTTGCCGGCTTCATCGGTTCGCCGGCCATGAACATCGGCACCTTCCCGGTGCTCAACGGCGCCGCCAACGTCGGCACGTCCCGCGTCGGCCTACCGCGCGAGGCGATCGGCGCGCTGACGGACGACGACAAGGGCCAGATCACCGTCGGGTTCCGTCCCGAGGGCCTGGACGTCGTGCCGGCCGGCACGCCGGACTCCATCCCGGTGTACGTGAACATCGTCGAGGAGCTCGGCTCCGACGCGTTCGTCTACGGCTCGCTGACCGACGACTTCGGCAACGCGGCCGCGGTGCACTCCGGTGCCGGCGACGCGCAGGTCATCGTCCGCATCGACCCGCGCGGTGTCCCCGCCAAGGGCGAGACGATCAACGTGAAGATCCGGGCGCACGAGCTGCACCTGTTCCACGCGGGCTCGGGCGAGCGCCTCTGACCCGCGTCTGACGCATCACGCCGGAGGGGCGGGACCGACCGGTCCCGCCCCTCCGGTCTTTGCCGGGCCGCATCGCCGAGGAGCAGAGGAGCAGAGGAGCAGAGGATGGCCGCGCCGAGTCTGCAGATCACGGCGGCGTCCCCGGACCCCGCACTGCTCGACCTGCCCTGGGACGTGCCGCTCGAGGCGTGGCCGGCCGAGGTGCTGGCTGCGCTGCCCCGCGGCCTCTCACGGCACATCGTCCGGTTCGCCCGGATGTCGGGGCGCGTGATCGCCGTCAAGGAGATCGGCGAGAGCGTGGCGTTCCGGGAGTACGAGCTGCTGCGCCAGCTGCGTCGCCTGGACGTGCCGTCGGTGCTGCCCCTCGGCGTGGTCACCGGTCGGCGCAGTCCGGAGGGCGAGCCACTCGAGGCGGCGCTGATCACCGAGCACCTGAAGTTCGCGCTGCCCTACCGCGCCCTGTTCAGCCAGTCGCTGCAGCCGGACACGGCCACGCGGCTGATCGACGCGCTGGCGGTGCTGCTGGTGCGGCTGCACCTCATCGGCTTCTACTGGGGCGACGTGTCGCTGTCCAACACCCTGTTCCGGCGCGACGCCGGCTCCTTCGCCGCGTACCTCGTCGACGCCGAGACCGGCGACCTGCACGAACGGCTCACCACCGGCCAGCGCGGCTACGACCTCGAGGTCGCCCGGGTGAACATCATCGGCGAGCTGATGGACCTGCAGGCCGGGGAGTTCCTCGACGAGGACACCGACGCCGTGGCGATCGGGGACGCGCTGGCCACCCGGTACGACGAGCTGTGGCGGGCGCTGACGGATGTGGAGTCGTTCGGCTTCGGGGAACGCTGGCGCGTGCAGGCACGCATCGACCGGCTCAACGACCTGGGCTTCGACGTCGACGAGCTCGACATCACCACCGACGTCAACGGCACGACCGTCCGGATCCAGCCCAAGGTCGTCGACGCAGGCCACCACTCGCGCCGCCTGATGCGCCTGACCGGCCAGGACGTGCAGGAGAACCAGGCCCGCCGCCTGCTCAACGACCTCGACGAGTTCCGCGCCGCGACGGACCGGCAGCGCGACGACGAGGCCTTCGTCGCACACGACTGGCTCACCGACGTGTTCGAGCCGGCCGTGCGCTCCGTGCCGCGCGAGCTGCGCGGCAAGCTGCAGCCCGCGCAGGTGTACCACGAGCTGCTTGACCACCGGTGGTTCCTGTCGCAGCAGCAGAACCGCGACGTGCCGATGGAGGAGGTGGCGGTCTCCTACGTCCGGGACATCCTTCCGCTGCGTCCCGACGAGGAGGCGATCCTCGGTGGCGTCCCGGGCGACATCCGCGACGGGACGGACGCGATCCCGGTGGTCCACCCCGCGTCCTGATCCGGGTCAGGCGCAGCGGTCCTGACCGGGGTCAGGCGCAGCGGTCCTGACCGGGGTCAGGCGCAGCGGTCCTGACCGGGGTCAGGCGCGGCGGCGGGCCACCTCGTAGAGCGCGATGCCGGCGGCGACCCCCGCGTTCAGGGACTCCACCGACGACGCGATGGGGATGGCCGCCACCGCATCGCACTGCTCGCGGACCAGCCGCGACAGGCCCTTGTCCTCCGAGCCGACGACGAGCAGCAGCGGGTCGGTGGCGAAGGGCAGATCGGTGACCGAGGCGTCGCCGTGCCCGTCCAGCCCGACGACGAACACGCCGGCCTGGCGGTACTCCCCGATCGCGCGGGCGAGGTTCGTCGCCCGTGCCACCGGCACCCGTGCCGCCGCACCGGCGGACACCTTCCACGCCGCGGCGGTGACGCCCGCCGACCGGCGCTCCGGCAGCAGCACGCCGTGCGCGCCGAAGGCACCCGCCGAGCGCAGCACGGCGCCGAGGTTGCGCGGATCGGTGATCCCGTCCAGCGCGATGACGAGAGCCGGCCGGCCGGACGCCTCCGCGGCGTCCAGCAGGTCCTCGGGCTCGACGTACACGTAGGCGGGCACCTGGATCGCGACGCCCTGGTGCACGGCGCCGTCGGTCATCCGGTCCAGCTCGCCCCGGCCCACCTCGAGCAGCGGCAGGCGGCCGTCGTTCACGGCGGTGAGGATCTCCCGCGTGCGGTCGTCGTGCTCGATGTGCGACGCGAGGTACACCGCGCTCACGGGCACGCCCGCGCGCAGCGCCTCCACCACGGAGTTGCGGCCGGTGACGAGCTCGTGCGTCGCCGTGCGACGCGTGGGCCGACCCGACGACGAACCCCGGCCCGACGACGACGACGGACGGCCCGACGACGCGGGACGGCCGGACGACGCGGGACGACCACCCGAGGACGGAGCCCGGCCACCGGACGACGCGGGCCGAGCACCGGAGGACGGCGGTCGTCCGGCCGAGGACGTCCGGCTCGCGGACGCTCCGACCCGGCCGCCGGTCGATGCACCGGACCCGCCGGACGCACCGGACCCGCCGGACGCACCGGACCCGCCGGCCCCCGACCCGCCCTGGTACGCCTTGTGGTAGGGCCGATCCTCCGCCTTGGGCGTCGGGCCCTTGCCCTCCAGAGCCTTGCGGCCGTGCCCGCCGGTCCCAGCGGTGGTGCTCTTCTTGGTGCCCTCCTTGCGGGTGGCGCCACGGCGCTGCGAGTTGCCGGCCATCACTGCTCCTGTCCACGGGGGGCGAGCGTCCATCGAGCGCCGTCGCGGGCGTCTTCGACGACGACACCCGCCGCGGCCAGCCGATCGCGGATCGCGTCGGACGTCGCCCAGTCACGGGCCGCCCGGGCGGCTGCCCGGGCGTCCAGCTCGGCGTCGACCACGGCGGCCAGCGCGCGCTGCGCGCGGTCGTCGTCACCGGAGCGCCACTGCGGCGAGCCGGGGTCGAGTCCGAGCACGTCGAGCATCGCGCGCAATGGCACCACCGCCGCGCGCACACCGGCGTCGTCGCCCGCGGCCAGCGCCGAGTTGCCGGCGCGCAGCGTCTCGTGCACGACGGCCAGTGCCGCGGGCACGGCCAGGTCGTCGTCGAGCGCCGCAGTGAAGTCCGCGGGCAGCGCGACCGCCGCCACCTCGGCGTCGGTCACCGCGCCGACCCGCTCGGCCGCGCGCGCGACGAACCCGGCCAGCCGGTCCCAGGTGGCCCCGGCCTCGCGCAGCGTGTCGTCGGTCCACTCCAGCATCGAGCGGTACTGCACGGCCGTCAGCGCGTACCGGACCACCGCCGCCGGCGCCTGGGCCAGCACCGCGGTCACCAGCAGCCCGTTGCCCAGCGACTTGCTCATCTTCGCGCCGGACTGGGTCACCCAGCCGTTGTGCAGCCAGTACCGGGCGAACCCGTAGCCGGCCGCGCGCGACTGCGCCTGCTCGTTCTCGTGGTGCGGGAAGCGCAGGTCGAGGCCGCCGCCGTGGATGTCGAAGTCGTCGCCGAGGTACCGGCGGGCCATCGCGGAGCACTCCAGGTGCCAGCCGGGCCGACCGCGTCCGTAGGGGGTGTCCCAGGACGCCGTCTCCGGCTCGCCCGGCTTCGGCGCCTTCCACAGGGCGAAGTCGCGGGGGTCGCGCTTGGTGGCGCCGGCGGGCTCGTCGTCGGGCGCGGCCTCCATGTCCTCGGGCCGCTGGTTGGTCAGCGAGCCGTACCCGGGGTACGAGCGGGTGTCGAAGTAGACGTCACCCGGAGCGGCCACGTAGGCGTGGCCGCTCTCGACGAGGCGCGTCATCAGCTCGACCATCGCGGGCACGTGACCGGTGGCCCGCGGCTCGTACTCGGGCGGCAGCACGCCGAGCGCGTCGTAGGCCGCGGTGAACGCGCGTTCGTTCGTCATCGCCCAGGCCCACCAGGCCACCCCCGCCTCGTCGGCCTTGGCCAGGATCTTGTCGTCGACGTCGGTGACGTTGCGCACCATCGTCACCCGATGACCGCTGCGGCGCAGCCAGCGCACCAGCACGTCGAACGCGACCGCCGAGCGCACGTGGCCCACGTGCGGCGGCGCCTGCACCGTTGCGCCGCACAGGTAGATGCCCACGGAGCCGGCCTGGAGGGGGACGAAGTCGCGCACGGTGTGCGTGGCGGAGTCGAACAGGCGCAAGGTCACCGCGCCAGGTTACCGGGGGGTGGACGCCGCGGCAGCGACGGACCGGCCACCGCCGGTTCCCACCCCGGGCAACGCCAGCACCCCGGCGACCATCGGGACCACCAGCAGGAACAGCGCCGGGATGACGAAGCCGTACCGCAGGTCGAGCACCGTGCCCACCACACCGACCACACCGGCGCCCAGCACCGCACCCACGTAGTTGAAGTAGTTCAGCCGGCCGACGACGATGTCCGTCGATCCCGGCGCCACGTCGCCCGCGGCCGAGAAGGCCATCGGCGGCAGCACGCCGAGGGCACCCGCCAGGGCGAATCCGCCGACGGCCATCCAGGCGCCCGCGCCCGTGACCACCAGCGCGAGCCCCACCACACCGAGCAGCGCCCCGGCCCGCACCACGCTCACGCGGCCCCAGCGGTACACCGCGCGGTCGCCGAGCAGGCGAGCGACGAGGGTCACCCCGAGGTACCCGGCGTAGCCGAGCGGGCGCACCGCGTCGCTCGCCCCCAGCGGGCCGGCCAGGTAGAGGGCGCTCCACGCGGAGACGGCGGAGTCGACCACGTAGTACGCCACCAGCACGGCGCCGAGCAGCAGCACGGGCCGCCACGGGACGAGCGGGCGGGGCAGGCCATCGACCGCCACTGCCATCGCCCCACCGACGGCCGCGCTGCCGATCTGGCTCCCAGGCGCCGGCGTGGCATCGATGACGTCCGCGCGCGGCGTCCGCCACCCCCAGCGCGCCACGCCCAGGCTCACCGCGGCGGCCACCGGTACGCCGAGCACCAGCACCGCGACGACGGGCCGCTCCGGCCACCGTCCTCCGGTGACCGACACCGCCAGCGCACCGAGGATGCCCGCCGCCGACCACGCGCCGTGGAACGACGCCAGCACCGACCGGCCGTAGACGTGCTGCACCGACAGCGCCTGCATGTTCGCGGACGCGTCCACCAGGCCCAGGCCCAGGCCGTACACCACCAGACCCGCGACCAGAGCGACCAGTCCCGGTGCGACCGCCACCACGGCCAACGCCACGCCCAGCGCCGCGACGCCGACCACCAACCCCGCCCGGCTGCCGCCCCGGCCGTCCGCGATGTGCGCCGCGGCGACCGTGCCGAGGGCAGCGGCGATGCAGACGGCGAGCACCAGCAACGTGATGGCGCCGGTGCCGATGGCGTGCCGCTCCGCCAGCACAGGCAGGCTGGTCAGCACCAGCGCGTACGAGAAGCCCTGGGCGGCGAAGGCGCCCGTGGTCGACGCGCGGGCGTGCCGCGCGGCTGAGTCGACCGTCCCGGTCGTCGTCTCGGGCCCCGTCACCGAGCCGCGCGCGCGATGGCCTCGTCGAGCGCTGCCAGCGCCGGCTCGCCGGGCGCCGCCGAGGTGGGCTCGTCGGGCCCCGGGCGCGACTGGGACATCAGGAAGCCGCCGAACGAGTGCAGGGTCTTCAGCGCGGCCTCGTTGTCGCCGTCGGCCAGCCAGGCGAGCGTGATCCCGTCCGTCGCCATGACGACCAGCCGGGCGAGCTGCTCGATCGGCAGGGTCCACTCGATGCCAGAGACCTCGGCCACCGCCTCGAGGAACTGCCGGGCGGCCGCGTGGCTGACCGTGTACTGCTCGACGGAGACCTGGCGCAGCTCCGGGTGCCGCATCGAGTGGGTGGTCAGCTCGTAGCTGAGCAGCTGGGCGCCGGCGGTGGCGCTGATCCCGGCCCAGAGGGAGTCGATCGCCTGCTCGACGATCTCGGCGGGCTCGGCACCCGGCTGTACCTGCATGAGGCCCTGGTCGAGGTTCTGGCGGGTGATGTCGTGCGCCATCGCCAGCAGCAGCTCGTTCTTGTCCTCGAAGCAGTAGTGCACCACGCCGAGGCTCACCCCGGCCTGCGACGCGATCGCGCGTACGGTCGCGGCCTCGATGCCGTCCCGGCTCGCGACGAACATCGCCGCCGCCACCAGCTGCTCGCGGCGTTCCGCCACCGGCATTCGGACCATGGTCCCTCCCCCGCCGGGACGCCCCGGCCCCGCGCTGCACAACCCACCGCCGGGTCGACGAAACCCAACGTGACGACTGTCAAGGATGACACACACTGGCGGGCCGTACCGCCGGTTCGACCCGGGTCATGGCCACGATCACGGGGTGAAGACGCTCAGGACGCGCCGGGCTGATCCCCGACGGGCAGCACGATCGCCGTGGCCAGCGCCGCGATCCCCTCGCCCCGGCCGGTGAGTCCGAGGCCGTCCGTGGTGGTCGCCGAGACCGACACCGGGGCACCCGCCGCGGCCGTCAACGCCGCCGCCGCCTCCGCGCGCCGGGCGCCGAGCCGCGGCGCGTTGCCGATCACCTGCACCGCCACGTTGCCCACCACGAAGCCCGCGGCCCGGACCCGGCGGGCCATCTCGGCGAGGATCGCCGTCCCGGCGGCGCCCCGCCACACGGGGTCGGACGTGCCGATCTGCGAACCCAGGTCGCCCAGTCCCGCGGCGGCCAGCAGCGCGTCCGCGGCGGCGTGCGCCGCCACGTCGGCGTCGGAGTGCCCGGCCAGGGGTCGCTCCCCGGGCCACGTGAGCCCGGCCAGGTGCAGCACGGCACCGGCGGGCGGGTCGGGGTCGTAGGCGTGCACGTCCACGCCGATGCCCGTCCGGGGGACGGGTGCGGCACGGGCCGGCAGCGGCCCCTCGCCATCGTCCCGCGCCGGCTCGGCCGCGGCCAGGTCGCGCGCCGTGGTGATCTTGGCCGCGCGCTCGTCACCGGGCACCACCCACACCCGCACCCCGATCGCCTCCACCAGCCCGGCGTCGTCGGAGGCCGCCGTCGCCTCGTGCTGCGCGCGGCCGGCCGCAGCCGTGTGCGCGGCCGCCAGCACGTCGGGCGCGAAGCCCTGCGGGGTCTGCACCGCGCGCAGCAGGCCGCGCGGCAGGGTCTCGACGACAGGCTCCCCGGCGCCGTCGCCGACGCCGACGCGCTTGACGGTGTCCGGCACCGGGAGGGCGGGGACCACCGCAGGGTGCCCCGCACGCACCGCGTCGACCACCCGGCGCACCAGGTCGACCGGGGCGAACGCGCGGGCGGCGTCGTGCACCAGCACCACGTCGACGTCGTCGATCACGTCGTCCTGCGCGCGCAGCGCGGCCAGGTCGGTCAGGGCGTCCAACCCGGCGGCGACGGACGCCTGCCTGGTCGGCCCGCCGGCCACCACCACGGCCTCGGGCGCCACCGGTGCCAGCAGCTCGCGCGCGACGCCGCGCTGATCGGCCGGGACCGTGACCACCAGGTGGGTCACACCGGCGGCGAGCAGGGTGCGGGCGGCGTGCACCAGCAGCGGCACGCCCCCGACCGGCACGAACGCCTTCGGCAGCGGGTGGCCCAGCCGCGAGCCGCTGCCCGCGGCGACCAGGACGGCGGCGACGGTCATCGTCGGGGACGCCGCGTCGGAGTCATCGTCGGAACTGCCGGGCCGGCACGCGTCGGCTCAGGACGCGAGGACCTCGTCGAGGATGGCCTCGGCCTTCTCCTCCTCGGTGTGCTCCGCCAGCGCGAGCTCCGAGACGAGGATCTGCCGGGCCTTGGCCAGCATCCGCTTCTCCCCCGCGGACAGGCCGCGGTCCGCGTCACGGCGCGACAGGTCGCGCACGACCTCCGACACCTTGATCACGTCGCCGGACGCCAGCTTCTCGAGGTTGGCCTTGTACCGGCGCGACCAGTTGGTCGGCTCCTCGGTGTAGGGCGCGCGAAGCACCTCGAACACCCGGTCCAGGCCTTCCTGGCCGACGACGTCACGCACGCCCACCAGGTCGATGTTCTCGGCGGGCACCTCGATGGTCAGATCGCCCTGGGCGACCTTCAGCTTGAGGTAGACCTTGTCCTCTCCCCGGATCGTGCGGGTCTTGATCTCTTCGATCAGCGCTGCTCCGTGGTGCGGATAGACAACGGTCTCCCCAACGGCGAAGGTCATCGTGTGGTGTCCCCTCTCGGCCCGTCGCCCAGGATACCACCGGGGGGCTTCGCACCTTTCCGACCTGATCCGTCGGCGCAGGTCAGAGGCCGCACCCGGGACGGACCGCCCAGCAGGCCTACCCGAACCGTCCGGAGATGTAGTCCTCGGTCGACTTCTCGTGCGGTGCGGAGAAGATCGTCGAGGTGTCGTCGATCTCCACCAGCTTGCCGGGCTTGCCGGTGGCCTCCAGGTTGAAGAAGCCCGTGCGGTCGGACACGCGCGCGGCCTGCTGCATGTTGTGCGTGACGATGACGATCGTGTAGCTGTCCTTCAGCTCGGAGATCAGGTCCTCGATGGCGAGCGTGGAGATCGGGTCCAGGGCCGAGCACGGCTCGTCCATCAGCAGCACCTGCGGCTTGACCGCGATGGCCCGGGCGATGCACAGCCGCTGCTGCTGGCCGCCGGACAGGCTCGCCCCCGGCCGGTCGAGGCGGTCCTTGACCTCCTTCCACAGGTTGGCCCGGACCAGGGACTGCTCGACGAGCTCCGCCGAGGCCGCCTTCGGCAGCCGCTTGTTGTTCAGCCGCACGCCGGCCAGCACGTTCTCGGAGATGGACATCGTCGGGAACGGGTTGGGCCGCTGGAACACCATGCCGACCTGTCGCCGGACCGCGACCGGGTCGACGCCGGGGCCGTAGAGGTCGACGCCGTCCATCGCGATGGTGCCCTGCACCGTGGCGCCGGGGATCACCTCGTGCATGCGGTTGATCGAGCGCAGGAACGTCGACTTCCCGCAGCCGGACGGACCGATCAGCGCGGTGACCGCACGCGGCTCGATGGTCATGGTGACGTCCGCGACGGCGAGGAAGGACCCGTACGAGATGTTGAGGTCCTTGATGTCGATGCGCTGTGCCATGGTGTCGTCTCCTGGGGGCGGGCGCGGTCAGGCCCGGGTCTTCGGCGCGAACCAGCGGCTGACACCGCGCGCCACGAGGTTGAGGAGCATGACGAACAGGATCAGGGTCAGCGCCGCCGACCACGACCTGTCGTAGTTGATCGTCGAGATGCACGCGGCGTCTCCGGGCGTGCAGGGCACCAGCCCGGCCGCGAACTGGCGGTAGACGTACACCGGCAGCGTCATCATGTTGCCGCTGAACACGTTGCTGTTGATCGAGTCGCTGGCACCGACCGTGATGATCAGCGGCGCCGTCTCGCCGATCACGCGGGCGATGGAGATCATCACGCCGGTCGTCAGGCCGGCGACCGCGGTCCGCAGCACCACCTTGACGATGGTCAGCCACTTCGCCACCCCGAGCGCGTAGGAGGCCTCGCGCAGCTCGTTCGGCACCAGCCGCAGCATCTCCTCGCTGGACCGGATCACCACGGGTGTCATGAGCACGGACAGCGCCACCGCGCCGACCACCCCGCTGCGCGCACCGGGCCCGGCGACCAGGAAGAACAGCGCGAAGGCGAACAGCCCCGCCACGATCGACGGGATGCCGGTCATCACGTCGACGAAGAACGTCACCGCTCGGGCCAGCGGCCCGGTGCCGTACTCCACCAGGTAGATCGCGCTGAGCAGTCCGATCGGCACGCTGATCAGGGTGGCGAGCGCCGTGATGAGCACCGTGCCGAGCAGCGCGTGGTACACCCCGCCGGCGTCCATGCCGCCGTACACGTTGCGCATCGAGTGCAGCAGGAAGTAGGCGTCGAACCGGCCGAGCCCGCGCGAGAGCACGCTCCAGATCAGCGACACCAGGGGGACCATCGCGGCCACGAACGCGGCGTAGATCACCACGCGCATGATGCGGTCGGTGCGCCGGCGCCGGGGGTCGACCTCGGTCAGCGCACGGCGCAGGTCCTCCGCCGTGCGCGCGGCGTCGGAGGTGGGGGTCACGTCGATGGCGGCCATGTCAGTTCGCCCCCGAGAAGTCCTTGCGCCGGGCGACGATCGCCCGCGCGGCCATGTTGACGAGCAGGGTGATGACGAACAGGGCGAGACCGGTCGCGATGAGCGTCGAGCGGCCGATGTTGTCGGCGTCGTTGAACCTCGCGGCGATGTTCGCGGCGATGGTCTGCTGCTGGCTCGCGACCAGCAGCTTGAACGAGTAGAGCAGCCCCGGCGACAGGATCATCAGCACGGCCATCGTCTCGCCCAGTGCGCGGCCGAGGCCGAGCATCGACGCCGACACGATGCCGGACCGGCCGAACGGCAGCACGGTCATCCGCACCAGCTCCCACCGGGTGGCACCCAGGGCGAGCGCCGCCTCCTCGTGCAGGCGGGGGGTCTGCAGGAACACCTCGCGGCTCACGGCGGTGATGATCGGCAGGATCATCACCGCGAGCACCAGCGAGGCCGTCATCAGCACACGCGGCGGGTTGGAGGCCAGCCCGTTGGCGTCACCCGCGAAGAGCGGGATCCAGCCCAGCACGTCCACGAACCACTGCCAGAGCGGCTGGACCGCCGGGGCCAGCACCAGCACCCCCCACAGGCCGAACACCACCGACGGGATCGCGGCCAGCAGGTCGACGACGTAGCCCAGGGCGGCCGCGATCCGTCGCGGCGCATAGTGGGAGATGAACAGCGCGATGCCGATCGAGACCGGCACGGCGATCGCCAGCGAGACGAGCGCCGCCAGCACCGTGCCGAACACCAGCGGTCCGACGACGGTCCACAGGGTGCCACCGTCCGGGATCCAGCTGACCTGCGCCGCGAGGTCGCCCGAGGTGAGGGCCGGCGCTCCCTGGACGACGAGGAACGCGGCCACCGCGGCCAGCACCAGCAGGATCAGCACGCCGGCCGACACCGCCAGGTAGCGGAACGCCCGGTCCATGCCCCGATCCGTGGGACGGCCGCGCTTCGCCTTCCGACGGGTCGTCGACGGCGGCACGGGCGCGGCGCTCACGGCGGTGGACGAGGCCACAGGCGGTTCTCCTCCTCGGATGGATGGTGGCACCGGCCGGCGGCCGACCCGCGGGGGGGTCGACCGCCGGCCGGTTGCGGTCAGGACTTGACGGTGATCGCGGCGATCGCGGCGAGGACGTCCGTGCGCAGCGCGTCCGAGATCGGCGCGGAGCCGGCGGCCGTGGCCGCCTGCTGCTGGCCCTCGGACGAGGCGACGTAGGACGCGTAGCCCTTCACCAGGTCGACCGTCGCCTGGCTGTCGTACGTAGTGCACGCCAGCAGGTAGGAGACGAGGATCGCCGGGTAGGCGCCCGCGGCGGTCGTGGTGCGGTCCACCTTGATGACGAGGTCACCAGCGGCGCGCGAGTCGTCGCGCGGCGAGGCGTCCACGGTCTTGGCGGCAGCGTCCGCGGTCGGCGCGACGAACGCGTCACCGACACCGAGCGAGACCTTGCCGAGGGTGCCGACGGCGGACGCGTCCGCGTAGCCGATGGTCCCCTTGGCGGCCTGGATGGTCTGCACGACGCCCGAGGTGCCGTTGGCACCCTGGCCCACGGCGACCGGCCAGGTGTTCGAGACCTCGGAGGTCCAGACGTCCGGGGCCGCCTTGGACAGGTAGTCCTGGAAGTTCTTCGAGGTGCCGGAGTCGTCCGAGCGGTACACCACGGTGATCGCGCCGGACAGCTTCGCGTCGGCGTTCAGGGCGGTGATCGCCGGGTCGTCCCACTGCGTGATGGTGCCGTTGAAGATCTTGGCCACCACATCGGTGGTGAGGTCCAGCGTGGTCACGCCGTCGAGGTTGAACGCGACGGCGATCGGGCTGATGTAGACCGGCAGGTCGATGCCCGCGCCGCCGAAGCAACGCGCCGTGGAGCTGGCGAGCTCGTCGGCGTTCAGCGCGCCGTCCGAGCCGGCGAAGTCGAGGGAGCCGTCGAGGAACCCCTTGCGTCCCGCGCCGGAGTCGGTCGCGGTGTAGTTGATGGTCACGTCGGGGTTCGCGGTCTGGAACCCGGCGCCCCAGGCCTGCTGCGCCTTCTCCTGCGCGCTGGACCCACCGCCGTTCAGGGTGCCCGTCAAGGTCGATGTGGCGGCGGTGGTCTCCCCGCCTGCCCCGGTCGACGTGCCGGCGGGGGTCGGGTTGTCCGAGCCGCAGGCTGCCAGGGCCAAGGTCAGCACGCCCACAAGGGCGGCCGCGCCGAGGGTTGCATTCGTGCGCTTCACTGTGTTCCCCATCTGTCCGGTCGGC
>Ga0302295_1000063_pt1 | contig 13743 bp, 9 predicted proteins | sample III_Fen_N2_4_FD_194545 | JGI IMG/M metagenome (GOLD analysis project Ga0302295, IMG submission 194545) | Peat permafrost microbial communities from Stordalen Mire near Abisko, Sweden - III_Fen_N2_4 | ecosystem: Environmental > Terrestrial > Soil > Wetlands > Permafrost | place: Sweden: Abisko... | reverse complement strand
CGCGAGTGCGTCCAGGGCAAAGGCCGTCAGGCCCCAGACGGCCGCGACCACCTGGTGGCCGGCCAGCGCGGCGGGCCCCAGACCCGCCGCTACCGCGACGGTGAGCAGGATGGCGCCACGCAACGTAGCGGTGCGCACCAGCAGCGGGACGCCCGCGCGAGCGTTCGCGCCGACACCCGCCCAGGCGGGCCGCAGCGAGGCGCCGCGGGCGCGGGCGGCGCGCACCACCACCGCGACCAGAGCGCCGGCCATGCCCAGCTGGGCCAGCGCGGTGCCCAGGCCCGAGCCGGCGATGCCGAGCGCGGCGCGGTAGATGAGGACGTAGTTGAGCAGCACGTTCGCTCCGGCGCCGACGGCGGCCACCAGCAGCGGCGTGCGGGTGTCCAGCAGGCCACGCAGGGCGCCGGTGGCGGCCAGCACGACGAGCATGCCGGGCAGGCCGGGAGCCGACGCCCGCAGGTAGGCCACCGCCTGGCCGGTGACCTCCCCGTGCGCGCCCAGTGCCGCGACGAGGGCGGGGGCCGTGACCCAGACGACCGCGGCCAGGATCGTGCCGAGGCCTGCTGCCAGCCACAACCCGTCGACGCCGACCCGTAGCGCGCCCGCCTCGTCGCCCGCCCCGAGCCGCCGGGAGACCGCCGCCGTCGTGGCGTAGGCGAGGAAGACGCACAGCCCGACGACGGTGGTCAGCAGCGTCGAGGCCAGCGCGAGACCCGCCAGCGCGGCGGTGCCGAGATGGCCCACCATGGCGGAGTCGACCAGCACGAAGGCCGGCTCGGCGACCAGCGCGCCGAGCGCGGGGACGGCAAGCGCGAGCACCTGCCGGTCGAGGGCGGACAGGCGGTGTCCAGCAGGTGAAATCTTGGCCAACGTGCGTCGACTTCCTCGGTCCACAGCCCGTGCATGGCGATCACGCAGGCTGCGGCGACGCTCCCACGGCTCCCACGACCCTATCCACAGGTCGTGGACAGGGCTGTGCACATCGCGCCGTGCGGCGGTCAACAGGGGGTGTGGACGAGGGCCGTTTGGGGCCGGGCGCGTGGTGCTCCTAGCCTTCGAAGGACCCCGTTCCGGAACCGTCGTCAGACCTGCACCGGGCAGTGTGTCAGAGGCTCCTGGTACAGATGTTCGAGGAGATGGGTGAGGGGGTGGGGCAGCGGTGACGATCGAGGATCTCGAGTACGGGCTGTCGGCGGGTCCCAGCACCCGCGGTCCCGACCGCACCCCGCCGCAGGACCTCGAGGCCGAGCGGTCGGTGCTCGGCGGCATGATGATCAGCAAGGACGCGATCGCCGACGTCGTCGAGGTGCTGCGCGGCACCGACTTCTACCGCCCCGCGCACGAGCTCGTCTACGAGGCGGTGCTCGACCTGTACGGCCGCGGCGAGCCGGCCGACGCGATCACGGTGGCGGACGAGCTGACCAAGCGCGGCGAGATCGCGCGCATCGGCGGCGCGCCCTACCTGCACACGCTCATCGCCGCCGTGCCGACCGCGGCGAATGCCGGGTACTACGCGCGCATCGTGCGGGAGCGGGCCATCCTGCGCCGCCTCGTCGAGGCCGGCACGCGGATCACCCAGCTCGGGTACGGCGGCGACGGCGACGTCGACGAGCTGGTGAACACCGCTCAGGCCGAGGTCTACGCCGTGACGGAGCGGCGGTCCAGCGAGGACTACCTGCGGCTGTCGGACATCATCGGCGGCACGGTCGACGAGATCGAGGCGGCGGGCCACCGCGGCGAGGGCATGATCGGCGTCCCCACCGGCTTCGCCGACCTGGACCGGCTGACGAACGGCCTGCACCCGGGCCAGATGATCGTCATCGCCGCGAGGCCGGCCATCGGAAAAAGCACGCTGGGAATAGATATTGCGCGGTCGGCGTCGATCCGGCACGGGCTGGCGTCGGTCGTGTTCTCGCTGGAGATGAGCCGCAACGAGATCACCATGCGTCTGCTCGCCGCCGAGGCGCGGGTGCACCTGCAGAAGATGCGCACCGGTCAGATGGGCGAGGACGACTGGGCGAAGATCGCCGCGACCATGGGCAAGATCTCCGAGGCCCCGCTGTTCATCGACGACTCGCCCAACATGTCGCTGATGGAGATCCGGGCCAAGTGCCGGCGCCTCAAGCAGCGGCACGACCTCAAGCTCGTCATCATCGACTACCTGCAGCTGATGTCGTCGGGCAAGCGGGTGGAGTCCCGCCAGCAGGAGGTGTCGGAGTTCTCCCGGGCGCTGAAGCTGCTGGCCAAGGAGCTCGAGGTGCCGGTGATCGCCATCTCCCAGCTCAACCGTGGCCCGGAGCAGCGCACCGACAAGAAGCCGCAGATGAGCGACCTGCGCGAGAGCGGCAGCATCGAGCAGGACGCCGACATGGTGATCCTGCTGCACCGCGAGGACGCCTACGAGAAGGAGTCGCCGCGTGCGGGCGAGGCGGACCTCATCGTCGCCAAGCACCGCAACGGGCCGACGGACACCATCACCGTGGCGTTCCAGGGGCACTACTCGCGCTTCGTCGACATGCAGGCGTGAGCGAGGACTCCCCGGCTCCAGCGACGCCTCCGCGGAGTGGGCTCGCCTCCTCGCGACGTAGGGTGCTGAGTCGTGGCCACCTTCTCAGCCGTGACGCGCGAGCACATCCTGCGGGCGATCGCGGAGTGCGACAGTCGCGGTCACGACGACTTCGTCGGCGTCTACGGATTTGGCGGGGCGCAGGGCTACCCGCTGGTCCATGAGGGCCGCAGCTATGACTCGACCGCGATCCTCGGGGTCGCCCACCGGTACGCGACCGGCCGCCTGGCGACCTCCGACGAGGTCGGTGGCGACCCGGCCGGCGCGGCACTGCTGCTGCGCAAGCGCGGATTCGTCGTCACCGGGCCGGTGGCGGTCGAGCGCGTAGCCGGCCCGAGCGGCCCTCGCGCGCGGACCACAAGATCGCCCGCCCGTGCGGCCGCGCCCGCCCGCCGGCCGGCCGCGGCACCAGAACGCGTCGCCCCGATCTGCCCGACGTGCTCGATGACGTTGCCCGCGACGGGCGTCTGCGACGACTGCGGCTGACGGCCCGCGCTGGCGGACGACGACGAGTGCGGCTGAGGCCGGAGCTCCGGACGACGACGGGTGCGGTTGAAGCCTGAGCCCGCGCGCACGACGTCGAAGGGGGGAACCGCAGCCCCTGGCCTGGAATTCTGCGTGCCATCCTGACCGCGCCCACTGATACCCCTAGAGGTATACGCTGGAAGCGTTCGGTCACTGTGGACCGGACCGTGCCGTTCGCACCGAAGGGGCTTCCCGTGGCTCGCGTCGTCATCCTGGGGGCCGGCGTCGCCGGCCACACCGCCGCACTGCATCTGCGCCGCTGGTTGGGCCGCGCGCACGAGGTGGTGGTGGTCACGCCGAACGCGAAGTGGAACTGGATCCCGTCGAACATCTGGGTCGGCGTCGGGGCGATGCCGCCGGAGAAGGTCGTCTTCCCGCTCGCGCCGATCTACCGGCGCAAGGGCATCGCCTTCCACCAGGGCATGGCGACGACGATCTTCCCCGAGGGCACGGCCGACGACCCGACCCCCGCCATCGAGCTGCGCCGCACCGACCCGGAGCACGCCGGGCAGACCGAGCGGCTGACGTACGACTACCTGATCAACGCCACCGGCCCGAAGCTGAACTTCGCCGCGACCCCGGGCCTCGGCCCGGACGGCGGCCATTCGGTCTCGGTGTGCACGGCAGGGCACGCGAAGGACGCCGCGGCGGCACTCGCTGAGGTGATCGACGCGATGCGGGCCGGGGAGCGCAAGACCCTCGTCGTCGGCACCGGCCACGGCACCTGCACCTGCGAGGGCGCGGCATTCGAGTACGTGTTCAACGTCGAGCACACGCTGCGCGAGGCGGGCGTGCGCGAGCAGGCCGACCTCGTCTACCTGACGAACGAGGCCGAGCTGGGCGACTTCGGAGTCGGCGGGCTCAGCTTCACGCAGCAGGGGTTCACGCAGTCCTCCCAGCTGTGGACCGAGTCGCTGTTCCGCGAGCGCGGCGTGCGGGCGATCACCGGAGCACACGTTCAGGAGGTGCTGCCCGGCACCGTGCGCTACGAGCAGCTCGACGGCACCGTGCACGAGCTGCCGTTCGACTTCGCGATGCTGCTGCCGCCGTTCCGAGGCGCGCAGCTCGCGGCGTTCGACCGGTCCGGGGCCGACATCACCGCGACGATGTTCGCGCCGTCCGGCTTCCTCAAGGTCGACGCCGACTACACCGCCAAGCCCTACGAGCAGTGGTCGGCGGCCGACTGGCCGAGCACCTACGAGTCGGCCGCGTACCCGAACATCTTCGCGCCGGGCATCGCCTTCGCGCCGCCGCACCCCATCTCGAGGCCGCGCACCACGCCGAACGGCACCGTGATCACGCCGTCGCCCCCACGCACCGGGATGCCGTCCGGGGTGATGGCGCGCACGGTCGCCGAGACGATCCGCGACCGGATCACGAAGGGCAAGGCCGCGCACACCCACGAGGCGTCGATGGCGACGATGGGCGCCGCGTGCGTCGCCTCCGCGGGCACCGGGCTGCTGCGGGGCTCCGCCGCAGCGATGACCATGTACCCCGTCGTCCCGGATCCGCGCCGCTACCCGCTCGGCGGGCGCGACCAGAAGGGCACCTCCGGCGAGATCGGACTGGCCGGGCACTGGATCAAGCTGATGCTGCACTACCTGTTCCTGTGGAAGGCCAAGGCCCGCCCGCTCTGGTTCCTCATCCCCGAGTAAGCGGAACCCGACGATGCCCAGCGCGACGCCATCCCCGACGAGACCCCCATGGTCCCGAGCTCAACCGGTCTCCCGGACCGGCCCCCCGAACACCCGGGACTCTCAGACGACAGGATCCCCGATGACCAGCGCGGCAGCCCCCAGCCCCGACCCCCACGCCCTCGACGTGAGCACGCGGATCGCGTCCGCACCCCTGCCGACCGCGCGGACGCTGCGCCGCCGGCAGAACGTCGTCGTCCAGCTGGGCCGGTTCGCGGCGATCAACCTCCGCATGCTCGCCATCATCCGGCGCGGTCACGCCTGACCTGGTCGCTCAGTCCTCCGGCGGTACCCACACTTGAACCGGTCGGTCAGTCCTCCGGCGGTACCCACACTCGAACCGGTCGGTCAGTCCTCCGGCGGTACCGACGCCTGACCCGGCTCGTCAGTCCTCCAGCATCGGGACGGACAGGCCCTCGCCGGTGCGCAGCAGGCTGGCCCGGGTCACCGCGCGCGCGCCGAAGCGGGCCGCCACGGCGTCGACCGCGGCGTCGAGCCCGGCGCTGTCGGGGTGGTCCAGGGGCAGCTGCGGCTGGAGCACGGCGTCCGACTCCAGGTTGGTCAACGCCACGCCGATCAACGTTAGCCCGCGCTCGCGGACCAGGGGACCGGCCGCACGCAGCAGGGCGAGCGCCGCAGCGGCGAGGTCGTCCCCCGACGTCGTCGCGTGCGCGAACGAGCGAGACCGGGTGGTGCGCGTGAAGTCCTCGAACCGCAGCCGCAGCACCACCGTGCGGGCCGAGCGATGCGCCGCACGCATCCGCCGGCACACCCGGTCGACGAGGCCCAGCAGCGCGGCCTGCACGAACGACGCAGCGTGCGGGCCACGGCCGAGCGCCCGCTGGGCGCCGATCGACCCGCGTGAGCGGCCGGTGACCACCCGCTCGGGGGTGAGCCCGTGCACCACGGCGTACAGGTGCCCGCCGGCGGCCGGGCCGAGGACCCCGACCAGCACCGTGCGCGGCAGCGCCGCGACGTCGCCCGCCGTCGCCAACCCATAGGAGTGCAACCGGCGGGCCGTCACCTCGCCCACACCCCACAGCTGTTCGAGCGCCAGCGGGTACAGGAAGTCATCCTCGCCGTCGGGTGGCACCAGCAGCAGGCCGTCCGGTTTGGCCACCCGGCTGGCCACCTTGGCGAGGAACGGCGTGCGCGCCACGCCGACCGTGATCGCCAGGCCGACCTGCTCGCGCACCTGCTGGCGCAGCCGCGCGCCGATGTCCACCGGTGGCACGTCGATGCGGTGCAGGCCCGCGACGTCGAGGAACGCCTCGTCGATCGAGACACCCTGCACCTGCGGCGTCGTCGCGCGGAACAGGGCGAACACCGCCCGGCTCGCCTCCATGTACGCCTCGAACCGCGGACGGACGACGATCAGCCCCGGGCACAGCGCCCGCGCCTGCCGCCCGTTCATCGCGGTGCGCACGCCCATCCGCTTCGCCTCGTACGAGGCCGCGAGCACCACGCCGCCGCCGACCGCCACCGGGCGCCCGCGCAGCCGCGGGTCGTCCCGCTGCTCCACCGCGGCGTAGAACGCGTCGAGGTCGGCGTGCAGGATCGCCGCTCGTCGGACCATCGCGCGCTCGGCCACGAACACATGTTCGATCACGGGTCTGACAGGCCGTCTTTGGCCCCTGTGGTTCGCTCGCCGTCGTTCGCGGCGCCGGCCGATCTGCGCCTGTCGTCGGTCCTGACGTCACGAGGTTGCTCAGCGTCGTGCTCGGCGGCAGGTCACGCACGGGCGAGCGGGGCGTTGGCGTGGGTGAACCGCCGGCCGCCTCCCGGCTGGCGTTCGATCTCGATGCCGTGTCGGTGCACGTAGTCGTGGTGGAACCAGCACAGCAGGATCCCGGCGTTCACGTCCGTGCCGCCGCCGCGGGCCCAGTGCTCGATGTGGTGCACCTCGGACAGCGAGGCCGGCGCTCCGCAGCCCGGGAACCGGCAGGTCCGGTCTCGGGCGATCACGGCGCGGCGCTTCGCACCGGTGAACGTGCGCTCGGCACGCCCGACGTCCAGCACCTGCGAATCCGGGCCGAACACCACCCGCGTGACCTGCGAGTCGCACGCCAGCCGCGACAGCACCGACCGGGGGATCGGCCCCGCACCGAGCAGCTCCGCCACCGCGAACCGTTCGACGTCCCTGCCCGGCGGCCCGTCGGGTTCCATCCCGCTGGGTTCTATCCCGCTGGGCTCCGCGTCGCCGGGTGGAGCACCGCCGGGCCGCATGCCGCTCGCCCGTACGCCGCTTGACCACATGCCGCCAGGCAGTCCGCCGGTGGGCGCGGCGACCGGGCCGTGCATGCCCTCAGTGGCCCGGCGCAGCGTGTCGAGGTCGACCACGCACGACAGGTGCGGGCGCACTGCGGCGCCGGTGCCCACGAGGCCGTTGTCCAGCACCACCCGGGACAGGTCGGCGAGCGCCTGCGCGCGCCGTTGGGACGTGGTCCGCTCGTCGCCGGGGATCGGCGCGCCCATCACCGCATCCAACGCCGTGCGCAGGCTCGCGCCGTGCTCCGTGGTGAGGAAGCCCGCCAGGTGCACCCCGCCGGTGGTTGACGACAGCTCGACGAACTCCCGGTCGCATGCCTGGCGGTACCCGCGCTCATCAGCCTCAGGGTCAGCGGCAGCCGCCCACCGACGGGCCAGCAACCGGAACGCCTCGGCCGGCAGCACCTGGGCCTGCGCGAGCAGGAACTCCTCCCCGCAGTCGTCGACCGAGGCGGCGAGGGCCGCGCGCCGTTGTGGGGTGGTCGGCGCGAGCCGGGCCAGCGTCTCCAGCCGCTCGATCGGGACGTCGCCCGCCAATGCGGCCGCGGCAGTCAGCGGCAGGTCGTCGCGCATCGCCCGGCCCATCTCTACCAGCGCCCGCGCGCGGGGATAGGAGGTGCGCGCAGCGGACGCCAGCCATGAGGTCACCGACCTCGCCCCGGCGTCCGCCCACGCGACCTCGCACTCCACGACCGGCACCAGTCGCGCCGTGATGGCGGTCAGTCGCCCGACCTGCTCCTGCACGGCCACCACGAGCCGCGCGGCTCGCCGGCCCCCCACGTCGCCGGCCGTCAGGAGCGCCAACGCGTCCACGGCGGCACGGAGCGCGAGCACCGCCGCCTCGTCCTCCGCGCCCACCACCGTCACCCTTCGTCTGCAGTTCGAACAAGTGTACGACTAGGCACCGACAAGACCCGAGACTGTCCACAGCCCGACGCCGTCACCGATGTCGGCACGCCATCGCGTCCGGGAAGGCGCGCCGCGTCACCGACGCGGGCCTCTGGTGCCCACGCTCCGGGGCTGCCATGCTCCCGACCGTGCTCGTCGTCATGACCGGCCTGCCCGGCGTGGGGAAGTCGACGCTCGCGCGCGCCCTGGCCGCCCGGCTCGACGGCGTGCCACTGCGCATCGACACGATCGAGGACGCGATGGTCCGCTCGGGCGTCGTCGCGCGGGCCGGCGGCTGGGCGGCCGTGCCGGACGCGGGCTACCAGGTGGCGTACGCGCTGGCCGAGGAGCTGCTCGGCGCCGGGCGGCTGGTGGTCGCGGACTGCGTGAACCCGTTCGACGAGACGCGCGCGGCCTGGCGCGCGGTGGGGGTACGCGCCGGGGTGCCGGTGCTCGAGGTGGAGGTCGTCTGCTCCGACGAGGCCGAGCACCGCCGCCGGGTGGAGCAGCGCGCCGCCGAGCCGGCGGACGTCCCGAGGCCCACCTGGCAGGACGTGCTCGACCGCCGCTACGACCCCCTGCCGGCCGGCCCGACGACGCTGCGCGTGGACACGGGGGCCGGGATCGAGCCGGGGCTCGCCACCGTGGTCGACGCCGTCCGTCGGCTCCGGACGAGCCCGGCCTGAGGCGACCGCCCGGTGGGGCTGCGGCGGCTCGGAGAGCGGGTCAGGACGACCCCGGCGTAGCGAGGCCCCCGCGCCGGGTTCGCTCTGGCACGCTGCCCCTATGGCACTGAGCCGCAGTCGCCGCGCCACCGCCGCGCGCAGGCGGAAGCGGCGCATGGACAAGGTCGAGCACGACCTGACCGACGGTCAGTGGGCGGCCCTCCAGCAGGCCTGGGGTGGCTGCGCGTACTGCGGAGCGACCGGGATCGCGATGCAGCGCGACTGCGTGCTGCCCATCTCCCGTGGCGGCCGCTACACCCTCGACAACATCGCGCCGGCGTGCGCGTCGTGCAACGCGAGCAAGTGCAACAGCGAGGTCACCGGCTGGATGCGCCGCAAGCGGCTCGACGAGCCATCGTTCCTCGAACGCCATCTCGCGATTCAGCGCGAGCTCGCCCGGCGGTTCTCGACCGAGACAGTCCGAGCCGAGACAGCCCGAGCCGAGACGATCCGCGCCGGGATGCCCTGAGCCGACACGGCTCCGGGCTGACCCTCGTCAGACGGGCCGGTGGCCTGGCTCGCCTCGCAGGTCGACCGTCACCCGCGTCACGCGGCCGGTCCGGGCGAACAGCTCGCTGCTCAGGCCGGGGTCAAGCCGATCCAGGGTGCGCACCTGGGTGCCGTCGTCGAGCGTGACGACGATGCCCGCCGGCGCCGCGCCCACTCCGCCGTCGCTAGTCCCCGCCGCCGCGCCCACTCCGCCGTCGCCCGTCGCTCCGTCGCCGCTCGTCGCGCCGCCGGACCGCCGGTACACCACCGGCACCTGACAGAACGTGAACGCCAGCGACCCCGGCTCCAGCGCGATCTCCCGCGGCACCCCCGCCACGTCGCGGTACCGGAACGTCGACGCCGCGGTGGTCCACTCCGACGCGCGCAGCAGCACCGGCGCCAGCACCACGGCGCCGCCCTCCACGCGCAGCCCGAGCTCGCCGAGCCGGGTCAGCACCTCCTCCTTGACCTGGCCCGTCATCCCCGGCTGCTTGGCGCCCTTGCCGGCCGGCGTGTGCGAGTACGGGTCGATGGGGAAGGCGCCGTACACCTGCGGCGGCTTGCAGTAGCCCAGGCCGTGCCGCACGTCCTCGTACGCCGCGCGCAGAGCGTCCACGACGCCGGCCCCGGCGCCCACGGCCACCGCCCGCTCGAGGTTCTCCTGCACCGCGAGCAGCAGCTTGGCCACCATGTGCCAGTAGATGGAGCCCAGGCCCTCGTAGGCGAAGAACGACCCCGACCGGCCGGTGAACTCCGCGTGCCGGAACACGTCCTCGAAGGTGGCCAGCAGCTGGGCCCGCGCCGGCTCGTCCGCCGCACCGGCCAGGTCCGCCGGGAGGGCGTCCAGGGCGGCGACGACGTCGCGCGCGTTGTGGATCCCGGGGGCGAACCGCACGTCGCCGTGCACGTCGCGCAGCACCACGGACTCGTCGCCCGCGGCCGCCAGCGCGGCCATCAGCGCGCTCACCCGCGCGGCGGGCACGTGGTTGCGCTCGAGGAACCGGGGCAGCTGACGGTCCGGGTAGAGGATGTAGGAGTGCTGGTCAGCGCGGTACAGCGCGCTCGCCCGCAGCGCCGCCAGCACCTCGAGGCACTCGTCGGGCGTCAGGAGGCCGGCCGAGAGCACCGCCACCTGACCCTCGAGCATCACCTGCAGACGCCGCACCGCGGCCGTCCCGTCCCCCAGCGCGATCACGTTGTAGGAGTGGAACAGGCCGTCCGCGCGCCGGTTGGCGCGCAGGCCCGCGTCGACGTACACCAGCGCGACGTCGAGCAGCGCCCGCACCGCCCCGGCCCCGACCACCACCCTCCGGTCGGCGATCCCCGCGTACACCCGTGCGCGGAAGGCCCCGCCGGCCTCGCCCAGCTCGTCCATCACCGCACGGCGCTCGGCGTCGGTGAACCCGGTGGCGGCGCGGTCGGCGTGCCGCGCCAGGGCGGCGTGCACGTCGGTCAGCAGGTCCGCCAGCTCGTCGGTGAGGGTGACGTCCCGGGTGAGCAGGTCGCGCAGCACGACGACGTACCGGCGCAGCTGCGCCAGCGTCACCACGGACAGCCCGCGCCCGACGAGCGCGTTGTTCGCGTCGTTCCACTCCGGTCGCTGCGTCGTCATCCAGACCCCGCCGTCGGGCACCAGGTTGACCAGCTTCGCGGCGAGCGGCAGCAGCAGCTTCTCCGCGAGGGTCACCCGGACCAGGTCGCCGTACGCGCCGTGCAGCAGCCGCGCGTCGGCGCCCTCGGCCGCCTCGCGGGCGCGCACCGCGGCGTCGGCCGCCTCGTCGAACGCGATGGTGTGCACCGGGTCGCGGACGATGTCGTCGTACGGCGCGATGCGGTACGGCACGTCGGCGTGGGTGTAGATCGGGCGGTCGACGAGGTCGTCGAGCCGGCCCGGGTGGAACCGCTGCGACGTCTCCAGCAACCGGCACAGGTAGACGATCTGGTGGTCGCTCCAGTAGCCGATGTTCGACCACGGGTTGCCCGGCTCCGGCACCTCCCAGTCCACGCCCGCGCGGGAGATCCGGTACGGGTTGTACCCGTCCGCGGTCGTCGCGTCGAGCAGCACCTGGAGCATCGGGTCCACCAGCTCGGGGAACGACCAGGCCAGCGCCTCCCAGTTCTGCAGGATGTCGCGCCAGTTGCCCTGGTAGTCGATGCGCAGGTTGCCCTGGGCGTCGTGCGCGGCGATGCGGAACCGGTTCCACGGCCGGCTGGGGTCGCCGTGCCGGCGGCTGAAGGTCAGCGGCAGGTACTCGCGCACCAGCCGGACGAGGTCCACATCCTCGGTGGCCTCGCCCGCCGCGACGAGCTCGTCCAAGGTCAGCCGGTCCGCCAGCGCGGCGAGCGCACCGGCGCACCGGCGCGCGGTCCGTGGGCTGCGCAGCGCGACGAAGGCCCGCACGTCCGCGCCGCTCACCCGGCCGCCGTCGGCCGGCACTCCGCCGCGCATGACGTTGAACAGCACGTTCGCGCCGTGGTGGGCGGCGGCCAGGTCCTCGCCGGTGCGCTGCGCGCCGTCCGCCGCGCCCACCAGCGCCTCGAGCTCGGTGCGGGTGTGCGCCACGTCGTCGGCCAGGCTCGCGGTGATCGCCGCAGCGTCGGCGAGCTCGTCGGCCAGCGCGACGACGCCCGCAGCCGAGCGCGGCGTGTCCAGCACCGTGTGCCAGGTGCGCGCCTCGTCGGGCGCCAGGGTCAGCCGCGCGACGACGAGGTACGCGCCGCGCTCGCCCCGCACGTCGTGCTCGGGCGTCACCGCGTCCCCCGCGAGGAAGGCGCCCACCTGGCGCGACGAGAGCAGGTGCGTCACGTCGTCCAGCCCGGTGTGCCACGCGACGCTCGCCTGCAGCGACTCGCTCGGCTCGGCGCGGTCGGTCAGCGTCGAGTTGAGGAACACCGTGCCCAGGCCGGTGGCAGGGTCCAGCTCGGCGCGCTTGTACGCGTCCAGCAGCACCGAGAACTCGTTCTGGGTCTGCGACGAGATGCCGGCGGGCAGCAGATTCGTCACGCCGTCGAGCACCTCGACCTCGCGCGCGCGGCCACCGGTGGAGGACAGCTCGCAGGCGCGCACCACGCCGTACCGGCCGCTCGTCGTCCAGGTGACGCGCAGCCTCAGACCGAGGTCGGGGCGCGACTCCTCGAGCACCAGGGCGGTGCCGAGGTCGTCCTTGAGGATCGCGCGGTGCACGGGCGGGTCGCCCGGGCGGGTCGGCGCGAACGGCTGCCAGACGACGGTGCCGGTGCCAGTGCCAGTGCCGGTGCCGGTGGCCGTGCCGGTGCTCGCGCCGTCGTCGGCGGCGACGCGGATCGCGGTGAGGCCGCCGGTGTGCGCCGCGGACTCGGTGATCTTGTCGTCGGTGTAGTACGGGAACAGCGCGTGCTCGGCGTCGCCACGGCCGGCGGTCAGGCCGCCGCTGCTCGAGATGAACAGCCACAGGTCGCTGGCGCCGACGATCGTCATGAAGAACGGCGGCAGGTGGTCGTAGCCGTCGATCCGGTAGAACCGGCGGCCGTCCAGGGTCACGGTGGAGCCGGTGACCGCGGCCGACGCGGCGGCGGGGGATCCGGTGATGGCCGGGGACCCGGGGGAAGCAGCGGGCGGACCGGCGGTGGCAGCGGAGGGCATGACGAGTCCCTGGACGTGGTGGCGGGCGGTGCGGACGTCGATCGTCGAGGGCGCCCGCGCGCCGGCGACGACGTCGGCAGGAGCGCTCCCACGGTCGAGCATGCCACGTCACGCCCGGCAGTCGTGGCGCCCGCCGCGCACGGCCACCGGGCCCGGCCGGTGGGGCGCTGGTAGCGTGGCGGCCACGTCGGGGCCGTGAGGAGTCGGCCCTGGCGGGTGTGCCGGGAAGCCTGGTCGGCGACGACCGACCCGACCCGAGAGGCAGCCAGGTGAGCACACCCCTCGACCCGACCGGAGACGCGCCGGAGCCCCGGGACGACGAGACCCGGGCCGCGGGTCCCGGCGCCGCCGACGCGTCCGACGGCTCCGACGCGTCCGACGGCTCCGACACGTCCGACGGCCCGAGCCTGTCCGTCGGCGGTGCGCTGCTGCTCGTCGGCGCGGTGCTCGGGTTCGCCTGGGCGAACTCCCCGTGGTCTGGTGCCTATGAGGCGCTGTCCGCCTTCCGCCTGGGGCCCGCGTCGCTGCACCTCGACCTGACGATGCAGGCCTGGGCGGCGGACGGCCTGCTCGCCGTGTTCTTCTTCGTGGTGGGTGTGGAGCTCAAGCGCGAGCTGGTGGTCGGATCGCTCCGGCACCTGCCGACGGCGGCCCTCCCGGCGCTCACCGCGGTGGCCGGCATGGTGGTGCCGGCGGCGCTGTACGTGGCCACGGTGGCGGTGGCCGGCGGCGGTGACCTGACCGGATGGGCGGTGCCCACGGCCACCGACATCGCCTTCGCCCTGGCGGTGCTGGCCCTGGTCGGGCGCGGGCTGCCGTCCGGCGCACGGCTGTTCCTGCTGACCCTCGCGGTGGTGGACGACCTGCTGGCGATCACCGTGATCGCCGTGTTCTACACCGCCGACCTGCGGCTGGGCTGGCTGGCCGCCGCGGTGGTCGTCATCGCCGCCTTCGCCGCCGTCGTCC
>Ga0302295_1000055_pt1 | contig 15015 bp, 16 predicted proteins | sample III_Fen_N2_4_FD_194545 | JGI IMG/M metagenome (GOLD analysis project Ga0302295, IMG submission 194545) | Peat permafrost microbial communities from Stordalen Mire near Abisko, Sweden - III_Fen_N2_4 | ecosystem: Environmental > Terrestrial > Soil > Wetlands > Permafrost | place: Sweden: Abisko... | reverse complement strand
CGCTGCCTTCCGTGACGGTCTGCTGACCGCCGCGCAGGCGCGTGCCGCGCTGGAGGAGTGGGACCGGCTGTGGCCCGCGCTGGCGGTGGTCGAGGCCGTCCCGGCGCTGCTCGACGAGGCCGCGTCGCTGGTGGTGCGGCACCCGCTGGCGGCCGGGGAGGCGGTGCACGTCGCGTCGGCGCTGACCCTGCGCTCGCCGGACCTCGTCGTCGGCTGCTTCGACGAGGCGGTGGCGGCGGCGGCCCGCGGCGAGGGCCTGCGCGTGGTGCCGTAGGCGGGACGGCCGTGTGGTCCGGCGGCGAGCCGACTGCGAAGCGCCGTCAGCGGCCCGGCCGCGAGGTGCGGGTCGCCGGTTAGGCTCGGCGCGTGAGCGTGCTCGGTGGGATCCAGCTGGTCCTGGTGTGGGTGTTCTTCGCCGTCATCTTCGCGGTGTGCCTGTGGGCGCTGATCGACTGCGCGACGCGGCCGGCCTCGGCGTTCACCCAGGCCGGCAAGCGCACCCGGCCGTTCTGGCTGATGGTGCTCGCGGCGGCGTCCCTGGTGGCCTTCCTCGCGCTGCCGCTCGGGATCGCGCCCTCGCAGTTCTTCTGGTTCCTCGCGGTGTTCTCGGCGGTGGCGGGAATCGTCTACCTCGTCGACGTGCGCCCGGCGGTGGCGCCGTACTCGCGGCGCCGCGGCGGACGGGGACCGTCCGGCGGGCGGGGACCGTCGCGCGGCGGCTGGTGAGGGGACCCGTCCCGTGCGAGCCGTCGTGCAGCGGGTCACCCGCGCGAGCGTGCGCGTGGCCGGCCGCGTCGTCGGCGCGATCGACCGGCCCGGGCTCGTCGTGCTGGTGGGCGTCACACCCGGCGACGGCGCGACCCAGGTCGAGCTGATCGCGCGGAAGGTCGCCGAGCTGCGCATCCTGCGCGACGAGCGGTCCGCGCTGGACGAGGGCGCACCGGTGCTCGTCGTCAGCCAGTTCACGCTCTACGCGGACACCCGCAAGGGCCGCCGGCCGACCTGGAACGCGGCGGCGCCGGGGGCTGTGGCGGAGCCGCTGGTGGCCGCGGTGGCCGAGGCGCTGCGGCGGCGGGGGCTCGAGGTGGCCACCGGCCAGTTCGGCGCCGACATGGCGGTCGAGCTGGTGAACGACGGCCCGGTGACGATCCTGCTGGAGTCCGAGCCGTCCTGAGGCCCCGAGCCGTCCTGACGCCCGAGCCGTCCTGACGCCCGATCGACCTGGCGCGGTGAACTCGCCCGGACATGAGGAAAGGCCCCTCGGAGTAAGCGTCCGGGGGGCCTTCCTCTGACCGCAGATCCTCATGTCGCCGGTTGCCCGGTGACGGACGTCGCTGCGACGGTGCGACGCAGTCCCTCAGCGGTGGGATCCGGCAAGCCGGTCCATCACCTGCGGTGCTGCTGCGATCGGCCGTCCGGTCCCGAGATGGCCCTCGCATCGTCGTCTGCGAGTCGGAAGGTTGCCCCGCCGATATGGCCGTCCGTTCTCCGAGCGGTCTCGGCCCCGCTGTCTGGGCCCTCGCCACGCGATGTCCCCCGAAAGAGACGCCCCGCAGTCCGGGACTTCGACGCCCTCCGCCTGTCCGGTTCGATGCTCCCCGGGGGGAGCTTCTGGCCCTTCAGGTCTCGGTGTCGAGGCCGATGTGAGATTTCTAGTCCCGTTCGTCTACACGTCACAAGGGGTTCTCCGAGGGGACTTTTGTCCACCGCATCCTGCACACGGCTGTCCACAGGGTGACCTGCGCAAAGACCCTGGAGGCACAGGGCTGTGGACCAAAGATGTGGACGGCTCGGCGTGTCGTTCACCCGATCGGGCGCGCGACGCTCCTAGCGTGGTTCTCGGCACGGGCCCCTCGGAGGTAAGCGTTCGAGGGGCCTCGCCGTTTCCGGCCGACGGCGCGAGGATCGAACCGTGCAGATCGAGGCCGTCCACGGCGACATCACCACCCAGCGCGTCGACGCGATCGTCAACGCGGCCAACTCGTCGCTGCTGGGCGGCGGCGGGGTGGACGGCGCGATCCACGCCGCGGCGGGGCCGGACCTGCTCGCGGCCTGCCGCGAGCTGCGGCGCACCGCGCTGCCGGCCGGGCTGCCCGTGGGCCGGGCCGTGGCCACCCTGGGGTTCGCGCTGCCGGCGCACTGGGTGATCCACACCGTGGGGCCCGACCGGTACCGCGGCGAGGTGGACCCCGCGCTGCTCGCGTCCTGCTTCACGACGAGCCTCGACGTCGCGGCGGGGCTGCCCGCGGCGTCGGTGGCGTTCCCCGCGGTGAGCGCGGGGGTCTACGGCTGGGACGTGCGCGAGGTGGCGGCCGTGGCCGTGGCCGCCGTGCACGGGTGGGAGGCGGCGTACGAGGACGGGCCGGTGGAGCTGGTGCGCTTCGTGCTGTTCTCCCCGTCCGCGCTGGCCGCGTTCGACGAGGCCCTCACCTCAGCCTCCTGACATCCGAGGACGGTGGGGGAGGGCGCCGTCGACCGGGACGTCGGCAGGGTGCGGCGGGGTCAGGGGCGCAGGGCGGCGAGGGCCCGGGCGACGGAGTCGTCGTCGGCCCAGACGTGGAACGCCAGCCGCACGCCGCCGGCCCGGCCGGCCACCCGCAGGCCGGCGGCTGTCAGCCGCTGCCGCACCGTGCCGTCCGGATCGGGCAGGGAGACGATCGCGCTGCCCGTCGGCGCCAGGCCCAGGCCGGCGCGCAACCCGTCGGCGAGCGTCACGTCGTGGCGGCGCACCGCGTCGGGGTCCGGGCCGGTCAGCGCGTCGGCGAACGCCGCCAGCGCCGGCGCCGTGCCCAGCCAGCACAGCCAGGCGGGGGACACGTCGAACCGGCGGGCGTCGTCGGCCAGCCGCATGTCGTGGCCGTAGAGGGACGCCGAGACGTCCTGGCCGGCGTACCAGCTGGCCGTGATCGGCCGCAGCCGGTCGCGCAGCTGCGGGCGCACGGTGAGGAACGCGGTGCCCCGCGGCGCGGACAGCCACTTGTAGGCGCCCGTCACGGTGACGTCGATCCGGCCCGCGTCGACCGGCAGCCATCCGACGCTCTGCGTGAGGTCGACGATGCTCAGCGCGCCGACCGCGCGGGTGGCCGCGAGCACGGCGTCCAGGTCCGCGATCCGCCCGTCGCCCGACTGGACGAGGGAGAACGCGACGGCGGCGGTGCCCGGCCGCACCTCGTCGGCCAGCGCCTCCAGCGGCACGGCGCGCACGGTGACGCCGCGGTCGGCGTGGGCGAGGAACGGGTAGGTGACCGACGTGAAGTCGCCCTCGACGGTGAGCACCTGCGCGCCGTCGGGCAGGCTCGCCGCCACCAGCGCGACGAGCGGTGCCACCTGCGAGCCGACCGCCACGTCGCCCGGCGTCACCCCGACGATCCGGGCGAAGTCCGCGCGGGAGTCGGCGACGGCCGCGTCGTACTCGGCCAGGTCGATGGTGCCGTCCGCCCAGCGCGCGAGACCCGCGGTCATGGCGGCGACCGTCGCCCGGGTCGGCAGGCCGCAGGTGGCGGCGTCGAGATGACCGGGGTTCGGGGCGAAGGCCGCCCGCAGGGTGTCGAGGCTCACGGCTCGATGGTCGACGGGAGACCTGGCATCACACAAGGGTGGATTGATGAACCCAGCCATTCATCGACATTATGATGCGGCCATGGCGAACGACGTCGGAGGTCCTGACCTGCGGGCGCTCGACGTGGCGGCGCTGCGGCTGCTGCAGGCGATCGCCGAGCACGGCACGTTGACCGCCGCCGCAGCGGCGCTGGGCTCCAGCCAGCCGGCCGTCAGCCAGCACGTGCGCCGCCTCGAGCGTCGCCTCGGCCTGGCGCTGCTCGACCGGTCCGGACCGCGCGTCCGGCTCACCGAGGCGGGTCAGGCGCTGGCGCGGCACGGCGCCGGCCTCAACGCGGCGGTGCGCGCGGCGGGGGCCGAGGTCGCCGCGCTCGCCGGCCTGCAGTCGGGGCTGGTGCGGCTGCTCGCGTTCCCGTCGTCGTCGGCGACGCTGCTGCCGCGCGCGTTGGCGGCGCTGCGCGCCGAGCACCCCGGGCTGACCGTGACGTTCGCCGAGGCCGAGCCGCCGGCGTCGTTGGCCGCGCTGCGCGACGGGTCCTGCGACCTGGCGTTGGCCTTCGCGTACCCCGGCGTCGCTCTCGGGCGGGGGGAGGACGACCTGTCCGGGCTGGTCAGCCGGCACCTGCTCGACGACCCCACGCTGGTGGCGCTGCCGTCCGGCCACCGGCTCGCCGACGCCCCGGGCCTGGACCTGGCGGACCTGGCCGACGAGACCTGGATCGCCGGCTGCCCCCGGTGCCGCGGGCACCTGCTGTCGGCGGCGGCCGACCGGGGGTTCGCCCCCGACGTCGCCTACGCCACCGACGACTACGTCGCGGTGCTGGGGCTCGTCGCCGCGGGGCTCGGCGTGGCGCTGCTGCCCGGGCTGGTGCGGCCGATCGCGGAGCGGCACCCGGGCGTCGTGGTGCGCCCGGCCGCCGGCACCTCGTCGCGCGCGGTGTACGCCGTGACCACGCCCGACCTGCTCCGCGTGCCGGCCGTCGCCGCGACGATGGAGGCCCTGGCCGCCGCGGTCCCGCCGCGCTGATCAGCGAGGGCTGGGGTCGTCGTCCAGGACGCCGGGCAGCTCAAGCGCGGCCACGATGGTGCGGACCACGCCGTTGCGGTTGTTGCTCGGCGCGACGAAGCGCGCGTGGGCGCGCACCTGCGGGTGCGCGTTGTCCATGGCGAACGACCACGCGGCGGCGTCGAGCAGCCCGAGGTCGTTGAGGAAGTCCCCGAAGGCCATGGTCTGCTCGCGGTCCACGCCGAGCGCGCGCTTTACGGCGGCGAGGGCGTGGCCCTTGTCCGCGGTGAGGCTCATCACGTCGACCCAGTGCTCCCCGGACACCACCACCTGCACCGGCAGATCGAGGGCGGCGAGCGCCCGGCCGGCGCCGCGCTCGGAGGAGTCGAAGTCGTAGACGGCGAGCTTGAGCGCCTCGTCGTCGGCGACCGCCCGCAGATCGTCCACCACCTGCAAGCGGGCGTAGTAGGGCTCCACCTGGTCGAGGAAGGGCCGGTCCGCGCGCTCGACGTACGCCGAGGCCTTGCCGCAGTAGACGGTGCCGACGTCGGCGCCGGATGCGGTGAGGTCCCGGACGGCGTCGACGACGGCGAGCGCCGCCGCCGCGTCCACCCCGTCGCTCGACAGCTCGCGGCCCTCGTGCACCACGTAGGCGCCGTTCTCCGCGATGTAGACGAGGTCGTCGCGGCCGAACTGGCGACGCAGCGTGGCGTACTGGCGGCCGGACGCCGGGCACAGCGCGATGCCGCGGGCGTGCAGCGCGTCGAGCAGCCGCCAGAAGCTCGGGTCGACGTTCTTGTCGTCGTCGAGCAGCGAGCCGTCCAGGTCCACCGCGACGAGCCGGACGTCCGGCACCACGGGCAGGTCGGGCGGTTCGTGCACGTCACCGGGGGCGGGCGTCATCCACCCAGTGTCCCCCGGAGGTCCGCCATGCCGCGCCGAGGAGGACCCGGTCGGGGTACGGGTCAGGGTCGGCCCAGCCAGGCCAGCACGGCGGCGACCACCGGTGCCGGCGCCGGCGCGTGGGCGCCGGGCACCAGGACGAGGCGCACCGGCCCGCACACGGTGCCCAGCGCGGCGGCGAGCTCGTCGGGCGAGCCGAAGGGGTCGCGCTCGCCGCTGACCGCCAGCACCGGCACACCGATGTCCGGCAGGTGCGCCACGCGCGGGCGCTCCGGGTGCCCGGGCGGGTGCAGGGGGTAGGACAGCAGCACCAGTCCGGCCACCGGCAGGCCCTCGGCGACGGCCATCGAGCACATCCGGCCGCCGAACGACCGGCCGCCGACGACGAGCCGGTCGGTGGGCGTGCCCAGCTCGGCCGCGAGGTCCGCCGCGTGCCGGCCCACCGCGGCCACCGCAGCGGGCGTCGAGCGTGGCAGGTCGACCCGCCGCACCGGCAGCGGCGCGAGCGCCGCCTCCAGGGCCACCAGCGTGGCGTCGTCGCGGGTGCCACCCGCGCCCGGGGCGAGCAGCACCCCGGCGACGTCCGCCGGGCCCGGGCCGGGCGGCGTCGTCAGGGACAGCGTCGTCAGGGACGGCGCCGTCACCGCGGGCTTCGCTCCGCGGCGCATCGTCAGGGACGGCTCAGGGCGTCGGTGACGCCGGGCTCCGGCGGACCGAGGTGCACCGGGTCACGCCCGATGAGGGCATCCCAGGCCGCCTTCCACGAGGCCGGCACCTCGCGCAGCTTCCACCCCAGCGCCTGGCGGGGGTGCACGCTCTCCGCGGACACCCCGACGCCGACGACGTCGATGCCGGCCGCGGTGCAGGAGAACAGCGCGCGACGCAGGTGGTAGTCCTGCGTGACGAGCACGGCGCGCGTCACGCCGAACACCCGGCTCGCCCGGACGCAGGTGTCGTGGGTGTCCAGGCCGGCGAAGTCGCGCACGATCGCGTCGTCGGGCACGCCGTGGGCCAGCAGCCAGTCACGCATCGCGGACGGCTCGTCGTGGTAGGGCGTGCGGTTGTCGCCGCTGACCAGGATGACGCGCACGGTGCCGGCCGCGTACAGCGCGCGCGCCGCCTCGAGCCGTCGCGTGAGGTAGACCGACGGCGTGCCCTGCGCGGTCAACCCGGCGCCCGGCACCAGCGCGACGTCCGTCGCCGGCACGTCCACCAGCCCCGCGACCACCCGGGTCTGCCCGACCGCCTGCACGACGATCACCGGCCCGAGCCCGACGACGAGCACCGCCCCGACGAGGACCGCGAGCACGCGCCGACGGCGTCGCCGTGGCCGCCGCCGAGGAGGCGCGGCGGGTGCGGGGTCGGTCACGTCCCCGAGCCTAGGGGGAACGCGGAAGCCGGATCGGCGGTTGACGGTGCTGGTCCGGTGCCGGTCCGGTGCCCATCCGGTGCGGCGCCAGCGCCGGCCCGGGGGTGACCCGCGCCGGGGGCGACTACCGTCGCGCACGTGGAACTGCGCCGTGGACGCGTCAGCATGCAGGTGCGGTGGAGCGACGTCGACCTGTTCGGCCACGTGAACAACGCCGCCTTCCTGCGCTACCTCGACGATGCGCGGTTCACGGTGTTCCCCGCCATGGGCGTCGACGAGCACGGCGCGATGACGGCCTCGCGGCTCGTCGTCGTCAAGCACGAGATCGACTACCTCGCCCCGCTGACGTTCCGGCCGCGCCCGTTCGTGGTCGAGGTGTGGGTGCCCCGCACCGGCCGCTCGTCGGTGGACTTCGCGTACGAGCTGGTGGACGAGCCCGAGTCTGGGCCGATCGTGGTGCTGCGGGCGCGCTCGCGGATGGTGCAGCTCGACCGCGACGCGGCGACGCCACGGCCGTTCACCGCCGACGAGCGGGCCGCCTTCGAGGCGTACCGCGGCCCGGAGCCCGTGCTGCACGGCTGGTGACCGCGCCCGGGGCGACGACGTCGCCGCGGTGACGGGAGCCAGGCTGTGGCGGCGGGGAGAGTGCGGCTGCCGCGTGTGCCTACCCTGGGTCCATGCGCCGGGTGGTGGGGATCGTCGTCGCGCTGGCCGCGCTGGCCGGCTGCGCCGGCGGCGCAGCCGAGCCCGGGCCCGCGGCCACCGTGACCCGGCCGGCGGCCGTCGCTGTGGACAAGGTCGCGGCACCCGCACCGATGCCCGCCGTCGACCTGTCCACGCTTCCCGTCGCCGACCCGTGGGCGGTGCTGCCGGCGGCGCCGGTGGACCCGGACCCCGGGACGATGCCGTCCGGCCTGCTCGTCGCGCCGGCGGACGCGGCCGGGGCCGCGCTGTTCGACGCGCCGAGCGGCACGCCCTTCGCGGTGCTGCCGCGTGCGGCGTACCTCGGCGACACCAGCTACCCGGTCGTCGCGCAGCAGGGCGACTGGTACCAGGTGCTGCTCGCGGTCCGACGAGGCCTGCCCAGCCAGGTGGGGTCGGCCGGCGTCAACGAGGCGACGGGATGGGTGCGCGCCGCGGACGTCACGACGAGCACCACGGACCTGTCGATCCGCGCCAGCCTGTCCGCCGGCACCGTGCAGCTGCTGCGCGGCGGTGAGGTGATCGCCACCAGTGAGGCCGGCCACGGCCGGCCGTCCACCCCGACGCCGATCACCCGGACCTTCGTGATGTCGATCTACCCCGACCCCAATGCCACGTACTCGCGCCTGTTCGTCACCTTCGGCGCGCACTCCCCGAGCCTGGACTCGTTCCTGTCCGGGCCGGCGCCGATCGCCATCCACACCTACCCGACGCACTCGGGGGCGATCTCCAACGGCTGCCTGCGCATCCCCGCGGACATGCTGGACACCTTCGCCGCCGTGCCGCTGGGCACGCCCGTGCTGATCACCGCCTAAGGTCCACGCGTGGTGATCGTGCTGGTGGCGCTCGCGTCCGCGGTCGCGTACGGGGCGTCCGACTTCCTCGCGGGCCTTGCCTCGCGTCGCGGCCCGGTGCTGCGCGCCACGACGGTGACGTACGCGGTGGGCGTGCTGCTGCTCGGCCTGGTGGTGGCCGCGGTGCCGGGGGTGTGGTCCGCGACCTCGGTGGCCGTCGGGGCGGTGGCGGGGCTCGTCGCGGTGGTGGGCTTCGTCGCCTTCTACGCGGCGCTGGCCGCCGGGCCGATGGGCGTGCTGTCGCCGGTGATCGCCATGCTGCAGGCGGCCGTCCCGGTGGTGGCCGGGCTGGCGTTCGGCGAGCGGCTGGCTCTGACCGGGTGGGCCGGCGTCGGGGCGGCGCTGCTCGCGACCGCGTTGCTCGGGTCGGCGGAGGTCGGCCCGGCGGAGGGTGGGCAGCGGCCGCGTTGGACGACGCGCGCGGCGGTGCTCACGCTGGTGGCCGGTGTGGCGCTCGGCCTGTCGGTCGTCGTGCTCGACCGCGCCCCCGCCGACTCCGGGCTGGCGCCGGCCTGGATCGAGCTGGTGGCCGGGCTCGTCGTGCTGCTGGCCCTGGCCGCCCTGGCCCGGCGGTGGCGCCCGGCCGCGGCGCTGGCGGCGATGCTGGACGGGCCGTTGCCGGACCCCGACACCGACGCCTCGTCGTCGTCGTCGACGGCGGCCCGCACGTCGGCGTTCCGGCTGGCCGTCGGCGCCGGGGCGCTGCTCGCGGCGGCGCAGGGCCTGCTGATGGCCGCACTGCACGGCGGCGAGCTTGTCGTGGTGGCGGTGCTCGTCGGGCTGTATCCGCTGGCCACCGTGCTGCTGGCCCGGGTGGTGCTGGGCGAGCGTCTGACGAGGCGCGCGCTGGTGGGCGTTGCGGCCGCCGTCGCCGCCGGGGTGCTGCTGGCCTGGGCGTGACGGGGCGTCAGCGGGCGTGACGGGGCGTCAGCGGGCCACCAGCTCCGCGACCAGCGCGGGCACCGCCTCGTCGATCGGCGCGCGGATCACGCGGACGGCCCGGCGGTCGTAGGCGGTGGGCTGGTCGTTGACGACGATCAGCTCGGCGCCGGAGTCGACCGCCAGGCCCGCCAGCCCCGCCACGGGCTGCACCGTGAGCGTGGTGCCGATCGTGACGAAGACGTCCGCGTCCTGCGCAGCGTGGATCGCCCGCTCGAGCGCCTGGTCGCTCAGCCGTTCCCCGAAATAGACGATGTCCGGCTTGAGCACGCCGCCGCAGTCGGGGCAGCGCGGGTCGCTCTCGTCGTCCAGCCGGGCCAGCACCGCCGTGGTGGGCTCGCGCCGGCCGCAGCGCAGGCAGGACGTGGTGGCCAGCGTGCCGTGCAGCTCCACGACGAGCCCGGGGTCGCTGCCGGCCGCCTGGTGCAGGCCGTCGAAGTTCTGCGTGAGCACGGCCAGCAGGTGGCCGGCGCGCTCCAGGTCGACGAGGGCGCGGTGCGCGGGGGTGGGGTGCGCTGCCCAGGCGGGGTGGTCGCGCCAGGCTGCCCAGCCGCGGCGGCGGACGTCGTCGTCGGCCAGGTACCGGTCGATCTCCAGCAGCTCGGCGGCGGCCGGGTCCCGGGTCCACACACCCTGCGGGCCGCGGAAGTCCGGGATGCCGCCGCCGGTGGAGATCCCGGCGCCGGTGAGGACGGCGATGGTGGGCGTGGGCCGCGGGGCGTGGTGGTGGGGCATGACGCGATCGAGGCTACGCCCGGTCGGCTCGACGTCGTCGGCGCGCTGGCGGCGTGCGCGCCGGTGCTGGGCTGCGGCCTGGTGTTCGAACTTCGAGTACTCGTCGTCGTCGGCCGTCGAGGCCAGCGGCTGGACGGTGCGGCCGGGAGCCGGGTTTGCCGGGGCTAGAGGGGCGCGCACTGGGCAGGGGACGGGCGGGCCTTCGCGACGACCGACGGCGAGTCGGTGATGCGGCTGACCTCGCGGACGGGACGGCGCGGCGGGTGTAGGTGTCGCTGGCGGAAGTTGCGGTTCCTGGCCAGCAGTACTCGGTGCTGATTAGGTTCGTCGACGGGCCGGTCGGGGGCCTGGACGTCTACGTGGTCAACCAGACCCTCGACACGATCTCGCCGCTGGCGTCGCCGATGGACCCGTCGTACTCGGGCCTGGGCATCTCGGAGCACCTACCGGACTGCGGCTGGAGGTGCTCCGGTGCGACAGATCTCTTCACGTCCTGGCACATGAACCGCCTGGACTGGTGGACGGCGGACAACGCCTCCAGATTGCAGGCGGGCAGCCTCGGCAGCTGGCTCACCGCCGTGGCGACGGTGGCGAACGGGCACGCGCGGTACTTTGCCGACGGCACGCTGGTAGCGACCACTCCGGGGACGTGTAGCCGCGGCAGGCGATGTCGATCAATGCCAACCAGTGGTTTGTCTCCTTCGGTTCGCACCCTGGCGGGCAGGCAGCGGGTGTGGGTGGAGGTCGTCGACGATGTGGTACATGCCGCGGGGGAGGTGCTGGCAGGCCGCGGAGGTGGAGCAGCGGGTGGCCGAATGGCGGGCGGACGGCGTGGGGTTCGTGGACACCGTCCCTGGGGTCGGGGAGGGTCGCTGCGCTTCAACCTGAGCGGCCACATGCAGGTGGCGTGCCGCTCTCGCGGAGGTGTAAGAAGGCCAACGAACAGGACCGTCCAAGGGAGGGCGACATGCCGGGCACACCGACGAGCCGCGCGCATAGCTCTGGCGCTAAGGTCAAGTTCACCAAACGGACGGCACCTACGCCGCCGCGACGGGCGTCGCTATTCGTCGCCTGGGGGTTCGTGCTCGCCGTAATCGGGCTCGACCTCACGAGCACCGGCAATGCGAACTACCAGACATGCATCTGGACCACGCAGTACTACGACTCATGCTCACAGACGCAGGCCGTGGTGGGCAGCATCATCGGGCTGGTTGGGGTAGTCCTGCTGACGGTCGGCATCTTCCGGCTCGTAGAACATGTCGACCGCCTCGGCGGCGTCAGGGTGGAGCAGTCCTTCGTGGAGACGAAGCCGCCGGCAACGCCGATGCCATCTACTGCCAAGGATGCGGCCTCCGCTCGCACCAGGCCGCCTGCGGTGAGCGGCAGCGAATAGGTGGGCACCGGGCCACGCAACAGTCGGTAGGCCTCGACGATCAGGCCGGCGCACCCGGCCCCGTCCACGCGTGTTAGTTTCCGGACCGTGCCCACCCCCACGCCCAGCAGCGTGCCCCGCGCCGCGCGGTGGCGCCGGGCCCGACGACGCGCAGGTGCCGCCGCGACCCTCGCGTCCGTGCGGGTCTCGATGCGCGTGCTGGAGGTGGTCGCGCCGGCCGCCGCCGGCCGCCGCGCCGTCGACCTGTGGGTCACCCTGCCGCGCGGCGCCCGGCGCCGCGACCACCGCCCGGCCGGGCTGCCCAGCGCCATCACCCACGTCGAGGTGCCGCGCGGCGGCGAGATCGTCGTCGAGACCTGGGGCGACGACGACGCGCCCGTGGTCTACCTCATGCACGGCTGGGGCGGCTGGCGCGGCCAGCTCGGGGCCTTCGTCGCGCCGCTGGTCGCGGCCGGCTACCGCGTGGTCGCCCCGGACGCGCCGAGTCACGGCGAGTCCGGGCCGGGGTTCCTCGGTCCCGGCCGCGGCGCGGTGATGGAGCTCATCGAGGCGTTGGAGGCCACCGGCCGGCGGTTCGGCCCGGCCGCGGGCGTCGTCGCGCACTCGCTCGGCTCGACGGCCGCCGCGGAGGCGATCCGCTCCTCGCTGCACGTCGAGCGCCTGGTGCTGGTCGCCCCCAACCACGGCTTCGAGGACCTCGTCGAGCAGTTCGCCACCGTGCTGGCGCTGCGGCCGCGGACCGCCGACCACCTGCGGGGCGCGCTGACGAGCGCGACCGGCCGGCCGTTGCGCTCCTTCGACCTCGACGTCGTCGGCGCGGCCGGGGGCATGCCGCCCACCCTCGTCGCCCACGACCGCGCGGACCGCGAGACCCCCTATCGCGTCGCCGAGGCGGTGGTCGCGGCGTGGCCGGGCGCGCGCCTCGTCAGCACCGACGGCCTCGGGCACCAGCGCATCCTCACCGACCCGGGCGTCGTCGCGGCGGCCGTGGAGCACGTCCTCGGACCGGAGCCGACGCCCGAGCGCTGAGCGCGAGCCCCGACCGCCCTCGAGCGTGTACGTCACCGGGACGTCATCTGGGCGTACAGGTCCGGCCGCACCCCCGATCGCCGCGCCTCGCCGCTCCGCCGGCGGGCATCGCCTCGAGCGCTGTCTGGGGACCCCGACCACTCTTGAGCGTGTACGTCGCCGGGACGTCATCTGGGCGTACAGGCTCGGGAAGGGTTGGTGCACCCCACCGCCGTGGCCCGACGAGGCGCCGGTGGTCACGCGCCGCCGCGCGGGCTCCCGTGCTGCGCCTGCGGCGAACAGAGGAGTCCCACGCCTCGACCCGCGGTTAGCATCGACGAAGCCCACCGGTGTGAGGAGTGCCATGTTCGAGCGTTTCACCGACCGTGCCCGCCGCGTTGTCGTCCTCGCCCAGGAAGAGGCGCGGATGCTCAACCACAACTACATCGGTACCGAGCACATCCTGCTGGGCCTCATCCACGAGGGTGAGGGTGTCGCCGCCAAGGCGCTGGAGTCCCTCGGCATCAGCCTCGAGGCCGTCCGCGCCCAGGTGCAGGAGATCATCGGCGAGGGCCAGCAGGCTCCTTCCGGCCACATCCCGTTCACGCCGCGCGCCAAGAAGGTGCTCGAGCTGTCCCTGCGCGAGGCGCTGCAGCTCGGCCACAACTACATTGGCACCGAGCACATCCTGCTCGGTCTGATCCGCGAGGGCGAGGGCGTCGCAGCCCAGGTGCTGGGCAAGCTCGGCGCCGACCTCAACCGCGTGCGCCAGCAGGTGATCCAGCTCGTCTCCGGCTACCAGGGCAAGGAGCCGGTGTCCGCCGGCGGGCCCGCCGAGGGACAGCCGGCCGGGTCGGCCGTGCTCGACCAGTTCGGCCGCAACCTCACCCAGGCCGCCCGCGACGGCAAGCTCGACCCGGTGATCGGGCGCGGCAAGGAGATCGAGCGGGTCATGCAGGTGCTGTCCCGCCGGACGAAGAACAACCCCGTCCTCATCGGGGAGCCCGGCGTCGGCAAGACTGCCGTCGTCGAGGGTCTGGCGCAGGACATCGTCCGCGGCGACGTGCCCGAGACGCTCAAGGACAAGCAGCTCTACACGCTGGACCTCGGCGCGCTCGTCGCGGGCTCCCGGTACCGGGGTGACTTCGAGGAGCGCCTGAAGAAGGTGCTCAAGGAGATCAAGACCCGCGGCGACATCATCCTGTTCATCGACGAGATCCACACCCTGGTCGGTGCGGGTGCCGCCGAGGGCGCGATCGACGCCGCGTCGATCCTCAAGCCGATGCTGGCCCGCGGCGAGCTGCAGACCATCGGCGCGACGACCCTGGACGAGTACCGCAAGTACGTCGAGAAGGACCCGGCCCTCGAGCGCCGGTTCCAGCCGATCCAGGTGGCCGAGCCGACCCTGCAGCACACCATCGAGATCCTCAAGGGTCTGCGCGACCGCTACGAGGCGCACCACCGGGTGTCCATCACCGACGGTGCGCTGGTGGCCGCAGCCACGCTGGCCGACCGCTACGTCAACGACCGGTTCCTGCCGGACAAGGCGATCGACCTGGTGGACGAGGCCGGCGCGCGGCTGCGCATCCGGCGCATGACCGCCCCGCCGGAGCTGCGCGAGTTCGACGAGCAGATCGCCACCACGCGCCGCGACAAGGAGTCCGCGATCGACGAGCAGGACTTCGAGAAGGCCGCGCGGCTGCGCGACGCCGAGAAGCAGCTGACCATCCAGCGCCAGGAGAAGGAGAAGGCCTGGAAGAACGGCGACCTGGACGCCGTCGCGGAGGTGGACGAGGAGCTGATCGCCGAGGTCTTGGCCAACGCGACCGGCATCCCGGTGTTCAAGCTCACCGAGGAGGAGTCCAGCCGCCTGCTGCGGATGGAGGACGAGCTGCACCGGCGCGTCGTCGGGCAGGACCAGGCGATCAAGGCGCTCTCGCAGGCGATCCGGCGTACCCGGGCCGGCCTCAAGGACCCCAAGCGTCCCGGCGGGTCGTTCATCTTCGCCGGCCCCACCGGCGTCGGGAAGACCGAGCTGGCGCGCGCGCTCGCGGAGTTCCTGTTCGGCGACGAGGACGCGCTCATCCAGCTCGACATGAGCGAGTTCTCCGAGAAGCACACCGTCTCGCGGCTGTTCGGCTCGCCCCCCGGCTACGTCGGGTACGACGAGGGCGGTCAGCTCACCGAGAAGGTGCGGCGCCGGCCGTTCTCCGTCGTGCTGTTCGACGAGGTGGAGAAGGCCCACGCCGACATCTTCAACTCGCTGCTGCAGATCCTCGAGGACGGGCGTCTCACCGACAGCCAGGGCCGCGTGATCGACTTCAAGAACACCGTGATCATCATGACGACGAACCTCGGCACGAGGGACATCGCCAAGGGCCTGATGACGGGGTTCCAGGCCGATGGCGACCTGTCGACGTCGTACGAGCGGATGAAGTCGAAGGTCAACGACGAGCTCAAGGTGCACTTCCGGCCCGAGTTCCTCAACCGCGTCGACGACGTGGTGGTGTTCCCGCAGCTCAGCCAGGAGCAGATCTTCCAGATCGTC
>Ga0302295_1000051_pt1 | contig 15431 bp, 13 predicted proteins | sample III_Fen_N2_4_FD_194545 | JGI IMG/M metagenome (GOLD analysis project Ga0302295, IMG submission 194545) | Peat permafrost microbial communities from Stordalen Mire near Abisko, Sweden - III_Fen_N2_4 | ecosystem: Environmental > Terrestrial > Soil > Wetlands > Permafrost | place: Sweden: Abisko... | reverse complement strand
AGGTCGCCGTCAGGCGGTCGGAGAGGGTGGCGAACACCGGGCCTCGCTCGCGGGGTGGGGCTGCTTACGGACGACCCAGGGTACCTGCCAGGGCGGCCCGGGCCCGGGCCACCAGGTCGTCGATCAGCGTCGCCCGCCAGGCGGTCCAGGCGGGCGGCCCGGCGGCCGAGGCGTCGGCCTCGGTGAGCGCGCGCAGCAGCGTGAGCAGGTCCTCCCGGTGGTCCACGGCATCGAGCAGCGTCGCCACCGTCGCGGGGTCGTCCAGGTCCTCGGTCGTCGCGAGGTCGGCGAGCGTCAGGTGCTGGCGGACCAAGCGGGTGACGTCCGCGGCAACCTCCTCGCCGAAGCCCATCCGCACGACGATCGGCCCGGCCAGGCGCGCGCCCTCCACCGAGTGATCCACCGCCCCCGCGCGCTTGCCGATGTCGTGCAGCAGCGCGGCGAGCAGCAGGGTCTCGGTCCCGGCGCCGGAGGCGGTCCCGGCGCCGGAGGCGGTCCCGGCCCCGGACGTGGCGCGCCGGTCGCGGCCCGTCCGGGCGACCGTCTCGACGAGGTGCCGGTCCACCGTGTGCCGGTGGATCGCGGACCGCTGCGGGCGGTTGCGCACCCCGGCCCACTCCGGGATCCACGTGGTGACCACGCCCGCCAGGTCGAGGGCCTCCCACACCGGCACCTGCGCCGCGCCGGACCCCAGCAGCGCGATGAGGTGCGCCCGCGCCGCGCGCGGCCACGGCGTCGGCAGCGGCGGCGTGGCACCGAGGCTCGCCACCGTCACCGGGGACAGCACCAGACCCGTGCGCGCGGCCGTCGCGGCGGCCCGCAGCGACAGCACGGGGTCGTCCGCGGGATGGGCGTCCACGGCGAGCACCAGCTCCCCGTCGTGCTCCACCAGTCCCTCGGCGATCGGCCGCAGCCGGGGAGGCTGACGCTGGCCCCGGACCAGCAGGGGCCGACGCGCGGGGCGCTGCAGGGCCTGCCGGGCGTTGCGCACCGTGGTGTCCAGGGCGTAGGAGATCACGCGGCCGGCTTCGGCCACCGACGCCAGCAGGTCGTCGCGGTCGGCGAAACCGGTGCGCTCGGCGACCTCGTCCTGGTCGGCGGCGAGCAGCCGGTTGGTGTGCCGACCGGTGACGAGCTGCACGGTGTCGCGCACGTCCAGCAGGTGCGTGTAGGCGCGGTCCACCGCGCCGTGCGGACGGTCCGTCAACCACGTCGCGGCCAGGGCCGACAGCACCACGGCGTCCCGGATCCCGCCGCGGGCCTCCTTGAGGTCGGGTTCGACGAGGTACGCCAGCTCGCCGTGCCGCTCCGCCCGCTGCCGCGTGGTGGACAGCAGCTCGGGCAGCCGGCGCCGTGCGGCCGCCCGCCAGTCCTCCAGCAGCGCCGACGTCGCGCGGGCCACCATCACGGGATCACCCGCGACGTGCCGCAGCTCGAGCAGGCCGACGGCGGCCGGCAGGTCCCGGGACGCCACCTGCCGGCACTGCGCCACCGAGCGCACCGAGTGGTCGAGGTCGAGGCCGGCGTCCCAGATCGGGTACCAGAGCCGGTCGGCCAGCCCCGCGAGCTCCTCCGGCCGCCGGCCGCGGCCCTCGTGCACCAGCAGCAGGTCGAGGTCGCTGATCGGCGAGGCGTCGCCGCGCCCGATGCTGCCCACCGCGCCGAGCGCCAGGCCGGTGGTGTCCATCCCCGCGGTGGCCTCGTCCCACAGCACGGCCAGGGCGCGCATGACGAGGTCCGCGACCGCCTGCCGCCGCGCCACACCGTCCGCACCGGGCCCGGCGAGCGTGGCGGCCAGCACGAGCCGGTCATGGCGCAGGTCCCGCACCCCCGTCAGGGGATGCGGGACCTGCGCCTCGTCCGGTCGGGCCGGCTCGGCGCCGACCGACCGGTCGATCGTCATCGCGTCGAAGCCCTACAGGGCCACGTCGCCGTGCTCACCGGTGCGGACGCGGGCGACGTCCTCCACCGGAACCACCCAGACCTTGCCGTCGCCGATCTTGCCGGTCTGCGCGGCCTGGATGATCACCTCCACCACACCTGCGGAGTCCTCGTCGCCGACGAGGACGTCGATCCGCACCTTCGGCACCAGGTCGACCGTGTACTCGGCCCCCCGGTAGACCTCGGTGTGACCGCGCTGGCGGCCGTAGCCGCTGACCTCGCTGACCGTCAGGCCGCGCACTCCTGCGGCCTCGAGGGCCGACTTGACGTCGTCCAACCGGTACGGCTGGATGACCGCCGTCACGAGCTTCGTCATCACTTCACCTCCTGCACGGTACGGGTCCCGATGGTCTCGTACGCCGACTCACCGTGCACGGCGAGGTCGATGCCGCCGACCTCGACATCCTCCGAGAGGCGGATGCCGTTGACGGCCTTGATGATCGAGCCGATCACGTAGGTCAGCACGAACGAGAAGACCACGGCGAACACTGCCACCAGAACCTGGGTGGCGAGCTGGGTGAACCCGCCGCCGTACAGCAGGCCCTCCTGCGCGTCGGGCGGGAGGAACCCGCCCTGGTTGGTGGTGGCGAGGAACCCGATGAGGACCGTGCCGGTGATGCCGCCCACCAGGTGCACGCCGACCACGTCCAGTGCGTCGTCATAGCCCAGCTTGTACTTCAGGCCGATCGCCAGGGCGCAGACCACGCCCGCGATCGCGCCGATGGCGATGGCACCAAAGGTGTCGACGGCCGCAGCGGCCGGCGTGATGGCGACCAGACCAGCGACGATGCCGGACGCCGCACCCAGCGACGTCGCGTGCCCGTCACGCACCTTCTCGGTGGCGATCCAGGCCAGCAGGGCGACGCAGGTGGCGACGAACGTGTTGAGCCAGGCGCGCCCGGCCGTGGCGTCCGCCGCGCCCTCGGAGCCGGCGTTGAACCCGAACCAGCCCACCCACAGCAGGGCGGCACCGAGCATGACGAACGGCAGGTTGTGCGGCCGCACCGACTCCTTCGGCCAGCCCTTGCGCTTGCCGAGCAGCAGCACCAGCGCCAGGCCCGCGGCACCGGCGTCGATGTGCACCACGGTGCCGCCGGCGAAGTCGATCGGCGTGGACAGCCACTGCGAGACCTGCCCGCCGATGCCGAGGAAGCCGCCGGCCCAGACCATGTGGGCCATCGGGAAGTAGACGATCGTGGCCCAGATCACCGTGAAGGCGATCCACGCGCCGAACTTCATCCGGTCGGCGATCGCGCCCGTGATGAGGGCGACCGTGATCACGGCGAACGTCGCCTGGAAGGCGACCACCACGAACGCGGGGACGCCCAGGCCGGCCAGCGGGCTGAACTCGTCCGTCAGCCCCTGCATGCCGAAGAACTGGAAGGGGTTGCCGAAGAACTGGTTGATCCCCGTGACCGACGTCCCGAAGGACATGGAGTAGCCCCAGAGCAGCCAGACGAACCCCACGGTGCCCACCGTGACGTAGTTCATCATCAGCATGTTGAGGACCGACTTGCTCCGGGACATGCCGCCGTAGAAGAACGCCAGCGCCGGGACCGTCATCATGAGGACGATCACGGCCGACGTCAGCATCCACGCGGTGTTGCCGGAATCGAGCTCGAATTGCATGAGCATCCGCAGTACCCGTTTCTCCCGTGCCCGGCCGGGCGGCCGAACGCAGGACCCACGGTGGCGGTACGGCGTTTCCGCGGAGCGCCGGACGTGTTACGACGGCGTCACGGGACACGCGGCGAGGTAAACATCGCGTGTCGGGTGGCCTCGCGTCTCAGCTGCCGAGAAGACCGTCCACGAACGCCTCCGGCTCGAAGGGCGCGAGGTCGTCGGGCCCCTCGCCCAGACCGATCAGCTTGACCGGCACGCCGAGCTCACGCTGCACCGCGACGACGATGCCGCCCTTCGCGGTGCCGTCGAGCTTGGTCAGCACGATCCCGGTGACCCCGGCGACCTGGGTGAACACCCGCGCCTGGGACAGACCGTTCTGGCCGGTGGTGGCGTCGAGCACCAGGAGCACCTCGGACAGCGGGCCCTGCCGCGTCAGCACGCGCGTGATCTTGCCCAGCTCGTCCATCAGCCCGGCCTTGTTCTGCAGCCGGCCGGCGGTGTCGACGAGCACGACATCCGCCCCCGTGGCGCGCGCCGCGCGCACGGCGTCGAAGGCCACCGCGGCCGGGTCGGCGCCCTCCCGGTCCGCGCGCACGGTCGGCACCCCGACGCGCGACCCCCAGGTGGCGAGCTGGTCGGCGGCCGCGGCGCGGAACGTGTCGGCCGCGCCGAGCACCACGCGGTGCCCGTCGGCCACCAGCACGCGCGCCAGCTTGCCGACCGTCGTCGTCTTGCCGGTGCCGTTCACCCCGACGACGAGCACGACCGCCGGCACCGGCGCGCCGTCGTCCCCGACCCCCGACGTCGTGTGCAGCGTGCGGTCCAGGCTCGGGTCGACCAGCGCGACGAGCTGCTGGCGCAGGATCTCCCGCACCGCCCCTGGCTCGCTCAGACCCTCGACCCGGACCCGGGTGCGCAGCGCCGCGATCAGCTCGGCCGTGGGACCCGGGCCGACGTCGGCCAGCAGCAGGGTCTCCTCCAGCTCGTCCCAGTCGTCCTCGGCGAGCCGGTCCCGCGACAGCACGGCCAGCAGCCGGGCGCCGAGCGGCGAGCCGGCGCGCGCGAGCCGGTCACGCAGCCGGACCAGGCGACCCGCGGTCGGCGCCGGGGTCTCGACCACCCGCGCGGCAGCGACGGCCGCGTCGGGCTCCGAGGGGGCCGGCTCGGCGACGACGAGTGGACCGGCGGGGGTCTCGGCCCCGCGCTCGGCATCGGGTTCGACCAGGGTGCCGGCGCCAGGAGCGGTGCCGCCGTGGCCGCGGCGGCGGACCGCGGTCGCGGTCAGCGCGACGAGGCCCGCCAGCAGCAGGACGCCGACGACGGAGAGCCAGATGAGGGTGTCGTTGATCACCGGGACAGTCTGACGGCCGGGCGGCGGCCCACGCGAACGGGCGCCGCGGTCAGCGAGCGGCGGGTCGGGGCGACGCCCACGCCCCGACGATCTCGGCGGGCTGCAGGTAGCCCTCGCCGCTCTCGACGGCACCCCGCAGCATCTCGGCGAGCGTGACGTCCACGGGCTCTGCCTCCGCAGCACGTGCCTGCGCCCGCTGCTCGGCGTCCGGGTGACGACGTGCCGAGATGCCGCGCCGGAAGGCGCGCAGCGGCCCCTCGGACCGGTCCCCAGCGCCCTGGGCACGAGCCATCGCCAGCACGACGAGAGCGGACAGGACGGCGATCACGACGACGACGAGGAGCAAGACGGGCATGCGGCCAGTGTCGTCCCATGACCGGTCGATGGCGACCTGATCGCGCCTCGTCGGCGCAGCCGACACCGAACCCTCACATCAGGCCGGGGCGTCCTCGCGGAGCCGCTGCGAGATGACCGTGGACACGCCGTCGTCGCGCATCGTCACGCCGTAGAGGGCATCGGCGATCTCCATCGTGCGCTTCTGGTGCGTGACGACGATGAGCTGAGATCCGGCGCGCAGCTCCCGGAGCAGGTGCAGCAGCCGGCCCAGGTTGGCGTCGTCCAGCGCCGCCTCCACCTCGTCCATCACGTAGAACGGGCTCGGCCGGGCCTTGAAGATCGCCACCAGCAGCGCGACCGCGGTGAGCGACCGCTCGCCACCGGACAGCAGCGACAGCCGCTTGACCTTCTTGCCGGCGGGCCGGGCCTCGACGTCGACGCCGGTGGCGAGCAGGTCGTCGGGGTCGGTGAGCACCAGGCGGCCCTCGCCACCGGGGAACAGCCGCGGGAACACCTCGGTGAACGCTGCGGCGGTGTCGGCGTAGGCGTCGGCGAAGACGCGCTGCACCCGTTCGTCGATCTCGTCGACGATGTGCAGCAGGTCGGCCCGCGAGCGCTTGAGGTCGGTCAGCTGGTCGGACAGGAAGCGGTGCCGCTCCTCGAGGGCGGCGAACTCCTCCAGCGCCAGCGGGTTGACGCGGCCCAGCAGCGCCAGCGCCCGCTCGGCGGCACGCAGCCGCTTCTCCTGCTGCTCGCGGACGTACGGCACCGCGGCCGCCTCCTCGTCGGCGGCGGCGCCCGGCGCGGGCACCACCGGGACGTCCCGGTGCGGGCCGTACTCCTCGACCAGCACGTCCGGGTCGATACCGAGCTCGTCGACCGCACGGGAGGCCAGCGCCTCGATCCGCAGCCGCTGCTGCGTGCGCGCCACCTCGTCGCGGTGGGCGACATCGGTCAGCTGGGCGAGCTCGACGGCGAGGCGGTCCACCTGCGCCCGGGTCTGGGTCAGCGCGGCGTCGCGCTCGGCGCGCGCCTGCTCGGCCGCCGCGCGCTCGTCGGACGCCCGGGCCAGCGACGTGTCCAGCTCGGTCAGGGCACGCTGCGCACCCACATGCACCGCGCGCGCCACGCCTGCCTGCCGGGCCCGCGCCCGCTCACGCCCCGCGGCACGCTCCCGCGCGGCCCGTTCGGTCGCCGCCGCGCGCTCCAGCGACTCCGCGCGGCCCGCCAGGGCGCGGGCGCGCTCCTCGGCGGTGCGGAGCGTCAGGCGCGCGTCCGTCTCGGCGCCGCGGGCCTGCGCCGCGGCCTCGGCGCGGGTGTCGCGCTCGGCGGTGTTGGCCGCGACCTGCGCCTCGCCGTCGGTGGGCTCGTCCTGCGCGGCGGCGAGGCGCTCGGTCAGCTCGGCCAGGGCCGCCGTGTCCTCCTCCAGGGCTCGGCCGGCGACGTCGAGCGAGCGCTGCACACGGTCGGCCTCGGCGCGCGCCGCCCGCGCGGTCGCCCCGAGGTTCGCCAGCTGCTCCGCGACGGCGGCGAGTGCGGCGTCGGACTCGTTGAGCCGCTCCAGGGTCTGGTCGTACGCGTCCTGCGCCTGCGTCGCGTCGCGCTGCGCCGTCACCAGCTCGAAGCGCAGGCGCTGCGCGCGGCTGGCCGCCTCCTGCGCACCGGCGCGGGCCTGCTCCAGCGCGGCCTGCAGGTGCAGCGCGCTGGGCGCGTCGGCCGATCCGCCGGACGCCCGGCGGGCCGACAGCAGGTCCCCCGCGCGCGTGGCGACGACGAGCTCGGGCCGGGTGACGAGCAGCGCGCGGGCGGCCGCGAGGTCGTCGACGACGACGACGCCCGCCAGCAGCGCCCGCACAGTCGGGCGCACCGCCGGCGGGCAGCGCACCAGGTCGGCGGCGAGCTCGACGCCGTCCGGCAGGTCCGCCGGGTCCGGCTCCCCCTCGCCGTCGGACGTCCCCGCCACCAGCACCGTCGCCCGCCCGGCGTCCTGCTCGCGCAGGTAGCGGATGGCGTCCACGGCCGCGTCCACCGACTCCACCGCGACGCCGTCGCCCAGCGGACCCAGCGCGGCGACGATCGCGTCCTCGTCGCGCGCCTGCACCGACAGCAGCGCGGCGACGGAGCCGATGGTGCCGGGCAGGGCGTCGGCCGCCAGCAGCGCGCCGACGCCGTCCTTGCGCGACAGGCTCAGCTCGAGGGTCTCGGCCCGCGACGAGAGCGTGCTCCGCTCCCGCTCCGCGGTGGCGAGCCGTTCGGTGAGGTCGGTGACGGCGGCCTGGGCGGTGCCGAGCGCGGTGGCGGCGTCCTCGTGGGCCTGGTCCAGCCCTTCCTCGCCCTCCTCCGCGCCGGCCACCTGGGTCTCCAGGGTGGCGAACCGCGTGGTCGCCTCGTGCGCCCGGCGCTGCGCCTCGGCGTGCGTCGCGTGCAGCCGGCCGATCTCCTCGCCGGTCGCCTCCAGGCGGCTGCGCCGCGCGGCGACCTGGCCGGCCAGCGTGGCCACGCCCTCGCGGCGGTCGGCGGCGGCCCGCAGGGTGTTCGCCAGCGCGCGTTCGGCCGCCTGAGCCGCGGCCTCTGCCTCCTGGCGCACGGTGACCGCGGCGTCCAGCGCCACCCGCGCCAGCTGCACCTCACCGGTCAGCTCCGCCTCGACGGCGCGGACGCGCTCCGCCTGGGCCGCCAGGTCGTCGGGCTCCTGGCCGGTGGGCCGCTCGGCGGAGGGTGCACCCAGCAGGCGCACCCGGTCCCCCGCCAGGGACGCCGTGCCGCGCAGCCGCTCGCGCAGGGCCGACAACCGGTACCACAGCTCGCCCGCCTCGGTCAGCGCCGGTGCGGCCTGCGCCGCCTCGCGCTCGAGCGTGGCCAGCTGCGCCCGGGCCGCGGCCAGCGCCTCCTCCACCTGCGCCCGGGACTCCAGCAGCGCGGTCTCGTCGGCGACCTCCTGGGCCAGCGCCGCCTGCAGCTGGGCGAGGTCGTCGGCGAGCAGCCGCGCGCGCGCATCGCGCAGGTCGGTCTGCACCATGGCCGCCTTGCGGGCGACCTCGGCCTGGCGTCCCAGCGGGCCGAGCTGGCGGCGGATCTCGGCGGTCAGGTCGGTCAGCCGGGTGAGGTTGGCGGCCATCGAGTCGAGCTTGCGCAGCGCCTTCTCCTTGCGCCGACGGTGCTTGAGGACGCCCGCCGCCTCCTCGATGAAGCCGCGGCGCTCCTCCGGCGTGGCGCGCAGCACGGCGTCCAGGCGGCCCTGCCCGACGATGACGTGCATCTCGCGGCCCATGCCGGTGTCGGACAACAGCTCCTGGATGTCGAGCAGCCGGCAGGGGTGGGCGTTGATGGCGTACTCGGAGCCGCCGTTGCGGAAGAGCGTGCGGGAGATCGTCACCTCGGAGTACTCGATCGGCAGCGCGCCGTCGGTGTTGTCGATGGTCAGCGCCACCTCGGCGCGGCCGAGCGGCGGGCGCCCGGCGGTGCCGGCGAAGATCACGTCCTCCATGGAGCCGCCGCGCAGGGACTTGGCGCCCTGCTCGCCCATCACCCAGGCGAGGGCGTCCACCACGTTCGACTTGCCCGAGCCGTTCGGTCCGACGACGCACGTGATCCCCGGCTCGAACGCGAGCGTCGTCGCCGAGGCGAACGACTTGAACCCGCGCAGCGTGAGGGTCTTCAGGTGCACGTGCGCAGCCTAGGCGGGCACGGGCGCTGCGACGCGCAGGTGGACGGTGTGGACGCCGGTCAGAGGTCCCCGAACCAGAGGGCGATCTCCCGGTCCGCCGCCTCCGGCGAGTCGGAGCCGTGCACGATGTTCTCGATCACGGGCGTGCCCCACTCCCGCGCCAGGTCGCCGCGGATGGTGCCCGGTGCGGCGACGGTGGGGTTCGTCGCACCCGCGAGCGAGCGGAAGCCCTCCACGACGCGGTGCCCTTCGACGACCACCGCCACCACGGGACCGGACCGCATGAAGTCGACGAGCCCGGGCAGGAAGGGCTTGCCCGCGTGCTCGGCATAGTGCTCCGCGAGAAGGTCGGCGGACGGCACGCGCAGGTCGAGCGCGACCAGCCGGTAGCCCTTCGCCTCGATGCGTCGGAGCACCTCGCCGACCAGGCCGCGGCGGACGCCGTCGGGCTTGACGAGGACGAGGGTGCGCTGCGGTGCGTCGGTCATGGACCCGACCCTACTGGCCGCCCGTCAGCGCAGGCGCCGTCGCAGCGGCTCGACCGCGTCCGGGTGCGCGGCGTCGAACTCCGCCCGCTCGCGGTCGATCTGGCGCCCCAGCCGCAGCAGCACCACCCAGAGCACGACGAACACGAACCCGATGAACCACATCATCGGCACGACGAAACCGCAGGCCAGCACGAGCACCTGCGCCGCCGACCCGGCCGTCGGGCCCCAGCTGCGCCGCTGCAGGCCGGCGAGCACGAGCAGCAGCACGCACAGCCCGCCCCCCGCGCCCCAGACCACCGCGGGGGACGCGAGGCCGAGGCCGTACGAGACGAGCGTGGCGAACAGCACGACGAACGTCTCGAGCAGCAGCATCGTCTGCGTGAAGGTCAGCGTGGCCGGACGTTTGCGCCGGATCGACGCCGCACCGGTCGGTGCCGCACCCGGTGCCCCGTCGGTCGACGCCGCACCGGTCCCGTCCTCGCCCGACCCGTCCTCGCCCGTCACGTCCACCGCTCGGCGGGCGTGCGGAGTGCCGCCACCGCCAGCGTCAGCGCGCGCTCGGCAGCCGGGCCCCAGGCCTCGACCTGCACCTCGTGGCCGCCGACGGTCCGCAGGGACATCAGCTCCAGCACGCTCCGACCGTCCGCGCCGTCGATGCGCACGTCGGCGTCGAGCGGGGCGAGTCGGGCCGCCAGGGCGGCGGCCGGTCGGGCGTGCAGCCCGTGGGGGTCGGCGAGCACCACGAGCGCCCGCACCACGGTGCCGGCGCAGGCCGTGCTCCTGGGGAGCTTCGCAGGCGGCTGCGCGCCGAAGAAGCCCGCTGCGCCGGCCGCTGCCCGGGCGACCCCGTCGAGGTCCGCGCCGGACTGCGCGGCCACGGCAGCGGCCACCGCACCTTCGACGAACGGAGCGTCGACCATGCGCAGCCGCGACGGCAGGGTCGCGTCCCGCTCGCTCAGCATCTCCAGGACCGTCTCCGCCGTCATGGCCGCCGAGCCCAGGTCGGAGAGCAGTACCGCTCCTGCGGGCGCCGCGCCGGCCCGCAGCACGGCCGCCTCGACCACGTCGAAGCCGGTCCCGAGCCGGCCGTCGGAGGTCCCGCCCGCCGGCAGCACCAGCACGTCCGGCGCCATCTGCCCGGCGAGCTCGGCAGCTCCCGCCGCGAGCGCGCGCGAGTGGCTGACCAGGACGAGCGCGACCGGGCTCATCACGGGGCCACCCCGTGGGCGGCTGCGGCCTCGGCGGCATCGGCGGCGGCGCGCAGGATGAGCTCGCTCGAGCGCGCGCCGGGGTCGAGGTGGCCGGCGGAGCGTTCCCCGAGGTAGGAGGCACGGCCCTTCGTCGCCACCATCGGGGTCGTGGCCAGGGCTCCGGCCCGCGCCCCGTCGGCGGCAGCGGCGAGGACGGCGGAGGCGGGCGCGCCGTTGTCGGCCGCCGCCACGGCCGCCTCGACCGCGGGCGTCCAGGCGTCCACCATCGTCTTCTCCCCCGGTGCGGCCTTGCCTCGCTGGACGATCCCGTCCAGGGCCGCCTCGAGCAGCACCACCGTGGCGGTGCCGTCGAGGGTGCTGACCGCGCTCGCCCGGGCCGCGCGAAGGTAGGCGGTGCCGAACAGCGGCCCCGCCGCGCCGCCGACGGTCGACATCAGCGTGGTGGCCACCAGCCGGAGCACGTCCCCCACCTGGGCGGGCGGCTCGGTCAGCGCGTCCAGCCGGTGCAGCACCGCGGTGAAACCGCGGTGCAGGTTCTCCCCATGGTCGCCGTCGCCGATCTGCCGGTCCAGCTCGACGAGCTCGTCACGGTGCTCCGCGATCACCTGCGCCGTGCGGCGCACCCAGTCCAGCGCCCAGTTCACGTCCAGCGTCATGGCGTCACCACCGCAGCCTGGCCGTGGTGACCGGTGCGTCCCACAGCGCCGTCAGCTCGTCGTCCAGCCGTAGCACCGACAGCGACGCCCCCGCCATGTCCAGCGAGGTGACGTAGCTGCCGAGCAGCGCGCGGTGCACCAGCACACCCGCGGCGGTGAGCAGCGCGTGGGCCTGGCGGAACACGATCGCCAGCTCGGCGTCCGGTGTGCCGCCCATGCCGTTGACGAGCAGCAGCACCCGCTCGCCGGCGGCCAGGCCCAGGTCCTCCACCACCGGCGCGAGCAGCATCGCCGTCACCACGTCGGCCGGTGCCGCGCTCACCCGCCGCCGGCCCGGCTCGCCGTGGATGCCGATGCCGATCTCGATCTCGTCGTCGGGCAGGTCGAAGCTGGGCCGGCCGGTGTGCGGCACCGTGCAGGCCCGGAGCGCGACGCCCATGGTCCGCACGCCGGCCACGGTGCGCGCGGCCACCGCGGCGACCGCGTCCAGGTCGTCACCGCGCTCGGCCGCGGCGCCGGCGATCTTCTCGACGAGCACGGTGCCTGCCACCCCGCGCCGCCCGGCCGTGTAGGTGGAGTCCTCGACGGCCACGTCGTCGTTCACCAGCACGGTGCGGACCTCGATGCCGGCCTCCGTCGCCAGCTCCACGGCGATCTCCGCGTTGAGCACGTCGCCCGTGTAGTTCTTCACGACGACGACGACCCCGGCACCGCCGTCGGCGGCGGTGATCGCCGCGAGGAACTGGTCGGGGGGCGGGGAGGTGAACACCTCACCCGGCGCCGCGGCGTCCAGCATGCCCCGGCCGACGAAGCCCACGTGCAGCGGCTCGTGCCCGCTGCCGCCGCCGCTGACCAGGCCCACCTTGCCCGGCACCGGCCCACCGGCTCTGCGCACGACGAACGGGTCGCGGCTCAGGGCCACCAGGTCGGCGTGCGCCAGCACGAACCCCTCCAACGACTGCGCGACCACGGTCGCCGGATCGTTGACGAGCTTCTTCACGCTGAGCCGGTCCCTCCCGGTCGATGCCGTCCTCGTGTCATGTCACTGTCGCCCGTGGGCAGGTTCCCACGCAAACCGTCCTCCGCCGGGTCAGGACCGGCCGAGCAGCGTCCGCGCCTCGGCGACGAGGTAGAGCGAGCCGGTGACCAGCACACCCACCCCCCGCTCGTCGGTGGTCTCGGCGCGATCGACGGCCAGCGTCAGCGCGTCGTCGAGCCGCTCCGCGCGGTGCACGCGGTCCGCACCGAACACGTCGATCGCGACCTCGGCCAGCTCGTCGACGTCCATCGCGCGGGCGACGGACGCGCGCGTGACGACGACCTCGTCCAGCACCGGCTCGAGCAGGCCGAGCATCGCGTCGGGATCCTTGTCCGCCATCACGCCGACCACCCCGATCAGCCGGGTGAACGTGAATGCCTCGTCGAGCGCGGCGGCCAGGGCCTGGGCCCCGGCGGGGTTGTGGGCACCGTCGACGAGCACGGTCGGGCTCGTGCGCACCACCTCGAGCCGTCCCGGCGACGCGGCGTCCCCGAACGCGGCCTCGACGATCGGACCGTCCAGCGCGGCGCCATCGGTGAGCAGCGCCTCCACCGCCACCAGGGCCAGCAGGGCGTTGTGCGCCTGGTGCTCGCCGTGCAGCGGCAGGAACACGTCCGCGTAGATCGCACCGAGGCCGCGCAGGGTCAGCAGCTGACCGCCGACCGCGACCGTGCGCTCCAGCACCTCGATGTCCGTGCCCTCGCGGATCACGCGGGCGCCGCGGGTGGCCGCCTCGGCGAGCAGCACGCCCTCGGCGACCTCGCCCTGCTGGGCGAGCACCACGGTGCCGTTCTCCTCGATGATGCCGGCCTTCTCCCCCGCGATCTCGGCCACGGTGTGCCCGAGGTAGCGCTCGTGGTCGAGCGCGACGGGCGTGATCACCTGCACCTGCGAGTGCACGACGTTCGTCGCGTCCCAGCGCCCGCCCATGCCGACCTCGATCACGGCCACGTCGACCGGCGCGTCCGCGAACGCGGCGAAGGCCATCACGGTGAAGACCTCGAAGAAGCTCAGCCGCGGCTCGCCGGCCGCCGCGCTGCGCTCGTCGACCATCTGCACGTACGGGGCGACGTCCTGCCACACCTCGACGAAGCGCTCGTCGCTGATCGGCTCGCCGTCGATCGCGATGCGTTCGGTGACCCGGGTCAGGTGCGGGCTGGTGAACCGGCCGGTGCGCAGACCGTGCTCACGCAGCAGCCGCTCGATCATCCGGGTGGTCGACGTCTTGCCGTTGGTGCCGGTGACGTGCACCACGCGGTACGCGTCCTGCGGGTCCCCCAGCAGGTCGCAGACCTGCCGCACACGGTCGAGGGTCGGGTCGATCTCGTGCTCGGGGGCGCGCGCCAGGATCGCGCGGTAGACCTCGTCCGCGGCAGTGCGGGCCGCGGCCCCCTGCTCGCTGCGCCCCGCGTCGTCCCCGGTGCCTCGCATCGCCATGCCTCCATTGTCCTGCACCGGCCGGTGGCGGGGGTGACCACCGCCCGGCTCGACCGATATGGTCGCGCCGTGGTCCGGGTGCGCGAGCTCGCCATGGCGGCCGGCGTCGCCCTGGCCGTCGTCGTGGGGGCGGCGGGGTCCACGCCCGGCGCCGGATCCGCCGCGGCCCCGCGCGGCGCGACCCAGGCGGGCCCGACGGTGACAGCGACACCCGCCGCGCGGCGGACCGCGTCGGCGCCCACCCCCACCACCGCTCCCACACCGACCCCGACGCCCACCGCGACCGCCACAGCCGAGCCGACGCCGACGCCGACGGCCGCGGCCCCTGGCCCCGCTGCCGGTCCGGGTCCGTCGGCAGTCCGCGGCGACGGCGCACCCGACGGCACCGTCAAGGTCGTCGGCGACGGCACACCGGCCTCCTGCACGTCCCAGGCGCTGGCAACCGCCGTCCGCAGCGGCGGCGTCATCTCGTTCTCCTGCGGGCCGGCCCCCGTGACGATCGTCGTCGCCGAGACGCTCTACACCTGCAACACCACCACCTGCCAGCACCCCTGGATCGGCGGCGAGCCGGTCACGGCGATGTCGCTCGACGGCGGCGGCCTGGTGACCCTGTCCGGCGGCGGCGTGCGGGGCATCTTCTACGCCAACGCGTGCGAGGAGCAGTTCGGCTGGCTGACCAGCGCCTGCCAGGACGACACCCGCCCGCACGTCACCTTCCGAAACCTCACCTTCGCGGACGGGAACGCACAGGGCGCGCCGGCCGGGTTCTCCGGCGTCGGTGGCGGCGAGGGTGGCGGCGCCATCGCCATGCGGGCCGGCACGCTGACACTGTCCGGCGTGACGTTCCGGAACAACCAGTGCATGGCCGCGCAGTCGGACGGCGGCGGCGGCGCGGTGCGCGTCGTCGGGATGCGCAACGCCGTGACGATCTCCGGCTCGCGGTTCGAGGGCAACCGGTGCGCCAACGGCGGCGCGATCTCCAGCCTGCAGGCACCCCTCGTCATCACGGACAGCCAGATCACCGGCAACGCAGCCACCGGCCACGGCGCCTCGGACGGCAACGGTGGCAACGGCGGCGGGATCTACGTCGACGGCACGAGTCAGACCGTGCTGGTGGCGCGCACGACGATCTCCGGGAACACGGCGCCCGAGGGCGGCCCCGGCATCTTCTTCGTCAGCAACGACCGCACCGGGACGCTGACCATCGACGCCTCGACCATCACCGGCAACACCGGCCAGTCGTTCTTCACCGACCCGTACCGGAGCATCTTCTACCTGGGCAACGGCCCGATCGGGGTCACCGGCTCGACCATCGAGTAGGGCCCGTCGCGCACCGCGGCCCGGCCCGTCAGGCTCCGTCCGGCGATCGCAGCACGGTCGCGACGGGCTCGGAACCCTCACCGACGACGACGCTCACCGCGGTGGCCAGCGTCTCCCGCGCCACCATCGCGGCGTGCGCCTCGACGGCCGCCACCTGCGCCGCCGGCACCGTGACGGTGAGCGTGATCCGGTCGGACACCTGCAGGCCGGCCGCCTTGCGGGCGTCCTGCACCACGCGGACCACGTCGCGGGCGTAGCCCTCGGCGCGCAGCTCGTCGTCCAGGGCGAGGTCCAGCACGACGAACCCGGCACCGCCGGGCAGCACCGCCGCCGCGACCTCGGCGCCGGCCTCGCCCGCCGTC
>Ga0302295_1000049_pt1 | contig 15495 bp, 12 predicted proteins | sample III_Fen_N2_4_FD_194545 | JGI IMG/M metagenome (GOLD analysis project Ga0302295, IMG submission 194545) | Peat permafrost microbial communities from Stordalen Mire near Abisko, Sweden - III_Fen_N2_4 | ecosystem: Environmental > Terrestrial > Soil > Wetlands > Permafrost | place: Sweden: Abisko... | reverse complement strand
GCGGAAAGGTCTACCCGTGGGTGGCGCGCACGCGGCACTCGACCCCAGGCGTCGGGCTCATCTCGCCGCCGCCGCACCACGACATCTACTCGATCGAGGACCTCAAGCAGCTCATCCACGACCTGAAGAACGCCAACCCGCAGGCCCGGGTGCACACCAAGCTGGTCAGCGAGTTCGGCGTCGGCACCATCGCCGCCGGGTGTGCGAAGGCCCACGCCGACGTGGTGCTGATCTCCGGGCACGACGGCGGCACCGGCGCGAGCCCGCTGACGTCGCTCAAGCACGCCGGCACGCCGTGGGAGATCGGCCTGGCAGAGACGCAGCAGACGCTCGTCCTCAACGACCTGCGCGACCGCGTCGTCGTCCAGGTGGACGGTCAGCTGAAGACGGGCCGGGACGTGGTGATCGGCGCGCTGCTCGGGGCCGAGGAGTTCGGCTTCGCCACCGCGCCGCTGGTCGTCTCCGGCTGCGTGATGATGCGCGTCTGCCATCTGGACACCTGTCCGGTCGGCGTCGCGACGCAGAACCCCGAGCTGCGGGCCCGGTTCACCGGTCGGCCCGAGTTCGTGGTGACGTTCTTCGAGTTCATCGCCCGGCAGGTGCGGGAGATCCTCGCCGAGCTGGGGTTCCGCACCCTCGAGGAGGCCGTCGGGCACGTCGAGCTGCTCGACGCCCGGCAGGCCGTCGAGCACTGGAAGGCGCAGGGCCTCGACCTCGCGCCGGTGCTCGCCGCCCCGCAGCTGCGGGAGGGCTCGGCGCTGCACCACGTCAAGAACCAGGACCACGGGCTGGAGCGTGCCCTGGACAACCGGCTGATCACGCTGGCCGCCGACGCGCTGGAGCATGGTGCGCCGGTCCGGATCGACCTGCCGGTGCGCAACGTCAACCGGACCGTCGGCACCATGCTCGGGCACGAGGTCACCCGGCGGTACGGGGGCGACGGCCTGCCCGACGACACGATCGACGTGTCCCTCACCGGCTCGGCCGGGCAGTCGTTCGGCGCCTTCCTGCCGCGCGGCATCACGCTGCGGCTGTTCGGGGACGCGAACGACTACCTGGCCAAGGGCCTGTCCGGGGGGCGGATCGTCGTCCGCCCGGACCGCAGGTCGGTGCTGTTGGGTGACCTCAACGTCATCGCGGGCAACGTCATCGGCTACGGCGCCACCTCCGGCCAGGTGTTCCTGCGGGGCCTGGTCGGCGAGCGGTTCGGGGTGCGCAACTCCGGCGCGACGATGGTGGTCGAGGGTGTCGGCGACCATGGCTGCGAGTACATGACGGGTGGCACCGTGCTGGTGCTGGGCCGTACGGGCCGCAACTTCGGCGCGGGGATGTCCGGCGGCACGGCCTATGTGCTCGACCTGCGCCCGGAGCTGGTCAACACGCAGGCGGTGGCCTCGGGCGAGCTCACCCTGGGCGAGCTGGACGACGAGGACGCCGCCCTGGTGGAGCGTCTGCTGAGGACGCACCTGGACGAGACGGGCTCACCGGTGGCGGCCGAGCTGCTCGCGGACCCGGCCGGCCTGCGTGCGCGGTTCACCCGGCTGCTGCCGACCGAGTTCGCCCGGGTGCGCGAGGTCATCGCCCGCGCCCAGGCCGAGGGTCGCAGCGCGGAGGAGCCCGAGGTGTGGGACGCGATCCTGGCCGGTGCCCATGGCTGACCCGCGGGGCTTCCTCACCGTCCGGCATCGCGAGCTGCCACCGAGCCGTCCGGTCGAGGTGCGCCTGCTGGACTGGAAGGACGTGCACGAGCAGCTGCCCGAGGGCCAGCCGTTCCTGGTGGCTCAGGCCGGCCGGTGCATGGACTGCGGCATCCCGTTCTGTCACAACGGCTGCCCGCTGGGCAACCTCATCCCGGAGTGGAACGACCTCGTCTGGCGCGGGCAGTGGGACGACGCGATCGAGCGGCTGCACGCGACGAACAACTTCCCGGAGTTCACCGGGCGGATCTGCCCGGCGCCGTGCGAGACGAGCTGCGTGCTGGGCATCAACCAGCCGCCCGTGACGATCAAGAACGTCGAGGTCTCGATCATCGACGAGGCCTTCGAGCGTGGCTACGTCACGCCGCAGGTCCCGCAGCGCCTGACCGGGTACACCGTGGCCGTCGTCGGGTCGGGGCCGGCCGGGCTCGCTGCCGCCCAGCAGCTGACCCGCGCCGGGCACACCGTCGCCGTCTACGAGCGCGACGACGCCGTCGGCGGCCTGCTGCGCTACGGCGTGCCCGACTTCAAGCTCGAGAAGCGCCACATCGACCGCCGCGTCGCCCAGATGACCGCGGAGGGCACCCGGTTCCGGCCCAACGTCGACGTGGGCCGCGACATCAGGTGGTCGGACCTGCGCGCCCGGTTCGACGCGATCGTGCTCGCCACCGGGGCGAGCGTGCCGCGCGAGCTGGCGGTGCCGGGACGCGAGCTGACCGGCGTGCACGCGGCGATGGAGTACCTGCACCAGGCGAACGAGGTCGCGGCCGGCCGCGACGTGCCGGACCAGCTCACAGCGGCCGGCAAGCACGTGGTGATCATCGGTGGCGGCGACACCGGCTCCGACGCGCTGGGCACCGCCCTGCGCCAGGGTGCCGCCTCGGTCACGACGCTGGCGATCGGCCGCCGGCCCGCGGACGTGCGGACCCCCGTCCACCCGTGGCCCACCGACCCGGTGCTGTTCGAGGTCTCGTCGTCGCACGAGGAGGGTGGCGAGCGCGCGTACCTGGCCTCGACGGTGGCGTTCCTCGGCGGTGACGGGGACGACGCGGGGCACGTGCGGCAGCTGCGGCTGGCGGTCACCGAGTACCTGCCGGACGGGCGCCGGGTGCCGACTGCCGGCACGGAGCGGGACGTCCCGGCGGACCTCGTCCTGGTCTGCCTGGGCTTCACCGGGCCGGAGACCGCCGACCTGTGCGCCCAGCTGCCGATCACCTTGACGGAGCGGGGCCTGGTGGCGCGGGACGAGGAGTTCGCGACGTCGGTGCCCGGGGTGTTCGTCGCCGGCGACGCCGGACGGGGCCAGTCGCTCGTGGTCTGGGCGATCGCCGAGGGCCGGGCCGCCGCAGCAGCCGTCGACGCGTACCTCACCGGCAGCACGGAGCTGCCCGTCCCCATCAGGTCGACGACGGCCGCGCTGCGCCCCTGACCACCGTGTGGCACGCCGTCGACCGCACGCTGGACAGCACCTCGCGCTGCCGTGGCATAAGGCCTGCGCAGCGGCCGGCGCCAGGACGTTCGGTCTGCCGCCCTCACAGCCCGGCGGTTAGGCTCACCCCATGCGTAGAGCGAAGATCGTCTGCACCATTGGCCCCGCTACTGAGTCTCCGGAGCAGATCCAGGCGCTGGTCGACGCCGGGATGGACGTGGCCCGGCTGAACCGGAGCCACGGTGAGACCGAGGTTCACGAGCGCGTGTACAACAACGTGCGGGCCGCCGCGGCGGCCTCCGGTCGCGCGGTCGCCGTGCTGGTCGACCTGCAGGGACCGAAGATCCGGCTCGGCCGGTTCATCGAGGGCAAGCACTTCCTTCACGTCGGGGACATCTTCACCATCACCACCGACGACGTCGAGGGCACCAAGGACCTGGTCTCCACCACGTTCAAGGGTCTGCCGGGTGACGTGCACCCGGGCGACCCGATCCTCATCGACGACGGCAAGGTGCTGGTGCGGGTCCAGGAGGTCGACGGCCCCCGCGTGGTGACCCGCGTCGAGGTGCCCGGCCCGGTGTCGAACAACAAGGGCCTCAACCTGCCTGGCGTCGCGGTGTCCGTGCCCGCGCTGTCCGACAAGGACGAGGAGGACCTGCGCTGGGCCGTGCGGGTCGGCGCCGACATCATCGCGCTGTCCTTCGTCCGCAACGCCGCCGACTACGACGACGTGCGCCGGATCATGGAGGAGGAGGGCCGGGTCCTCCCGGTCGTCGCCAAGATCGAGAAGCCGCAGGCGGTCGAGAACCTCACGGAGATCGTGCAGACCTTCGACGGCATCATGGTCGCCCGCGGCGACCTGGGCGTGGAGCTGCCGCTCGAGGAGGTGCCGCTGGTCCAGAAGCGCGCCATCGAGCTGGCCCGCCGCAACGCCAAGCCGGTGATCGTCGCCACCCAGGTGCTCGAGTCCATGATCACCAGCCCCCGCCCCACGCGCGCCGAGGCGTCGGACTGCGCCAACGCGGTGCTCGACGGCGCGGACGCGGTGATGCTCTCCGGTGAGACGAGCGTGGGGGAGTACCCCATCGAGGCCGTCCGCACCATGGCCCGCATCATCGAGGTGACCGAGGAGCTCGGCCGCGAGCGCATCGCGCCGCTCGGCACGGTGCCCCACACGCGCGGTGGTGCCATCACCCGGGCCGCCGCCGACATCGGCGACCTGCTCGCCGTCAAGTACCTGGTGACGTTCACGCAGTCCGGGGACTCGGCGCGCCGGATGTCGCGGCTGCGTTCGCAGATCCCGTTGCTGGCCTTCACCCCGCTGGAGGCGGTGCGCAACGTGCTCTCGCTGTCCTGGGGGGTGCAGACCCACCTCGTCCCGCGGGTCGAGAGCACGGACGTGATGCTCTACCTGGTGGACCAGACGCTGCGGGCGCAGGGCCTGGCCGAGGTCGGGGACTTCGTCGTGGTCGTCGCCGGGACGCCGGTCGGCGTGGTCGGCTCGACGAACTCCGTCGTGGTGCACCGCATCGGCGGCGAGGTGCCCGAGACCCGGAACGCCGTGCTGTAAGGGGGTGTGCCGCCGACGCCGCCCCAGGCGGGCCGGCGGCTCCCCCGAGGTGGCCGGTGGCCCGCTCCGCGGGCCACCGGGACGCTCAGCGGGCCGTCGCCGGCTTCGGAGTCCGCTCGGCGGCGATCTGCGTGCAGTGCTCGCAGCGTGGGCGCTCGTCGGTGCCCGGCCGGCGGTTCCACCACGGGATGTCCCGACCCGCGGGGCACTCGTCGTCGTCGTGGAACACGGCCTGGTCGGCCGGGTGCGCCGAGTAGTACGCCTTGACCCTCATCATGGCCTCCTTGCCATCGCGCCGCCGGGAACGGTCGTGGGGACGACGTTAGGTCCCGCTGACGCGGCCTCGTGTGACTTTGGGCCCGTGACGGCGCTGCTCACCGGCCCTCCCGTGCCGACGCTGCGACGCGCCGGGCGTGGCCTGGCGTGACCGGTCCGCGTCGCCACCTAGCCTGGGCGCACCAGCGACGACGGGGGTGAGGGTGGCAGACGTCTCGAGGTTCGACGCCTGGCGTGTCGGACCGGCTGCGGTGCGGGCGCTGCGATGAGGTGGCCCTGGTCCCGGCGCCAGCCGGCCGCGGCCGCTGCGGTGCCGGCGCCCGTGGCGGACCACTACTTGCCGCGCCCCGAGCCGAAGGGCGCCTGGGGTCCGGTGCATCCACCGCGCTGGTACAAGCGGGCACTGGCCGGCGCGGTCGTCGCGGTCTTCGTCGGCATCGGCATGTGGAACGCCATGCGGTCGTTGCGCGGCCTGGGCGTCAACCTGCTGGTGGCGTTCTTCCTCTCGCTGGCGCTCGAGCCGATCGTCGTCTGGCTCGTCAGACGCGGTTGGCGCCGTGGCGTGGCGGCCGGCACCGCCCTGGTCGGGTCGATCGTCGTGGTGATCGGCATGACGGCGCTGTTCGGCAACCTGTTCATCCAGCAGGCCGTCCAGCTGTTCGCTGCCGTGCCCGACCTGTACGAGTCGCTCACCCGGTGGCTGAGTGAGCAGTTCGGCATCGATCTGCCCGGCGTGAGCGACCTGATCGGCCAGCTGGCCTCGCGCTGGGGCGACGACGTCGCGAACGGCGCGCTGCTGGTCGGCGGTGCGCTCGTCGGTGGAGTGTTCGCCGTGCTGACCGTGATGCTGGTGACGTTCTACCTGCTCGCGGCCGGTCCCAGGTTCCGCGCGGCCATCTGCGCCTACCTGCCTCCGGACCGTCAGCAGGAGGTCCTCCGGCTGTGGGAGATCGCGCAGGTCAAGGTCTCGGACTTCCTCAACACGCGGATCGCCCTCGCCGCACTCTGCACGGTGGCGACGGCCGCCTTCCTGCTGATCCTCGGCACGCCGTACGCACTGCCGCTGGCGCTGTTCACCGGCGTGGTGGCCCAGTTCGTGCCGACCATCGGCACCTACATCGGCGGGGCGCTGCCGGTGCTCGTGGCGCTGACCTCGCAGACGCCGTTCACGGCGCTGCTGGTGCTGGCGTTCATCCTGGTGTACCAGCAGGTGGAGAACTACGTGTTCTCGCCGAAGATCTCGGCGCGCGCGCTGGAGATCAATCCCGCCGTGGCCTTCGTCGTCGTGCTGGCGTTCGGGGCGGTGGGTGGAGCGCTCGGCGCGTTCCTGGCGCTCCCGGTGGCCGCGACGGTGCAGGCGGTGTGGAGCACCTACGTCCGGCGCCACGAGCTGGTGGACTCGCACATGCTGCGTGACCCAGGCGAGCCGGGCGAGGACGGTGACCATGGCCTCCACCGCGACACCGCGGCACGGCCGCCGGCACCGACACCCCGGCAGGAGCGGAACGCGGGGCGCACCCGCAAGGCCGCGACGACGGCACGTGACCGGCGGGGTTGACGTGCCGCGTGCCGGCCGGCCGCGACGCCGCACGCCGGGATCCTCGCCGGCGCCATGACGGACGTGGGTGTGCTGACCGTCGTCGTCGGCGGGCTGGTCGTCGTGCTCGCGGTGCGGGTGATGAGGCACGTGCGCGGGCGGCGTGTGGTGGACCCGTTCACCGGGATGCCGGTGCCGGGATCGCGGATCGGCGTGGCGTGGACCGTCGTGACCGTCGTGGCGCTGCTGGTGGCGGGCGCGGTGGAGGGACGCCACCAGTGGGTCCAGGCGCGCGCCACACAGGTGGTGCGCGAGGTGTCGGGTGTGCCCGGGGCGGTGGCCCGTTGCCAGCGGTTCACCCCGGCGTTGCTCGACCTCGGGCAGGACATCGGGCACGTGCAGTGGGATCAGCCCACGGTGGCGTACCTCGACCGGGACGTGTGCGGAGATCTCGCGGGCTGGCTGCTGGCTGGAGCGGACGGCACCAGCCGGTCCGACGCGGTCGCGGTGCACGTCCTCGTCCACGAAGCCGTGCACGTGGGGGGCGAGCGCGACGAGGCGCGCACGGAGTGCGTCGCCCTCCAGCTCGACGCGCAGGCAGCCGTGACGCTCGGCGCCTCTCCCGCCACCGCGGACGCGCTGGCGGCGATCTACCTGGGCGAGGTGTACCCGACCATGCCCACGGAGTACGTGTCGGGCTCGTGCGCGCCGGACGGCCCGTGGGACCTCACACCCGGCGACGGGCGGTTCCCCTGACCTCGATTTCAGGTAAGGGTCACCTCACCTGTAGCGTCGCATGGGCCGTCAGGCGTTCCGACCGGCGACGACGAATCGAGGATGCGCAGTCATGAGCCCGGCATCGATCGCCGCGTTGGGCGCCGTCGCCGGCGTGACGATCTTCCTCGGCCTGCCGGTGGGGCGGCTCGGCCACACCGCACGACGCCCCCGTGCCCTGCTCAGCTCGGTGGCCACCGGGATCCTCATCTTCCTCGTCTGGGACGTGCTCTCGCACGCCTGGGAGCCCATCGACGAGGCGCTGTCCGCCGGCGAGACCGGGGCCGTGGTGGGGTACGGCGCGATCTTCGCCGCCGCGTTCACCACCGGCCTGATGGGCCTCGTCTACCTCGACCGGTGGTTCGATCGACGGGCCAGGCAGACCGTCCCGGTCGGTCGGGGTGCGTCGATCGAACCGACAGGCGACGGCCTCTCGCCTGCCGTGGTGCGCGCCCAGCGGTTGGCGATGATGATCGCCGTCGGGATCGGCCTGCACAACTTCGCGGAGGGTCTCGCGATCGGCAGCAGCGCCGCCTCCGGTGCGCTGCAGCTCGCCGTGCTGCTGGTGATCGGGTTCGCTCTGCACAACGCCACGGAGGGCTTCGGCATCGTGGCGCCGCTGGCGGTCGAGGGCTACCGGCCGAGCTGGGGCTACCTGGGGCTGCTCGGCCTGGTCGGCGGCGGTCCCACGTTCCTCGGCACGCTCGTCGGGCAGCGGTTCGTCAGTGAGGTCGCGTCGGTCGCGTTCCTCGCGCTCGCCGCAGGATCGATCCTGTACGTCGTGATCGAGCTGCTCGCCGTGGCCCGCCGGGTCGGCGCGAAGGAGCTCACCACCTGGGGGCTGGTCATCGGCGTGCTGCTCGGATTCGCCACCGACGCGATCGTCACCGCCGCCGGCGCCTGACCAGGCCGACGGTATGCGCCGGTCGTCCGGCCTCCCCGCGGGGAGGCGCCGTGGTGCCCCGAGCGGGATTCGAACCCGCACTGGATCGGGTTTGAGCCGAACGCCTCTGCCGGTTGGGCTATCGGGGCCGAGCAGCAGGATAGTGCGCGGGGGCGCAGCGTCGCGCACCCCGGTGATCGCCGAGTCGCCCGCCGCCTCGGCGTGCTGCCGGACACGCGCACTACGCTGGACCGGTGACCACGAAGAAGCCCGCCGAGGCAACGCCCGACCCTGAGCTCGAGCTCACCATCACCGAGCCCGCGCAGACCGCTCCGCGGGCCGGGGCCGCGCCGCGCCGCGCCGTCGTCGCCGAGGACGAAGCCCTGATCCGGATGGACGTCGTCGAGACGCTGCGCGACGCCGGGTTCGACGTGGTGGGCGAGGCGGGCAACGGCGAGGAGGCGGTGGCGCTGGCCATCGCGCTCAAGCCGGACGTGGTCGTGATGGACGTCAAGATGCCGGTTCTCGACGGCATCTCCGCCGCGGAGCAGATCGGCAAGGCCAACGTGGCGCCGGTGGTGCTGCTCACGGCGTTCTCGCAGACCGAGCTCGTGGAGCGGGCACGGGATGCCGGCGCGATGGCGTACGTGGTCAAGCCGTTCAGCCCGGCTGACCTGCTGCCGGCTGTGGAGATCGCCATCTCCCGGTACCAGCAGATCCGGTCGCTGGAGGCCGAGGTCGCCGACCTGACGGAGCGGTTCGAGACCCGCAAGCGGGTCGACCGCGCCAAGGGACTGCTCATGACGAAGATGGGCCTCACGGAGCCGGAGTCGTTCCGGTGGATCCAGAAGACCTCGATGGACCGCCGGCTGACGATGCGCGAGGTGGCGGACGCCGTGATCGAGCAGGTGGGCGGCGCGTCCTGACGCTCGTCCGGCGGGCGTACCGGCCGCACGACCAGGTTGCCCTGACCAGGGGACTGGCCTTCGACCCGGACAAGGGTCCATGATCGGACCGGTCCACATCGGGGTGGGGGCGGACCGTCCTCAGTTTCCTCGTGCCAGGAGGCGCCACCGTGCGTGCCACACCCCCCGTCCGGATCGCGACGCCGGACGACCTGGATGCACTGTGCGCGCTGTGCCTCGAGGCCCGCGGCGAGCTGCAGGTGGGGTCGGCGCTGTGCACCGACGACCCGCAGCGGCTGCGTGACCAGCTGGCCGTGCTGATGGGGGCGCTGGGGGGCACCGTGCTGGTGGCGACGGCGGACGACGAGCCGGCCGGCCTGCTGCTGGCGCGGATCGTCGGACCGGGTCCGTTCTCCGACGTGGTGGCGCTCAACCTCGAAGCGATGTACGTGCGCGCGTCGGCACGCCGCCGTGGCCTCGGGCATGCGCTGCTGCTCGCCGGGGCCACCCTGGCGGAGGAGGCGGGCGCCACCGAGGTCTATGCCTCACCGCTTCCGGGCGCCCGCGGCATGCACCGGTTCCTGGCGCGGATCGGGTTCGCCCCGGCGGCGGCACACCGCGTGGTGACGACCGCTGCGCTGCAGCGCCGGCTGGCCCTGGACCCCGCGACCGTGCTCGGCGAACCCACCGGGCGCATCGCGCGGGTGCGCTCCCTCGAGGAACTCATCGCCCGGCGCCGGCGTGCGCGGGCGGTCAGCGAGGGGTTCGACCGGGCAGCAGCGCTGGAGGAGCCGACCGATGGCCTGCGTCAGGTGCGCTCGTCGATGAGCATGCAGGTCAACCGCGCGGTGCAGATGCGGCGACCCGCACCGTCGTCGACGACCACGTCGTAGGTCGCCAGGCTGCGCCCCAGGTGGACGGCGCGCGCGACGCCGCGCACCGTGCCCGAGCGCACCGACCGGTGATGGCTGGCCGACAGCTCCACGCCGACGGCCACGCGGCCAGGGCCTGCGTGCGCCATGGCGGCGAGCGAGGCCAGGGTCTCGGCGAGCACGGCGGACGCACCACCGTGCAGCAGGCCGTACGGCTGGGTGTTGCCGTCGACGGGCATGGTGCCCTCGGCGCCGTCGGGATCGACCCGGTCGATGGTGATGCCCATCCGCTCGATGAGCGTGCCGGCCAGGGTCGGGTTGTCGGACATGGTGGATAGGTTGGCACCGTGAGCCCCACACAGCCAGCCCGCCTCCTGCTCGTCGACGGGCACTCGATGGCCTACCGGGCCTTCTTCGCGCTGCCCGCGGAGAAGTTCGCCACGTCCAAGGGGCAGCCGACCAACGCGATCTACGGATTCACGTCCATGCTCGCCAACCTGCTGCGGGACGAGGCGCCGACCCACGTCGCCGTGGCGTTCGACGTCGGGCGCACGACGTTCCGCTCGGAGCGCTACGAGGGGTACAAGGCCAACCGCGACGCGACGCCCGAGCTGTTCCGCGGTCAGGTGGACGGCATCACGCGCCTGCTGCACGCGATGCACGTGCCGGTGCTGACCAAGGTGGGGTTCGAGGCGGACGACGTGCTGGCGACACTGGCGTCCCAGGCGCGTGACCTCGGCATGGACGTGCTGATCTGCTCCGGCGACCGGGACGCGTTCCAGCTCATCGACGAGCGGATCACCGTGCTGTACCCCGTCCGTGGCGTGTCCGACCTGGCGCGGATGACCCCTGCGGCGGTGCGCGAGCGCTACGACCTGGCGCCTGAGCGCTACCCGGACCTGGCGGCACTCGTCGGCGAGACCAGTGACAACCTGCCGGGCGTGCCGGGTGTCGGGCCCAAGACCGCCGCCAAGTGGATCGCCACCTACGGGGACCTCGACGGCGTGCTGGACGCCGCAGCGGCGCTGCCCGGCAAGGCGGGCGAGTCGCTGCGGGCCAACATCGACCAGGTGCGCCTCAACCGGCAGCTCAACGCGCTGGTGCGCGACCTTGAGCTGCCCGAGGGCCCCGAGGACCTGGCGGTGCGGCCGTGGGACCGTCAGGAGGTCCTGGAGGTCCTCGACGACTTCGAGATCCGCGCGCTGCGCGACCGGCTGTTCGCGCTCCTTCCCGACGATGGTGAACAGGCGACGGCTGCGGCCTTCGCGCTCGACCTGGTCGCCGTCGGCGCGGGCGGTCTCGGTGCGTGGTTGGCGGCACGGCAGGGCCGGCTGCTGGGGGTCGACGTGCGGGGGCGCGGTGCGCCGGCTGCCGGTGACGCATGGGGCATCGCGCTGGCCGGCGAAGCGGGCGAGGCGGTGTCGTTCGACCTGGCGCAGATCGTCCCGACCGACGAAGCCGCGCTGGCTCGCTGGCTGGCCGACCCGGACGAGCCGAAGGCCCTGCATGCCGCGAAGGAGGCCTGGCACGCGCTGGCCGGCCGGGGCCTGCCGCTCGCCGGGGTGGCCTTCGACACCGAGCTCGCCGCCTACCTGTGCCAGCCCGACCGGCGCGTCTACGACCTCGCCGACCTGGCCCTCACGTACCTGCAGCGCGAGCTGGCGGCGGTGCAGGGCTCGTCCGCCGGGCAAGGGGCGTTCGACCTCGAGCTCGACGGTGTGGACGAGGGCCGGCGGGCCGGGGTGCGCGCGGCAACCGTGCGCGACCTGGCCGACGTGCTGGCCGGGGCGCTGGCGGACCGTGGGTCGGGCGCGCTGCTGGCCGAGGTCGAGCTGCCGCTGCAGGTGGTGCTGGCCCGGATGGAGCACACCGGCATCGCGATCGACGACGACTACCTGTCCGTCCTCGAGCGGGACTTCGGCGCCGAGGTGCAACGTGCCGCGGCAGAGGCGTTCGACGTCATCGGCCGCGAGGTGAACCTCGGCTCCCCGAAGCAGCTCCAGGAGGTGCTGTTCGACCAGCTGGGGATGCCGAGGACGAAGAAGAACAAGACCGGCTACACCACGGACGCCGCCGCCCTGACGGACCTGTTCGCCCGGACGCAGCACCCGTTCCTCGAGCACCTGCTGGCGCACCGTGATGCGATCCGGCTGCGTCAGACCGTCGAGGGTCTGCTGCGTTCGGTGGCGCCGGACGGCCGCATCCACACGACGTTCCAGCAGACCATCGCCGCCACCGGCCGGCTGTCGTCGGCCGACCCGAACCTCCAGAACATCCCCATCCGCACCGAGGCCGGCCGCCGGATCCGCCGGGCGTTCGTCGTCGGTCCCGGGTACGAGACGCTGCTCACCGCTGACTACTCGCAGATCGAGATGCGGATCATGGCCCACCTGTCCGGCGACGAGGGCCTCATCGAGGCCTTCCGGTCGGGGGAGGACCTGCACAGCTATGTCGCGTCGCACGTGTTCGACGTCGCTCCCGAGGCCGTGACGCCGGCCATGCGGTCGAAGATCAAGGCGATGAGCTACGGCCTGGCGTACGGCCTGTCGTCGTACGGTCTGTCGCAGCAGCTGGGCATCGACGTGTCGGAGGCCTCGGCGCTGATGACCGACTACTTCGAGCGATTCGGTGGGGTGCGCGACTACCTCACGGGCGTCGTCGACCGCGCCCGCGCCACCGGCTACACCGCGACCGTCCTCGGTCGGCGCCGCTACCTGCCCGATCTCACCCACGACCAGCGCGTGCGCCGCGAGACGGCCGAGCGGATGGCGCTGAACGCCCCGATCCAGGGCAGCGCGGCGGACCTCATCAAGCTGGCGATGCTGGGGGTCGACGCCCAGCTGCGGGCGCGTGGTCTGGCCTCGCGGATGCTGCTCCAGGTGCACGACGAGCTGGTGCTCGAGGTGGCACCCGGCGAGCTGGTCGAGGTGGAGGCGGTGGTACGCGCGGAGATGGGCCACGCGGGCGACCACCTGCCCGACGGCCCGCTCTCCGTGCCGCTCGACGTCAGCGTGGGCACCGGGTCCAGCTGGCACGAGGCCGGCCACTGACGACCGTGCTCACGGCGGCTCGGGGCCAGGGGGCACCCGGGGCGCTGTGGACGTCCGGACGTCGGGGCGGGCTCAGGCCGGGCGGTGCGCCCGGACGATGAGGGTGCCGGGCAGCAACGCGCCGCGCACCGGCCCCCAGCCGCCCCACGTCAGGTCCCGTCCCTCCGGCCACTCGGGTTCGACGAGCCCGTCCAGCACCAGACCCGCGCCGACCACCTCGGCCACGAGGTCGGCGAGCGTGCGGTGGTACTCGGCGTAGAGCACCTGTCCCGACGACGACCACTCGACGTACGGCGTCCGGGAGAAGTACGGGATGGTCGCGGTGAGTCCGGCAGGGCCGGGGTCGTCCGGGAAGGCCCACCGCAGCGGGTGGGTGGTGGCGAACACCCAGCGGCCACCCGGACGCAGCACCCGGAGCACCTCGGCGTGCACCCGGGCGGCGTCGGGGACGAAGGGGATCACGCCGAACGCGGTGAAGACGAGGTCGAAGGTCCCGTCGTCGAACGGCAGCGCACGGGCGTCCGCCTGCACGCGAGCGGTGCGGACCCCGGTCACGGAGTCGTAGGCGTCGCCGGCGCGGAGCATCCCTGCCGACACGTCGGTCGCCACTGCCCGCACGCCGTGGGCGGTCAGCCAGCGTGAGCACTGGGCCGCGCCCGCGCCGACCTCGAGCACCCGGGCGTGGCGCAGGTCGCCGTCGAGGTCGCCGAGCAGGTGCGCCTCGTCCTCGGTGAGGCCCTCCGGGCACCAGACGAAGTCGGCCCTCCCGAGCACGTCGCCGTGCTCCGCCAGGTACTCCTCGGCGTGGGCGTCCCACCAGCCCCGCGCCGCGGTGCCACCGGCCTCGTCGGGGACGGGCCGGAACCCCGCGTGCTCGGTCGGCGGTGGGGGGTCGGAGGGCGTCGAGCTCACGGGCACCATCTTGGCCCGGTTCGGCGGCGGCCGGTCGGCACATCTGGGGAGAGGCGGACGGGCTGGTTAGGCTGGTGCCGCTCGGCCGGACGGTCGACGTCGGGACGAAGGAGCGCCAGGTGCGAGTCGGAGTGCTGACCGGTGGCGGCGACGTGCCGGGCCTCAACGCCGCGATCCGAGCGGTCGTCAAGCGGGGCGAGGGTGAGCACGGTCACTCGATCATCGGCTTCCGCAACGGGTGGAAGGGCGTCGCCGACGGCGACGTGCAGCCCCTGGGCCGCGACCAGATCCGTAACTCGCTGGCGACGGGCGGCACGCTGCTCGGCACCGCGCGCTACCACCCGCACCGCAACGAGGGCGGCATGGAGGCCGTGCTCACCACGCTCGAGGCGGAACGGATCGACGCGCTGATCTGCATCGGCGGCGACGGCACGTTGCACGCCGCCAGCGAGGTCGCCAAGGCCGGCGTCCGCGTGGTGGGCATCCCCAAGACGATCGACAACGACGTGTGGGGCACCGACTTCTCCGTAGGCTTCGACACCGCGGTGACCACCGCCACCGAGGCGATCGACCGGATCCACACGACGGCCGAGAGCCACAACCGCGTGATGATCGTCGAGGTGATGGGCCGCCACGCCGGCTGGATCGCGGTGACCAGCGGCATCGCCGGTGGCGCCGAGGTGGTGCTCACGCCGGAGGAACCGTTCGACATCGAGAAGGCGGTGCGCTACCTCAAGCACCGGCACCGCGCGCACGCCAGCTTCTCCATCGTCGTCGTCGCGGAGGGCGCTGTCCCCGCGGAGGGCACCGCGATGCACTACGAGACCGAGGTCGGCAAGTTCGGCGAGATCGTCGCCGGGGCGATCGGTGAACGGCTCAAGGTGGAGATCGAGAACCGCACCGGGTTCGACACCCGTGTGACGGTGCTGGGCCACGTGCAGCGCGGCGGCATCCCCACCCCGGCCGACCGGATCCTCGCCTCGCGCTTCGGCGTGGCGGCGATCGACGCGGTGACCGCGGGCCGGTCGAACGTCATGACGGCGCTGCAGGGGCAGCGCGTGGAGCTCCTCGACATCGCCGAGGTGGCCGGCAAGGTGAAGCACGTCCCCCAGGACCTGCTGGACGTGGCCCGCCAGCTGGCCTGAGCGGGACCGGTCTGAGCGGTGCTGGCCCGAGGACGGCCGGCTTGGCCGGTGCCACGCCGAGCCGGTATGGTGATCTGCGGCGCCGCGCGTCCTGCGACCTGTCGTGCCCTCACGGGTCAGCGACGGCAACCAGGACCGGCAGCGGTCGTCTCTCCACCCATCACCACTCACCCCTGTCCGCACTAGTCCCTGTCCGCAACGGAGTCCACCCCTACATGAGCATCTCCACCCCCTCGAAGCCGATCGTCCAGCAGGTTGCTGTCAACGACATCGGTACGGCCGACGACTTCATGGCCGCGATCGACGCGACCATCAAGTACTTCAACGACGGCGACATCGTCTCCGGCACCATCGTCAAGGTCGACCGCGACGAGGTCCTGCTCGACATCGGCTACAAGACCGAGGGCGTGATCCCCTCCCGCGAGCTGTCCATCAAGCACGACGT
>Ga0302295_1000043_pt1 | contig 16047 bp, 15 predicted proteins | sample III_Fen_N2_4_FD_194545 | JGI IMG/M metagenome (GOLD analysis project Ga0302295, IMG submission 194545) | Peat permafrost microbial communities from Stordalen Mire near Abisko, Sweden - III_Fen_N2_4 | ecosystem: Environmental > Terrestrial > Soil > Wetlands > Permafrost | place: Sweden: Abisko... | reverse complement strand
CGGTCACCAAGCGGTTCGGCACGTTCGTCGCGGTGGACGCCGTGGACCTGACGATCCCCCGGGGGAAGTTCTTCGCCCTGCTCGGCCCCTCCGGCTGCGGCAAGACGACGACCCTGCGGATGGTCGCCGGCCTGGAGCAGCCGTCGGCGGGCGCGGTGCTCATCGACGGGAAGGACGTCACCGGGGTGCCGGCGCACCGGCGCCCGGTCAACACGGTGTTCCAGAGCTATGCGCTGTTCCCGCACCTGACCGTCGCTGAGAACATCGCGTTCGGGTTGCGCCGCAAGCGGACCAAGGACATCGACACGAAGGTGAAGGACGCGCTCGAGCTCGTCGAGCTGGCGAACCTCGGCGAGCGGCGCCCGGCGATGCTGTCGGGTGGCCAGCAGCAGCGCGTCGCGCTGGCCCGCGCGCTCGTCAACCAGCCTGCGCTGCTGCTGCTGGACGAGCCGCTCGGCGCCCTGGACCTCAAGCTGCGCCGGCAGATGCAGCTCGAGCTCAAGCGGATCCAGACCGAGGTCGGTCTGACCTTCGTGCACGTCACGCACGACCAGGAGGAGGCCATGACGATGGCCGACACGGTCGCGGTGATGAACAAGGGCAGGATCGAGCAGCTGGGCGCGCCCGAGGACCTGTACGAGCTGCCGCACACCACGTTCGTCGCGAACTTCCTCGGTCAGTCCAACCTGGCCCGCGGCACGGTGGTCGAGACGCGCTCCGACGGAGCGATCGGTGTCGACGTCGCCGGCACCCGGGTGCTGGTCCGGTCCGACCGCGCGGCGACCACGCAGGGTTCGGTGCTGCTGGGGGTGCGGCCGGAGAAGATCACCATGCTCGTCGACGGCCAGGACTCGCCTCCCGGGCACAACGTGCTCGGCCCGGGAGTGGTCACCGACGTCTCGTTCACCGGCGTCAGCACGCAGTACCAGGTGGAGGTGCCAGGGGTCGGCACGTTCGGCGTCTTCGCGCAGAACCTCGTCGGCTCGGCCACCGTCTCCCGCGGTGCCAGCGTCCGACTGGCCTGGTCCGCCCGGTACACGTTCGCCCTGGACGGCGCGGAAGACGCCGGCGAGGGCATCGCTGCCCTGGAGGACGTGCCGTGACGATCCTGTCCGGTCTGGGGGGCGCCGCCCCGGTCCATGTCGACCTGCCCCGGGAGAACCGGTCGCGTGCCTACCGGTGGCTGCTGTCGCCCGGCCTGCTCTACCTGGGCGTGATGTTCATCGTGCCGGTGGGTGCGCTGCTGGCGATGTCCCTGTACGTGCCCGTACCGGGCGGCGAGCTGGGCGACTTCCAACCGGCCCTGCACTGGCAGAACTACGTGGACGCACTGAGCCAGTTCTGGCCGCAGATGGTGCGCTCCTTCTGGTTCGCGGCCATCGCCACCGTGGCGTGCCTGCTGATCGGCTACCCGATCGCGTACACGATCGCGGTGCGGGCCCGGGGCCGGGCACTGATGCAGAACCTCCTGCTGGTCCTGGTGGTGGCGCCCTTCTTCACCTCGTTCATCCTGCGCACCATCGCCTGGCGGCAGATCCTCGCCGACGAGTCGTTCGTCGTGCAGGCGATGCTGTGGCTGGGCCTGCTGCCGGAGGGCGGCCGGCTGACGGCGACACCGTTCGCCGTGGTCTGCGGCCTGGCCTACAACTTCCTGCCCTTCATGGTGCTGCCGATCTACGCCAGCCTCGGCCGCCTCGACCCGCGGCTGCTGGAGGCCGGGGCGGACCTCTACGCCTCCCCGACCACGTGCTTCCGCCGCGTGACGCTGCCGCTGTCGATGCCCGGCGTGGTGGGCGGCACGCTGCTGGTGTTCATCCCGGCGGCGGGCGACTACGTCAACGCCAGCCTGCTGGGCAACAACACCAACACCGCGATGATCGGTCAGGTGATCGACGCCCGGTTCTTCAAGGTGCTCGACTACCCGACGGCCGCCGCGTTGTCGGTGGTGCTGATGGCGGCGATCCTGCTCATCGTCGCGGCCTACGTCCGGCGGGCCGGGACGGAGGACCTGCTGTGAGGCTGCGACTCGGCCGGGCCGTGGTGCCGATCATGGGCGTGCTGGGCGTGCTCTACCTGCTGGTGCCCATCGCGTACACCGTGGCGTTCAGCTTCAACGACGCGGGCAAGACGAACCTCGTCTGGCGCGGGTTCACGCTCGACAACTGGCGCAACCCCTGCGGCGCGCCGCAGGTGTGCGAGGCGTTCGTCAACTCGCTGCGGGTCGGGGTGCTCGCCACCGTGCTGTCCACCCTGCTGGGCACGCTGCTGGCACTCGCCCTGGTGCGGTACAGGTTCCGTGGCCGTCCGCTGGTCAACCTGCTGATCTTCCTGCCGATGTCGACCCCCGAAGTGGTGCTCGGTGCCGCACTGCTCGCCCAGTTCCTCAGCCTGCGCGTGCAGCTGGGCTTCTGGACCGTGGTGGCCGCGCACGTGCTGTTCTGCATCAGCTTCGTCGTCGTCACGGTGAAGGCACGGGTGGCCAGCCTCGACCCGGCCCTGGAGGAGGCGGCGGCCGATCTCTACGCGACCCCGCTGGAGACCTTCTGGCGGGTGACGTTCCCGCTGCTGCTGCCGGGCATCGCGGCCGCCGCGCTGCTGGCGTTCAGCCTGAGCTTCGACGACTTCATCGTGACGAACTTCAACTCGGGCTCGTTCACCACCTTCCCCAAGTTCGTCTACGTGTCCGCGACCCGCGGTATCCCGCCGCAGGCCAACGTCATCGGGTCGTTCATGTTCGTCCTTGCGCTCGCGATCGTCGTGGGCTCGCAGGTGGTGACCGCGGCGCGCTCCAAGCGGCGCGTCGGCCGGTAGGTTCCTCGACCCGTCGCCGGGTCGACGTCGTCGAGAGGTGTGGTCAGGGTGCGGATCCTGGTGGTCGGCAGTGGTGGGGTCGGGGACGCGGTGGCGCGGATCGCGGCGCGGCGGCGGTTCTTCGAGGCGATGGTGGTGGCCGACGTCGACGCGGCGCGGGCGGCGCGCACGGTGGCGGCGGCGTCCGCCGCGGACGTGGTCGGTGGGCGGTTCACGGCCGCGACGGTCGACGCGTCGAACCCGGCCGCGGTCGAGGCGGCGGTGCGCGAGCACCGGGCCACGCACGTGCTGAACGCCGTCGACCCGCGCTTCGTGATGCCGATCTTCACCGGAACGCTGGCGGCCGGCGCCGACTACCTCGACATGGCGATGTCGCTGTCCACGCCGCACCCCGAGCACCCGTACGAGCTGCCCGGCGTCAAGCTGGGCGACGAGCAGTTTGCCCAGGACGAGGCGTGGCGCGCGGCCGGCCGGCTGGCGCTGGTCGGCATCGGCGTGGAGCCGGGGCTCTCCGACGTGTTCGCGCGGTACGCCGCGGACCACCTCTTCTCCCGGATCGACGAGCTCGGCGTGCGGGACGGGGCGAACCTCGTGGTGCGGGGCGAGGACGGCGAGCCGATCTTCGCCCCCTCGTTCTCCATCTGGACGACCATCGAGGAGTGCCTCAACCCGCCGGTGATCTACTCCGCGGAGCGGGCCCTGCGCGGTGGCGGGCGGGAGGCCGGCTGGTACACCATCCCGCCGTTCAGCGAGCCCGAGGTGTTCGACTTCCCCGCGCCGATCGGCCCGGTGGAGTGCGTGCACGTGGAGCACGAAGAGGTGCTCCTCATGCCCCGGTGGGTCGACGCCGGGACGGTGACCTTCAAGTACGGCCTCGGCGAGGAGTTCATCGGCGTGCTGCGCACGCTGCACACGCTCGGCCTGGACTCGACCACACCGGTACGGGTTCGCGGCGTGGAGGTCAGCCCGCGCGACGTCGTCGCCGCCGTGCTGCCCGACCCGGCGGGACTGGGACCGCAGATGGAGGGCGCCACGTGCGCCGGGCTGCTGGTGACCGGTACCGGTCTCGACGGGCTGCCGCGCGAGGTGTACCTGCACCACATCGTCGACAACGCGTGGTCGATGGCGGAGTACGGCGCGCAGTGCGTCGTGTGGCAGACCGCCGTGAACCCGATGGTGGCGCTCGAGCTGCTGGCCGACGGGGTGTGGGCCGGCAGCGGTGTGCTGGGGCCGGAGGCGTTCGACGCCGTGCCGTTCCTCGACCTGCTCTCCAAGGCCGAGCCCGCCGGCTACGGGTCGGCGTGGGGCATGGACGAGCGGGCCCCGGCCGCGCTCGGCTGACCCGTCTGGCTCGGCGAGCGTCGGGACCCCGCGGGCGGGGCGGGGCGCCCGGAACCGGTCTCGTCGGTCCCGGAGATGGACAGCGTGCGCACAGAAACGGCGCGTAGCGTCGGTGTGGCTGCCGTCCATCACCACGGATGTGAGGTCGAGCCATGCACGTCCTGACGACCATTCCTGCCGATCCGGCGACGTATCTGACCTGGGGCTGGGTCTCGGTCTCCGTGCCGAACCTCATTGCGATCCTCGTGACCGTCACGCTCTTCGTCCTGGCCGTCGTCCTGCCGTTCCCCGGTGGGCATGAGGACGCACAGGACGAGTCGTGACCGCGGCGCCCGTCGAGGGCCCGCACGCCGAGCCGCCGACCAGCTGGATCGGGCGGCTGCGCACGCGGCTCGAGGGCACCCTGCCGTACGAGAAGCTGCTGCCCGAGACCCAACCGTCCTATGTCGCCTCGTGGATCTACGTGTTCGGCGTCCTGACGCTTGCGGCGCTCGCGATGATCGTCGCCTCCGGCGCGGTGCTGGCATTCCGGGGCCCGGCCTGGTACCACGTCTCGAGCACCGGCCTCTTCTTCAACAGCATGCACTTCTGGTCCGTCCAGCTGTTCTTCACGTTCATGGGCGTCCATCTGGTCGGCAAGTTCTGGATGGCGGCGTGGCGCGGCAACCGTGCCAAGACCTGGATCAGCGGGGTCCTGGCGTTCGTCGTGGCCGTCGGGGCCGGTCTGACGGGCTACGTCCTGCAGTCGAACTTCGACTCCCAGTGGATCGCGTTCGAGGCGAAGGACGGACTGAACGCTCTCGGGGTCGGCGCGTGGTTCAACGTCGCCAACCTCGGCCAGATGGCGCTCATCCACGTGTTCCTGCTGCCCGCGGTGATCGGGGTCGTCGTCCTGGTGCACGTCCTGTTGGTGCGGGTGCACGGGGTCGTGCCACCCCTGGAGGCCGCGAAGGTCGCCGAGGATCGTGCCGCATCGCGTGCCGCGGCCGAGCCCGTGCCCGAGGGTGTGCGCTGATGGCGGCGACGACGCAGGAGATGCTCGAGCGGGAGCCGTGGACCGGCCCCACCCGTCGCTACGACATCGTCAAGGAGGGTGTGATCGCCACGCTCGTCGTGGCCGTCCTCGTCGTCATCCTCGCCGCGGTCTTCAGCTCTCCGGACGATCCGGCGCTGACCTTCCGCGGCTGGGCGAAGGACATGCCCGACGACCTGTACAACGTCACCGTCGCCGAGCTGGCGGGGACGTCGGAGTCCGCGACCTACGGCCCGCCCTACAACACCGGCGGTGACGGCCAGGCTCTCGGCCCGATCAACCTGCAGAAGCTGGTCGGTGTCCAGGTGCCGATCGATCCGGCGAACGACTTCGTCATCACGCCTCTGCAGACCCAGCAGCAGCCGACCGAGGTTGCGGCGGCGCTGACCGCGTGGACCGCGGCGTCGGCCGAGCAGCAGACCGCCTGGGCGACGGCCTACGACACCGCGATCAACGATCCGGCCGGGGCCGCCGGCGACGCGACGAAGGTGCCGGCCGGCGACTACGGTCCGGTCCCGGCCCTCGCGAAGGGACTCGTCGCGATGGCGAGCTCCGGTGCGCTCGACGGCGTCCTCCCGAGCTCCGGCGGCAACTTCTTCACCACCGACAACACCAAGCAGATCCTGTTCTTGGGTGACGGTGGCTACCTCGACGCCGCCGGAACGGCGAACCACCTCCAGGGCAACACCTGGGGAATGATGAACGAGACGGGCAACTACCCCGGCCAGCAGTGGCTCGCACCGTTCTCGGTCTGGTACAACATGCCGTTCTTCAACAGCGACGCCGAGACGGGTGTCGCGGCAACGGCGACCGCCAATGGCGACATCTACATCATGGCGATCATCGGCTTCTTCATGCTGCTGGCGATCTTCCTGCCGTTCATCCCCGGGCTGCGGTCCATCCCGCGGTGGATCCCGATCCACCGGCTCATCTGGCGCAACTACTACAAGCCCCGAGCCCGCTGACCACCCGGACGACCGCTGACCCGCCCGCCCGCGGGTCAGCGGTTCCGGCGCGCTCGGGATCGGACGAGTGGGCCCGGCAGCGCGTCGACTCCACGCGCCGAGGCTTGTCCCGGGCTATATTCCAGCACTAGAATACGATCATGTCCACGCTGACCGACGCCGAGCTCACCGTCCTCGGACTGGTCGGCGAAGCCCCACGGCACGGCTACGAGCTGGCGCGCGTGGTGGACGCCCGAGGGGTGCGCGACTGGACCGCGCTGGGCTCGTCGTCGATCTACTACGTGCTCGAGCGGCTGGCGGCGCGCGGCCTGGTCGAGGCGGTCGCCCCGGCCGCCGGGCCCAAGGCGCGGGTGACCTACCGTGCGACGTCGGCGGGTTTCGCACTGCTGGCCGAGGAGTCGCTGGCGGCCCTCGCCGACGTCGCGCCCGTGCATGCGCGGGTGCTGGTGGCGCTGGCGAACAGTCCCGGTCTCCCCCCGGACGACGTCGCGGCAGGGCTGCGGGCGCGCCTCGACGCGCTCGGCGAGGCCGCCGACGCGCTGGCGGTCGCGGACGTGCGGACTGCTGGCGCGCCGCCGGCCGCCCGCGCGATCGTCGACTACGCCCGCGCGCTGCTCGCCGCGGACCGATCCTGGACACAGGCGACGCTGGCAATGCTCGGAAAGGGGTAGCGATGGGAACGTTCGACGTCCGGGTGCAGCTCAAGGGGCTGTATGCGCCACCGACCGCCGACTTCGTCGAGGTGCAGGTGCCGCCGCTGACCACTCTCGCGGTCGTGGGCCGCGGCGACCCGAACACGGGTGACGAGTACGGCCCGGCGGTCGAGGCGCTGTTCACCGTGGGGTACGCGCTGAAGTTCGCCGGCAAGAAGGCGCTCGGCGAGGACATGGCGGTCGGGCCGCTCGAAGCGATGTGGCGCGCCGCCGACATGTCGGCGTTCACCGCCCACCGCACGAGCGACTGGGAGTGGACGGCGCTGATCCCGGTGCCCGACCGCGTGGACGCCTCCGCCCTGGCCGATGCGGTCGCCGCTACGGCCGCGAAGGGGCGCGGCGGGCCGTCGCTGGACCGGGTGCGAGTGCTGCGGATGGACGAGGGTCGCTGCGTACAGATCATGCACATCGGACCGTACAGCGCCGAGGCGCCGACCCTCGCGCGTCTGCACGAGGAGTACCTGCCGGCGCACGGCCTGATGCCGACGGGTGACCACCACGAGATCTACCTGTCCGATGTCCGGCGCACGGCGCCGGAGCGGTTGCGCACGATCCTGCGCCAGCCGGTCGGCCCGGCCTAGCGTCGCGGGCCCTCCGCCGGGGGTGTGGCGAGGACGGCGAGCTGGGCGAGGGCCGCGAGCTGGGCGGGGACGGCGATGCCGGGCGCCAGGTCCGGCGCAGGGCGAGGCGTGCCCCAGCTGGTGACGAGCGGCAGCACACCGGCCCAGGCCGGCCCGGCGACGTCGTCGGGGCCGTCCTGCGGCCAGCCGTCGGAGGTCTTGAACGACCACTGCTCGATCGGCAGCGCCAGCACCAGGGTCGCCGCCAGCTCGCGCGGTGTCGGCCTGCGCACCTGGGCCGTGCGCCCCGGGATGAGGTGGTCGGTGATCACGTCGAGCGCGGCGAGCTTCGCGGCGTCGGTGAGCACTGTGCAGCGGCCGAACAGCACGGCGCTGGCGTAGTGCATCGAGGACTCGAAGGCCGACCGGGCGACGACGAGCGCGCGTAGCTGCGTCACCGAGACGCAGGCCGCATCGCCGTCGGCCAGTGCGCGCATCCACCGCGAGCCGGTCGAGCCGTGCAGCAGCAGCTGGTCCCCGTCGCGCGCGTAGGCGGTGGGGATCACCACCGGTCCGTGCTCGGCGACGAGCCCCACGTGGGCCACCAGGCAGGAGTCCAGCAGGTCGTCCAGCGCCGCGCGGTCGCTCGAGGTGCGGTCCGCGTGGCGCGCCGGCACCAGCGTGGGGTCCGACGGTTCCGGTCCGGTCATGCGTCCGCTCCTGCCGTGAGGTCGGCGGCCGCGGCGGCGAACGCCGTGGTGTGCCGGTCCACGTCGGCCGCCGTGGTGGCCGGGCACATCAGCGCCATGTTGTGGAACGGCGTCAGCAGGACGCCGTGGGTGAGCGCCTGCAGGTGCAGGTACTGCTGGAGGGGGAAGTCGTCCTCGGCTGCCGACTGCGCGCCGTCACGCGGCGGCTCCGCGCCGAACGCGTACTCCGCACGCGCGCCGAGCCGCACGACGTGCCAGCCCAACTGGTAGGCGTCGATGACGCCCTGCACCCCGTCGGCCCACCGGTCCGCGAGGGTGGTCATCGAGGTGAAGGCCGCCGGCGTGAGCACCTGCGTCAGCGTCGCGCGGGCGGCGGCGCTGGACAGCGCGTTGCCGGCCAGCGTGCCGCCGACCCCGCCGACGTCGATGTCCTCGCCGTCGGCGGTGATCGTCCGTTCCACCTGCGCGGCCAGCTCCGGGATCAGGCCGAACGCGGCGATCGGCACGCCGCCGCCGATGGTCTTGCCCACGACGACGACGTCCGGGTCGAGCCCCCACGCCGCCGTGCACCCGCCGGGACCGGCGCACAGCGTGTGCGTCTCGTCGATGACGAACCAGGCCCCGGCCGCCCGGGTCAGGGCGCGCACGGCGTCCAGGTAACCCGGCTCGGGCAGCACGATGCCGACGTTCGTGAGCGCGGGCTCGGTGAGCACGGCCGCCACCTCGCCCGTCGCGAGCGCGGCGGCCATCGCCGCCACGTCGTTGAACGGCACGACGAGGGTGGTCAGGGCCGGGTCGACCGGCGCCCCGATGCTGCCCCGGCGCTCGACCACCGCGCCGTCCGGTCCCAGGGTGGCGTACGCCTCGTCCACCGTGCCGTGGTAGCAGTGGTCCATCACGACGACCTTCGGGCGCCCGGTGAGGTGCCGGGCGAGGCGCAGCACGTGCCGGTTGGCGTCGGTGGCCGTCAGGGTCAGCTGCCAGCGTGCGACGCGCGAGGGTCCCGCGCCGAACCGCGCGGTCAGCTCGGCAGCCACCGCAGCCGCGTCCGGCGTGGGGAGCATCGCGGTGATCCCGCGGGACGCCTGCTCGGTGATCGCCGCCACCGTGGGCGCGGGGGAGTGGCCGCACATCGCGCCGGTGTCGCCCAGGCACAGGTCCACCAGCTCGATGCCGTCCGCGCAGGTGAGGTGGGCGCCGGCGGCGCTCGCCATCGAGATCGGGAAGGGCCCCGGCCACTTCGCCATCCACGACATCGGCACGCCGTAGGCCAGGTGCGCGCGCGCCTCGTCGGCCAGGGCGGCGCACCGCGGGTGCAGGGCGACGAGCGCCGCCGCCTCCCGTGCCGTCAGCTCGGCCAGCCGCGCGCGGTCCACTGCCGTCATGCCGACACCAGGGCGAGCAGCGCGCCCTCGAGCACCCCGAGCGCGTCGTCGAGCAGCGCATGGTCGATCACCAGCGGCGGCAGCAGCCGCACGACGTTGCCCCAGCTGCCGCAGGTCAGCACCAGCACACCCTGCGCGGCGCACGTGGCCGCGACCCGGGCGGCGGCGTCCTTGTCCGGGTCCAGCGTGCCGGGGCGCACCAGCTCGATCGCGAGCATCGCACCGCGGCCCCGGACCTGGGCCACCGCGGGGACCCGGGCGGCGAGCGCCTCGAGCCGCGGCCGGACCAGCCCCTCGATGGCCCGGGCAGCGCCCGCCAGGTCGTCGCGCCGGTAGATCTCGATGGCGGCCAGCGCCGCCGCGCACGCCACCGGGTTGCCCCCGAAGGTGCCGCCGAGCCCGCCGGCGTGCACGGCGTCCATCAGCTCGGCCCGCCCAGTCACGGCGGCCAGCGGCATGCCGCCCGCGATGCCCTTGGCGGTGGCGACCAGGTCCGGTACCACCTGCTCGTGCTCGCAGGCGAACATGGCGCCGGTGCGGGCGAACCCGGTCTGCACCTCGTCCGCCACCAGCACGATGCCGTGTGCCCCGGTCCAGTCCCGCAGCACCCGCCAGAACCCGGGCGCCGGCACGATGAAGCCGCCCTCGCCGAGGATCGGCTCGGCGACCAGCGCCGCGACCTGGTCGGCCCCGACCTGCCGCTGCGCCACCTCGATCGCCCGGAGCGCGGCCTGCTCGCCGGTCATGCCGACCGGGTCCCGCAGCGGGTAGGAGGCGGGCACCCGGTACACCTCGCCGGCGAACGGCCCGAAGCCCGTCTTGTAGGGCATCGCCTTGGCGGTCATCGCCATCGTGAGGTTGGTGCGCCCGTGGTAGGCGTGGTCGAGCACGATTACGGCGTTGCGCCCCGTGGCCCGCCGGGCGATCTTGACGGCGTTCTCCACGGCCTCCGCGCCGGAGTTGACCAGCACCGAGCGCTTCTCGTGATCGCCGGGCGTCAGATCGGCCAACGCTTCGCACACCGCGATGTAGCCCTCGTAGGGCGTCACCATGAAGCACGTGTGGGTGAACGCGGCGGCCTGCGCCGCGACCGCGGCCGCGACCTCGGGGTGGGACGCACCGACCGAGGTCACGGCGATCCCGGCGCCGAGGTCGACCAGCACGTTGCCGTCGACGTCCTCGATCACCGCGCCGGACGCGCGGGCCGCGTAGACCGGCACGCTGGAGCCGACCGCGCCCGCCACCGCACGCGCGCGCCGGGCGGCCAGCTCGAGCGAGCGGGGTCCGGGGATGGCCGTGCGGACGACGCGCTGTTGGGCCAACGGAGCTGCAGCGACGGATTGCGTTGTCATGAGGCGAGGCTAGTGGGCATCTGCGCCGTCCGTCAGCCCGGTCCGGCACGGAAACCGTGGCTGCGCGATTCTCGGCTCGGATCCAGCGAACTCCCAGAGTGGTGCCCGACAATGGTCACCGCGCGGCGTCCGCCGTGCTCGGGTGGCGGCGGAGGATCGATGTCGTACGTGGTGGGTGTGCTCGTCATCGTCGTGGTGCTGCTGGTGTCGGTGGCGCTGCACGAGCTGGGGCACCTGATCCCGGCCAAGCTCTTCGGGGTCCGGGTCAGCCAGTACATGATCGGGTTCGGCCCGACGCTGTGGTCGCGCACCTGGCGCGGCACGGAGTACGGCATCAAGGCCATCCCGCTCGGCGGCTACTGCCGGATCGTGGGCATGTACCCGCCCGGCCATGCCGTCGGCGACCCGCCCGCGCGTGGCTGGTTCGGACGGATCTCCGACGAGGCCCGCCGCGCCAGCGAGGAGGAGATCGGCCCGGAGGGCGACGCGGACGCGTTCTACCGGCTGTCGTCGCCGAAGAAGCTCCTGGTGATGACCGGCGGCGTGCTGGCCAACCTGCTGCTCGCCGTGGTGCTGCTCGGCGTGGCGTACGTGGGGATCGGCGTCCCCGGCCCGTCGACCACCCTGACGAGCGTCTCGCAGTGCGTGATCCCGGCCGACGAGGACCGCACCGCGTGCCAGAGCGGCGACCAGGCCGCCCCGGGCGCCGCGGCCGGTCTGCTGCCGGGCGACACGGTCGTCTCGTACAACAGCCAGGACGTCACGTCGTGGGACCAGCTGGCCACCGCGATCCGGGCCACCGGTGACGAAGCCGTGCCGGTGGTCGTCGAGCGCGACGGGCAGCGGGTGGAGCTGACGGTGACGCCGGTGGTGGCCGACCGCTACGTGTACGACGAGACGGGTGCCCAGGTGCTCGACGGGGCCGGCAAGCCGGTCACCGAGCCGGTCGGGTTCCTCGGCATCACGCCGGAGTCCGTGACCCAGCGTGCCGCGGTGAGCGAGGTGCCCGGCGTCGTGTGGGAGCGGACGTGGGCGACCGTCAAGGTCGTCGCCACGCTGCCCGTGCAGGCGTGGGGCGTGCTCCACGACACCGTCACGGGCACACCGCGCGGAGCGTCGAGCATCGTCGGCCCGGTGGGTCTCGGCCGGTTCGCGGGCGAGATCGCGTCGGCGCAGGGGGACGGGATCGACGGGCTCCGGGTGGTCGGGATGCTCGAGATGGCGGCCGCGCTCAACCTCTCACTGTTCGCCTTCAACCTCATCCCGCTGCCGCCGATGGACGGCGGCCACTTCGCCGCCGGGCTGTGGGAGGGGGCGAAGCGGCAGGTGGCGCGCCTGCGCGGGCGTCCCCGCCCCCGGCCCCTGGACACCGCGCGACTGGTCCCGGTGGCCTACGGGGTGTTCGTCCTGCTGGCCGGGATGGGCCTGATGCTCGTGTGGGCGGACCTCGTCAACCCCGTGTCGCTCTTCTGAGAGGGATGATGGGCCAGTGAGCCCCGCGATCAACCTCGGCATGCCTGCTCCCGTCGTTCCCGTCCTGGCCCCCCGCCGCCCGACCCGCAAGATCCGGGTCGGCAAGGTCGAGGTCGGCGGCGACGCGCCCATCAGCGTGCAGTCGATGACGACGACCCCCACCACCGACATCAACGCGACGCTGCAGCAGATCGCCGAGCTGACGGCGACGGGCTGCGACATCGTCCGCGTCGCCGTGCCCAGCCAGGACGACGCCGACGCGCTGCCGGCGATCGCGCGCAAGAGCCAGATCCCGGTGATCGCGGACATCCACTTCCAGCCGAAGTACGTGTTCGCGGCGATCGACGCCGGCTGCGCCGCGGTGCGCGTCAACCCGGGCAACATCCGCAAGTTCGACGACCAGGTGCGCGAGATCGCCAGGGCGGCGACCGACGCCGGTGTCTCGGTGCGGATCGGCGTCAACGCCGGCTCACTCGACCCGCGGCTGCTGGCGAAGTACGGCAAGGCGACGCCGGAGGCGCTCGTCGAGTCGGCCGTCTGGGAGGCGTCGCTGTTCGAGGAGCACGACTTCCACGACTTCAAGATCTCGGTCAAGCACAACGACCCCGTGGTGATGGTGCGGGCGTACGAGCTGCTCTCGCAGGCGGGCGACTGGCCGCTGCACCTCGGCGTCACCGAGGCCGGCCCGGCCTTCCAGGGCACGATCAAGTCCGCCACCGCGTTCGGCGCCCTGCTGTCCCAGGGCATCGGGGACACCATCCGGGTCTCGCTGTCGGCCCCGCCGGTGGAGGAGGTCAAGGTCGGCATCCAGATCCTGCAGGCCCTCAACCTGCGGCCGCGCAAGCTGGAGATCGTCTCGTGCCCCTCGTGCGGCCGGGCCCAGGTGGACGTCTACACGCTCGCCGAACGCGTCACTGCCGGACTCGAGGGCATGCAGGTGCCGTTGCGCGTCGCGGTGATGGGCTGCGTCGTCAACGGTCCCGGCGAGGCGCGCGAGGCCGACCTCGGGGTCGCGTCGGGCAACGGCAAGGGGCAGATCTTCGTGCGCGGCGAGGTGGTCAAGACCGTCCCGGAGGCGCTCATCGTCGAGACGCTCATCGAGGAGGCCATGCGCCTGGCCGAGTCGATGGACCCGGTCGAGGCGGGTGCGGGCGGCCCGCAGGTCGTCGTCCGGTAGCCGACTCGTCGTCCGGGTTCGGCGCCGAGAGCCGATCGCTGCGGCACAATCGCGGCATGGAACTGCGCCGGAGCGCGCTGGTCGACCGGCAGGCGTCGGGCGCCGCCGTGCTGGGCGCCGGTGACCTGGCCGGCGTGCTGGCACTGTGCGCGCTCGACCCGGTGGGCTCGGTGCTGGCGGCCACGCGCCTGGAGCACGCGACCGGCGTCGGGCTGCGCAGCGCGGGCGGTGAGGTCTGGGGTTACCGCGAGGACGGCACCCTCCTCGCGGCCTGCTGGGCCGGGGCGAACCTGGTGCCGATCCTGCCCGGGCTCGACGCGCCCACGCGCCGCCGCTCCCTCGAGGCGTTCGGGACGCTGGGTGCCTCGCGCGGGCGGCGCTCCTCGTCCATCGTGGGGCCGCGGGACGACGTGCTGGGCCTGTGGGCCTGGCTTCGCAGCGCCTGGCCCGCCGCCCGGGACGTGCGCGACGACCAGCCCTCGATGGTGATCGACGCCGACCCGCTGCTGGCGGCCGACCCGGCCGTGCGCCGGTCCCGGCCCGACGAGCTCGACGCGGTGCTGCCGGCCTGCGTCGCGATGTTCACCGAAGAGGTCGGCTACTCGCCGGTCAGCGGTACGGGCGGCTACTACGAGGCGCGGGTGCGGGCCATGATCGCGGAGGGTCGCTCGTTCGTGCGCGTCGAGGGCGGTCGGGTCGTCTTCAAGGCCGAGGTCGCGGCGGTGGCCGGCGGGGTGGGTCAGGTGCAGGGCGTCTGGGTGACGCCCGACCGGCGGGGCGAGCGGCTCTCGGAGGGCGGCATGGCGGCCGTCGTCGAGGCGACCCGCGCTAGCCTCGCCCCGACCGTGTCGCTCTACGCCAACGCGTACAACGTGCGTGCGATCGCGGCGTACCGGGCTGTGGGCTTCCGCCAGGTCGGCACCTACGCCACCGTGCTGTTCTGACCCGTCCGACCTTCCAGGAGCGTGCAGCGTGACCAGCCGGACCGAGCAGGGCGGCACGTCGGAGGACCGGCTGCTGTTCCGCTTCATGCTGCTCTCGCTGGCAGCGGCGGTCGTGACGATCGTGCTCAAGGTCGCCGCCGCCGTCATCACCGGGTCGGTCGGCTTCCTGTCCGATGCGATGGAGTCCGGCGTCAACCTCGTCGCCGCGGTGGTCGCGCTGTTCGCGCTGCGGGTCGCGGCCCGCCCGTCCGACGCGAGCCACCACTTCGGCCACGGCAAGGCCGAGTACCTGTCCGCCCTGGTCGAGGGCGCGATGATCTTCGTCGCCGCGACCGCGATCGTGTGGACCTCGATCCAACGGCTCCTCGCGCCCGCTCCCGTGACGCAGCCCGGGATCGGCCTGGCCCTGTCGACGCTCGCCTCGCTGATCAACCTCGCCGTCGGCCTCACGCTGCAGCGCGTCGGCCGCGCGCACCGGTCGATGACCCTGGTCGCCGACGGCAAGCACCTCCTGACCGACGTGTGGACCTCCGTGGGCGTGCTGGTGGGCATCGCCCTGGTCGCCCTCACCGGCTGGCAGCCGCTCGACCCGATCGTGGCGCTGGCCGTCGGGGTGAACATCCTCTGGACGGGCTTCCGCCTGCTGCGAGGGTCGGTCAGCGGCCTGCTGAGCGCGACGCTGCCCGAGCAGGAGCGCCTGCAGATCGACACCGTCCTGGAGCGCTACCGCACCGGGCGCGGCGTGGGCTTCGCACCCCTGCGCACGGTGGAGTCCGGGCGGCAGCGGTTCGTCTTCGTCGTGCTGACCGTCCCCCCGGACTGGACCGTTCAGGCCGCGCACGACATGACCGTGCAGCTCGAGACGGACATCGACGCGATCCTGCCCGGGACGGAGACCTTCGTCCACGTCGAGCCGGCGGGCGCTGCGGTCGGACTGGTGGAGGGCTGACCGGCACTGCGACCCCGTCGGGGCGTCGCCGGACCGGTCAGCGCAGCAGCCGGGACAGCCGCCGGTCGGCCAGCGGCTTGCCGCCCGTCTGGCACGCCGGGCAGTACTGCAGCGCGGAGTCGGCGAAGGACACCTCGCGCACGGTGTCCCCGCAGGGCGTGCCGTCCCAGCCGGGGCACGGCTCGCCCGCGCGCCCGTGCACGCGCAGGTTCCGCCGCTTGGCGTCCTTGAGCTCGGCAGCCGGTCGCCCGGAGGCGGCCTCGACGGCCTCGGCGAGCACCGCGCGCATCGCGTCGTAGAGCACCCGCGTGCGGGTCTCGTCGAACGAGCCGGTCAGGGCGAACGGGCTGGTGCGCGCCGCGTGCAGGATCTCGTCCGAGTACGCGTTGCCGATGCCGGCGATCGTGCCCTGGTCCCGCAGCAGGCCCTTGACCTGCTGGTTGTGCGCGCGGAGCAGGGCGGTGAACCGGTCGAGGGTCAGCTCGTCGGACAGCGGGTCGATGCCGAGGGACGCGATCTGAGGCACCTGCTGCGGGTCGGTGACCACGTAGACGGCGAGCCGCTTGCGGGTGCCGGCCTCGGTGAGGTCGAACCCGGAGCCGTCGTCCAGGCGCACCCGGAGGGCGATCGGTGA
>Ga0302295_1000041_pt1 | contig 16201 bp, 9 predicted proteins | sample III_Fen_N2_4_FD_194545 | JGI IMG/M metagenome (GOLD analysis project Ga0302295, IMG submission 194545) | Peat permafrost microbial communities from Stordalen Mire near Abisko, Sweden - III_Fen_N2_4 | ecosystem: Environmental > Terrestrial > Soil > Wetlands > Permafrost | place: Sweden: Abisko... | reverse complement strand
ATTCCAACCGACAGCAGCAGACAGCCGACGGCCACGATGTGGGCCCAGAACCAGGTCGACCCGATCGCCGCCGTGTACCACAGCACCGTGCCGAGACCGAGGAAGAGCGATGTCAGGGTTCGGATGTTGTGGCTCACGCGAAGGTAGCCGAGCATCCAGTAGGCGATGCCCACGTCGATCGCCGCGAAAACGGTTGCAAGCAGATGCTGGTCGGTGCCGAGGTGCCAGATGGAGACGAACGGCAGCAGCACCCATGCCGGCAGCGGCGGGAACGGGATGATGCCGTAGCCCGTCGGCGTGCCGCTCGCGTCCTTGATCGGCATCACGTCCTGGTATTGCGGCATCGGGATGGCGGTGTGGCCGTCGAGCCACGCCTGGGCCTGGAGCACGAAATGGAGGTATAGGTTGTTGCCGTTCGGCTGACTGACGAAGTAGACGACGAGGCACAGGAAGGCCAGCGCAAGGCCCCACGCGTGGGGTGCCAGGGAGATCTGCTCTGCCGGTTCGACGGCGGCCCCTGCCCCTCCTCTTGCCGCGCGTCGCGCTGCCCGACCGGCCGGTCCACCGTCCGGAGACGTAGCCTGCGTTATACTCCGCTCCACCTCAGCGCCCGTCCAGGAGGCCATTTCGGTTGGCAGGCCCGAGCACTCGAGAGGCCAACCCGCGGGGGAACGCGCCGGCGGGAACGAGTGGTGTCGACACCTCTGTTCCCACCATCGTCGTGCTTCTCCTCCTGGGTCTAACCCTCCGACTCATCATCGCATACGTCCTACTTCCGGGGTCGGGTTTCCCTACCGACCTCGCTTCGTTCCAGGGCTGGAGCGGCCAGCTGGTCGCGCAGACGCCGCTGGGCTTTTACGACAAGGCCGGCTTCCTGGACTATCCGCCCGTATACCTGCTCTTCCTGTGGGTTTTGGGCCTCGTCTTCGCCCCGTTCGGTGGCGTGGGTGAGTCGATCAAGCTGATCCCGATCGTCACCGACCTGGCCCTCGCCTTCGTGGTCTGGCGAATGGCCCAGGAACTGGGGGCTTCGCGGTGGCGGGCGCTGATCGCGGCCACTATCGTCCTCATCAACCCCATCACCTGGTTCAACAGCGCGATCTGGGGCCAGGCGGACGTCGTCGGCTCGGTCTTCATGCTCCTCGGGCTATGGGCCCTGCTTCGGGATCGCCGCGAGCTCGCCGCCGTCTTCGCCGTCGTCGCCGCCCTGACCAAGATCCAGCTCGGAATCCTTGGAATCCTGGTCGGGTTCGTGATCCTGCGCCGATCGCTGGCGCCGCGCGAGGGCCCGGCCGATCCGCAGCGCGTCCTGACTTCCATCGCGTCGGGGCTCGGCTCGGCCGCCCTGATCTGCCTGCCGTTCACCGGGCTTGACTTCATCGGCCTCGCCGGGCGGCTGGCCACTGTTCAGGGGCTTCTGACGCTCGCCGTCGGGGCGATTGCCGGACTGGGCGTCTACCTGTGGGTCCGGCGCTCGGAGGTCGTCTCGAGCGCATACCGCGAACTCGCTGCGGCCGCCGCCGGCGTGATCACCGTGGTCGGTTTGTCGGCGATGGTCTTCGGTTCGATCGTGAGCCACATCGTCAACACGTTCGGCGAATACCCGTGGCTCACTCTGAACGCTTACAACCCGTGGGCGCTCGTGGCCGACGAATCCGGAAGCGGCATGGACCGAAATTTGGGCTGGATCCACGACGCCCAGGTGTTCGAGGAGGGCGTTGCCCAGCAGTACTTCAACATCGGGCCATTCGCGTCGGATCTGATCGCCAAGCTGGCGGTTGTGGTGGTCGTGCTCGCCGCGGTCGCGACGGTCGCCTGGCTGTGGGCCCGCCGAATGGATCTCCCGTACCAGGACGTAGGGCTGGCGGCCTCGGTCGAACAGGCGGATCCGGTCGAAACTGGGGAGCCGGTCCAACCTGCGCCCGAACTCCCCAAGCCGGCCCTCTCAGCGCCCTCCGAACTGCGCGCTTTGGCCGTCGGCTGCGTGGTCGTCGCGGGAGCCATCGCTTTCCTGCTCGCCGGACAGACGATCGGTGGCCTTCCCGCCGCAATAGTCGGCGACGGCCTGCTGCTGGCCACTCTAGTTGGCGTGAGCGCCTGGGCGGCGTGGCGCGACGATCGCCTGTCGATCGTGGTCGCTCTCGCCATCCTCGCCATCGCCTTCTTCGTCGCCCCAACCCGCGCTCACGAGCGCTACCTGTTCCCGTTCTTTGCCGTGGGGGCAATTCTTCTGGCGGTCTCGTGGCGCTGGAGCGTCGCGTACGTCGTGCTCGCGTTGGTCAACACCGCTAACCTGCTCGCCGTCCTGATCGAATACAAGGGCATCCCCGGTGTCCAGGGCGCCGACGGGACGGCCGGGCCGATCTCGGGAATGCTCGGCGATTGGGGCAACTTTGTGAAGTCGGCCGAGTGGCCGGCGGGGATCATCTGGCCGATCGCAGTCTCGGGCATCGTCACCGGGCTCGCCCTCGTGTGGGCCCTGACGCAGATGCGAACGCGGGCGGTCCAGGTGCTGGCCTGGGAGGCCGACAGGGCGGGCCGCGAGCCCGAGCCGGAGCCCGAGCCGGAGCCCGATTGGGAGCCCGAGCCGGCGGCCGCGGAGACGCTCGTGTTCGCCGAGACGGTCGACGGCGTCGAAACGCTCGTTTCCGTCAAGGCGCCCGCGATCGCCGCGGCGGGGGACGCCACCGACGCCGCTTTCGACGCCGACGAGGACTACGACGCGGCTCCGGAGCGCGAGGCCGAATTCGTGCCCGCCTTCGTGATGCGGGCCTGGCACTGGGTCTTCCGCCCGTCGGTTATGCCGGACCGATCGGCCTCTCTCTCAACCGAACCGCGAGGCCGACTCAACAAACTGGACGTGTGGGTCGTCGTGGCCCTGGTCCTGGTGATCCTCTCGACGCGGATTTACCGCCTCGGCGAGCCCGCGGGCATGCACTTCGACGAGGTCTACCACGCCCGCACCGCCACCGAATTCCTCCAGGACTGGCGGTACGGCATTCGCCATGACATCTACGAATGGACCCATCCCCACCTTGCCAAGTACGCCATCGCGGGCGGCCTGGTCGTATTCTCGGACGACAAGGTCACCGCAACGAGCAACCTGGGCGTGCCGGTGAAAGACGCGGTCGTCCAGCCGCGAATCGTGCCCCCCGACGCGACGGCTACGGACGGCACAGCCCCCGACGCCCGGGCCAACGCCGACGCCCGGCTCGGCGACCGCCTGTTCGTCGCGACCGGCGACGCGGTCAAGGCCTACGACCTTCAGACCCGCAAGTTGGAGGCCTCATACCCGATCCCCGGGGCAGCCTCGCTCTCCATCGCCGCCGACACGGGCAGCATGTTCGTCGGCACGTCCGACGGACACATCTGGCAGATCAACATCTACTCATTGGACTACGTTCGCCTGGGAACAGAGGCGTCGCCCGCTCCGGCGAAGGTGCTGCCGACCCAGACCGGGTTCCCGATCGTCCATTTGTATGCCGGCTCGCCGCCGCTGATCCTCGCCGTCGACGCCACAGGCACGATCGACTCGGTCGACGGCACGGGCGCGATCCTGGCCCATACCAAGCTAGATGGCGCGGTCGATTTCGCGCCGCTCGGCACTGGCGCGGCAACGATTGTGCGCGTCACCACATCGCTTCCCACAACGACACCAACCCCGACCACGACCCCGACAACACCCGCGCCGTCCGCGGCGCCGTCGCCGTCAGGCGAGCCGTCGCCGTCCCCGGAGCCGTCGCCGTCGGCCGAGCCGTCGCCCTCTACCCCGACGGTCGACCTGTCGGCCGAGGCCGAGGCCATCGCTACGGCGCTGGGTCTGACCACCGATGAGGTCCAGGCGGCCCTGAACGCATCGGCCATCCCGGGCCTCGAGCAGCCGGTCGATCTCGGTGTTCTCACCCAGGACCAGATCAGCGCGCTGCGGCAACTCATCGACGACGGCAAGCTGCCCGGCATCGACATCAAGACCGACGACCCGCAGGTAATGGTCGCCTATGCCAGAGGCGTCGGCGTCATGGACGTCCGGTTCCTCACCGTCACCTCGACCTACTTCACCGGTTCGATCGTACGGACCCCGGCGTCCGGCTCGACCGTCGACGTGCCGGCCGAAGCCGATGCGATCGCTACAGCGCTTGGTCTGGCGCCTGGGAACGTCGCGGCCGAGCTCAACGCGGCGACGGAAGTGGGCCTGGAACAGCCGGTCGACTTCGGCACGATGAGCCAGGAGCAGATCATCTCTCTCCAGAAGCTGATCGACGACGGCCAGCTGCCCGACGTCAAGATCAAGAATCAGCCGGCGACCTCCATCGCGCTGAACCCGAACACCGATCAGGAGTCGTACGTCGCCACCGGCGCCTCCATCCTCCTGGTGAAGGTCAATTCAACGGGCGGCGGATCGTTCAGTCGGGCGCCCGATCAACCGCTCAAGAAGATGCCCGGCGAGATCACCAAGATCGTCTTCGACAACTCGAACAAGATCGCCCAGGCGCTTGGACGCACTCCGGATGGCTCCGGCTGGACCGTCTACGCGATCGAGAGCAACGGCAACGCGGTCTTCTCGGACGCGCGATTGCCGTGGGAGCCGGTCGCCATCGGCGCGGACGCGACGCCTCAGATGCCCAACACCGACCGCCAGGACCTGCTCGCTCTCGCTCCGAACGGCGACATGGCCCAGGTCGACATCGGCCAGTTCGCCTTCGCCTGGCGGGTCGTGGGAGTCCTCTTCGGAGCCCTGATGGCGGTCTGTCTCTATCTGCTGGCGCGACTCCTCTTCCGCCGCCGCCTGGTAGGGCTCCTGGTCGCGCTGTTCTCCTGCGTGGACGGGATGCTGTTCGCCCAGTCGCGCATCGCCATGAACGACACGTACGTCGGCGGCTTCCTCTTATTGGGCTACCTGGTGTTCGCCTACCTGTGGCTCGGCGGCGACAAGAGGGGCTTGAAGTCGTGGCTGGCCTTCTGGTTGGGGATGCCGCTCCTGGGTGTGATCCTCGGCCTGGCCCTGGTGTCGAAGTGGGTCGCCGTCTATGCCATCTTGAGCATCGGAATCCTGATCCTCATCAGATCGGCGCTGGGACGGCTCGTCACGGTCCTCGGCCTGGTCGCCGGCACCGGCATCCTCGGTTGGATGTCTATCGCCGAGATGAAATCCCTGCCCGACACGGGAAATATCCCGGAGCTGCTGGTCGGCCTGGGAGTGGGCGCCGCGATCGTCGTCGGCGGCGTGTACTACGCCATGAGGCGCGCGCGAACGACGCCTGATCGAGTGTTGTTCGTTGCCGTCGCGGCGCTGATCGGCGGGGCGATCATGCTCTGGTCGATGCGGTTCTATCCCGCGCCCGACCAGAACGGCGCTCAGAACTACACCTTCTTCCTGATGATGTTCGTGGCGACCGCGATCGTGTCGGCCGTCAACGCCTACCACCCAATCGCCTGGTCCAAGCAGGAGCTCCAGTTCGCCATCGCCGTTCCGGCGCTGGCCGGCATCGCCGTGGGAGCCCTCGGCGCGGCGAAAGGCAGCGTGACCCTCATGGCGATCGGCGCGGGCGCGATCATCCTGCCCGCCGCGGCGTTCTGGGTCGCCGGCAAACTGGGCTTCGGCCCGCTCGCTACGCCGCCGACCGCGGACGATCCGTCGTTGTTCGCCGGTCCGCCTGCACCCGCTCCGGAAGGTTGGCTCCGAATGGGCTCCGGATTCGGGCTGCCGGCCGCGTGGATGGCGGCCTGCGTCCTGATCCTGCCCTTCGTCGTCTACATCGCCCTGTACATCCCATGGGCCGTGCCCTGGCAACAGGAGACGACCGATTCGGGTCCCCTGCCTGTTCTCATGTGCTGGCACACGGACCCGAACGGTCAATGCGCGACTGCCTGGCCTTCGGGACACACCGGCCAGACCCTCATGGATCTCACTATCAGCATGTACAACTACCACAACGATCTGCGCGCCACGCATGCCGCGAGCTCGCCGTGGTGGGCGTGGCCGCTGGATCTGAAGCCGGTCTGGTTCGAGAGCGTCACCTACGCCCAGGACACCGGGTCGATGATCTACGACGGCGGCAACCCGGTGCTGTGGTGGCTCTCGATCACGGCCATGGGCTTTGTCTGCTGGCAGGCCTTCAAGCGGCGCAGCCTCGGGCTGGCGCTCATCGCCGTCGCCTTCTTCTGGCAATGGCTGTCCTGGTCCCGCATCGACCGCGCCGCCTTCCAGTACCACTTCTACACGGCCCTACCGTTCTTCCTGTTAGGTCTCGCCTACTTCGTGGCGGAACTGTGGCATGGGCCGTCACGGCGGACGTGGCTGCTCGCCCGAGTCGGCGTCGCCGCGACGATCCTCGTCGCGCCCGTCTTGTGGCTGGCCAAATACCAGGTGTGCGGACTGGCCCGAGTTGGGCTGGACGACTACTGGCGTCAGATGGTCTGCGGGCGCACCGTCGGCGACCTGCGAGTCGACACGCACATCTTCCTGATCGCGGTCGTGCTGATTGCCGCGCTGGCCGTGCTCGCCGTCACCCTCTTCCGGATGGAACGCCGGCCGGAGGCTGAGAACAGCCGCCCAGCCGGTTGGGTCTTCCAGCTGGTTGCGCCGGTGGTCGTTGCAGGCGTGCTCCTTCTCTGGCTCGGCGCCTACGCCCCGCGCACGCTGCTCTTCGAGGTGCCGCTGCCGTCGGACGTGGTGGCGCTGCTCATGCTGGCGTTCCTGAGCATCATGGCGCTCGCGGCGCTGGCCATGCGAGATTCGCGCCGCCTGGTACTGGTCTTCTGCGTCGCCGCGGTGATCGCGTTCGTGGCGCTCTACCCGAATCTCTCGGCCCTGCCGATGCCGAACAATATCTCCAGCGTCTACAACGGCCTGCTGCCCACCTGGCTGTACGGGTTCCAGTTTGCGGACAACATGCAGGTGTCGTCGTCCGTGTCTCTGACGGACGGCTCCGCCATCGAGCTCTCCGTTGCCGTTCTCGTCGTCGCCGTACTTGCCGGCTACGTGGCCTGGGTGCAACGCGTCGTAAACGGCTACCGCCGCCACCAGCTCGTGGTGGCCGGTCTGGGGCTGAGCGACGGCGCCGGGAGCGACTTCGACGGCGACGGTGGAGCGGCGGGCGCGGCCGGCGACGCGGGATCGGGCGACGCCGTCGGCGATGCGGCCGGAGCGGCGGGCGCGGACGGTGATGCGGGATCGGGCGAGGCCGTGAACAACGCCACCGGTCCCGAAACCTAAACTCCCGGCCGGCTCAGGGCCGCTGAAGCTCTCCGGGGCGGAGTTGTGGGATCTCGGCCGAGAACCCGGCGGGCAACTGCCCCTGGGCGGCAAGGCGGCGGATCACGAAGCCGTAGTAGTCGTCGACCTTGGCTGTGACCCGCTCCCAGCTGAACTGCTGCGCTCGCTCCTGCCCGCTCGCGCCGAGGCGGGCCCGAAGCGCCGGATCGACGAGGAGCTCGGTGATGCCGGCCGCGAGAGCTTTGGCGTCGTTCGGCGGCACGAGGATGGCCTGGCGGCCGCGCTGGACCACACCCTTGTAGCCGTGGATGTCGCTGCACACGATCGGGGCGCCGGCCGCCATCGCTTCGAGCAGCACGATCCCGAACGACTCGCGGCCCGTGGCCGGAGAGACGAAGACGTCCGCCGTCTTGAAGAGCTGGGCCTTTTCGGAATCGCTCACCCGCCCCAGGAATTCCACGTTCTGGAGGCCGCGAGTCATGACGTACCGCCTCGACTCGCGCTCCTGCGGTCCCGATCCCACGACCAGCAGACGTGCCTCCAGACCGCTCTTGCGGATCAGGCGGAACGCCTTGAGGAGGTGGGGCAGGCCCTTGCGGTCCTCCAAGCGGCCCACGAACAGCAGGTTCGGCGTGCCGTCCAGCCAGCGGGAGATCGGCACGGCGCGTTGGTAACGGCCGACGTTCACCCCGTTCGGGATGACCTTGTAGTCACCGGGGAAGAAGCGATCGACAAAATGGCGCGCCGCGGCGCTGACCGCAATCCGGCCGTGCAGCTTCGCGGCGTAGTGGGGCAGCATCTTGCTGCCCAGCTCGTACGCCGGCGAGAAGCCGGCATAGGCGTGGAAAGTGGCGATGTTCACGCTGGTCGACTGGCCGAGCACGACCAGGGAGAGGAACGGCACGAACGGCTCGTGGAAGTGGAGCAGGTCGAATCGTTCACGCTCGAGCACGCGCTTGACCTGGGAGACGTATCGCGGCGACACCGTGATCGTCCCCACCGAGCCGTTCGTCGGCATGCTGAAACCCTTGCCGATGCGGATGACATCGCCTTCGGAGGAGCGCTGCAGGCCGTGGCTGCTGGTGATGATGCGAACGTCGTGGCCGCGCAGGCGGAGGTTCTCGTAGAGGAAGCGGACGTGCTCGTTGACTCCCCCCGGGACCGGGTAGACGTACGGAGTCACCAGCCCGATCTTCACGCCGGCGGCTCCTCGGCCTCGCGGCGACGTGCGGCCGCCATCGATCGGGCGCGGACACGCCGGCGGATGGCGAGCAGGCGGCGGCCCGGTCCCGACTCGGCCTCGCGGTCCGACTCCCGGTCGAGGGAGCCGCTCGACTTGCGGCGGGCATCACGTTCGCGGATGTAGCTGAGCTCGCGCTCGCGCTGCAGCTCGAGCTGATCGGGCGGCACGCCGAGGTCGCGCGGGGCGTCGTCGCGCAGGAGGTTCCGCCGGCCCCAGCGCGAGACGTCGTGGGCCTGCTTTCGAACCTGGAGACCGTAGATCATGACTTCGCGGACGGCGCCCCAGGTGATGCAGCTGCCGCTCGTGGTCCCGGCCAGGATCGCCCGTCGGTAGTCGTCGGCGGTGGTTCCCGGGAAGAGCGTGTGGCCGTCGCCGATCGTATCGATCGTGTGCGCGTCGCTGTTGCCCACCAGCGGGAGTCCCAACTCGGCGGCGATGCGGGCTGTGGCGGCGCGTCCGTAACGGCCCGCGGTCGAGGGGTTGAAGCCCTCAAGGGCGTCCCAGTAGACGAGCGGATCGGACGAAAGATGGACGCGCATGATGGCGTTCTTGCGCATGCCCAGGGTGAACGCAGAGAACGGATGAGGCACGATCGCCAGGCCGCCCTGCTCGTGGATCTCGGCGACCGTCGTCTCGAGGCGCTGGTTGCGCCTGAGCCGAGCCTGCAGGAAGACGCCCAGCAGGTGCCCGCTGCGGGTCGTCACTTCCTCGGCCACGATGACCTCCACGCGACTGCCGCGCTCGCGAGCGAGGCGCTGGCATTCGACGGCGGCCTCGATCCGTTCGTGGTCGGCGATGGCGATCAGGTCCAAATCCGTCTGGCTCTCGGCATAGTCGAGGATCTGGGCGGCCGAAGCGGTCCCGTCCGAGGCGATCGAATGGATGTGCAGGTCGGCTTTGCCGAGGCGCTCGCCCCGCGGCGATCCTTCGGGCGTGCCCAGGTGCGATCCGTCGACCGGCTTCACGCAGCTTCTCCGGTGTCGGTTTTCGGCGCCCGATCGAGATCGGGCCAGATCGGGTGAAAGACCGCGAGCCATTGCTCGGGCGCGTCGGCGATGACACGCTCGAACAGCTTCGCCTCTTCCCGAACCATCGACCGGCTCCGCTCCCGCCTGCTCGCGCCCCCCGGCGTCGGAACCGGATAGAGGACGCCACGATAACGTCCCGGACCGACTCGCCGCACGCCCGAAACGTACGCCGGCGCGCCCGTCTCTGTGGCGAGCAGGGCCGGCCCGGCCGGAATCTTCGTCTTGCCGCCGAAGAACTCGACCTCCAGCCCGCTGCCGGTCAGATCTCGGTCGGCGATGATTCCGATCGGCTCGTTGCGGCGCAGGACGGCCAGTAGCTCCGGGCCGGCTTCTTCGATGGTCAGGATCCGGACGCCGATGACGCCCCTCGTCCGCTTCATGTAAGCCTGGATGCGCTCGTTGCGTAGCGACTCCATCGGGGCGACGACCTGGCCGATGCGCTGGAGAGCGAGGAAGCCGGGCAGCTCGATCGTGCCGAAATGGAGGCCGACGAGAAGGAGAGCCTTGCGTTCGGAAAGCGCCGCGTCCACCGCTTCCGGCGTGTCGATGACGAGCCGTTTCTCCAGGTAGTTCCAGTCGAACCGGGGCGCCCGGGCAAGCTCGATGTAGTAGTGGGCGTGATGGCGGAAGGCCGATCGGACGATCGCCTCCAGGTCTCGCGGGTCCGTGGCCGCGCTGCGGTAGCTCTCGGCACCCACGTCGTGCGCGGCCATCCACTGCACGACGCGGCGCAGGTTGCGCCGGGCTTCGTCGCGGCGGCGCTTCGCAACCCAGTACTCGACGTTGCCCGCAGCGTTGCCGAGCCACCAGAGCGGCGCGTCGGGCATGCGCCGGATCAGCTCCATGCCGCCGATCACGAATGCGGCGACGACTCGATCGGCCGCTCGTCGGCGAAGGCCGCGGCGGTGGACCTCCGGTGCGGCGTGCCGCCCCGTCACGGGGTGACGCCCCGCAGCGTCGGGCACGGGAGTGTTCGGAGCGGTGGCCGGCGGGATTGGGTCGGCCGCGGTCGAGGGGGTCGCCCCGCCGCTCATCGACCCTTTCGCCTCGACGGACCGCCCACGCCGCCTGCGGGTTCGGCGGCTTCGGCGGCCATGACCGCGGCATGTCGAGCTTCGAGCGCCGCAGCCTCCGCGCCCGTCTCCGGCCAGATCGTCTTGAAGATGTACCACTGCTCCGGGGCGGGCGAGATGTGCCTTTCGAGCGCCGAGGCGATCTCCTGCGTGGCTCGCGCCAGATCGGCCGGGGAGTTCGACGGGACGTGGATGGGCTCGTCGGCGGCCGCCCGGAACGTGCCGTCGGGGAGCCGGTTGATCGAGAACGGCACGATCGCCGACCCGTGCTTGGCGGCAAGTATCGCCGGACCGGCCGGCAGCGTCGTCCACGCGCCGAACATCTTGACCGGGATCCCGTCCTCTCGATAACCCCAGTCCACCAGCAGCACGAGGCCCTCGTGACGCCGGAGAGCGCCATACACGCCGCGCAGGTTGTGCCAGGAGATCATCTTGACTCCCCAGCTCTCGCGCTGGCGCTCGAAGAGCTCGTACAGCTCGCGGTAGGAACTGTCGTCGCCGACCACGTTGATCTCGAGACCCTGCTTGGCGAAGCCGGCCGCGGCGGCCTCGTTGTTGCCAAGGTGGGCCGCCACCAGGACGATGCCCTTGGACTCGCGGTAGATCTCGAGGAACCGCTCCAGGCTCTTGACCTCGAGCAGCTGATCGACGGCCTCGCGCTTCATCCAGGGCAGCCGCATCAGCTCCATGATGTAGCGGGAGTAGTTGCGATAGGCCGCGCGGGCCATGTGGTGGGCGGCCTTGTCTCTCGGCGATACGCCCAGGACATGGGCGAAGTTGGCCCGCAGCCAGCGCCGCCGGGTTGGGCTGGCGCCGTAGCCGATCATGGAGAACCAGCCGCCGACGCGGTACACCGGGCCGGCGGGCAGGTGGCCCACGATCCACGACGACGTCCGCCAGAAGCTCAGCATCGTCACGCCGGCCACGTGGGTGAAGAAGGTCTCCTTCTCCAGGCGGTGCGGCGCCTCGAACTTCTTGGTCGTGCCGGTGCCCTCCGCGCGGGCCTCGGTCGAACCCTCGGTCGTCACCTTTTCCCGGCCGTTGCGTGCGCGGCGTCGCTGCCGGTCTTCTCGCTCACTGTGGTTTCTGCTCCTCTTGGCGAAGCTGCGTCCGGACGTGCCAGGTTCGCTGGACGGCGGTGATGCTGGCCGTGGCGAAGATGATGCCGAGGGCGAGCGCCAACCATACCTGGCCTCTTGCGCCGGCGGCGATGCCGCCGTCCAGACCCGCCGCCAGGAGGCCGATGGTCAGGACGACGAGCCGCTCCGCGCGCGGGGCGATGCCCACTTCGCCGTGCAGGTCCAGGCTCTCGGCCTTGGCCCTGGTGTAACTGACCTGGAAGCTCGAGACGGCAGCCGCGGCGGCGAGGACGGCACCGGCGACGAAGCCGGCCGTCGACGCGCCCGCGACGATCCCGATGTAGACGACCCCTTCGCCCCAGCGATCCAATGTGGAGTCCAGAAATGCCCCGAAGCGGGTCACGCGGTTCTGGGCGCGGGCGAGTCCGCCGTCGAGCATGTCGAACGAGCCGCCGAAAATGACGAGACCGGCGGCGAGAAGCCAGAGCTGGGCCCCGGCGGCTGCGGCGGCGACGCCGGAGATGAGGAAACCGATGACGGTCAGCGCGTTGGGCGTCAAGCCGATCCTGCCCAGGCCGAGGGCGATGGGCGTGATCGCGCCGCGGACTCGGGCACGCGTTTCTTGCGACACCAGGGACTGGTCGCCCACGGCTCAGTGTGCCTCGACGAGGCGTTCGGCGGCCGCGTCGGCCGTGCCCGAGACGCCCAGCAGGATCCGCTGCCGTTCGGCCACTTCATCGAAGACGTTGGGTCTGAGCTGGCAGAAGACCTCGCGGCCGGTACGCTTGGTCTCGACCACTCCGGCGGCCTTGAGACGCGCAACGTGCCAGCTGACAAGCGGCTGGGAGAGACCGACGGTGTCGATCAGATCGCCGATCGTGGCGGGTCCCTCCGCCAGCCGCCTCACGATGCGGAGGCGGTTCACGTCCGCAAGCGCCTTATGGAATACGCGCAGTTCGCGCAGGTCGTCCGGCTGGTCGACGATCGCGGCGACGGTGCCCCTGAAGTGTGCCGGTGATGGCAAGTGACGTGGCCTCGTGGTGGGTTCCCCGCCGCGCGGTGGCCCCCGGCTCGCGCAAACGTGCCTTTATATAAAGGCCGGTTGATGCTAGGTTGGGGAGCCCCGGACTGTCAAGCGGTTGAGGGCGGCGTGGGTGGCGGCGAGCCAGGCCGCACGCGTCGGAGCGGCGGCGAGGAGCGAGTCGCCGCGGCTTGCGTCTCCGCCGGGCGGTGAACGTGGTCCGGCACGGGCTCCCCTACACTCACCAGCATGCAGAGGCGCAACTCCTACCTGCTTCTGGCCGTGCTCGGCGTCGGCGTGTTCCTGGCCGGCCTGGAGTTGATGGTCACCGCCGTGGCGCTGCCGCAAATCCTCTCGACCGTCGCCGACTGGACGGACCTGCGCAAAGCCTCGTGGATCATCAGCGGTTACTTGCTCATGTACGTCGTCACGATGCCGCTGGCGGGCCGCCTGACCGACACGTGGGGCGCTCGCCGCCTTTTTCTGGCGGCCCTCTTTATCTTCACCGTCGGCTCGTTTCTGGCGGGGATCGCGCAGGATCTCGATCAGCTGATCGCGGCCCGGCTCGTCCAGGCCGTGGGCGGCGGGGCGATCATTCCCGTTGCCACGGCCGCCGCCTCTCACCTTTTCGAGGGACAGGCCCGGCCTCGGGCCCTGGGGATCATCGGCGCTCTGACGTTCCTCGGCATGGCCGCGGGGCCTTTCGTCGGCGCCGCGGTGCTCGAGACCGTCCACCCGGAAACCGCCCTGGCGCAGCTCGGCGTCAGCGGCGGCCCGCTCGTCACGATCGTCGCGCCGTCGTGGCGCTGGGTCTTCTATGTGAACGTCCCGATCGGTTTATGCGGGCTGGCGATTGCCTGGGCGGCCAGCTCCGGCTGGGATACGCCTCACGTGCCGGCGCGTTTGGACCTGCTCGGAGCGCTGCTCTTTACCGTGGGCCTGATCGGCATCCTTTTCGGGGTCACGCTCATCGGCAGCGGCGACGAGGTCTTCGGGGTGCCGATCGCGCTGGCGGTCGGCGCACTCCTGGCCATCGGCGCCGTTTCGCTGCTCGTCGCCATCATCCACGGCCTGCGCCGGCCGGACCCATTCCTCGACCCGCGTCTCTTCGCCGACCGGGTCTTCAGCTCGGCGGCGCTGATCTCGCTGCTTACCGGCTACGGCATGGCCACCGCGATCGTGGGCGGGGCGGTGTTCGTGGACCGAGTCCTCTACGGCGGCCCGGCGGAGCAGCGAGTGGTGCTCGGCGCACTGGCCGGCGCCATGGCCGTCGGCGCGTTGATGTCGGGGTTCCTCACCCGGGTGCTGTCGCTCCGCTTGTTGACGCTGGTCGGTCTGGCGCTCAGCTCCGGCGGTCTCGTCTGGATGTCGACGTGGAACCCGGACGCGCCGACCAACGCCTTCGCGGCGTCCGCGGCTGTCTTCGGTTTCGGCTTCGGGCTGACGGTCACGCCGCGGTCCACGGCCGCGGTGGAAGCCGCCGGCCGGCGGGCATTCGGCGCCGCATCCGCCACAGTGACGGTGGCCCGGATGATCGGCATGGCCGTTGGCATGGCGGCGCTCACGGCTTACGGATCCACGACGATCACGCGCATCTCCAACGAGATCTACGGCTCGGGCGAGGCTTACAAGCAGTACATTCCGGCATACCTGCGCGATCGGCCGCTCCACGATGGGCTCGTGGCGCAGGCGCTGGAAAGCTGGGCCGCGAGCAAGGCGGCCTCGATCATGGTCGGCGTCTTCCTGGTGGCAGCGGCGGTTACGCTCGTTGCGGTTGTGCCGGCCCTGGCGCTCCAAATCAGGAAGCGGCCCGGCGCCGCAGACCAAAGCCAAGGTCCGACGGAGGAGACGGCGCATGACGACTCGATCGCCTTCTAAGGAGAAGGCACCTCCGGCCGCAGCGGCGGTTCCGGCCGCAGATGTGCTGCCGGCCGTTGCCGGTTCGGCGGCCACGGCGGCCGTCCCAGCGCAGCCGGGCGAACCTTCGCCGGTGACGGCTCGGTCCCCGATGCCGGTGCAGGTGCCGGACGTCGTCCGGGTCGTTTCGATCGAGGCCGGCGTCCTTCGCGAGCTCGAAGGCGAAGCCGCGCTGGTCGAGCTCAAGCGAGCCGTCCGGTCGGCGAAAGCTCAGGTCTGGGTCGACCTGTGCGAGCCGACGCCGGGCCTTCTGACCGAGGTCAGCAAGATCCTCGATCTGCATCCGTTGCTGGCCGAAGACCTCGCCGAGCGCGATCAACGGGCCAAGATCGACCAGGTCGGCGACCTCCTGCACCTGGTCGTCTTCTCGCTCGGGTTCGACGACGGCACGTTCTACGACCGCGAGCTGGACTTCGTCCTCGGCAAGCGCTTGCTGCTGAGCAGCCACAGCCATTGGTGGGATCCGCGGGCCACGCACCACATCCGTGTCGGTCTCGCGGACGCGATGAAGCGCGGCCCGGACTTCGTTCTGTGGGCCCTGTGTGACGACATCATCGACGCCTACTTCCCGATCCTCGACCGTCTCGGCGACGAGATCGACGCTCTCGAGGACGCGGTCGTGGCCAAGGCCGATCGAGCCCTTCTGGAGCGGCTGTTCGAGCTCAAGCGCGAGCTGATCCAGATCCGCCGCATCACGGCCCCCGAGCGCGAGATGTTCAACGTCATGTCGAGCCGCGAGGAGACGCAGGTCTCGCCCGAGAACCGGCTGTACTTCCGCGACGCCTACGACCACCTGATCCGGCTGACCGACGAACTCGACACCTACCGCGAGCTTGCCTCAGCGACTCTCGAGACCTACCTGTCCACCGTGAACAACAACCTGTCGCTGATCATGAAGCGGCTCACAGGCGTGACCGTGGTGGTCGCAGGGATCGGTGCAGTGGGCGGCATCTTCGGAATGAGCGAGGCACAGGCGGCGTTCCGCCTGGACGAGGGACCCGGATTCTGGATCGTGACCGCCGGCTGCATTCTCCTGGCCGGCATCGCGGCCGCGATCTTGCACAAGATCGACTGGATCTAGCGCCGGCAGCCGCCCTGGTTCGCGGCCGTACAGAGGGGCGCGTCCGGGCAGACGTTGCCGTGTCCGGTCGGGTGGGCATCCGCCTGAGACGCGGCCAGCACGCCGATCGGCGTGGCCACGATCTGCAACTTGGTCGACGAGTTGGCGTGGGCTTCGGACGTCTGCAGCCAGAGTTGATCCGTTTGGGCGGCGAGCGCCTTGTCGGCAAATGACGTCGAGGGTGGGACATGGCGGATTACCTGGCTGATCTCGTAGATGTGGCGCTGGTTGTCGTCCGTATAGACCTCGACCCACATCCCGATCATGGCCGCGCCGCTGTTGATCTTCGAGTTGACCAGCAGGTTCCCGAACATGTGCACCCTCGCGTGCGCGTACAGGTACACGGCTTGCGGGGCTCCGGGATACGCGTAGTCCTTGCCGAGACTCAGGTACTCGGCCACGTTGCAGAGCGGGTACTGCTCGTTGGGAGGCGAGCGGACGATCGGCACGTCGATGTTGAGAGCCGGGATGACGACCCGCGTCGCGACGGCCAGCCCGATCCCT
>Ga0302295_1000028_pt1 | contig 19794 bp, 26 predicted proteins | sample III_Fen_N2_4_FD_194545 | JGI IMG/M metagenome (GOLD analysis project Ga0302295, IMG submission 194545) | Peat permafrost microbial communities from Stordalen Mire near Abisko, Sweden - III_Fen_N2_4 | ecosystem: Environmental > Terrestrial > Soil > Wetlands > Permafrost | place: Sweden: Abisko... | reverse complement strand
TGCCAGGGCGAAAGCATCGAAACCCGGGAAGCGATTTCTGCAAATGCCCCCGAGGATTCCGGCGCGAAAATCGCCTACCTCGATGAGCAATAATCGGCGGCAAGCATTCCTATTCCCCTGCAATGGAGGGCGCCGATTTTTCTTGATATTCTAGTGCAATTTTCGATTTCAGAGCTTATATTTAATACATCGGAATCCCTCAAAAGAAAGACGACAGATGAAAAATATCACCACCGAAGATGCCGAAAAATTCGGCAAGACCTTGGCCGACATCCTCGCTGCCGAAGGCGAAGCATCGGCGCAAGCGGCCTTCGACCTCTTCGCGACCGAGCATGATCTGACCAAGATCGCTCAAAATATGATCCGCAAGCAGTTCAAGCTTGCCGCTGGCATGGAGACCACCCCGCTCAAACCGGACGGAACCCTTCGCATTGAACAGGCCCTTGCAGATATCAAGCTCAAGGGCGCGGCCAGCACTCCCGAGCCCGAATCCGAGGAAGCCGCCGCCTTTTCTGCGGTAGTCCTTCCGGACCCCTCGGAGGATGCCTCCAAGTGCGAGCCCGCCAAGGTTCCGGAACCGAGCCTAGCTGATTCCGAAGCGCTCTATGGAGCTGCCCGCATGAAAGAAATGCTCGCCGAAGGGATCGAGTCTTTTGTCTCCGAACTCAAGCTCGGATGCGAGGATGCCGTTGCCCGTGCGATCTTTTCCGCCTTGCTTGTCCATCCTGGCCGCAAGACCGGAGTCACCCGTCCGCGCATCCTCAAATCCACCTGCGAAAATCCTGTCCGCGTCGTTTGGGAAATCGCCGATGCCGCGCTCGCTCGCATCGGTGGCCTTCCGAGGCGGTGCGATATTGTCAAATATGCCGAAGAAGCAGGGGTGGCCACAGGTACTGCCCGCACCCAGCATCAAGAGTGGTTCAAAGCTCGCCGCCCGGAATTTGTCGCTAAGGGCTGGATCAATGAGTAAGCCCGCCGAGGTTTCCAAACGGCGGCTTGCTGGAATCCGGGCGGGCCGTTTGGATCGCCGCAAGTGGCGAGTCCCTCGGTTCAATGTCACCAATATCTCTTTCAGCCGCATACCATTCTGGCAAGACTATCTTGAAGGATATGTGGAAGGCTATTTCCGCTAGACCAAACCCCGCCGTTATTCCTCCCTCGGAGCATAGCCGTTCCGAGGGCTTTTTCATGCTTAGTCATAAGAATTTTCTATAGCTAAGGGCATTCTGTCCAATTTTAGCCATAAGCGATTTTTATGGCTCGCATAAGGCGTTCCTTATGCCATATGCCTGTCCACAAGCCCCGCCTTGATGCTTTCCCATGCCCCTATATGTGCACGCAAGTCGAAACGAAACCAAGCCACAAAAGCATCCCACGAGATTTCAGAAGGGATCGTTATGTTCACAGTAGGAGTGGCCGCACTGCCTCCCACGATCGCTTTTAGGGGCACTAGCACCCTCCACGGCTGGCGATTTTGCCTCCAAAGCAAAATGGGAATTTTTCTCGATTTTCCCCCTATTCCGCTGCTCTCCAAATCCCGCTCCCACCATGTTCCCAATCGTACCTTGTTAACCGAAAACGGCCTACGGTTTTTTGAGTTTTCTAACGTAGGTAGTTGGACGTAGCTTTTATTCGCTTCCCCGACAGTCTGTAGCCACCAGCGTCCAATATCCGCTTTTTCGCATCGTTTGACCTCGATGCTATGCCAGATCATCCCGGCAATATCCTCTCCCCCGTCGGCATATTGAGCGGTATTCCTCCGCAAGGTAGGAGCTACATAACCAAATTCTTCAAAAATCTCGTCAATAATCGGCTGAAACAAATCGATTACCTCGTATTCCCCCGATTTGCCTTTAGTTCGTGCATTCAATGCCATATTATCCTCCATCCATTTCCTGTGATTTGATCCTCGCCAGCTTCTCTATCTCCTGCCTTCCCCTCGGGGCTTTCCGCCCTCCCTCTCCCATCCTAGCCCTATCCCACCGCCTCTCAAGCCATCCCTCGCCGCTGCTCTCGCCTCTCCATCCCTCGCCTTTTCCTTCCCCTCATTTCTTGCATTTGTATTCCTGCAATATACCGCTAATGATTTCCAATTGCATTCCTTTTCATGTTATTTACTAATCACTATAGCTAATCACTATAGCCAACTGTCAAATGCAATAACCAAAGCCTCGGGATATTATTGATATAATAGCATCCTAAAACTCGTTTTTCCGGCTTCACGCTCCAGAAAGATAGATATATTATAAATATAATAATATAATGATATAGCTATCTCTCTTAGGGCTTGGGGGGGGGGGGATTAAGAGATTTAAGCCTTATATCCTTATATTCTTAAATTTAGCGGCGCACTTCCAAATTTGCGGAATAACATATTCATATTAGCCATATATTTCCTCATATTCCAAAATTCCGGAAGCCTTATATATTATCATATCTCCTTATATCCTTATATTAGCGGCAACTAGAGTCCAGTTTTGGAGCGGATGCTTGGGCCTGGGGCCTTAGCAATTGGAGAGCGACGCGGAGCCTAGTCGCCAATTATTTTTGACTGATGTCAAAAATATCTTGCATCTTTGACCGCTAGTGGCTATATTTAGAGCATGAGCAAGGCAAATTCACCCAAGATTCACCTAAGACCGAAATTTTTTGTCAGGCTAGAAGATGCTATCTTCTGGTGGCTGGCTTGCAGATATGCTTCGCGTAGTGCCTTTTATCCGGCTTTCAGTGACATCTTTGCTGCTCATCAGAATCATGGCTGTACTTGTAAACTATGCAATGCCCATCGAAGTCGAGAAGCCAGAATGAAGGCTCAGTGATCGCTAGGTTGTATATTTAGAGCGGGAAGGCAATTCAACCGAAAGGAAAAAGATGAAAAAGAGCAAGTTGGTGAACAATCAGTGCAAGATTTACAAGGGAATATGGGAAGGGGAAAGGATTGTGGTGCGGTGCCACTGGGGCGATGAGTGCGGCAATGGCCACAACTCCCTCGGTATCACTGGATCAACCAAGGATATGGGTGGATGCCTTCACCGGGAGATCCTGGAAGCTGAAGGAATACCTGTGGAAATCAAGGATCTGGTGCCCTTCCATCTCTGCAACCCCGAAGGGCCGATGTACTATATCGAAAATACCATTTTTCATGTGCAGGAGGGCCATTTGAATTATGCGCGGGATACTGCGATTGCCAATTGGCCGGAGGGCCACCCGCTTTGGGTCTCGGATGCCGATTTGGGGAACGAAAAGGTTCTGGAAGCTCGTCGCCCTTTGCTGGTAGCAGAGCTTCGCAAGCGCTTGGAAGCGGCGGGGTTTGCATGGTAGCCCTGCTCGCCGCCCTTTGGGCCGGATGCCTCACGCCGGAGATGCAGGATTCCTCCTTGGCCATCGCCGATCGTGCTTTTGCCTCTGGTGATTCTACCACCGCTTGGAAGGCTTGGGACGCTGGCACCATGGATCGTTTTGCGTGCCAGTTGCCAGGAAGCGAATTTGAGAAAACCGCTAGAAAGGAGAGTGCAGAATGAAAAGCATACCAAAGGTCGGAGACATTGTAATCCCTCACGCTTTGAGCGTTTCAGGGAGCGAAAGTAGCAAGCGATGGATCGGAAAGAAGGGCAAAGTCGTTGCTTATCCTACTCCCGTGAGAGGGGTCCGGGTGGAATTCTTCATTCCACCAACCGAAATGGGCAATGTGGGAAACGATTTCGATCATATTCATTTCGTCTACTGGCCGAAAGATCTGGAGTTGGTGGCAAGGGATGGTGTCGCCGGGCTGTCTCATGAAAAGAGCCTGAACCAGTTGAAAAGCGAACTTAGAGACCTCCAAATGTCGACCGATTTGGCAAACTTGAAACTTCAAGCCCTTCGCGAACAGATAGCAGAGACCGCCGACCGGATACGCAAGCCGGGCGAGGTATGGCAGAATGAGGTTACCGGAGTGCGCTGGCTGGTGAGGGCGGCAACTCCGTTTGAGAGGCAGAAGGAAGGTGCCTCTTGGCGTCCTCTCGTTTGCCTGTCCGAAACGGGGAATTATCATGCTGGCAGTGAGCTAGATATTACCAATCTCACCGACGAGTATTTCCACGATCATTACAGGTATATCGGCAAGATCTACAATCTGAATGGGGATGTTGCCTAGCAATTATCAGAAGGTCTCCCTAACCCGCTAGAGTGATGCCAATTTTGACAAAAAAGCCCTCCAATCGGAGGGCTTTTTGCTTAGGTCAGGGCTTAGGGATAGCGAAGATACGGCCCGTAAATCCCAGTGAGGCACCCTGAGAGCGGGGAAGCTCTTGGAGCTCGCCGGAAGCCAAAAGGCTTTCCAAAGTCCGCTTCAAGGCAGTCGTGGCACCTTGCCGATCCCCCCGGAATGACGCGAGATTGGCCGTGCGCCGCTGAAAATAAAGGTAGGGGATCAAGCCCTTTTGCCGTAAGCCGGTGGGTAGGGCATAAGACTCTGAAAGCACCTTTTCATCGGTGGTAAAATAGCCATCAAGGGCGCGGCGAAGGTCTGCGATTTGCTTGGAGTCCCCTTGCCCGACATCACCGGAAGTGAATTTTGCTGACATGATATTTAGGTCCTTTTTAACTAGGTTTATAGCCCAAATGGCCTGTTCTTCTGATATGATAGGCTGGTGCGGGTTATCTGCTACCGCAAGCAAAGCGCCGAGTTTTAGCGCTTTCAAATGGGCGCGATTCCACAATTGGGCTTCGGTATCCATTTTGGCATTGTTTATCTTGGCGTCGGCTTCCTCGTTCAGGGCGTCTAAAAGGTTAGCCGCTTCCATACTTTGGGAGACGTTTACCACATCAAAACTATTTTGCAAACCGGTGGATGCCGCCACAAGCTCTATCAAGCGACGAGCTAGTTCTTCTGGCACTGCCTGATTGGGGGATTTGTTGGAGGGAGGACGTAGGCCGGAGTAATGGATTACCAGAAATCTCGGAATCAAGCCTTCCGAGATGTTCGATTGAGAAACCCCCTCATAAAAGGTTTCTGGCGTCGACTCTCCCAGGAGGGTAAGGCTAGGACTGTGGACAGCGGCTGTTGATTTATCCGAATCGGAATAGACTGAAGCACGCAAAGTTTGATTTGCGCCGCTCTTCCCGTAGACATCTAGTAAGACCTTTCGGAACATTCCAGATAAAACATTATGTTTATCGGTGATTGATTGGAGCACTAGTCCGAATTCACCTAGAATAGATACTACACAAGGCTTTTTCGCTAGGGTTTTCACAAGGGCTGGTCCGGACGCGAATGCAGCGGGGCCAATGAAATCGTCGATGATCGGTACAGTTTGGCGTACTTCTGCCAAGAGCTTGTCAATGCTACTTTGCATCCCCTCCTTGCCAGTTCCGGTCTTTGCCAAAAGTAAGATATATTGGTTTAGGCCCGCTCCGGAGATGTTGTAAGCGCGTCCTGTCAAACCCGCAAGCAAACCGATCGTAGCTGCTACTGAGATTTCTTGGACAGGGCGAATGGACACCGATAAGAAATAACGAGCGATTTCGCCCGCAAAGCCCGGTGGAAGGATAACTGCCCCTTCTTGTTTCTCCTTTGATTTCTTTGGTTTTTCCGGAGTTTTTGGAAGCTGAATTTTTGAAAAATCAATCGTTTCTTCCTTTTCCCCTCGGACTCTCCGCAAAGAGTAGTCGAGGTAGCGATCGTCTCGGATAGCCTTGTCGCGCTTCCCTAGGGGCGATGCGCGAAAGATGCGCCGTACTTGGGGATTGGAAGCACTATAGAACGCCAGAATGGAAAGCAATGCTAGGTCCGCTTCCGAGTGACTAGAATAGCCGGTCATATCCCCATTAGTGAGAGCTTCAAATTTGGCCCCATTTTCGGCACCAATGGCCATGTCAAATAGCTCGTCATCTGTAAGTAGTTCTTTTCCGCTTTCGTCTAACTCGGAAAGAACTGCCTCCGGCATTTCGGAGATAAGGGCGTCTATCATGGATTGGTTTTCCACAATAGGTTTATTCCAGATCGCGTTGCCGGTGAGGATCATGAATCTACCGGAATCGTAGATTTCGACACGACCCCGATGCCGCCCGCCGCCAGGGAGCTTCCCCCTGGCGATAATATGGTAGCCCCTCCCGCTTGTGGAGATCTCCGCATAGCTGGCAAAAGAGGTTACAATCTTTTTGTGCACTTCCTTTTCTTCGGGTGGACAAGGATCGTATTCCTTGTCATCCAAATCAATGACCACGAATGGATCAGTTTTAGCAAAGATAAACCCGAGAGGTTTACCCCATTTGGCAGCATCCTCGAAGGTACCCCATGTATTCGGGTCGTTGACCCTTGCCGCTTTGCCCGTTTTTGGATTGATGGGGCTACGATCCGAACCAGCGATGCACCATTGTGGCAGCACTTTTAGTTCAGGAGGGAGATTTTCAAACATGGCATCCTTTCTAGCTCCAAGAGCTTTCCTTCAATATAGGCAAAAATCTCTTGGTTTTCTCGCTATTTTTCATATCTTATATAAAGGCGAGCAATGAAGCCGCCAACTGAAAGGGAAAAGATGAAAGACTTGGGAACCAAATGGGAGAAAGGCGTTTTCAGCCTTGAAATCAGTCAGACGATCGAGTCCCGACTCGATGAATTGACCAATCCCCGTGATGCGGATGAAACCGCCGAATCAGAGTTTTTGGTCGGTCTCCCTTTCAAGGCGATTCGGGTCAAGCGTACTATTCGCTGCACCGAAGCCGGAACCTTCACGTTCATCGAACCGAATTACTCGGAGGTGGTAGCATGAGCGATGCAACCGATACCCCGATCAATCCAGAATTAGTCGAAGGGCGCGAAGCGGCTAAAACTCTTTCCCCGGCCTATTTGGGGTTGCTCGACGCATGGGAAAAATCTGCACAAAATTTGGCTATTGCAAAGAGCCAGGAAATTTCTCTCCGTAACGCGATCTATCAGTTTTCCTTCGAGAATCCGAAGGAAGGGACGAACTCCAAGCCGCTTCACCAAGGGTGGTTGCTGAAAGCAAAATTACCTATCGACCGGAAGGCGGACGAAGCGCAAATTTCATCGGTGCGCGAACTCCTTGCCGAAGTGGGCGGATCTTTGGACGCAGTGGTTCGATTCGAGCCCAAATTGAATGTCGCAGTTTACAAGGCCCTTCCGGAAAATCAACGGGAAATCGTTGATTTGATGGTTACGGCCAAGCCGGGAACTCCCCAGTTGGAAATCGTGCTTCCGAAGAAAGCGGCGAAGGTATGATGCCGCTAGTGCCTATCGCCGCTGGTTTGGCAGTAGCCAAAATTGTCACCAGCGTGCAAAAATCTGCCACTGCAACCAAAATTTCAGAACCTCTTTCCAAGGCACTGAATCTTGGAAAAATTTTGGACGTAAAAGCATGAACATAGAACCTATCAAAGGTGCGGTGATTCATTGCCATCACCAACCCGGAGACCCGGACTGTGACTGCTATCCGGAATGCCCGGAATGCGGTAACTCATACGATCCCGAAGAAGGGCACTTTTGCGGGGAAGACGACCCGTGCTACGAGTGCACATCCATGAGGTGTAACATTTGCGAGTATGGCGACTCGGAGGAAATCTGATGCGTCCAACCATCGGGATGACTGCGTATTCAGACAAATGCAGTGATACGATATCATTTTCACTCGAATTGATTGATTATCTTTGGGGAAGACGCCAGCAGACATCTAGAGATCCTGAATCAGGAGGTCAACTATTCGGGATTATCAATAACTATGGCATAATTGTTACGACTGCATCCGGCCCATATTCAAATGATATGAGGAGTTCAACGCGCTATCAATCCGATCCCCTTCAGGCTCAAAAAGAAATTGAGCAACAGGCAAAGCGTGGACAGCTATATCTCGGAGAGTGGCATACTCATTGTCAAAATCTACCTAATCCTTCACATTATGACATTACTGCAATGAAGGCATTAGTGGCATCATCTTCATTGAACTTGCGCCATGCAATTCTTCTAATAGTTGGAAATAACCATATTCCGAACAGCTTTTATATTGAATCATTCGGCAAAACCGATTCGATCAAGTGGAATATGATCGGATTAAGTCAAAATGAGACAAGCGCCAAGCGTAAAAACTTCACTGCGGAGGAAATAGGCAATGCCTGAATCTACTAAATTGGAGATCAAGTGCCCTTTGGATGCGATTTCGATACTGCTAGAGACCATCCAGGTGCTTAATGTTGCTGGAACTGCGTTTTTCAAAGTAGCCCCGATCGAGATCCGCAACAACCCCGATATGGTGAGAGCATTGGAGAATCACACTTCGGCTCTAAATCATGCATTGCAGGTGGCTGAATGGTACCGAGGGAATCTCAAAATACTGGAGAAACAGTTTGAATGACTGTTTCCTTGACTATTTTACCGCTTTCTTTCTGGTAGCGGCAATGGTCTATTTCGGGGTAAGGCTACTATAAAACCTAAATATGGCCATCTTTTTCAAAGAAAAAGGCTATATTCTAACTATCAAAAGAAAGGGATTTATGCTAACTTGGACTACGACCGATCAAGCAGCGGCTTCGCAGGGCATTGCTGCTTTGATCTATGGCGAGTCGTCGATGGGTAAAACCACTTTGGCCGCTACCCTCGACCCATCGAATACAGTCATCCTATCCGCCGAAGCGGGACTGCTTTCGCTGCGAAAGCACAAGATTACGGCGGTCGAAATTCACAACTTGGACGATCTCAACGAGGCGTTCGATTTGGTGTTCAGCGCTTCGATGGATTGGGTCAAGAATGTGGTTCTTGATTCTCTCACCGAGATCGCCGAACAGATCTTGGCGAATCGTAAAACGGTTCGTACCGATGCGCGGCAAGCATACGGGGATATGGGCGACGGAATGATCGCCATTGCCAAGAAGTTTCGTGATGCCCCCGGCAAAAATAAATTCCTTTTGTGCAAACAGGAATTTATCCAAGATGAAACTTCCAACCTCATGCTGAGTAGTCCGGCAATGCCAGGTAAAAAGGTTGGCCCACAGCTTCCTTATCTCTTCGACGAGGTGTTCAAAATTGGAATCGGAAAAGATCCGACCACCAAAGAGACCTTTCGTTATATCCAAACACAGCCCGATGTGAATACCAGAGCAAAAGATCGGTCGGGTGCTCTTGAGATGTACGAGCCTTTTGAACTCGACCCCGCTACCGGATTTCCGGTTCCTGGAACGGGACTTGCCAACATCATCGCGAAAATCACAATCAAGGAAGGTGCACAATGAGTCTTTTCCATTTTGACGCAACCCAGGTTCCGACTCTCGGGGATCGCACCCCGATCCCCGATGGAGACTACAATATCAAGGGAGTCGAGGTCGAGCGAAAGCCCACCAAGGACGATCCGCAATACAGCTTTTTGGCATTCGTGTTTGAGGTGATCGACGGCCCTCATGCAGGATACCGCATCTTCGAGAACATCAATCTTTGGAACAAGAATCCTACTGCGGTGGATATTGCCGCTAAGACTCTGTCTTCCATCTGCCACGCCACCGGAGTTCTTGTGGTGGAAGATCCGGCGCAGTTGCTGAATCGCCCGATGAAAGCCCATGTCAAGACCTCTCCAGCCAAGCCCCCCTACGATGCGTCGAACAAGATCACGAGCTATGGCACTTATGAGGGTCCGATCGGTGGCGCTGGGGTTGGTGCAACCGCTGCTCCCGCTCCCGCTCGCCCTGTGGCGGCCCCTGCCGCTCCCGCTCGCCCCGCTGCTCCGATGGCCCCTGCTCCGGCCCCTTCAATCCCCACCGCTCCCGCTGCTCCCATCCCGCCGCCCTTCGCGGCCTCGATGGCTCCTAGCGCTGCTCCGGCTATCCCCGATGCCATTCCGGTCGTTTCCGAAGACGAAACCCCGATTTGGGCACGCAGCAAGTGAGCGAAATCAGAAGGGCCAATCTTAGCGAGTTGATAGTCGCATTGATAGCGATCATCACCGCTTGGATCTGGCCTATTACCAAATACGAATCGCCGGCGACGGAATCCGCCCGCGAATCGCCGGCATCTGCGACGAGACCACCGATTATTGGGGTCGGTATGGGCGTTGCAACTGCTAGTTTGCGTTTGCACGTCGATGATTTGCCACTTGCCCCAGTTCTGGTTCTGGCAAGCTAGTAGCGAATTAAGATCTGGTTTCCCGGCTTCCACGAAAAGCCGGGTTTCGGGGACAAGGAATGGTATTGGTGGCTTTCTTCTCTTTCACCGCCAATACGAAAGGTTCGATACCTTTCTCCCCGTCTTATGATTTTAGCAACTAAAACCCTCGCTGCCATTAACTCCGGATTGGAACTAGACCAAGGTGCGAAATACCGAGGGCTGTTAAAAGACGCCATGTCGGATATCGGGGATGCCTTCGACTCTAAACCGGATCTCATGCCTAGATCGCATCTAGGAGCTTCGCTCATCGGAAAAGAGTGTGCCCGAGAACTTTGGTATTCTTTTCATTGGGCAGTTTATTCTAGGCATGAGGGGAGAATACTTCGGTTGTTTAATCGCGGGCATCTGGAAGAGGCTCGTTTTATTGCTCTAATGCGCACCGGTGGGATGTCCACATGGCATCAAGACAATGGCCATCAATTCCGTATCTCCGGAGTTGGGGGACATTTCGGCGGATCCTTAGACGGGGTAGGGGCCGGATGCCCAGATTTGCCCGTGGGGATCTACTGTCTTTTAGAGTTCAAGACCCATTCAAAAAAGAATTTCGATGCACTAGTAAAGACCGGGGTTGAGAAGGCGCAACCAAAACACATCATACAATGTAATCAATATATGGGCTATTACAAGCTACCTTGGACTTTGTACTGCGCCGTATGTAAAGATAACGACGCTTTGCATTTAGAGTTGATACCTTATGACCGGATGAACCGAGAAAGCTATTTCGAGCGGGCTGGTGCAATCATAGCGGCAAAAACACCCCCGCCCAAAATTAACCATTCGATCTCTTGGTTTGAATGTAAATTTTGCGATATGAAAGACCTGTGTTATGAGAAGCGGGGATGTGAACATAATTGTAGAACATGTGAAAATGCTACTCCTATAGCTACAGGCAAAGATGCGATTTGGCATTGCCAGCGTTTTAACCGCTCTTTGAGTAAAGCAGAGCAATTTGCCGGGTGCGAAAGCTGGAAAGTAATCGAAGGTATGCAATAATGCAACTGAGGGATTACCAGATCGAAGCGGTGGAATCGATCTATTATTACATGCGTCACAAGCATGGAAATCCTATTGTAGCTGCTCCTACGGGTACTGGCAAGAGTTTAATTATAGCGGGGTTTATTAAGCGAGTACATTTGGAGCACCCAGAAACCAAGATTCTAATGCTCACTCATGTACAAGAGCTTATTGAGCAGAACCTAAATAAACTAAAGGAGCTTTGGCCTTCCGCTCCGGTTGGGATATATTCCGCTGGACTTAACCAGAAAACTTTGGGGCTTCCGATCATATTTGGAGGTATTCAAAGTTTATACGGAAAAGGCGAGGAACTAGGCAAGGTTGATATTGTGGTAATTGATGAATGCCACATGGTTTCTCCGAGGCAAGAAACCACTTATATGAAACTGATAAATGATTTACTAATGATAAATCCTTTGCTGAAAGTTATAGGATTCACCGCTACTGCTTTTCGATTGGGCCTTGGGATGCTCACCCGAGGCGGTCTATTTGACGATATTTGCTGGAATGGATGTTCTAAAGACAAATTCAACTGGTTTATTGAAAACGGATACTTGAGCAGATTGGTCCCAAAATCCACCGAAACCATTTTAGATCTGCACGATGTGACTATTCGCCGGGGGGATTTTGTTGAAAAGGAATTGCAGCAAGCGGTAAACAAGCATTCGATCACGGTTGCAGCAATTGAAGAAACTTTAGAAGTTGCGGGAAATCGAAAGCATTGGCTTATTTTTTCGTCCGGACTAGACCATGCCAAGGCCATTGCCGAAGCATTGGAAGATTACGGGGTTTCGGCAACTTGGGTGAGCGGTGACCTAAAGAAGGATGTAAGAAAAGAGCGAATCGACGGTTTTAAGTCCGGCAAATATCAGGCCATGGTAAACTATGGGGTATTGACCACCGGATTTGATTTTAGCGGCATTGATCTAATAATCATGCTTCGGCCCACAATGAGTCCGGTGCTATGGGTACAGATGCTTGGAAGAGGGACTAGGATAGACCCTGAAAAAGAGAACTGCATGGTGCTTGACTTTGCCAGCAATACTGTGCGATTGGGGCCTATCAACGATCCGGTGATTCCAAGGAAACGAGGGGAAGGGGGTGTAGGAATCGCCCCGGTGAAGTTATGTCCTACTTGTGGCACCTATATTCATGCAAGTATTCGAGTATGTCCCGAATGCGGTTTTGAATTTCCTCCAAATCTCACTGATTGGAGAACTACTGCAAGTACCGCCGAATTGATAGCCTCGGTGGATGCGCCCTTAGTAGTAGATCATCCTGTGAATACAGTTACCTATTCGGTGCATCATAAAGAGGGCAAACCGCCTTCGATGAAAGTAACTTATATCTGTGGCTATCGCAGATTCGACGAATATATTTGCTTTGAGCATGGTGGTTTTCCAACAATGAAGGCCAAAGCATGGTGGAGATCCAGAATTCCCACAGGCATTATTCCTCCAACTACTGAGATCGCTTTGCTGGCGTCAAAGTTTTTGCCAGCACCAAAAGCTATTAGGGTATGGGAAAAGAAAAAGAATCCGGAGGTGAGAGGATATGTCTTCTAAAGAACGCGAACTGGAAATTTCTATTCAAGAGGATCAGATCCATTTTCAAAAATGGAAATGCTGTCTAAACTGCGATCATGGTAGAGAGTTAATAGCGGGGCATCCGTGCCTAAAATGGAACGCAATACCTCCCCTAGATGTGCTAATGGTTGGATGCAATTCTTGGGAAGGTATACTCCCTTTTTAGGAACAAGATCTTTTCTTATTTGCATAACCGCTTTTGAATTTTCGAGTATATTATAGCTCTTAGGCAAGCGCCTTCACTCAACCAAAGGAAATATCATGGAACCCATCAATCCGGCTTTCGTCCCTGACGTGACGATGAATCCCGAACCCGCCCCCATTTCGGCCCCTGCCGAAGCCGTCACCCCGGTGAAGGCTAAGAAGGAAAAGAAGGCCAAGGTGCCCAAGGAGCCGAAGCCCCCCAAGGTGCCGGTCATCCGCTTGGAGCACGACAAGAAGAACGGGGTCATCAAGCCCGGCCCTGAAACCAGCACTGGCAAGATTTGGGCCATCTGTAAGGATCTGGGTGATGCCACCGGGGAAATCCCCAAGCGTGCAGCGGTGATCGAAAAGGCGATGTTGCTCGGTTTGAATGCCGGGACAGCTTCCACCCAGTTCGGTCGGTTCTGCAAGTACTGGGGAATCAGCAATCCCCGTCCTACGGCCTTCAAGAAGAAGGAAGCTCCGGAAGGCCAGAAAGCCCCGCCCAAGGCCGAAGCCACCGGCGAGCGAGGGAGCAAGAGCGGCAAGCAGGGGCTTACTGCCGCTGCGGGCGCTGCGGCCTTGGGCGAGATCAAGGTCGAAACCCCTTCGGAAGACACTGCGGCCTAATGGCCAAGGAAAACGAACTCAAGGCGGGGAACCAATTGGTTCCCCGTTCTTGTTTTAACGATCAGTTACCCCAAAAGCAAGTAGACAGTCCCGTTCTAAAAGTGCATAGCATTTTTAGAAGCATTCAAGGCGAGGGGCCTTTGGTTGGAGAACCTGCAATTTTCATTCGGTTGGCTGGCTGTAACCTGCAATGCAAAGGATGCGATACCGATTATACAAGCGAACCCACGAGTTGGGATCCGCTTGATTTGGCCGGGCATATTCGGTTAATGGCCACCATAGCAGGGTTCAACCCACTTGTGGTAATCACAGGGGGCGAGCCTTTCCGGCAAAACATTACTCGCCTAGTGGAAGGTTTGCTTTTCGCTGGACTGCGAGTTCAAATCGAAACCAACGGTACTTTGGCTCTAAAGAAATTTCCTTATGGGCAAGTAACCATTGTTTGCTCTCCCAAGACGCCGAAGATCAATCCGGTTTTGGTTCCTCACATTTCGGCCTACAAATATGTGATCCAAGCCAACGGAGTGGATCTGGAGGACGGCCTACCTTCTAAGATTCTCGGAAAGGATCAAAGAGTAGCAAGGCCGATCTACGGCGGGCCGATGAAAATCACCAAGCGAAAGGTATTCGTTCAGCCTTTCGATGACCAAAATAATCCTGAAAATTCCAACCAAGCGGCAGCTTTGGCAGTAGCTTTGACCTATGGCTATCGCTTCGGTCTTCAAATTCACAAACTGGTGGCGCTACTATGAGCGGAAAGATTCCGAAGAAGACCACGGGGTGTGGGGACCCAAAATTTTGCTCTTGCGCGGCGTGCAAAGCGCTTCGAGAAGGGCAAATCGAGCAGGAGCAAGAGCGATGCCCGCTCTTGCCGATCCCCGCCGTAGCGATGCCCGCTCCTGCCGATCCCCGCCGTAGCGGGCCTTTCCCGGCATCCAAATTTCCTCACGGCACCTTGGAATTTTCGGCAAGAGGATTTAGCGGGTACTATAATTCAGCCGGGGAATGGATTTCAACATCATCGCACCGTTTTACAGGAAAGGTTTAACAATGAGTAAGAAAGCTGTCTTGATTGTTTCTGGTGGAATGGACTCGGTAACTTTGGCTCATTATTTTCATGCCAAAAGATACGACCTCACCTTGCTGTCTTTTGATTATGGCCAGCGCCATGTGAAAGAGTTGCAATTTGCTAAAGCGTGCGCAGATCGCTTGGGAGGAATCCACAAGATTGTGGATTTGCATTCTGTTACTGCCCTTCTTCCCGGATCATCCCTCACTGATTCCTCGGTGGAAGTTCCGGAAGGCCACTACGCAGCGGAAAGCATGAAAGTCACAGTAGTTCCTAATCGTAATGCGATCATGCTGGCTATTGCTTGGGCACACGCTGTGGCAATCGGGGCGGAAGCAGTCGCTTTCGGTGCTCACGCCGGGGATCACTTCATCTATCCCGATTGCCGCCCCGAGTTTTTCAACGCCATTTCCAACGCCTTTCGCAAGGGAAATGAGGGTTTCGGAAATCCCAATTTGAAGTTGTACGCCCCGTTCATCGATTTCACCAAGGCCCAAGTAGCCGATCTTGGTCGGGAGATGGGGGTGCACTTCGAGGAAACTTGGAGTTGCTACAATGGCAGAGAAAAGCATTGTGGAAAATGCGGGACCTGTGTGGAACGGAAGGAAGCGTTCGCTTTAGCAGGGATCGTAGATCCCACGGAGTATGAAGAATGATTTCTGCAACGCGATTCCACGACATATCGGTCGGTCATACTGTCACAGGCCATGAGTCCAAATGCGCTCATTTGCATGGGCATAACTACCGAGTTCACTTCAAGATTGCTCCTGTCGAAGGCGAAACCTTGGACTCAATCGGGAGGGTCATTGATTTTTCGGTCGTTAAAGACCGACTTTGCTCTTGGCTTGAAAGGTTTTGGGACCATAAATTTTTGATTTGGAGGGAAGATCCTAGATGCAATGCACTCGTTGCCATCGATAAGGGTGGGGTAATATGCGTACCATTTAACCCTACCGCTGAAAATATGGCTACTTATCTTCTCGAAAAGATCGGGCCTACCTTTCTTCCGCCTTCTGTGAAATTAACGGAAGTGAAGATCGAAGAAACCTACAAATGTTCCGTGGAGGCTTCCCTTGACCGATAAACTTTTTCTCACCCAATACCTCACTTTGCGCGATGTAGCAGTAAGAGCCGAGAGAGTAGCAAAAACAATAACCGATGAAGCATTGCATGGGCAGCGGTTATTCCATCCTGCCGTTTATGGGATTCCAAGGGGCGGAATCCCCGCTGCTTTCGCAGTTCTTCACGCTTTGCGTGAAGACAATCCGGCTTGGGATATGACCGATGACCCGGAAAAGGCCACGATTTTCATCGACGATATTATCGATTCGGGAGAGACCATAGGCCGCTATCTGAAAAAATATCCACAGGCAGTCGGTGGGTATGCCCTTGTGGACAAAGTGCGCAACCCTTGCGATGAAGGTTGGTTCGTTTTTCCTTGGGAAGCCAAGGATGGAAAAGATGATGAAGGCATCCGAGCGAATATCACGCGCCTTTTGCAATATATCGGTGATGATCCGAATCGAGAGGGGCTTTTAGAAACCCCTGCCAGGGTGGAAAAGGCGTATCGAGAATGGTTTAGTGGCTATGGGCATGAAGGGGCCGAAGTCCTAAAAACATTCGAGGATGGTGCAGAGAAGACCGACGAAATGATCGTTGTCGGTCCTATCTCTTTTTATAGCCATTGTGAACATCACATGGCCCCTTTCTTTGGCTCGGTGCATATTGCTTATATCCCGGATGGGAAGATTGTTGGCCTTTCCAAGTTTGCACGATTGGTGGAGATTTACTCCCGCCGACTGCAAGTGCAGGAAAGGCTCACTACGCAAATCGCAGAGTCTTTGCAAGAGGGCCTTTGCCCTAAAGGGGTAGCGGTATTGGTAAAGGCTCGCCATCTTTGCATGGAATCCCGAGGGGCAAAGAGCATCGGAAGTACTACCACTACCTCAAAATTGCTGGGAGCAATGAAAACTTCGGAAGCCAGATCAGAATTTTTGAGGCTCTGTGCATGAAATTATACATCGCAGGATATTATACCGCAAATTTTGAAAAAAATTCTACCGCGTATAATAAACTCGATGGTGCGGAAAAAATAATGCACGACTCAGCCCCGAACCGGCTTGAGTCGTACTATTATATCAATAATCCGAAGGTTATTGAACGCATCCGAGCCAATGGGGAAAAGATCTTCCTCGACTCGGGGGCGTTTTCTGCATTCACCAAGGGGGCTAAAATCGAAGTAAAAGATTATGTGGCGTATATAACTAGAAATTTAGATGTTATCGAACGAGCGGATGGAACCATCATGGCATCCGTACTTGACAGCATCGGGGATGCTTACAAGACCTACTGCAACCAGAAAGAAATGGAAGGGATGGGACTTGCTCCGTTACCTTGCTTCCATTATGGGGAAGACGAACGCTATCTAGAATACTACGTTGCCAATTATCCATATATAACTTTGGGAGGAATGGCAGCGGTCAGTACTTCTTTAATTCAAATTTGGTTAGACCATATTTGGTCGAAATATCTTACCAATGCGGATGGCACCGCAAAATTGAAGGTGCATGGCTTCGCTATCACTACCCCTTCGATCATGCGGCGATACCCTTGGTATTCGGTTGACTCTTCTTCCTGGGTGAGAATCGGTATGACCGGAGGTATCATCCTTCGTAGAAACCAAAAGGTTATCGCCATATCGAAAACGTCACCTAGTAGGAAATCGGCATGGCAGCATATCGACACCCTTCCTCCTATGGTGAAGGAAAACGCACTAGCGGAAATAAGGCAATACGGGGTAGATCCTGAACGCTTGAAGGAAATCCAATATGCCCGATGGGCTTTCAATGCTGGTATATTTTCATTGATCGAAAAAGATTGTACTGTGGATAAATTCTCTCAGTATGAAGTGGGGTTCTTCTAATGCTGCAAGCTCTAAAATTCGTTAAAGGTGCCATAGCAAAACGAGATTTTGCACCAATCTTGACCCACTTTGGTATCAGTGAAGGCCGAATCGTCGGCTATAATGGACTACTCGCTCTGTCTTCTCCAATCAATTTAGATCTGGTAGTGAATCCAAAGGCCGATGTTTTCATAAACGCTATCTCGAATTGCTCAAATCAAGTCCAAATAACCCAACTCCCTTCCGGGAATATCTCGGTGAGATCCGGTTCTTTCAGGGCCACGATTCCATGCGATCCAAGCCCATTTCCTGAAATAAGAATCGGTGGAACAACTCTCACAGTGGAAGCACCTATTCTTCCGGCCTTGCGAGCCGTAGAACCTTTCATTTCCGAAGACGCCAGTCGCCCTTGGAGCCGAGGGGTGCTATTTCGGGGGAAGAGTGCATTTGCAACTAATAACGTTTGCATTGTAGAGTATTGGATCGGTTGCCATTCCCCAGTCGAATTCTGCATTCCATCGGATGCAGTGGCCGAAATGCTTCGTATCGGAGAAGAGCCGCAAACAATGGAGATCACCGAGTGTAGTTTAACCATTCGATATTCAAAGGATCGCTGGCTATTTACGTCCACAGTTGAAGGCAAGTGGCCGGATGTATCTGGTATTTTGGACCGCTATGATCTACATCCGACTTCTATCCCGGCCACCTTCTTCGATGCACTTCGGATGTTGAAAAACTTTGTTCCGAAAGACGGCACCTGTCGATTGGAAGATGGCAAAGTCGCAGCGGGAGCGGATGATAATACCGAAGGCGAGGTTGAGATTCCGGATCTTCGTGGCTCTGGAAAATACGCTTGGCGCTATCTTACCCTTTTAGAAGGAATGGCTACCAAGATTGATTTTACTTCCCCTCCTTGCGGATTTGTAGGAAAAAATCTTCGAGGATTAATTTCTGGTTGGTCTAATGAGAACTGATAATGTTGGTTTCTTTTGGGCTGACGCCTTTGAAATAAAGGTCAAAAAAGAAGCCAAACCGGTAAAAGTTATTCCTGAAAAAGTATGGCTAAACGATGATTATTTGCCCGGCTTGGCCCAGGCAAAAGCAATGCCCGGAATGAAGTTCTTAAATAATGAGGAACTTATCCAACTGCGAGCATCCGGTGATCGAATGCTTTTTGACATTGAGTGCTACCCAAATTATTTTTTAGCGTCTTTTAGATCGTATTTGACCGGAAAAGCAATTTACTTTGAACTTGGAGGGAGCAAAGAGTTTGAGCCGGAAATGGTCAGATGGATATTAACTAACTTTACTATTATCGGATTTAATTCTTTGAACTACGATTTGCCGATCGTTTCTTTGGCAATAGCTGGCAAATCAATGGAGAAACTAAAGCAGGCTACTGATGATATTATTTTGCGAGGTATGCGTCAACATGAAATAATGCGAAATTACAAAACTAAGTTAATTCAGTGCGATATGATAGACCTTATGGGGCTTACCCCGCTGGCCCCGAGTCTAAAGACCTGCTCTGGCAGATTGCATACCCCTAAGATGCAAGACCTTCCATTCGAGCCGTCCAAAATTTTGAACGATGACCAAAAAGCAATTGTCAGATGGTATAATCTAAACGGAGATCTCACCGCCACCGGATTTCTTTACCACAGGCTCAAATCTCATATCGAACTGCGCGAAGCGATGTCCGCAGATTATGGAATGGATCTTCGGAGTAAATCGGATCCCCAAATTGCAGAAACCATAATTGGAGCCGAGTATACCAAGATCACTGGCGAGCGACCTACTAGATCGGAGGTATCTATAGGGGCTGTCCACAGGTATGCCCCACCCGCATTTATCCAATTCCAAAGCCCCCTTTTGCAATGGGCATTCAAGGCCATCACTGAGGCCGAATATATCGTCGATGATAAGGGCAGGATAGGCTTGCCAAAGGCCGTGAAGGCTCTTAAACTGGAAATAAATGGCAGCATCTATCGAATGGGCATCGGCGGCTTGCATTCAAGCGAAAAATCCTCCTGCCATGTAGCTACGGATTTGGTCGAATATCACGATCTCGATGTGACTTCTTATTATCCTAGAACCATTCTGAATAGTGGATTATTTCCTCTAAATCTAGGGCCACTATTTCTTCGGATCTATGATGGGATTGTAGTAAAACGAGTCCATGCAAAGGAAGTGCATATTAAGGTTACTGCCAATGGCCTAAAAATCGTAATTAATGGCACTTTTGGCAAAATGGGTAGCAAAT
>Ga0302295_1000025_pt1 | contig 20266 bp, 12 predicted proteins | sample III_Fen_N2_4_FD_194545 | JGI IMG/M metagenome (GOLD analysis project Ga0302295, IMG submission 194545) | Peat permafrost microbial communities from Stordalen Mire near Abisko, Sweden - III_Fen_N2_4 | ecosystem: Environmental > Terrestrial > Soil > Wetlands > Permafrost | place: Sweden: Abisko... | reverse complement strand
CGTGAACGGCTGGGTGGAGTCCTCGGTGAAGGGCTCGGTGAAGGGCTCGGTGAAGGGTTCCGTGAAGGGTTCCGTGAAAGGCTCGGTGAAGGGTTCCGTGAACGGCTCGGTGAACGGCTCGGTGAACGGTTCCGTCTCCGACTCGGGCCGGGCCGTCTGCGCCTGTCCGGTCGCGGCCGCCCCCACCGGGAGCGTCGTGCCGTCGTGGCCCGCCTCGGCGGCGAAGCCCCGGGTGGTGCCGACGTCGGCAGCCCGTCGTCCGGCCCCGCGCGCCACGTCGTCCGTCCGTCCCGCGGTCCGTAGCGGTCCGGCAGCGGCCCGCCCCGCGCCCGCCAACCTGGCGTCCCACGGCCAGGACCGGGTGTAGGCAGCCGCGATCGGCGGCAGCAGGGCGTCACGACGCATCGCGGCGACGGCCGCAGCGCGGTCACGTCGGCGGGCCGCGGCGGCTCGCGTCGAAGCGGGCGTGGCCACCTGCACCCCCAGGGTCGCGAGCACCACCCGGATCGGGCTGGCGACGGCGTAGCTGCCGTCGTCCTCCCCGCACCAGTGCAGCCCCACCACGCGGCCGGCATCGTCGACCACGGCCGAGCCGGAGTCACCCCCCGCCGAGAACCGCGCGTACCCCGGCGCGGGCTCCACCCGCACCTGGTCGCGGAGCGTCCGTCGCCCGACCCCCGGCCCGAAGTCGACGTTGGTCGTGAAGTCGACGGACGCGACCACTCCCTCGGTCAGTCCCGTGGTGCGGCCGTGCTTGCGCACGTGCATGCCCACCTGCGCGTCCGTCCAGCCGGTGACGGCCCCGATGCCGACGATCCCGGGCAGCCACGTCGCCCCCGGCGCCAGCGCGACCGCAGCCGCGTCGACCCGGTCGGTGAGCACACCGCGCGCCAGCGTGCCGAACCGGTCCGCGGGCCGCCCCCCGTCGGCCACGGCGGGCGCCACCCAGGCGCTGCCGACGTCCTCGAGCCCGTCGCCCGCGGCGACGTGCCAGTTGGTCAGCGCCAGCGTCCGTCCGGTCCCGGGCTCGGTGACCAGCAGCCCGAGCGTCCCGTTCACCGATCGCAGCCGGGCACCGCCCTCGTCCGGCACGGTGACGGGGTCCAGCGGGCCGATGCCCACGCCGCCCGTCAGCGGGCGGTACCGACCCGCGGCGACCGGGTGCTGCGGGGTGGGCTCGAGGCCCACCCGGTGCACCACGACGTCGGTCGGCACCCCGTCCAGGTCGGTCGGCACCCGCTCCGCCGCGGTCAGCTCGTCGGCCGGTCGCTTGGCGACGACGTGCACGACGATCGCCAGCGCGCCGGTCGCCCGCCCGTCGATGCGCTTCTCGCCGATGTCCACGCCGACGACGCCGGGCCGCGCGAGCAGCGCGTCCTCCCAGACGCGCTTGACCGGCCGGATCTCGTCGCGGGTGGGGCTGGGCACGGGCACGTCGGGCTGCGTCATCATCGGCTCCTGCTCGGGGACGGGGTGCGACCGGGAGGATCGGGCGAGGGGCCGCGAGATACCGGGCGTGGCCGCCGACGTATCAGCGGCAGGCCCGGGCGCTCCTGACCCGTGCCCGGACAGGGTGTCGGACGCAGGCACGCGGCGGGCCGGGGGCGCCGCGTACAGCGTCCGACACCCTGTGGCACTGCATCACGCCTGTTGTCGGGCATGTCCGGGCCGTCCTAGTCTGCCCCCAGGGCGGCCACCCGCCTAGGCGGCCTGTGAGGGGTTCCATGATGAGTGACGAGGCGGCGGGGCCGCTGGAGACCGGCGTCCGCGACGACGGTCTGGCGACCCAGGCCGAGCAGGCCGTGCTGGCCTACCGGCGCGGTGAGCGTGAGCCGCTGGCCGCGCTCGTGCAGACGATGACGCCATTGCTGTGGCACACCGTCCGCGCGCAGGGCGCCGACCCCGAGCAGGCCCAGGACATCGTCCAGAACGTGTGGCTGACGCTGGTCCGGGACATCGACACGATCCGTGACGCGCGGGCCACCCTGCAGTGGATGCTGGTCACCGCGCGACGCGCCGCCTGGCGGACGGTGCGCCGGGCGCGCGAGGAGCAGGTCCGGCAGGACTCCGACGAGAGCGCGACCGAGTGGCTCGCGGTGCCGGGCGATCAGGTGCCCGAGGCGGTCGTCACGCGCGACGAGCGGGATCGTGCCCTGTGGCGGCACGTCCAGCGGCTGCCCGAGCGCTGCCGGCACATCCTGGGCCTGATCGCCCTCGTCGACCGACCCGACTACGCGGTGGTGTCCCGGGCACTGGGCATGCCGGTGGGCAGCATCGGCCCGACCCGCGGGCGCTGCCTGGCCAAGCTCCGGCTGGCGCTCAGCTCCGACCCGACCTGGAGCCTCGCATGACCCCCGACGACTCGGTGCTCGGCGTGGTGGCCGCGGGCACCCTCGACCAGCTGGACCTGGAGATCCTGGCGCACCTGCGTGGGCTGGTGGACGTGCTGGACCCGGTCCCGGCGGGCCTCGTCGACCGGATCGGCATGGCCCTGACCATCGAGGCGCTGCACGCCGAGGTCGCCTCCTTGCACCTGGCGGGGCAGTCCGCGATGGCGGTGCGGTCCGACGAGGCGAGCATCGAGGCCGGCACCATCACCTTCACCACCGAGGTGCTCACCGTGATGATCTCGGTGCACCCGGAGGGGGAGCAGCTCCGCGTCGACGGCTGGGCGGCACCCGCGGGTGAGCTGACCGTCGAGCTGCACCAGGGCGCGGCCGTGACGACGACGTCGTCGGACTCCGACGGCCGGTTCTCCTTCGTCCGCGTGGACCGTGGGCCGGCGCGCCTCGTGCTGCGCCGTCCGTCCGACCCGACCGTGCCGATCGTCACCCCGCAGGTCGAGTTGTAGGTGTCGCCGACGGCCGGACGCGACGAGTTCGCCACGCGCGACCTCGTCGCGCTCGGCGCTGCGGTCCGGCGTGCGGAGGACGAGAACGCGGAGGGTCGCCCGGCGGCCGCCCGGCGGCTGCTGCGCCCGGTGATCGCCGAGCTGGCCGGCGCGCACGACGACGACCCCGCCACGGTGCGCGTGCGCGCGTGGGCCCTCATGGAGCTGGCGCGCAGCGAGCACGAGACCCACGGCGCCGCGGACCGCAACCTCGCGCAGCTGGATGCGATGGTGGCCCAGCAGGAGCGCGCCCCCGGTACGGGCTGGCCCGGGCTGACCCCGGCGGTCGCCGGACTGCACGGGCTGCTCGCGCTGCGCGCGGGACGGCTGGCCGAGGCGTTGCCGTGGCTGGACGACGCGGTGGCCCGCATCGACGACGCCGAGCCCCTCGACGCCTGCCGCAGCCTGCTCAACCGGGGTGTGGTGCACGCCGAGCGGCGCGAGCTGTCCCAGGCCCGGGCCGACTACGCGGAGTGCGCGCGCCGGGCCCGGGCCGCCGGCTTCGCCCGGCTGCAGTTCAAGGCCGAGCACAACCTCGGCCACCTCGAGCTCTACGCGGGCCGACTGCCCGAGGCGCTGGCCCGGATGGAGGCCGCCGCGGCCACCCAGCAGGTGCTGCGGCCGGTGGCGGTGCTCGACCGCGGTCTCGTGCTGCTGGAGGCCGGCCTGGTGGCAGAGGCCGACGCGACCCTGGCGGACGCTGCCGCCCTGTTCGCCGCGCAGCGCCTGCCGCACGACGTCGGGCAGTGCGAGCTGGGGCGCGCCGAGTGCGCGATGGTGCGCGGCGACCCAGCGGCGGCCCGGCTGCACGCCGCCGCCGCCCGGCGGCTCTTCCGCCGCCGTGGCGACGAGGCCTGGGCGGTGCGGGCGGCGCAGCTCGAGCTCCAGACCGATGCGGCGACACTGGCGTCGTGTCCGGCGGACACGCCGGGCACCGCCCGGCGATGGGCGACGCTGTCGGCGCGCGCGGGGCGGCTCGCCGAGCTGTGCGCCGAGACGGGCCGGCCGCTGTGGGCGCTGGGCGCGGTGTGCACCCGGATCGAGGCCGACCTGGCCCGCGGCGCCTGTGCCGACCCGGAGGGCAGGCTGGCCGAGCTGTCCGACGTGCCGGCAGACGCCCCGATCGCGCTACGCCTGTACGCCCACCGGATGCGGGCGATGCTGCTCATCGCGGCTGGTCGGCGGCCTGCCGCGTTGCGTGACGTGCGCAGCGGCCAGCGCGAGCTGCGCCTGCACCGGGCCCGCTTCGGTTCCCTGGACGTGCGGACCGCGGGCGCCGTGCACGGCACCGCGCTGGCCGACCTCGACCTTCAGCTGGCCCTGGCGACGAACCGGCCGCAGTCCGTGCTGGACGCGACGGAGCGGGCGCGCGCGGTGATGGCGGGCAGCCCGCGGGTGACCCCGCCCACCGATCCCGTGGCGGCCGAGCTGCTCGCCCAGCTGCGCCAGCTCGTCGACGAGCACCGGGACCTGCCAGGTCGCACGGCGAACGACCCGGAGCGGGTGCGCCTGGCGCGAGAGGTCGCGCGGCTGCGCCGCGACATCCTCGCGCGGTCGTGGCACGAGCCGGGCCGCGCCGCCGACGATCGCGCCGGCCACGCCGTCGAGCTGCGGCACGCGCTGTCCGCGCGGCCGGGCGACGCGGTGGTGGACGTCGTCGAGCACCGGGGACGGCTGGTCGCGGTGCGGGTGGACGCCGGTGGCCCCCGGTTGCTCGAGCTCGGGCCGAGCAGACCGGTGCTCGAGGCGGTGCGCCGCGTGCACGCCGACCTGGAGATGATCGCCAACCCCTTGGTGCCGGCAGACCTGCGTGCGGTGGCGCACGGGTCGCTGCGCACCGGCGTCGGCGTGCTGCAGGCCACCATGGACCCGGCGATCGGGCCGGACGACCACGAGCTGGTGGTGGTGGCCGGCGGATGGCTCGGCCTGCTGCCGTGGGGGCTGCTGCCGACCCGGCGCGGCCTGCCCACGGTGGTGGCACCCTCGGTGCGGCACTGGCTCGCCCACCTGGCCGCCGGTCCGCCGGACGCGCTGCAGCTCACGGCGGCCGCCGGTCCCGGCCTGGCGCTGGCCGAGCAGGAGGCACGCGACGTCGCTGCGCTGTGGCCTGGTGGTCGTGCTCTCGTCGGCGGCGACGCCTCGGTCGCCGCGGCCGCGGCGCTGCTCGGCTCGCCCGGCGTGGTGCACCTGGCCGCGCACGGCCGCCACGAGCCGGAGAACCCGCTGTTCTCGTCCGTGCGGCTGGCGGACGGGCCGCTGTTCGCGCACGAGCTGGACGTCGGCGGGCGGGCGCCGCTCCTGGTGCTGCTCTCGTGCTGCGAGGTGGGCCGCTCCAGCGTGCGGGCCGGTGGCGAGGCGCTCGGGCTGGCGAGCGTGCTGCTGCGGACCGGCGTGGCGTGCGTGGTCGCGGCCACCGCCCCGCTGAACGACCAGGCGGCGCTCGCCGTGATGACGCGCACCCACGAGTTGCTGCGCGACGGGCACCGGGTGGCCGATGGGCTCGCGGTCGCGGTCGCGGAGCACGCCGCGTCCACCGGGGAGCCAGTCCCGTTGGCCTGCTTCGGGTCCTCACCGCCGGTCGCCCCGCCGCCGTCGTCGTCCTGAGCCTGGCGGCGGCGCGGCGCGGTGACAGCGCCGCCGGGATTTGGTGCATCCGGGGGCGTCCCGTAACCTGATCCCGCCCGAAGACCGCCGGTCGTCGGCGCGCCCGTCCCCTCGCGGGGCCGGACGAGCCGTCCGAAGTTCCGCAGCACGCGGAGGCCAGCGCAGGTGAGTGTCCCGCTGCACGACGATCGACCGTCAGGTCTCGTCGAGCCTCGAGCCCCGCGCCTGCGCGGGGCTCTTCCTGTTCCTGGGACCGGCGGCACCACCACTGGAAGGAATGCCATGGCGAGGCCGGACAAGACGGCTGCCGTTGCGGAGCTGACGGAGCTGTTCCGTCGCTCGAACGCGGCCGTGCTGACGGAGTACCGCGGGCTGACCGTGGCGCAGCTCAAGTCGCTGCGCTCGTCGCTGCGCGGCGAGGCCACCTACGCCGTGGTGAAGAACACGCTCACCAAGATCGCGGCCGAGCAGGCCGGGGTCGAGGGGCTGTCCGACGACCTCAAGGGTCCGTCGGCCATCGCCTTCGTCACCGGCGATGCGGTCACGGTCGCCAAGGGTCTGCGTGACTTCGCCAAGGCGAACCCGGCGCTGATCGTCAAGGGGGGCGTCCTCGACGGCCGCGCCCTGACCGCCGCCGACGTTCTCAAGCTCGCGGACCTCGAGTCCCGCGAGGTGCTGCTGGCCAAGGCGGCCGGCGCGATGTCGGCCAAGCTCTACCAGGCCGCTTACCTGTTCACGGCACCTGCGTCGCAGGCCGTGCGCACCGTCGAGGCTCTGCGCGCCCAGCGCGAGGAGCAGGCCACGCACGCTGCCTGAGTCCGCACTCCGGCTGCACACCACCCCAGCACGTCCGCCGGCCACACCGCCGGCGGCTTCGAGACGGAAGGAACCGCCACCATGGCGAAGCTCACCACTGCCGAGCTGATCGATGCGTTCAAGAACCTCACCCTCATCGAGCTCTCCGAGTTCGTGAAGGAGTTCGAGGAGACCTTCGGCGTCACCGCCGCTGCCCCGGCCGCTGCGGCCGCCCCGGCCGCCGCTGCCGCGGAGGTCGAGGAGGTCGAGGAGAAGGACTCCTTCGACATCGTCCTCGAGACCATCGGCGACAAGAAGATCCAGGTCATCAAGGAGGTGCGCGCCCTCACGAGCCTGGGCCTCAAGGAGGCCAAGGACCTCGTCGACGCCGCGCCCAAGACGGTGCTCGAGGGTGTCAACAAGGAGGCGGCCGACAAGGCGAAGGCCGCTCTCGAGGGCGCCGGCGCCACCGTCACGGTCAAGTGATCTGACGGGCCGCGTCCTGACGCGCCCGCTCACGAGGCCCGCGTCCCCTCCCGGGGGCGCGGGCCTCGTCGCGTCCCGGTCGGCGGGGCCGGCGCTCGGCAGGTCGCGGGTCGCCGGGCTCGTGGTCCACAGCGCGCGTCGTCCACAGCGCCACGCCCGGGCTTCCCGGTCGCGCCCCGGTGTGCAACCATGGTCGGACGATGCGGGGGGACCGCAGCCGGGCCGAGAGGGCCGGCGGTGGTCACACAGGACCGCTAGGTGACGACGAAGGTGTCGGCGCCACGGCGGAGCGAGGGACGGCGCGGCGACGCGGCGTCGGTGGGTCATGCGCGGCGGACTGGACGTTGCGCGCCCGGGCGGGTATGCTAGCGCTTTGCGCTGGCCTGTGCCGCGATCCCGTATAACCCGAGCCCACCCGTCGTCGTTCGTGCGCCGACTCCGGGGGGCCCAGAGGCCGGGGGGTCGCCCTTGCCGGGTCCGGCGCGGTGTGCACCCCGCTCCGCTGGGAAGGACCCCTCTTGGCTGCCTCGCGCATCCCCACTGCACCCGCCCCCGACGCCGTCGCGAACCGCACCGCCTCGCGCCGCATCTCGTTCGCCCGGATCCATGAGCCGCTCGAGGTGCCTGACCTCCTCGGTCTGCAGACCGAGAGCTTCGACTGGCTGCTCGGCAACGAGCGCTGGCAGGCCCGTGTCGCCGCCTCGGTCAAGGACGGTCGTTCGGACGTCCCGCAGACGGCCGGGCTGGAGGAGATCTTCGAGGAGATCTCCCCGATCGAGGACTTCGGCGGCTCCATGTCGCTGTCGTTCCGGGAGCACCGGTTCGAGCCGCCGAAGTACACGGCGGAGGAGTGCAAGGAGAAGGACTTCACCTTCTCCCAGCCGCTGTTCGTCACGGCGGAGTTCGTCAACTACACCACCGGCGAGATCAAGAGCCAGACGGTGTTCATGGGCGACTTCCCGATCATGACCGAGCGCGGCACGTTCATCATCAACGGCACGGAGCGCGTCGTCGTCTCCCAGCTGGTCCGCTCGCCCGGCGTCTACTTCGAGCGGATCGCCGACAAGACGAGCGACAAGGACATCCTCACCGCCAAGATCATCCCGAGCCGTGGCGCGTGGCTGGAGTTCGAGATCGACAAGCGCGACAACGTCGGCGTGCGCGTCGACCGCAAGCGCAAGCAGAACGCCACGGTGCTGCTCAAGGCCCTCGGCATGACCGACGCGGAGATCCGCGCCGAGTTCGCCGCCTTCCCGGCCGTGATCGACACGCTGGACAAGGACCACGTGCAGACGCAGGACGAGTCGCTGCTCGACCTGTACCGCAAGATCCGTCCGGGCGAGCCGCCCACGGTCGAGGCCGGCCGCGCGCTGCTCGACAACTTCTACTTCAACTCCAAGCGCTACGACCTGGCGAAGGTCGGCCGCTACAAGGTCAACAAGAAGCTCGGCCTGGACGCGCCGCTCGGCGACTCCGTGCTGTCCCGGGCGGACATCGTCGCGACGATCAAGTACCTGGCGTCCCTGCACATCGACCGCCCGACGGTGGCCGGCGTGCGCGCCGGCGAGGTGATCGAGGTGCGCGTCGAGCCCGACGACATCGACCACTTCGGCAACCGGCGCATCCGCGCGGTCGGCGAGCTCATCCAGAACCAGGTCCGCACGGGCCTGTCCCGGATGGAGCGCGTCGTGCGCGAGCGGATGACGACGCAGGACGTCGAGGCGATCACGCCGCAGACCCTGATCAACATCCGCCCGGTGGTGGCGTCGATCAAGGAGTTCTTCGGCACGTCGCAGCTCTCGCAGTTCATGGACCAGAACAACCCGCTCGCGGGTCTGACGCACAAGCGTCGGCTGTCCGCGCTCGGCCCGGGCGGACTGTCCCGTGACCGTGCCGGCATGGAGGTCCGTGACGTCCACCCGAGCCACTACGGCCGCATGTGCCCCATCGAGACCCCTGAGGGCCCGAACATCGGCCTGATCGGCTCACTGGCGACGTACGGCCGGATCAACCCGTTCGGGTTCGTCGAGACGCCGTACCGCAAGGTGATCCGCGGCAAGGTCAGCGACGAGGTGCACTACCTCACCGCGGACGACGAGGACCGCCACGTCATCGCCCAGGCGAATGCCGAGCTCAACCCGGATGGATCGTTCGCCGAGGAGCGCGTGCTCGTCCGCGTCAAGGGCGGGGAGATCGAGTACGTCGCCGGCGAGGCCGTCGACTACATGGACGTCTCGCCCCGGCAGATGGTGTCGGTGGCCACGGCGCTGATCCCGTTCCTCGAGCACGACGACGCCAACCGGGCCCTGATGGGCGCGAACATGCAGCGTCAGGCCGTGCCGCTGGTGCGGTCGGAGGCGCCGCTCGTCGGCACCGGCATGGAGTGGCGCGCAGCGGTCGACGCCGGCGACGTCATCGTGGCGGACAAGGCGGGCGTCGTCAGCGAGGTGTCCGCCGACCTCATCACGGTCGCGGAGGACGACGGCTCGTACCGGCACTACCGGGTGGCCAAGTTCCGCCGGTCCAACCAGGGCACCAGCTACAACCAGCGCGTGCTGGTCGACACGGGCGACCGCGTCGAGGTGGGCTCCGTGCTGGCCGACGGCCCGGCGACCGACCAGGGCGAGCTCGCCCTGGGCCGCAACCTGCTCGTCGCGTTCATGTCGTGGGAGGGCCACAACTACGAGGACGCGATCATCCTGTCGCAGCGCCTGGTGTCCGAGGACGTGCTGTCCTCGATCCACATCGAGGAGCACGAGGTCGACGCCCGCGACACCAAGCTCGGCCCTGAGGAGATCACCCGGGACATCCCGAACGTCTCCGAGGAGGTCCTCGCGGACCTCGACGAGCGCGGCATCATCCGGATCGGTGCGGAGGTCGCCGCGGGCGACATCCTCGTCGGGAAGGTGACGCCCAAGGGCGAGACCGAGCTGACTCCGGAGGAGCGCCTGCTGCGCGCGATCTTCGGCGAGAAGGCCCGCGAGGTGCGCGACACGTCGCTCAAGGTGCCCCACGGCGAGTCCGGCACCGTCATCGAGGTCCGCACGTTCAACCGGGAGGACGGCGACGAGCTGCCCGCCGGCGTCAACGAGCTGGTCCGGGTCTACATCGCCCAGCGGCGCAAGATCACCGCCGGCGACAAGCTCGCCGGCCGGCACGGCAACAAGGGCGTCATCTCGATCATCCTGCCCGAGGAGGACATGCCGTTCCTGCCCGACGGCACCCCGGTCGACATCGTCCTCAACCCGATGGGCGTGCCCGGCCGGATGAACGTCGGTCAGGTGCTCGAGGTCCACCTCGGGTGGATCGCCAAGCAGGGCTGGGACGTCGAGCTCGCGCAGGGCGACGTGTCCTGGCGTGAGGACGTCTCGGCGGCAGCGAAGCACTCCCCGCCGGGAGCGCCCGTGGCCACCCCCGTGTTCGACGGCCTGCAGGAGAATGCCCTCACCGGCCTGCTCAGTGCCACGCTGCCGAACCGGGACGGCGAGCGGATGGTCAACGGCGACGGCAAGGCGATGCTGTTCGACGGTCGTTCGGGGGAGCCGTTCCCCGAGCCGGTGGCCGTCGGCTACATGTACATCCTCAAGCTGCACCACCTGGTGGACGACAAGATCCACGCCCGGTCCACGGGTCCGTACTCGATGATCACGCAGCAGCCCCTGGGCGGTAAGGCCCAGTTCGGCGGCCAGCGGTTCGGCGAGATGGAGGTCTGGGCGCTCGAGGCGTACGGCGCCGCGTACACGCTGCAGGAGCTCCTCACCATCAAGTCCGACGACGTCCCGGGCCGCGTCAAGGTCTACGAGGCGATCGTCAAGGGTGAGAACATCCCCGACTCCGGGATCCCCGAGTCGTTCAAGGTGCTCCTCAAGGAGATGCAGTCGCTGTGCCTGAATGTCGAGGTGCTGTCGTCCGACGGCGTCTCCATCGACATGAAGGACAACGACGACGAGGTCTACCGCGCCGCGGAAGAGCTCGGCATCGACCTGTCCCGACGCCCCAACGCGAGCAGCGTCGAGGAGATCTGACGACGAGCCCCCGCCCCGTGCCCCATGGCCGGGGCGGGGAGCCCGCACCCCGTGCACCATTCCCGTCCGCCGGGCGCCGATCACGGCCCCGCACGCGAAGGAAGTAGGACCCCTTGCTCGACGTCAACGTCTTCGACGAGCTTCGTATCGGCCTGGCCTCGGCCGACGACATCCGCGCCTGGTCGCACGGCGAGGTGAAGAAGCCCGAGACCATCAACTACCGCACCCTGAAGCCGGAGAAGGACGGGCTCTTCTGCGAGAAGATCTTCGGCCCCACCCGGGACTGGGAGTGCTACTGCGGCAAGTACAAGCGCGTGCGCTTCAAGGGCATCATCTGCGAGCGCTGCGGCGTCGAGGTGACCCGGTCGAAGGTGCGCCGTGAGCGGATGGGCCACATCGAGCTCGCCGCACCCGTCACGCACATCTGGTTCTTCAAGGGCGTGCCGAGCCGGCTGGGCTACCTGCTGGACCTGGCGCCGAAGGACCTGGAGAAGGTCATCTACTTCGCCGCCTACATGATCACGTGGGTGGACGTCGACGGCCGCGCCGAGGACCTGCCGAACCTCCAGAACGAGGTCGACCTCGAGCGCAAGGAGATCACCGACCGGCGCGACAACGAGATCAACAGCCGCGCGGTCAAGCTCGAGCAGGACCTCGCCGAGCTTGAGGCCGAGGGTGCCAAGGCGGACGCCCGCCGCAAGGTGCGCGACTCCGCCGAGCGCGAGATGGCGCAGCTGCGCAAGCGCGCCGACCTCGAGATCGAGCGCCTGGACCGGGTCTGGGACCGGTTCAAGAACCTCAAGGTCGCCGACCTCGAGGGCGACGAGATGCTCTACCGGCAGCTGCAGGACCGGTACGGCAACTACTTCGAGGGCTCGATGGGCGCCAGCGCCATCAAGAAGCGCCTGGAGGCGTTCGACCTGGACGCCGAGGCCCTCTCGCTGCGCGAGACGATCCGTGTCGGCAAGGGCCAGCGCAAGACCCGGGCCCTCAAGCGGCTCAAGGTGGTCAACGCCTTCCTCACCACGAGCAACTCGCCGGTCGGCATGGTGCTCGACGCCGTCCCGGTGATCCCGCCCGACCTGCGCCCGATGGTGCAGCTCGACGGTGGCCGGTTCGCCACGTCGGACCTCAACGACCTGTACCGCCGCGTCATCAACCGGAACAACCGCCTCAAGCGGCTGCTCGACCTCGGCGCGCCGGAGATCATCGTCAACAACGAGAAGCGGATGCTCCAGGAGGCCGTGGACTCGCTGTTCGACAACGGCCGCCGCGGCCGCCCGGTGACGGGTCCGGGCAACCGTCCGTTGAAGTCGATCTCCGACATGCTCAAGGGCAAGCAGGGCCGGTTCCGTCAGAACCTGCTCGGCAAGCGCGTCGACTACTCGGGCCGTTCGGTCATCGTCGTCGGCCCGCAGCTCAAGCTGCACCAGTGCGGCCTGCCCAAGCAGATGGCCCTCGAGCTCTTCAAGCCGTTCGTCATGAAGCGGCTGGTCGACCTCAACCACGCGCAGAACATCAAGTCCGCCAAGCGGATGGTGGAGCGCGCGCGGCCGGTGGTGTGGGACGTGCTCGAGGAGGTCATCACCGAGCACCCGGTGCTGCTCAACCGGGCGCCGACCCTGCACCGCCTCGGCATCCAGGCGTTCGAGCCCCAGCTGGTCGAGGGCAAGGCGATCCACCTGCACCCGCTCGTCTGCGGCGCGTTCAACGCCGACTTCGACGGCGACCAGATGGCCGTCCACCTGCCGCTGTCGGCCGAGGCGCAGGCCGAGGCCCGCATCCTCATGCTGAGCAGCAACAACATCCTCAAGCCGTCCGACGGCCGGCCGGTGACCATGCCCACCCAGGACATGATCATCGGGCTGTTCCACCTCACCAGCGACCGCCCTGATGCGGTGGGCGAGGGCCGGAACTTCAGCTCGGTCGCCGAGGCGATCATGGCGTTCGACCAGCACTCGCTGGACCTCAACGCCGTCTGCCGGATCCGGTTCGACGACCTCGTCCTCACGGCGGAGCAGGCGCCCGAGGGCTGGGTGCCGGGTCAGACGCTGCTCTTCGAGACGACGCTCGGCCGCGCCCTGTTCAACGAGCTGCTGCCGGTCGACTACCCGTACGAGAACGGCGTCGTCGACAAGAAGCGCCTCTCGGTGATCGTCAACGACCTCGCCGAGCGGTACCCGAAGGTCGAGGTCGCTGCTTCGCTCGACGCCCTCAAGGAGGCCGGCTTCCGCTGGGCCACCCGGTCGGGCATCACCATCGCGATCAGCGACGTCGCCACCCCGCCGGAGAAGAAGGCCATCCTCGAGGCGAACGAGGCACGCGCGGCGAAGGTGCAGGGCCAGTACGACAAGGGCCTCATCACCGACGACGAGCGTCGCCAGGAGCTCATCCGGATCTGGACCGAGGCGACCGACAAGGTCGCCGAGGTGATGCGGGCGAACTTCCCCGAGCGCAACACCGTGTTCCGCATGGTGGGCTCGGGCGCGCGCGGCAACTGGATGCAGGTCCGGCAGATCGCCGGTATGCGTGGACTGGTCGCCAACCCCAAGGGCGAGATCATCCCGCGACCGATCAAGGCGAACTACCGCGAGGGCCTGTCGGTCCTCGAGTACTTCATCGCCACGCACGGTGCCCGCAAGGGCCTGGCGGACACCGCCCTGCGCACCGCCGACTCCGGGTACCTCACCCGGCGTCTGGTGGACGTGTCGCAGGACGTCATCGTCCGCGAGTCCGACTGCGGCACCGAGCGCGGCCTCGAGATGCCGATCGCGGTGCCTGACGGGACGGGCGGCCTGCGCCGCCACGACAAGGTGGAGACCTCGGTCTTCTCCCGCACGCTGGCCAGCGACATCGACATCGACGGCGAGGTGATCGGGCGCGCGGGCGACGACGTCGGAGACGTGCTGCTCGACCGGCTGCTCGACGCCGGCGTCACCAAGCTCAAGGTGCGCTCGGTGCTCACCTGCGAGTCCAGGGTCGGCACGTGCGCCAAGTGCTACGGCCGGTCCCTGGCGACGGGCAAGCTCGTCGACATCGGCGAGGCGGTCGGCATCATCGCCGCCCAGTCGATCGGCGAGCCCGGCACCCAGCTGACGATGCGGACGTTCCACACCGGTGGTGTGGCCTCGGCCGACGACATCACGCAGGGTCTGCCGCGTGTCCAGGAGCTCTTCGAGGCGCGGACCCCCAAGGGCGAGGCGCCGATCGCGGAGTTCTCGGGTCGGGTGTCCATCGACGAGGGCGACCGCATCCGGCGGATCGTGCTCACCCCGGACGACGGCTCGGAGGAGATCGGCTACCCGATCACCAAGCGTTCCCGCCTGCTGTTCTCGGACGGCGACCACGTCTCCGTCGGCACCCAGCTGGTGCAGGGCGCGGTCGACCCGAAGAAGGTGCTGCGCATCCTCGGCCCCCGGGCCACGCAGAAGCACCTGGTCGACGAGGTGCAGGAGGTCTACCGCAGCCAGGGTGTGGACATCCACGACAAGCACATCGAGGTCATCGTCCGGCAGATGCTGCGCCGGGTGACGGTGCTCGACTCCGGCGACACCGGGCTGCTGCCCGGCGAGCTGGCCGAGCGTGGCCGGTTCGAGGACTTCAACCGCGCGGCGGTCGCCGAGGGCGGGCAGCCGGCCTCCGGCCGTCCGGAGCTGATGGGCATCACCAAGGCGTCGCTGGCCACGGACTCGTGGCTGTCGGCGGCGTCCTTCCAGGAGACGACCAAGGTGCTCACCGAGGCCGCGATGTCCAGCCGGTCCGACCCGCTGCTCGGCCTCAAGGAGAACGTCATCCTCGGCAAGCTCATCCCCGCGGGGACGGGCCTGGCCCGCTACCGCAACATCGCGGTGGAGGCGACCGAGGAGGCGAAGGCCGAGCTGTACCCGGCCTTCGGCTACGACGAGATCGACTTCCCCGCCCTGGGCCTCGGCTCGGGCGACGCGATCCCGCTCGATGACATCGACTTCGGGGACTACCGCTGACGAGGTTCTGACAGCTCGGAGACGAGGGGCCCGTCGCGACGCCGGCGGGCCCCTCGTCCGTCCCCACCGCACCGCGGTCCCGCCGGACGCGGGCGGTGGGAGCTCCGGGCGCCTGTCCCGCGGCTTTGACGGGGCCGGACACGCCAGGTAGCCTGGGTCACCGTGCCCGCGTCGTCGGGCCCTTTGCGCGTGCGTGCGATCGCCGGTGGCAGGTGAGCCGGTGGGGAGCAGCACCGGTGGACAACCCGCCGTCTCGGACCGACCAGGAAATCGTCCTGGGTTGTGCCGCGAAGGAATGGGGCGACACGCCCGGGCGCGGGGGTCGGTGCGGGACGTCAGACCCTCCGGGGTAGCCGCCGACGAGCGGCGATCCGGGCACCAGCCGGCCGTCCTAGGTGACGGGTGCCGGTCGACCAGAGAACGTCAGAAGAACTCGGAGACGCAGTGCCTACCATTCAGCAGCTGGTCCGCAAGGGCCGGCAGGCGAAGACGAACAAGTCGAAGACGCCTGCCCTCAAGGGATCCCCGCAGCGCCGCGGCGTGTGCACCCGCGTGTACACGACCACGCCGAAGAAGCCGAACTCCGCGCTGCGCAAGGTCGCCCGCGTGCGCCTGTCCAGCCAGGTCGAGGTCACCGCCTACATCCCCGGCGTCGGCCACAACCTCCAGGAGCACTCGATCGTGCTCGTCCGCGGCGGCCGCGTGAAGGACCTCCCCGGTGTCCGGTACAAGATCGTGCGCGGCGCGCTCGACACGCAGGGCGTGAAGAACCGCAAGCAGGCGCGTAGCCGCTACGGCGCGAAGAAGGGCTGACACCGATGCCTCGTAAGGGTCCGGCCCCCCGTCGGCCGCTCGTCGTCGACCCGGTCTACGGGTCGCCCATGGTCACCCAGCTGATCAACAAGGTGCTGCTCGACGGCAAGAAGACCGTCGCCGAAGCCATCGTCTACGGCGCCCTCGAGGGCGTGCGCGAGAAGACGCAGCAGGATCCGGTCGTCGTGCTCAAGCGCGCGCTGGACAACGTGCGCCCCGCGCTCGAGGTCAAGTCCCGCCGCGTCGGCGGCGCCACCTACCAGGTGCCGATCGAGGTGCGCCCCATCCGCGCCACCACGCTCGCGCTGCGCTGGCTCACCGACTTCTCGCGGGCCCGCCGCGAGAAGACGATGACCGAGCGCCTCATGAACGAGATCCTCGATGCGAGCAACGGCCTGGGTGCCGCGGTGAAGCGTCGCGAGGACATGCACAAGATGGCTGAGTCCAACCGGGCCTTCGCGCACTACCGCTGGTAACAACCAGCGCGACCGTCGCCCCTGGCCCCCGAGCCGGGGCCGGGCGGCGGTCCACCCGAGCAAACCGACAAGGGGCGTACTCCTGTGGCACTGGACGTGCTCACCGACCTGACCAAGGTCCGCAACATCGGCATCATGGCGCACATCGATGCCGGGAAGACGACCACCACCGAGCGGGTCCTGTACTACACCGGGATCAACTACAAGATCGGCGAGGTCCACGAGGGCGCCGCCACGATGGACTGGATGGAGCAGGAGCAGGAGCGCGGCATCACGATCACGTCGGCCGCGACCACGTGCTTCTGGAAGGACAACCAGATCAACATCATCGACACCCCCGGCCACGTCGACTTCACGGTCGAGGTGGAGCGCTCGCTGCGGGTGCTCGACGGCGCGGTGGCCGTGTTCGACGGCAAGGAGGGCGTGGAGCCCCAGTCCGAGACGGTGTGGCGCCAGGCCGACAAGTACGACGTGCCGCGCATCTGCTTCGTCAACAAGATGGACAAGCTCGGCGCGGACTTCTACTACACGGTGAAGACCATCGTCGACCGGCTCAAGGCGCGGCCGCTGGTGCTCCAGCTGCCGATCGGTTCCGAGCACGACTTCACGGGCGTCGTCGACCTCGTCGAGCAGGTCGCGCTGGTGTGGCGCGGCGAGACGGCACTCGGCGAGAAGTACGAGGTCGAGGCGATCCCTGCCGACCTGGTCGAGCGTGCCGCGGAGTACCGGTCCGTGCTGGTCGAGACGGTCGCCGAGGCGGACGAGGAGCTGCTCGAGAAGTACCTGAACGGCGAGGAGCTGACGGTCGCCGAGATCAAGGCCGGCATCCGCAAGCTGACCATCACGTCCCAGGTGTACCCCGTGCTGTGCGGGTCGGCGTTCAAGAACAAGGGCGTGCAGCCCATGCTCGACGCCGTCGTCGACTACCTCCCGTCGCCGCTTGACGTGCCCTCGATCGAGGGCCACGACGCCAAGGACGAGACGGTCCTCGTCGAGCGGCACGCCGACTCGACCGAGCCGTTCTCGGCGCTGGCGTTCAAGGTGGCGGCGCACCCCTTCTTCGGCAAGCTGACGTACGTCCGGGTGTACTCGGGCCACGTCGCGCAGGGCGCCCAGGTGCTCAACTCGACGAAGGGCAAGAAGGAGCGCATCGGGAAGATGTTCCAGATGCACGCCAACAAGGAGAACCCCGTCGAGGGGGCGCAGGCCGGCCACATCTACGCGTTCATCGGCCTCAAGGACGTCACCACGGGCGACACGCTCTGCGACCCGACGCACCCCGTGGTGCTCGAGTCGATGACGTTCCCCGAGCCCGTGATCGACGTCGCGATCGAGCCGAAGACGAAGGCCGACCAGGAGAAGCTGTCCACGGCCATCCAGAAGCTCGCCGAGGAGGACCCGACGTTCCGCGTCCGCCAGGACGAGGAGACGGGCCAGACGATCATCGGTGGCATGGGCGAGCTGCACCTCGACATCCTCGTCGACCGCATGCGGCGCGAGTTCAAGGTCGAGGCCAACGTCGGCAAGCCTCAGGTGGCGTACCGCGAGACCATCCGCCGCAAGGTGGAGAAGGTCGAGTACGTGCACAAGAAGCAGACCGGCGGTTCCGGCCAGTACGCCAAGGTGCAGATGACCTTCGAGCCGCTGGTCTCCGAGGACGGCGCGCTCTACGAGTTCGTCAACTCGGTCGGTGGTGGGCGCATCCCGCGCGAGTACATCCCGTCCGTGGACGCCGGCATCCAGAGCGCCATGCAGCAGGGCGTGCTCGCCGGGTTCCAGATGGTCGGCATCAAGGCGACGCTGCTCGACGGGGCGTACCACGAGGTCGACTCGTCGGAGATGGCGTTCAAGATCGCCGGCTCGATGGTGCTGAAGGAGGCTGCCCGCAGGGCCGACCCGGCTCTGCTGGAGCCGATCATGGCCGTCGAGGTCCGCACGCCCGAGGAGTACATGGGCGAGGTGATCGGCGACCTCAACTCCCGTCGCGGCATGATCCAGTCCATGGAGGACGCGACGGGCGTCAAGGTGGTGCGCGCACACGTGCCGCTCTCGGAGATGTTCGGGTACGTCGGCGACCTGCGGTCCAAGACCCAGGGTCGTGCGGTGTACTCCATGCAGTTCGACAGCTACGCCGAGGTTCCTCGCAACGTGGCCGAAGAGATCATCAAGAAGACCCGGGGCGAGTAGTCCACCAGGGTCGAACCCCACCGCAGTACCCCGAAACACACCCGACCCGGAGGACCACTCGATCGTCGTCTAGGCTCTTGCGACGACGAACGGGCAATCTCTACCAAGTCCTGAGGAGGACACCCAGTGGGCAAGGCGAAGTTCGAGCGGACCAAGCCGCACGTCAACATCGGGACCATCGGTCACGTCGACCACGGCAAGACGACGCTGACCGCCGCGATCTCGAAGGTGCTGCACGACAAGCACCCGGAGCTCAACCCCTTCACGCCCTTCGACGAGATCGACAAGGCGCCCGAGGAGAAGCAGCGCGGCATCACCATCAACATCGCGCACGTCGAGTACCAGACCGACAAGCGCCACTACGCACACGTCGACGCCCCCGGGCACGCCGACTACATCAAGAACATGATCACCGGTGCCGCCCAGATGGACGGCGCGATCCTGGTGGTCGCGGCGACCGACGGCCCGATGGCCCAGACGCGTGAGCACGTGCTGCTCGCCCGCCAGGTCGGCGTGCCGTACCTGCTGGTCGCGCTCAACAAGGCCGACGCGGTCGACGACGAGGAGATCCTCGAGCTCGTCGAGGTCGAGGTCCGCGAGCTGCTGTCGCAGCAGGGCTTCGCCGGCGACGACGTCCCGGTGATCCGCGTCTCGGCGCTCAAGGCGCTCGAGGGCGACCCGGAGTGGACGAAGTCGATCGTCGAGCTGCTGGACGCGGTGGACGAGAGCGTGCCGGACCCGGTGCGCGACGTCGACAAGCCGTTCCTCATGCCGATCGAGGACGTCTTCACGATCACCGGTCGCGGCACCGTCGTCACGGGCCGCGTCGAGCGCGGCAAGCTCAAGGTGGGCGAGGAGGTCGAGATCGTCGGCATCAAGGAGAAGTCGATCAAGACCATCGTCACCGGCGTCGAGATGTTCCGGAAGACCCTCGACTACGCCCAGGCCGGCGACAACACCGGTCTCCTCCTGCGTGGCACGAAGCGCGAGGAGGTCGAGCGCGGCCAGGTCGTCGTCAAGCCGGGCTCGATCACGCCGCACACCGTCTTCGACGGCCAGGTGTACATCCTCGCCAAGGACGAGGGCGGGCGTCACAACCCGTTCTACTCGAACTACCGCCCCCAGTTCTACTTCCGGACCACGGACGTCACCGGCGTCATCACGCTGCCCGAGGGCACCGAGATGGTCATGCCCGGTGACAACACCGAGATCCACGTCGAGCTGATCCAGCCCATCGCCATGGAGGAGGGCCTCGGCTTCGCCATCCGTGAGGGTGGCCGCACCGTCGGCTCGGGCCGCGTCATCAAGATCATCAAGTGATCTGCGCCCCTCGGGGCTGATCGCGGAGGAAGGCCCGGGAGCCACGGCTCCCGGGCCTTCGCCGTCCCCACGGGTATGTGGGCGCCGTGGGGGTCACTGCGAGTCGGGGTACCCCGCAGCGCCGTCGCCGTCCAGGTCGGTGCACATCCCGTGCGCCTCGTCCGGCCCGAGCGCCCCGACGCAGTCCGCGTAGCCCGTGATCTGCCGGAACGTGCCGTCGACCGACGCGTCGGTGCAGTCCGGGGACCCGTCCGCGGGGTCGCACGGCTCGCCGGGCGCCGGGACGGCCGGCGTCGGCACGCCAGGCGTCGGCGCGGCAGGGGTGGTCGGCGGCGGCGGAGTGGTCACGCTCGGCGCCGGGCCGATCGTCGGGATCGTCCCGACGGTCACCGGCGGCTCGACGGTGCCCTGGGTGCCCGTGCAGCCGCACAGCGCAGTGAGCAGCAGCGCGCAGCCGACAAGGGCCGTCCGGGGTCCGGGCACGAACCAGACGGTACCGACCCCCGGCGACGTCGGCAGCCGGACCCCGGGCGCCACGCCCGGATTGGAGTTTGGCCGAACCGTCTGGCAGACTACTCAAGTTGCCCGCTGGGGTGTGGTGCGTTCGTGCGCCTCTCACCGGCTGGGCACCACGACGTGGAGAGCTCATGGACCCCGGGGTCACCCGGTGGTGAGGGGCTCGACCGC
>Ga0302295_1000019_pt1 | contig 21076 bp, 17 predicted proteins | sample III_Fen_N2_4_FD_194545 | JGI IMG/M metagenome (GOLD analysis project Ga0302295, IMG submission 194545) | Peat permafrost microbial communities from Stordalen Mire near Abisko, Sweden - III_Fen_N2_4 | ecosystem: Environmental > Terrestrial > Soil > Wetlands > Permafrost | place: Sweden: Abisko... | reverse complement strand
CCCGGGCCCCGAGGGCGTGCCGCTGCCCAGCCGGGTGCACGCCGTGGTGCTGGTCTCGCGGCTCAACGTGCCGGCCCTGCGGGCGCTGGCCTACGCCCGCGCGACGAGGCCGTTCAGCCTGGTCGCGCTGACCGTCCGGACGAACCCCCGGGAGACCGAGCGGCTGATGGCCGAGTGGCGCGCGCGCGATGTCCCGGTGCCGTTGACGGTGCTCGACTCGCCCTACCGGGACATGTCCCGCCCCGCCGTCGACTACATCGCCGACATCCGTCGGCGCGGCCCGCGGGACGTCATCGCGGTCTACATCCCGGAGTACGTCGTGGTGCGCTGGTGGGAGCAGCTGCTGCACAACCAGAGCGCGCTGCGGCTCAAGGCCCGGTTGCTGTACCAGCCCGGCGTGATGGTGACCAGCGTGCCGTGGCGTGCGGACGTGCCACGCTGAACACATGGATGGTGACGACTCCACCGTGGTGCCGGCCGTCGGCCTGCCGCCCCGGGGCCTGCCCAGGCCGATCACCGGGCTCTCCGCGGCGCGGCGGGCGACCGGCTTCGTCCTAGCGCTCCTCGGGCTGCCGGTGCTGACGGCCACGCTCGAGTCGGTCGGGGACGACCTCGCCCTGGGCAGCGTGCTGCTGCTGTACATGCTCATGGTGGTGATCGTCGCCGTGGTGGGCGGGCTGTGGCCCGGCGCTGCGTCGGCCGTGGCATCGGTGCTGATCGCGAACTGGTTCTTCGTGCCGCCGTTCCACACCCTCGTCGTCGAGAGCGAGGACGCCCTCGTCGAGCTGGCCGTGTTCGCCGTCGTCGCGGTGATCGTGTCGGTCGCCGTCGAGCTGGCCGCCCGGGACCGCGGCCGCGCGGCGCGCAGCCGGATGGAGGTGGACCTGCTCTCGGACGTGGTGGGCCGGCCGGCCGACGCACTCGATCTGCCCAGCGTGCTGGAGCAGGTGCGGGTGACCTTCGGCATGGCGTCCGCGGAGCTGGTGCGCAGCACCGCCGCCGGGGCCACGACGGTGGTCGCGTCGGTCGGAACCGATGCCGGTGCCGGCGAGACCGGCATCGTCCGGGTGCCGGCGAGCGCCGAGCTGGAGCTGGTGCTGCGCGGCCCCGAGCTGTTCGCCGAGGACCGAGGAGTGCTGGAGCGGCTGGCCACCGCCGCCGCGCGTGCCTGGGAGACCCAGCACCTGTCCCGCCTGGCCAACCAGCTCGCCGAGGCGGACCGGGTCCGGTCCGCGCTGCTCGCCGCGGTCGGGCACGACCTGCGCACGCCGCTGGCGGGGTTGAAGGCCGCCGTGTCCAGCCTGCGGCAGGACGACGTGCAGTGGGAGGACGAGGCGCGCGACGAGCTGCTGGCGACGATCGAGGAGTCGACCGACCGGTTGACCGACCTCATCGCGAACATCCTCGACATGACCCGCATCCAGGTCGGCGCGGTCGCCGCGCAGCCGGTCGACGTCGCGGTCGACGAGGTCGTCGCGCTCGCGCTGCTCGACGTGCCGTCGGCCGCGGTGCGGATGGACATCCCCGACGACCTGCCGTTCGTCCGGGCCGACCCCGGGCTGCTCGAGCGGGTGGTGGCGAACCTGGTGGACAACGCCGTGCGGCACAGCCCGGCCGGTCGCCGCGTGGACGTCACCGCGGACGCCGCGGGCGGGGTGGTCGCGCTGCGGGTGGTGGACCACGGCACCGGCGTCCCGAAGGAGCTGTGGGACGCGATGTTCGCGCCGTTCCAGCGGCTCGACGACCACGCGGTCGGGGTGGGCGCCGGCCTGGGCCTGGCGATCGTGCGGGGATTCTGCACCGCGATGGATGTGCAGGTGGAGCCGGAAGAGACCCCCGGCGGCGGCCTGACCATGGTGCTGCGCGTGCCGCTGGCGGAGCAGTGACCCGCATCCTGGTGGTGGACGACGACCCCGTGCTGGTCCGCGCGCTGGCGATCAACCTGCGCGCGCGGCACTTCGAGGTGGACACGGCCGCGGACGGCGCCAGCGCGCTGCGACGGGCCGCCGCGGCGCCGCCGGACCTCGTCGTGCTCGACCTCGGCCTGCCCGACCTCGACGGGGTGGATGTGGTGGCCGGCCTGCGCGGCTGGACGAGCGTGCCGATCGTCGTGCTGTCGGCGCGGGACACGCAGTCGGCCAAGGTGGACGCCCTGGACGCCGGCGCCGACGACTACGTGACCAAGCCGTTCGGCATGGACGAGCTGCTGGCCCGCTGTCGCGCTGCGCTGCGCCGCGCGACGCCCGAACGCCGCCAGCCCGTGGTGACCACCGCCGCGTTCACGGTGGACCTCGCCGCGCACAAGGTGCTGCGCGACGGCGTGCCGGTGCGGCTGACGCCCACCGAGTGGCACCTGCTCGAGGTGCTCGTGCAGAACCCCGGGCGCCTGGTGACCCAGCAGCAGCTGCTGCGCGAGGTGTGGGGCCCCGCCTACGCGGAGGAGACGAACTACCTGCGCGTCTACCTGGCGCAGCTGCGGCGCAAGCTCGAGCCGACGCCGGCCCACCCCCGCTACCTCGTCACCGAACCCGGGATCGGGTACCGCTTCGAGCCGTGAGCCCGTGAGCCCGTGAGCCGTGAGCCGTGAGCCGTGAGCCGTGAGCGGTCGCGGCCCGGCTACCAGCCCCACGACGAGTCGGGGTGCATCGGCGGGCAGTCGCCACCCGGGGCGATCACCGGCTCGAAGTGCCACACCTCGTTCTCGTACGTGCGGCACAGCCCGTAGGCGGCGCCGTGCTCAGAGAGCCAGAGCGCACCCTCGGTCCCGCCGACGTCCACCGCCAGCCCCTGCACGTGGGCCGAGGTCTCCGGCGGCAGCACCCAGCGGTGCGCCTCCTGCTCCGAGCCGTACCGGACCACCATCTGCTCGACCAACGCCTGCTGGTCGGCCGCGCTGCGCCAGCCCGAGGTGATCGTCAGCGACACGCCGGCCGCTGCGGCGTCGGCGGCGGCTGCGTCGAAGCGGCGCACCAGCTCCGGGTCCACGCCGGTGGCCCGGGCGCTGGACGAGTCCGGGGTGTCCGGCGTGACCGGGTTGCCCGACGAGTCCAGGGCAGCCGACGGGTTCGGGGCCGGCACGCCCGGCACGTCAGCCCCGTCGGCCGACCGGCTGGCGGCCAGCACCCGTGGTCCCGCGAGCGTCAGCGCGGCCCCGAGGAGCGCGACAAGCACGACGAGCAGCGCCTGTCGTCGTCGTCGAGCGCGCACCTGACGCAGCTGCCGGCCATGCACATAGATCGTCACTCCGACACCGTCCGGCATCGCCAGGGGCACGCGGATCGGTCCAGGGGCCCCCGTCGCAGGGCGGTTCCGCTCATCTCCCGGACGAGGTGACGCGGTGCGTCTCGACCGAAGGATCGACGTGGGCTCCGCCGACGGGGGGTCGGCGCGGCCGGCTGGCGCGCCTAGTGTCGACGTCGTGGACGAGCGCCCCCGCCCCCGCCCGCGGCCGCGGCCCCGCCGCCGGTTCGGGCGTCTCGACGTGCCGGTGGCCATCGGCGTCGGTGCGGTGTGGGCCGGCGCCGTGGTGGTCGCGTCGCAGTGGGCGTACTGGCGGCCCGTCGCGCTCTCGCAGTACTGGTACTCCGGGGCCTGGGTGGTGGCGCTGCTGGCGCTGCGTCAGCGGGCCCCGCGGCTGATGTTCTGGCTGACGATGCTGGTGTACCCGCTGACGTACGGCTCGGCGCTGCGCTCCGACTTCCACCTGCTGCCGGTGCTGGTCGCGGCCTTCGTCGTCACCTACGCCGGGGCGCTGCGGCCGGTGTGGGCGGGTCCGGTGGCGGCCCTGGCGGCGCTGAGCCTGCAGGTGTACGGCTACCAGTACGTGATGAACGTCGTCGACTCCCTGGTCACGCTGCGCCGGCCGGGCTTCGTCATGGGCTACGTGGACCCGTCCCGCGCGGTGGTGCTGGTGGCGCTGGCCGTCGGTGCGGCGCTGCTCGGATGGGTGATCGGTCGGCTGTCGTCGACCTCAGCCGCGCTCGCGGCGCGCAACGCCGAGCTGGCCGTGCTGCACGCCGAGCGTGAGCGGCTGGCCGTGCAGGCCGAGCGCACCAGGATCGCCCGCGAGTTGCACGATGTCGTCGCGCACCACGTCACGGCGATCGTCGTCCGGGCGCAGGCGGCCGACCGGGTGGCCGACACCGACCCGGACGCGCCGCGGGAGGCCGTGCGGTGGATCGCCGACGCCGGCCAGGACGCGCTCGGCGCGATGCGCTCGGTGGTGCAGGTGCTGCGCAGCGAGGGGCCGTCCGAGCAGCGGCCGGCGGCCCCGGGCCTCGTCCCGGACCGCAGCCCCGGCACGCCCGACGAGTCCGCACCGCTGGCGCCGACGCCGGGGCTCCCCGAGCTGGAGGTGGTCACCGAGCGCGTCCGGCAGGCGGGGCTGCCGGTGGATGCCCGGTGGCCGGAGCCGTGGCCCGCCTGCCCACCCGTCACGGGGCTGGCGCTGGTGCGGGTGACCCAGGAGGCGCTGACCAACGTGCTGCAGCACTCCGCGGCCGAGTCCGCGCAGGTGGCGCTGTGGCGGGACGGGGAGAACCTCGTCCTGCGCGTGCACGACGCCGGGCCGGCGCGCCGCGAGGAGGCGCTTCCCGACGATGCCCAGCCCGACGCGGCGCTGCTCGACGCGGCGCTGCGCACGGACGCACTGCGCAAGGACGCACTGCGCAAGGACGCACTGCCCGACGACCCCGCCCCCGACGAACGCGCGCCCGCCACCCCGCCCGACCGCGCCCGACTCGAGAGCGAGAGCGACACCGTGATCCCGCCGAGGCGGCGCACCGGAAACGGCCTGCTGCACATGCGCGAGCGCGCCCACGCGTGCGGCGGCTCGGTGCGGGTGGGCCCGGACCCGGACGGCGGCTGGACCGTGCTGATGCGCGTGCCGGTGGCGGACGGCCCGCGCCAGGAGCCCGCCCTCGGGCGCGCCGGCTGGGGCTCCGCGGCGGGTGTGGGCTCCGCGGCCGGCGTGGGCTCCGCGTCGGGCGGAGGCCGGGGGTGAGCGTGCGCGTCATGGTGGTCGACGACCAGCCGACCATCCGGCTCGGCCTGCAGATGATCCTCGACCACGAGATGGACGTCGAGGTCGTCGCGCAGGCGGCGGACGGCCGCGAGGCGGTGGAGACGGCCGCCCGCGTGCTGCCGGACGTCGTGCTCATGGACGTGCGGATGCCCGTGATGGACGGTGTGGAGGCCACCGCGCGCATCCGGTCCGACCCGCGCTGCGCGGCCGTGCGCGTGGTGGTGATCACCACGTTCGAGGACGACGAGTACGTCACCGGCGCGCTGCGCGCGGGTGCGGACGGGTTCCTGCTCAAGGCGTGCGAGCCGTCCCGGCTGATCGATGCGGTGCACCGGGTCGCCGTGGGCGACTCCCTGCTCGACCCGCGGGTCACCGGCCACATGCTCGACCAGTGGCGCGGCCTGATGGATCGCGCTGACGGCGCTCCCGGTGCTCGTGCAGTCGGCCCGGGCGCCGGCGGCCCGACGGAGCGCGACCGACGCGTCGACCGGCTGACCCCGCGGGAGCGCGAGGTGCTCGTGGTCGTCGCCAGCGGTGCGCCCAACCGCGAGATCGCCGCCCGGCTGGGTCTCACCGAGACCACCGTCAAGACCCACGTGCACGCGCTGCTCACCAAGCTGGAGCGCACCACACGCGCCGAGCTGGTCGCGTTGGCCTACGAGGCCGGGATCGTGGTCCCCGGGTCCGTCGACGACGAAGATCACCCTCCAATTGGGACTTAAGGCCCACGCCGAAAGGCCCGGCCCGCGGTGCGCCCACGATGAGAGAATGGAAGATGTGGGCGCGCCGGGCGTGTCGCACCACAACATGTTGTGTCGTGGGCTCGGATAGGGGTCCGCCTCCGCACGGGGGTGTGGGTGGGTACGAGGAGGATGGCCGCTATGACGCTGCAGGGGATCGAGCCGGTGATGGTCGAGGTCGGAACGTCGATCGAGGAGTACCTCGACCGGTCGGACTGGCGCGTCAACGCCAACGCCAACCAGGGCTACTCCCTCGGCGGGCTGATCCTCAACACGGCGGGCAAGGTCGTCGCCAACTACTGGCTCAGCCACGTGTACCCGCCCGAGGTGGGCGCGGCGCACCGCGAGGGCGACCTGCACATCCACGACCTCGACATGCTGTCCGGCTACTGCGCCGGCTGGTCGCTGCGCAACCTGCTCCAGGAGGGCCTGAACGGCGTGGCGGGCAAGGTCGAGGCGACGGCGCCCAAGCACTTCTCGTCGGCCATCGGCCAGATCGTCAACTTCCTCGGCACCATGCAGAACGAGTGGGCGGGCGCGCAGGCGTTCAGCTCGTTCGACACGTTCATGGCGCCCTACGTCCGCCACGACGCGCTGACGTACGGCGAGGTCCGCCAGGGCATCCAGGAGCTCATCTACAACCTCAACGTGCCCAGCCGCTGGGGCACGCAGACCCCGTTCACCAACCTGACGTTCGACTGGACCTGCCCGGACGACCTGGCGGACCAGGTGCCGATGATCGGCGACGAGCCGTGCGACTTCACCTACGGCGACCTGCAGGTCGAGATGGACATGATCAACCAGGCCTACATGGAGGTGATGACGGCCGGCGACGCGTCCGGCCGGGTGTTCACCTTCCCCATCCCCACGTACAACATCACCAAGGACTTCCCCTGGGAGTCGGAGAACGCCACCCGGCTGTTCGCCATGACGGCGAAGTACGGCCTGCCCTACTTCCAGAACTTCATCAACTCGGACATGGAGCCCGGCGACGTGCGCTCCATGTGCTGCCGCCTGCAGCTGGACCTGCGCGAGCTGCTCAAGCGCGGAAACGGCCTGTTCGGCTCGGGTGAGCAGACCGGTTCGGTGGGCGTGGTCACCATCAACATGGCGCGCCTGGGCTTCCTGCACCCGGGCGACGAGACCGCCCTGGTCGCGGCGCTGGACCGGCTGATCGACCTGGCTCGCACCTCCCTGGAGCTCAAGCGCGCGACGATCAGCCGCCTCATGGAGGAGGGGCTGTTCCCGTACACGAAGCGCTACCTCGGCTCGCTGGACAGCCACTTCTCGACGATCGGCGTCAACGGGATCAACGAGATGATCCGTAACTTCTCCGGCGACGCCTACGACATCACGGACGAGCGCGGCCACGCCATGGCGCGGCGCATCCTCGACCAGGTGCGCGCCCGGATGGTGGAGGTCCAGGAGGAGACCGGCAACCTCTACAACCTGGAGGCCACGCCCGCCGAAGGCACCACCTACCGGTTCGCCAAGGAGGACCTCAAGCGGTTCCCGGGCATCCTGCAGGCCGGCACGTCCTCGAACCCGTACTACACGAACTCCTCGCAGCTGCCGGTCGGCTTCACCGACGACCCGTTCGAGGCGCTCGAGCGGCAGGACGAGCTGCAGGCCAAGTACACCGGCGGCACCGTGCTGCACCTGTACATGTCGGAGCGGATCTCCACCCCGGAGGCGTGCCGCGAGCTGGTGCGCCGGTCGCTGACCACGTTCCGGCTGCCGTACCTCACCATCACCCCGACGTTCTCCATCTGCCCCAACCACGGCTACCTCGCCGGCGAGCAGTGGACCTGCCCGCGGTGCGCCGAGCGCGGCAACACGGTCGAGTGCGAGGTGTGGACCCGCGTGATGGGCTACCACCGCCCGGTCAGCTCGTTCAACGTGGGCAAGAAGGGCGAGCAGGCGGAGCGGCTGGCGTTCCGCGAGACGGTGGCGTTCGGCGAGCAGGCCGGTGTGCACGGACTCACGCACGATGCGGCCTGCGACGGTGCGCTGTCGGAGGCCGTCGGCGCATGACGACGGGCCCGGAGACGGCGGCGCGCGCCGCGGACGCGGCGCGGTCGTCCTCCGGCGGGCCCGACGAGCGGCACCTGTCCCTCGTCGGACCCGGACGAGAGCTGCGGGCGGACGACCTGCAGATCGCCGGCCTCGTCGCGCTGTCCAGCGTCGACTGGCCGGGCAAGCTCGTCGCGACGGCCTTCCTGCAGGGCTGCCCGTGGCGGTGCACGTACTGCCACAACTCCGCGATCCTCGACCCGCGCACGCCGGGCGTGGTGCCGTGGTCGACGGTGCGTGACCTGCTGGCGCGCCGGCACGGGCTGCTGGACGGTGTGGTGTTCTCCGGCGGCGAGCCCACCCGGCAGGCCGGGCTGCTCGACGCGGTGCAGGAGGTCCGCGCGGGGGGTTTCCTCGTGGGGCTGCACACCGGTGGCGCCTACCCGGCGCGGCTGGCCGCGCTGCTGCCGCACGTCGACTGGGTTGGCCTGGACGTCAAGGCGCCCGCGCGGCTGTACCAGGCGATCACCCGCACGGGAGGCCCGGGCGGCGGCGCCGAGGCGGCGTTCGCGTCGCTGCGGCTGGTGCTGGACGCGGGCGTCGCGGTGCAGGTGCGCACCACGGTGGACCCGACGGTGCTCTCCGACGACGACGTCGCCGAGCTGACGGCCACCCTGGCGGACCTCGGCGTGCGCGACCACGTGCTGCAGGTGGTCCGGCCCGACGGCACCACACCGGAGTACCGCGCCGCCCTGGCCGCCGTCCGCGCCTGAGGCGCTCGCGCTGACGGCGGGGATGCGCTCGCGCTGACGGCGGGGAGCCGATCAGCTGGTCGCGGCGCGGGTCCACTCGACGAGGGGGGTCTGCGCGCTCGCCCGGGCGGCCCGCGTGACGCCGTCGGTGTCGATGTACCCGACGGTCGGCGTGACCACCAGGGTGTAGGACCCGGTGGCCAGCGTCGTCTGGCCCGTACCCGACGGGTACTGCTCGCACGAGACCAGGGCCGCACGCACCACCACGGACTGCGGGAACGACGCCGGCCGGTACGTGGCGCCCGCGTCGTAGGACACCGCGTCGGCGACGTCGGGCACCTGCGCGCCCTCCTGCACGCCGACGACCACGCCGTCCTGGACCACCGACAGGTCGGTGCCGTACACCCACCCCTGTGCGCCGGGGTCGTCGGGCAGGTCGACGACGGTGGAGACCAGCACGGTCGCCTCGCCGCTGACGGTGACAACGGTGCTGACCTGCACGGACGCGGCCCCGGTGTCGGGCAGCAGCCCGTCGGCCGCCTGCCCGCAGCGCCCGAACTGCGCCGGCCAGTCCCCGCCGGACGACGCGTGCCCGGTGTCGCGCAGCGCGGTGATGGCGGCCTGCACGGCGCCGCCCCCACCGACGACCAGCACGAGCGCCAGCGCGGCCGTGCCGGTGGTGCGCCAGGCGCGGCGCCGCCGCGCGAGGCGACGCACCGTCGCGACGGGCACCGTGTACGCGCGGGCCTCGGGGCCGTTGGCGGCGTCGTCCAGGGCGTGCGAGAGCGGGTTCGTCATGACCGTGACCTCGTCAGGGGGGTGACGACGATGGGGACGCCCTCGTCGTCGACGGGTGGGAGCGGGCCGAGCAGCGGTTCGAGGGTGCGGACGGCGTCGGACAGGTAGCGCTTGACGGTGCCGACCGCGAGGCCCATGGCGGCGGCGACGTCGGGGACGGTGCGGTCCTCGCAGTAGCGCAGCACCACGGCGGCACGCTGCCGTGGTGGCAGGGTGGCCAGCGCCGCCCGGACGTCCAGCTGCGCGCCGACGGACCGGTCCGGTGCCGGCGCGAACTCGTCGGCCGGGGGGAGCAGCAGGTGGCGGATGCGGGCCCACCGCTGCCGGCGGCGGGCCCCGTCCAGGAAGCAGCTGAGCATCGCCGCCCGCACGTACCGCTCGGCGTCGTCGGGTCGGAACCCGGTGCGGGTGCGCGCGACGGTCCGCACCAGCGCGTCCTGCACCAGGTCCTGCGCCGCGTGGGGGTCACCCGTCAGCAGGTAGGCGTAGCCGAAGAGGGCGGCGGAGCGGTCGCGTGCCAGCACCTCCAGGGCATCGGGCTCGCTCACGCCACCACCTCGTCGTCGGGCCGACGGGAGGGGCCCGTCACGAGCCTAGGACGAGCGGGGTGGCCGAAAGGTTGGGTCGGTGCGCCGTCCGACTCGTGGGGGCGCACCGACCCAGCCCGGCGTCCGGCGCGCCCGACCCTCCACGGGCGCGCCGGACCGTCCATGGGCGTGCCGGGCCGTCCTAGCGGCGCACCTGGTAGTACAGCGCGGTCTGGCCGTCGGCCGTGGTCACCGCCTCGACGTCCACCGTCCAGCCGGTGAGCGTCACCTGGGCCTTCGTCGTCTCCAGTGCGATCTCCTGCGAGTCCGGTGCCGCGTTGAGCAGGTCGAGCGCCCGCATCAGCCGGTCGTCACCGGCGGTGGCAAGCAGCACGTCCCAGCCGCCGTACACCGTGCTTGCCGTGATCACCCGGCCCGGTGCCAGTGGTACGTCGGCGGGGAACTGCCTCGGCAGACCGCTGACCGTCGTCATCGCCGCCGGCACGGTCAGGGTCCACGGCCCGGCCAGGGCGGTGGGCGTCGCGGAGGCGTCGTCGGCACGGGCGACGTACACCTGGTAGGTGCCGGCCGGCAGCGGGGCGCCGCCGGCCTGCGCCGCCGTGCTGCACGTCGTGAGGTCCACGCCGAAGGGCTTGTTCGCGACGTCCGCCGAGGGGGTGCGCAGCCAGGTGGAAGCGGCCTCCAGCACGTCGGGGGCGGGGTACTGCGTCAGGCCGACGACGACGCCCTCGTACGCCAAGAGCACGCGCAGCCGCGCGGGGGCGTCCGTCGGTTCCGTAACCCCCTGCTCGCGGAACGCGGCGATCGACGACTCGAGGTCGGCGATCTCGGCAACGTCGACCTCCGCACCGGCGGCCTGGGCCGCCACCCGCACCCGCACCAGCTCTTCCACGAGGGCGAGGGTCTCGCTCAGCGCCGACTCCTCGGTCGAGACACCGGAGAGGTCGTCGGGACGGGAGGTCCACGCGGTCACCCAGACCTGGTCGCGGGCGTAGGTGCCCAGGTGGGCGCCGGTGGCCGGCACGGCGAGCGGCAGCTCGGGGTCGGTGGAGCCGATCGCCGTCGTGGCGGACAGCCCGAGCGAGGTGTCCATCGTCTGCTGCCCGGGGACGGCCGAGCCGCAGGTGCCGAGCGGCGCGTCCGGCACCGCCGCGGGCAGCACGTCGCTCGCCCGGTCGACCCCGGCGAGGCGGACGCCGCCGAGCACGAGCGCGCCGACGGTGGCGACGCCGAGGGTGCCGTAGGCGCCGGCGCGGGCCGCGCGCCGGCGTCGCGCCCGCCGGGCCAGGGCGGGGATGTCGAAGGGCACCTGGAGGTCGTCGGATCCGCCGCCGTCGACGGCGCGGTGCAGCGCGTGGGACAGGTCGGTGCTCATCGGTCCTTCTTCCGGTCGGTGACCTGCACGCCGGCGCGCTCGGGGGCGTCGGCGTCGGCGCCGGAGTCGGCGTCGAGCGGGCCGAGCGTCGTCCCGAGCTGGGCGAGCGCATCGGCGAGGTAGCGCTTGACGGTGCCGTCGGCGCAGCCCAGCCGGTCGGCGATCTGCGGCACCGTGAGGTCGTCGTAGTAGCGCAGCACCACGCAGGCCCGCAGCCGTGGCCGCAGCGTCGCCAGCGCGACGTGCACGTCGGCGCGGTCGGCGCTGCCCTGCTCCGGCCCCGCCGCCACCTCGTCGCGGGCCAGCAGGTGCCGCACGCCCGCCCAGCGCTCGGTACGTCGGCGCCGGTCCAGGTAGGTCGACAGGATCGCGCGGCGCACGTAGGCCTCGGCGGCGATCGCGTCCCGCAGCGGGTGCAGCGTCGAGAAGCAACGCACCAGGGCGTCCTGCACGAGGTCCTCGGCCGCCCGGCGCTCGCCCGTGAGCAGCGTCGCGTAGCGCACCAGGGCCGGGCCGCGCTGGCGCACCAGCTCGTCGAGCACCAGCTCCCAGCTGACCACGACACCTCCCTCGCCCCGGCGACCCGCTGCTGCGGACACCGTCACCCCTCAGGACGACCGGCGGCGCCGAACCGTTGGTCACCAGGGTGGCGCGGATCGTCCCGGCGGACGAAGGAGCGGCGTCGTCGACGCGCGTCTCGGTGAACATCGTCGCTGCCCGACGAGGGTAGGAGCATGCCTCAGAACGGCGGCACCTCGGAGTAGCACGACGACGGTCCGCGCCCGGGTGGACGGCCGCGGGGTGAGCGTCCGTCGGTGGATCGTCCGCCAGGAGGACGACCGGATGGCGTGCCGGGTGGCGAATCGTGCCTTGCCAGTCGGTCCAGGGCGGTGGCGGTGATCATGAGGGGGACCGCGAGGCGGGTGAAGGTGATGCCCCACGGGTCGGTCCACTCGCACGCCCCCGACTGCGGGACGCGCCGCACGCGCCAGCCACCGTGGGTCTTCAGCTCGTGGTGGTGCTTGCACAGCGCGTCGAGGTTGGCGGCGACCGTCTGCTCGTCGGCGGGCCGGCCGGGGTCGAAGGGCTCCCGGTGGTCGAGCTCGCAGCGCCACGCCGGCTGGCCGCAACCCATGAACGTGCAGGTGACATCACGGGCCGCGACGACACCCGTCAGGTCGGCGCCCGGCCGGTAGGTGACAGAGCCGCGCGCGACGAGGCGTCCGTCGGCGGGATCCGTGAGCAACCTGCGCCACGTGCCGTCCCGTGCGATGGCGCGGGCCATGCTCGCGGGGATCGGGCCGTGGCCCGCCAGCTCGCCGGGCAGCTCGTCGAGCCCGAGCAGTGTTGTCGCGGCGACCGTCACCTGAATCTCGGCGCGGCGGTTGTGCTTGCGCGGCAGAGCCGTGCCGTCGGGCAGGGTGCCGGTCGCGGCGATGGCCTCGAAGATGCCGATGAAGGCATCCGCGCGCCGCTGGTGGACGTCGCGCTCGTCGCCTGCGTCGCGGGAGGTGCCGGCGAGCGCGTCGACCACCGTGAAGGCCGTCGATGCGGCCGGAGCGGGCAGGAGTGCCGTGAGCAGCGCCATGCCGTCGCCCATCGGTGTCAGCTCGAGGCCGCGACAGGCCTGCGCGCGGGCGCAGCGCGCCTCGGCGTCGTGCGGCTCGACAGCCAGGACCAGCCGCTCCGTCGCCCGCCGGACGGCGGGCACCGACAACCACGGCGCGTCGTCGAGGACGGCCGCGATCACGCCGGCCCATCGCCCCGGGTCGCCACCCGGCGGCAACGCGTCGAGCACCGCGTCAACCCGGCGCAGGTCGATCCGACCGTTGCGCAGTGCGTCGGCCAGGGCGGGGTGGGCGAGGAGGCGCTCGGCGCGCATCGTCATCCGCTGCGCCTGGTGGGCGGTGCAGCTCAGCGCTGCCTGCAGCTCGTCGACCACCCGCCCGGGGCCCACGTCGGCCCGGGCGATCATCTCGCCGAGCACGCGCGCCTGCTGACTCTGCGCCATGGCGATCACGCGCTCCCAGCCGGCCGCCACGGCGAGCAGGTCCGCGCCAGGTGCCCCCGCGAGGTCCACGTCGGCGAGCGCTGCGGCGAGTGCGGCGACGTCACCGGCCGGAACGTGCTCGCGGAGGTCGGGCAGGCTCGCGCCCGCCCCGACCGGCACCTGCCGGCCCCGTTCCGCCACGAGCGTCGTCATGCGAACAAGTGTACGAACACCCACCGACACGACCCGATCCGCTGCTCCGGGGTGCGGAGGGGCGAAAGTACGCCCTCATCAGGACCAAGGTCCCCCGGCTGGCTAGACTGCCACCTTCGCGGACGACGAAGTCCGCGAGCCACGCGGCCACGAACCGCGCCACGCCGGGGGAGGACGTATGTCGGAGCTCGCCACCACGAGCGTGATCATCGTCGCGGTCATCGGGGTGGTCGCGCTCGGCGCGCTCGTCGTCGCCGCGGTGCTCGCGCGCCAGGTGCTGGCGGCCGACGAGGGCACGCTGGCGATGCAGGAGATCGCGCGCGCGGTGCAGGAGGGGGCGTCGGCGTTCCTGCGGCGGCAGCTGCGCACGCTGGCCGTGTTCGCGGCGGTGGTCTTCGCCCTGCTGTTCCTGCTGCCGGGGGACGCCGGGGTCAAGGCCGGTCGGTCGGTGTTCTTCCTGCTCGGCGCCGGGTTCTCGGCAGCCATCGGGTTCCTCGGCATGTGGCTGGCCACCCGGGCCAACGTGCGCGTGGCGGCGGCCGCATCCGGGCCGGACGGGCGCGCGGTCGGTGCCCGCATCGCGTTCCGCACCGGCGGCGTGGTGGGCATGTCCGTGGTCGGGCTCGGGCTGGCCGGCGCGGTGGCGGTGGTGCTGCTGTACGGCGAGCAGGCACCGCGGGTGCTCGAGGGCTTCGGGTTCGGCGCGGCGCTGCTCGCCATGTTCATGCGCGTCGGCGGCGGCATCTTCACCAAGGCGGCGGACGTCGGCGCGGACCTCGTCGGCAAGGTCGAGCAGGGCATCCCGGAGGACGACCCCCGCAACGCCGCGACGATCGCGGACAACGTCGGCGACAACGTGGGTGACTGCGCGGGGATGGCCGCCGACCTGTTCGAGTCGTACGCCGTGACGCTGGTCGCCGCGCTGATCCTCGGCAAGGCGGCGTTCGGCGAGCAGGGCATGGTGTTCCCGCTGGTGGTCACCGCGGTCGGCGCGCTGGTGGCCGGGCTCGGCGTGGCGATCACCCGGATCCGCGGCACGGAGTCCGGGTTGCGGGCGATCAACCGCGGCTTCTACATCTCGGCCCTGGTGGGCGTGGTGCTCGCGGGCGTCGCGGCGCTGGTCTACCTGCCCGCCTCGTTCGGCGGGCTCACCGGCGGCACCGCCGGCCTGGAGACCCACCCCGGTGACCCGCGGCTGATCGCGGCCGGCGCGGTCGCGGTCGGCGTGCTGCTGGCCGGCGTGATCCTGTGGGTGACCGGCTACTTCACGTCGACGACGAGCAAGCCGACGCTGCACGTCGCCCGTACCACACTGACGGGCCCGGCCACCGTGGTGCTGTCCGGCATCGGGGTCGGCCTGGAGTCGGCGGTGTACACGGCGGGCATCGTGGCCGCCGCGATCTGCGCGGTGTTCCTGCTGGCCGGCGGCTCGGTGCCGCTCGCGCTGTTCCTCGTCGCGCTGGCCGGCTGCGGCCTGCTGACCACGGTCGGCGTCATCGTCGCGATGGACACCTTCGGCCCGGTGAGCGACAACGCGCAGGGCATCGGCCAGATGTCCGGCGACGTCTCGCCGGAGGGCGAGCAGATCCTCACCGACCTCGACGCCGTGGGGAACACGACGAAGGCGGTCACCAAGGGCATCGCCATCGCCACGGCCGTGCTGGCCGCCACCGCCCTGTTCGGCGCGTACGCCGACGCGGTACGCACCTCGTTGGCCTCCGTCACCGGTCCGCTGGGCGGGGACCTGGTGACGGCGATGCTCAACTACGAGGTGATCTCGCCGGTGACGCTGGTCGGGATGATCCTCGGCGGCGCGACCGTGTTCCTGTTCTCCGGGCTGGCGATCGACGCGGTGACGCGCGCCGCCGGGGCCATCGTGTTCGAGGTGCGGCGCCAGTTCCGCGAGCACCCGGGCATCATGACGGGCGACGAGAGGCCGGAGTACGGACGGGTGGTCGACATCTGTACACGCGACTCGCTGCGCGAGCTGGCGACCCCCGGGCTGCTCGCCGCGTTCGCGCCGATCGCCGTCGGGTTCGGCCTCGGCATCGGCCCGCTGGCGGGATTCCTCGCCGGCGCGATCGCCACCGGCGTGCTGATGGCGGTGTTCCTGGCCAACTCCGGCGGCACGTGGGACAACGCGAAGAAGATCGTCGAGGACGGCCACCACGGCGGCAAGGGCTCGCCCGCGCACGCCGCCGCAGTGATCGGTGACACGGTCGGCGACCCGTTCAAGGACACCGCCGGCCCGGCGATCAACCCGCTGATCAAGGTGATGAACCTGGTGGCGCTGCTGGTGGCGCCGGCCGTGGTGGCGGTCTCCGTCGGCGACGGCGCGAACACCGCGCTGCGGCTGTCACTTGCGATGGTCGCTGCCAGCATCGCCTTCGGCGCGGTGATCGTGTCGCGGCTGCGGGCCGCGCGCGTGGACCGCGAGGGTCGTCTGGAGGCGGAGGCGTCCTGGAGCACACCGGATCCGGGGAGCCCGGCGGAGGTGCCGGCCTCGGTCCCGACCGCCGCGACGCTCCCGACGCAGGACCAGCGGGCGCCGGCCGCCCTCACCCCGGACGGGGCGGGCCGCTCGGCCGAGTGAGCACCCGCGACGACGACGACGACGGGACCATGCCCGAGGCGGCGCCCGTCCCGGAGTCGCCCCTGCCGCAGGCCGCGCTCCCGGGCACGGCATCGGCGCAGACGGCGCTTCGCGTGATGACCTGGAACCTGCACGGGCTGGCCCGGCAGGACGGGGTCTCGCAGCGCGCGGCGACGGCAGCCGCAGTCGCCGTGGTGCGCGCCGCGCGGCCCGACGTGCTCGCGGTGCAGGAGCCGCCCCGCGGGTTCGGTGCCGGGTGGCGGTGGCGCCGGTTCGCCGCGCGGACCGGGATGCGCGTAGCGGTCGGTGGCGCCAAGGCGCGCATCGCCCTGCTCGTCGCGCCGAGCGCCACGGTGACCGGAGCGCACCTGTTGCCGATGCCGTGGCGCGAGCCGCAGGTGCGGCGCAACGCCTGCCTGGCCCAGGTGGACGGCGTGCTGGTCGCCGTGGTGCACCTCGGGCTGCGGGTCGACGAGCGCGACGAGCAGCTGGCCGCCGTGCTCGCGGCGATGCGCGCCGCGCAGCCGTGGGTGGGGGCGGCGTCGGGCGCGGCCGTGCTCGCCGGCGACCTCAACGCCGCGCCGACCGCCCGCGCCTGGCAGCAGGCGCTCGCCGCCGGCCTGCGCGACGCCTACGCCCCGGCGTCGCCCACCTTCCTGGACCCGTCAGCCCTGACGTTCCCGGCCGCCGACCCCGGCCACCGGATCGACGCCGTGCTCGTCGGCGCGGGGTTGTCCGTGCTCGCCGCCACCGTGCCGGACGACCCGCTGGTCGCCGTCGCGAGCGACCACCGCCCGGTCGTCGTCGACCTCGTCGCCCGCTGACACGTCGAGCCCCGGGCGCAGCGCGGCGGCGCCCGTCAGAGCGGCAGGTCGACCACCACGAGATCGGGCTCGCCCGTCCGACCCCGGCCCAGCACCACGCCGTCAGGCCCGACCACCAGGCTGTCGCCCTGCAGCACCTTGCCGCGCCACGGCCCCTGGGTGACCACGCCGACGCCGTCGGCGGCGACGACGAACAGCTCCCGTCCCGCCGTGCGCTCCGCATATCGCGCCGCGATCCACGCGAGGTTCGCCTCCTCGCCACCGGGCGCCACCGCCCACGCGCACGGCGAGAGCACCACCCGCGCGCCCATGAGGTGCACGGTGTCGGTGATCGCCGCGGCCCAGCTGTCGGCGCAGATCGTCACCGCCACCAGGACGCCCTCGAGCTCGACGACCCCGACCGACGTCCCCCGGCGGTACAGCCGCAGCCCCTCGTCGAGCTCGTCCACCTTCCGGTGCCGCGCCAGCAGCCGCCCGTGCCGGTCCACCAGCACGGCCGCGTTGTACAGGCCCTCGCGAGCGCGCTCCTCGATCCCGGCGACGATCGCCAGAGCGTGCGTCGTCGCCAGCTCGGCGAGCAGGTCGGTGACCGGCCCGGGGATCGGCTCGGCGAGCTCGGGCGCCGCGGGGGACAGCCAGCCGGCCAGCAGGCACTCCGGCAGCACGACGACGTCGCAGCGCTGCTCCGCCGCCGCCGAGACCGCCGCCCGCGCGGCGCGCAGGTTCGCCTCCTTGTCGCCCATGGTCACGACGATCTGCGCTGCCGCCACCCGCACGGACCCACCGCCTCCGCTCGCGCCGGCGGCGGGCCCATGCCACACCGCGCGTCCATCCTCGTCCTTGCGCGGCCCGACCGGTGCCCTCGCCGGGAGGGCGACAGGGCGCGCCGCGCGACGCCGGGCGGCGTGCGGTCGCCGGACCCGCGGGGGTAGCGTCGAGCGGCCCGGCCGACGAGGCGGGGAACAGCAAAAGGAGACGAGACCCATGGCTCACCCGCTCGACGTCGAGGCGCTGCGCGCCCAGGTGGCCGCGCTGATGCCGCGCGCGCTGGACGACCTCGCCGCGCTGGTGGCGATCCCGTCCGTGGCCGACGAGCGCATCGTGCCGCGCGCCGAGTGCGACCGCGCCGCCGAGTGGGTGGCCGCGGCGTTCCGCGCCGAGGGCATCGCGGACGCTCGCCCCGAGCTGACGCCGGACGGCTCGTCGACCGTCGTCGGGTACCGGCCGGGGCCTCCCGGAGCGCCGACCGTGCTGCTCTACAGCCACTTCGACGTGCAGCCGCCGCTGCGCGACGACGCCTGGACCACGCCGCCGTTCACGCTGACCGAGCGCGACGGGCGCCTCTACGGCCGGGGCGCCGCCGACAGCAAGGGCAACATCGTCGCCCACCTGACGGCGTTGCGGGCGCTGCGCGCGCTGGCTGGCGACGACCTGCCGGTCGGCGTGCGGCTGGCGATCGAGGGGTCCGAGGAGCAGGGCGCCGGTGGGCTCGACGAGCTCGTCCCGGCACGTCCGGAGCTGTTCACCGCCGACGTGGTGCTCGTCGTCGACGCCGGCAACATCGCCCTGGGCACCCCGACCCTCACGGTGGCGCTGCGCGGGGCGGCGGACCTCGTCGTGCACGTGGAGACGATGACCGGTGTGCTGCACTCCGGCATGTTCGGCGGTGCCGCACCCGACGCGCTCGCGGCGCTGATCGCCCTGCTCGCAGGCCTGCGCGACGAGCGCGGCGAGCTGAGCGTGCCGGGCATCGACACCTCGGGCACCTGGCCGGGCGCCGGCTACGACGAGGCCCAGTTCGTCGCCGACGCGGGAGTGCTGCCCGGCGTCGAGCTGATCGGCACCGGCTCGGTGGCCGACCGGCTGTGGGCCCGCCCGACGCTGACGGTGCTCGGCATCGACGCGCCGCCGGTGGTCGGGTCCACGGCGGCCATCCAGCCGCGCGCCTCGGCCCGGCTCAACCTGCGCATCCCGCCGGGCATGGACGGCGACGCCGCGCGCGACGCGCTGGCCGAGCACCTGCGGGCGGCCGCGCCGTGGGGCGCGCACGTCACCGTTGAGACCTCGCCGGTCGGCGCCGCGTTCGCCGCCCGCACGGACACCGCCGCGTTCGCGCTGCTGTCGGACGCGCTCGCGGACGCGTACGGCCGGCCCACCGTGAGCGCCGGGATGGGCGGCTCGATCCCGCTGTGCTCGGTGCTCGCGCGCACCCTGCCGGAGGCCTCGATCGTGCTGCTCGGCGTCGAGGAGCCGGCGAGCGCCATCCATGCGCCGAACGAGTCGGTGCACCCGGACGAGATCGAGCACCTGGCCCTCGGCCTGGCCCTGTTCGCCTCCCGGCTGGGCGCCTGAGCCCCTCGCCTGCGGCGGGAGCGGTCCCGCCGACCTCCGGGACTTCAGCACGCCCCGGCCCGGCGACCCGGTCGCTCCGCGGCGCGGCCCCTGGGCGGTTCGTCCGTTATCCCATCGTGACCGTCACCCGTCTTGACGATGCCGGATGTCGGTCACACACTGGGTCGAAGCGCTTCGACGAAACGCTTCGACCTGAACGATGGAGTTCACGTGGCGACCATGCAGGACGTGGCAGACCGTGCCGGAGTCTCGCTGAGCACGGTGTCCTACACGCTCACCGGCAAGCGCCCGGTGTCCGCCGCCACCCGCGTCCGGATCGAGCAGGCGATGGCCGACCTGGGCTTCCGCCGCCACCCCGTCGCCCGCGCGCTGGCGTCGCGGCGCACCCACGTGCTGGCCATCGCCTATCCCGTCTTCGGCGTCTCGCTCGGTGCCACGCTCAACGAGATCGTGCACGGCGCCGTCGACGCGGCGCGTGAGGCGGACTACGACCTGGTGCTGTGGCCGGTGAGCAGCGACGAGCCCGAGCTGGTCGCCGAGCTGGCCGCGCAGCGCACCGCGGACGGTGTGCTGCTCATGGAGGTCGCGCTGGACGACCCGCGGGTCGCGGCCGTGGAGCAGGCCGGCGTGCCGTGCGCGCTGATCGGCCGCACCGCGGACCCGGGCGACCGGGTCTGGGTGGACATCGACTTCGAGCAGGCGATCGAGGTCGCGGTCGAGCACCTGGTCGGGCTGGGTCACCGGCACCTCGGCTTCGTCAACCGGTCCCAGGCGAGCTTCGACGCCGGCTACGGACCGGTGGTGCGCGCCGCTGCCGCGTTCGACGCGGCGATGACCTCCCGCGGCCTGGAACCGGTCTCCACGACGTGCGACGTGCTGCCGGTGGCGGGCCGCCGGGCCACCGCACGCCTGCTCGCCGAGCACCCGGACCTCACCGGGTTCCTCGTGATGAACGAGCTGGCCCTGTTCGGGGTGCACGGCGCGCTGCGCGACGCCGGTCTGCGGATCCCGGACGACGTGTCGGTGGTCGGCGTCGCGATCACCGGCGAGATCAGCGACATGTACGACCACCCGTTGACGTACGTGTCCACACCCGGCCCCGCGCAGGGCCGCCGCGCGGTCGAGGGGCTCCTGGAGCTGCTCGACGGCCGGCGCCACGCACCCGGCACCAACCTGCCGTGCGCCTTACGCGTACGGGAGACGAGCGGACCCCCGCCCGCCTGAGCCACGCCCCACCCAGTGGTCCGCACGGGCCCGTCACGGAAGGAACGTCATGACCAGATCCACCCTCTCCAAGGTCGCGGCCGGTGTCGCCCTGGCCTCCTTGGCCCTTGTCGGATGTTCCTCCGGGGGCAACACCCCGACCACGACGACCGGCGGCGAGGCCACCACGCTGACGTTCTGGCACTACGAGGGCGACGACTCCGCGATGTCGCAGTCGTGGAACGCCGCCATCACGCAGTTCGAGGCCGACAACCCCGGCGTCACCGTCAAGATCGAGAAGCAGACGTTCGAGCAGCTGCAGAAGAACGCCAAGATCGTGCTGGCCGGCAACGACGTGCCGGACGTCATGGAGTACAACAAGGGCAACGGCACGGCCGGCCAGCTCGCCTCGCAGGGCCTGCTGACGGACCTGACCGCCTACGCCACGCAGTACGGCTGGGACACCAAGCTCTCGTCGTCGCTGCAGACCACGGCCAAGTACGACGAGAACGGCCTGATGGGCTCCGGCAACTGGTACGGCGTGCCCACCTACGGCGAGTTCGTCCAGATGTTCTACAACGTCGAGATGTTCAAGAAGTACGACATCGCGGTGCCGACGTCGCTCAGCGAGCTCGAGACCGCCATGGACACG
>Ga0302295_1000010_pt1 | contig 28085 bp, 26 predicted proteins | sample III_Fen_N2_4_FD_194545 | JGI IMG/M metagenome (GOLD analysis project Ga0302295, IMG submission 194545) | Peat permafrost microbial communities from Stordalen Mire near Abisko, Sweden - III_Fen_N2_4 | ecosystem: Environmental > Terrestrial > Soil > Wetlands > Permafrost | place: Sweden: Abisko... | reverse complement strand
CCCGGCGCGCCGGTGAGGTGATCGGCAAGCGCGAGCTGTTCGCCAAGGTGTGGAACCAGCCCTACGGAGGGGCCGACCGGACCGTCGACGTGCACCTGCACTGGTTGCGACGCAAGCTCGGCGAGACCGCGGAGGCGCCGGTGTACCTGCACCGGGTGCGAGGTGTCGGCGTGAAGCTGGTACCGCCGCCGTGAGGGCCCTCCTGCTCCGCTACGGGCTCGCGATGACCTCCGTCGTCCTGGTGGCGTTCCTCGTCCCGCTCGGGCTGCTGGCGCGCTCGCTCGCGGCGGACCATGCCTTGAACGCCGCGCGCCAGGACGCGCAGCAGGTCGCGATCTTCACCGGCGGGGCGGCCGCCGACCCCGCCCGGCTGCAGGCGGCGCTCCTCGCGGTGAACGACGGCGCGCGTGCCACCACGGTGTTCCTGCCGGACGGGAGCACCCTCGGCGCCGCCGCCTCCCGCACCGACTCGGTGGAGCTCGCGGCGCTCGGGCGCGCGCTCACCGCCCACACCGCCGGCGGCGCCGAGGTGCTGCTGCCTGTTGCGGGGACGGAGGGGATGCGCGTGGTGCGCACGTTCGTGCCGACCTCGCAGCTGACCGCCGGGGTGGCGCGGGCGTGGGTGGCGCTCACGGCCCTCGGGCTGACGCTGCTCGTCGTGACCGCGGTCGCCGGGAACCGCATCGCCACCCGGTTGTCCCGTTCGGTGCGCGAGCTCGCGGAGGTCGCGGAGCGGCTCGGCGCGGGCGACCTGGCGGCCCGCGTGGTGCCCTCCGGCCCGGCCGAGGTGGCCTCGGTCGGTGCGGTGCTCAACGGGCTCGGCGCTCAGGTGGCCGGCCTGCTGGCGGACGAGCGCGAGATGGTGGCCGATCTCTCGCACCGGCTCCGTACCCCGATCACCGCGCTACGTCTCGACGTGGAGCTGATCACCGATCCCGCGGAGCGCGCCAGGATGGCGGACCACATCGACGGGCTGGTCGGCGCCGTCGACACGATCGTGCACGCCGCACGGACGCACGGCCCTCGGCCGGTGCAGCAGTGCGACGCGGGTGACGTCGTGCGGGACCGGGCCCGGTTCTGGGCGGTGCTCGCCGTCCACCAGGGACGGACGCTCGACGTGCTGGTCCCGGCCGGGGCGGCGCCCGTCCCGCTGGCCGTCGGCGAGCTGGGCGCCGCGCTCGACGTGCTGGTGGACAACGTGTTCCGCCACACCCCGGCCGGGACGGCGCTCGCCCTCGAGGTGATCACCCGGCCGGGCCGGGTGGTCGTCGCCGTCGCGGACGCGGGGCCGGGCCTCGCCGCCCACGAGCTGACCGAACGCGGACGCTCGGGCACCGGCTCGACCGGGATCGGCGTGGACGTCGCGCGCCGCACCGCCGAGCGGGCCGGCGGCAGCCTCGAGGTCGGGGTGGGGCTGGAAGGGCGGGGCACGCGCTTCGCCCTCGTGCTGCCGGCGGCCTTGACCGAGCCTTAGCGCAACGTTGCCGCGACCCTGTCGTCGGCCGCACGACGGTGGTCCCACGACGCCGACAGGGCGTCCGATGATCGGAGACCGCCATGCGTCGCAGTGCACGGATCGTCGTTGCCACCGCCACCGCCGCCGGAGTCGTCCTCGCCGCAGGTGCCGCCCTGACCGCCGCCAACGCCGTGACCGCCGAGCCGACACCGAGCTCCGCACCGACCGCGACGAGCACGACGAGCGACCCGGCCGCCGACGAGCTGGCCCGGCAGGCCCACGACCTGGCCGCGGAGGTGGACCGCCTGTCCCTGGCGATCGCCGCCAACGGCCAGGTCGCGCCGCCGTCGGCCGCGGCCCGCGTCGCCCGGACGTCGCCGTCGCCGGTCGCCGCGACGGCGCCGTCGCCGTCGCCGGTCGACACGTCGGCCTCCTCCAGCAGCTGGCAGGAGTCGGACCACGAGGGCGAGCACCAGGAGGCCGGGGAGGACCACGAGGGCGAGCACCAGGAGCCCGGGGACGACCACGAGAGCGACCACAACGATGACTGACCGTGAGCGGGGGCGCCGCCGCCTCGCCGCGCTCGCGCTGGTGCCGCTGAGCACCGCGGCCTTCGGCGCCACGGTGTCCTGGGCGTCGACCCATGACCCGTCCCCCGCCGCCCAGGCACCCTCGGCACCACCGTCCCCCACCGTGACGGCGACGACGGACCCCGGGATCACGGCGGCGCTCACCGCCATCGCGGAGACGAAGGCCCAGATCGTCGCGCTGCAGGCGGCGCTCGACGCCCAGGTCGCCGCGAGGGCGGCGGTGCCGGCCGCCGCTGCCGCCGCACCCGCCGCAGCCGCTGCTCCCGCCCGGGCCGCCGCTGCCGCCGCACCCGCTCCCGCGCCGGCCGCCGCACCCGCTCCCGCGCCGGCCCCCGCACCGGCCCCGCCGGTGAACACCACGACGAAGGCCTCCTGATGACCGTCGCGGCCCGTCCTCGCGAGCTCACCGTGACGTTCCGGTCCATGGCCAGTGACGTCGAGCTCCGCGTGGTCGGCCCGCGACCCGGTGCGGTCGCGGCGCTGGAGCGCGCCGCCACGGCGATCCGCGCCGTCGCGACGCACCTCACCCGGTTCGAGCCGTCGTCGGCGCTGTCCCGCGCGAACGCCGCGCCCTCGGCCTGGCACCTGGTGCCCGGCGAGCTCGCCGAGGCGGTCCGCGAGGCTGAGCGGGCGCACCGGATCACCGGTGGCCTGTTCGACCCGAGGGTGCTCGCCACGCTGCTCTCGTGGGGGTACGACCGGACGTTCGCCGAGGTCGTGGGCAGCGAGAGCGAACCGCGGGACGGCCTCCACCGCAACCCTGAGCGGTCCCGCCGAGTCGGCCCCGCGCTCGTGCCGGCCGGGCCGTGGGCCCCGGTGGTGCTGCCCTCCTCGCACGGCGGTCTGGTCAACCTGGACGGGACGGCGATCGACCTCGGCGGGATCGGCAAGGGCCTGGCCGTGCGTCACGCCGCGGCCGAGCTCGCGGACGCCGGGGAGGCCGTCCTCGTCGACGCCGGCGGTGACGAGTGGCTCGGTGGACCGGGTCCGGACGGCGGCGGCTGGATGGTCGGTGTCGAGGACCCCCACGGCGGGGACGCGCCGGTCCTGGTCCTGGCTGTGACGGACCTGGGCTGCGCGACCTCGTCGATCCGGAGACGCCACTGGATGGCGGACGGCACTCCCGTGCACCACCTCGTCGACCCCCGGACCGGGCGTCCCGGCGGACCCGGCCTGGCGTCGGTCACCGTCCTGGACGCCGACCCGGCGTGGGCCGAGGTGTGGAGCAAGACGCTGTTCCTCGCGGGTGCGACCGAGGTGGAGGCCCAGGCGCACGTCCGCGGGCTCGCCGCGGCGTGGGTGACGGAGCAGGGCGAGGTCCGCGTCTCGGCGGCCATGGAGCCGCACGTCGTCTGGCGGGCAGCGTGACCGCGGCGGACGCACCACGCCCCGTGGCGCTGGGCCTGGGCGTCGCGATCCTGGTCGCGGCCACGGCGGTGAGCATCGGCGCCGCCGGGTTGCTGGTCGTCGGCGCGCTGAGCGGGACCATGGCGCACTGGGTGCTGGGCCGGGCAGCAGGGCTGACGTCGTACGTGCTGCTCCTCACGCTCGTCGGCAGCGGCCTGGTGCTCTCCCACCCGTGGGCCCGCCACCTGCACCGGCCCGCCCCGCGCACGCGGCTGGGGCTGCACGTGGCGCTGGCCACGTTCACGCTCGTGTTCACCGTGCTGCACGTCGTCGTCCTGGCCACCGACCCGTGGGCCGGGGTCGGGTGGCCCGGCGCGCTGCTGCCGATGGCCTCGACCTACCGGCCGGTCCCGGTGACGCTCGGTGTGCTCGCGCTGTGGGCAGGCCTGGTCACCGGCCTGACCGCGCGGCTGGCCGGGAGCATCGCGGCGCGGGTCTGGTGGCCGGTCCACAAGGTTGCCGCCGGGGTGCTCGCCCTCGTCTGGGCGCACAGCGTGCTGGCAGGCTCGGACGTGGCCGCCCTGAGCGGCTTCTACGTGGCGACGGGGTGCGGCCTCGTCGGGCTGGCGATCACCCGCTACGCCGCCCGCACCCCGGCCGACCGGGTGCACGAGCTGACCCGCGGGCTGGACGCCGATCTCCGCACCACCGAAGGGGCGCGGCGATGAGCCCGACCGCGACGTGGACGGTGCCCGGCCCCGGACTCCCTCCGGAGCCGGCCGCCGTGACCGCGGGTGGCGACCGACTGCTGCTGACCGAGGTCCGGCTGGCGCCGATCGGCCCGGCCGATCCCCTCGGAACCGACCTCCGCGAGAGCTGGGCCCTGCACGCCGGACGTCTCGGCGCTCGACCCGTCGGCACCACAGCACTCCTGGACGAGGCCACCGCCTTCGGCCTGACCGGTTACGGCGGCGCGCACGTGCCGGCCGCGGTGAAGTGGCGCGCGGCGGCCGCGGGCAGCGGGCCGCTCACCGTGGTCGCCAACGGCGCCGAGAGCGAGCCGGTCGCCGGCAAGGACGGGACGTTGATGCGGCAACGCCCGCACCTCGTCCTGGACGGCCTCGAGCTGCTCGCCGAGTCGTTGGGTGCCAGCCGCGCGGTCGTCTGGCTGCACGGGGACGACGAGGGCGCGCGGAGCGCGCTGCGGCACGCGCTGATCGAACGTCCGAGGGTCCCTGGCGCCGTGCGGCTCGAGATCGTCGCCGGGCCCGTGCACTACCTGGCCGGCGAGTCCAGTGCGATCGCCAGGGCCCTGGCCGGGCACCCGGCGCTGCCGGTGGTCCGCCGCCGACCCACCGACCCGGCCGCCCCGCGGACCTTGGTGCACAACGTCGAGACCCTCGCACGGCTCGCCCTGCTGGCCCGCGGCCGCACCCCCGCGGCCACCCGTCTGCTGACCGTCCTCGGCGACCGCCGAGCGGTCGTGGAGGTCGACGACTCCATGGTGTTCGCCGAGCTGCTGTCCCGGCTCGGCTGGACGGTTGCGCCGCAGGCCGTGCTGCTCGGCGGCTACGGCGGTCTGTGGGCATCCTGGGACCGCGTGGCGGACCAGCCGCTGCACGAGGGCAGGTTGCGTGCGCAGGGCCTCACCCTGGGAGCCGGTGTCGTGATCCCGTTGGCGGCAGGTCGTTGCGGCCTGCGCGAGACGGCCGCGATCGCGCGCTACCTGGCGTCGATGAGCGCCCGGCAGTGCGGACCCTGCGCGTTCGGGCTGCCGTCGCTCGCCGACTCGTGCGAGGCGCTCGCCGACGGCCGCCCCGGGCACGGACGTCTCACCTCGGTGCTCGGCGACGCCGCGCTGGTGGAAGGTCGGGGCGCCTGCCACCACCCCGACGGCGCCACCCGGATGGTCGCGTCCGCGATCGCCACCTTCGATGCCGACGCGACGGCGCATGCCGCGGGCCGGCCCTGCCCCGCGTCCGGGTACGTCGGACTGCCGGGGCTGCCGTCGTGAGCCGGCGAGCGAAGGAGCGGGTCGCGATGCGGCTGCGGGTCGATCCGGTCGCCTGCGAAGGCGTCGGGCTGTGCGCGCAGCTGGCGGACAGGACCATCACCCTGGACCGCTGGGGCTATCCGATCCTCGCGAGCGAGCTCGACGAGCGGGACCTCCCGGATGCGCGGCGTGCCGTCCGCGGCTGCCCCCGCCGCGCTCTGTGGCTCGAGGAGACGGTGGCGCAGCACTGAGCACGGTGTGCGCTGCCCGAGGAGACCAGCGTCAGTCCGTCTCGAGCGTCGAGGCGATCGCGGCGCGGAGCGCCACCGTGTCGGCCGTCGTCCAGTCCGGCGGCGTGGCGACCGCCGTCCACGCGTCGGCGTACTCCACGGCGTAGTTGTGCCCGTGCCCGCTCGGGGCGTCGCCGGCGACGAACTGGTCGATGGTCAGCTGCCAGAACGTGACGATCGGGGTCCAGCGCACGTCCGGCAGCACGTCGGCGCCGCGGGGTTCCCGCGACCAGTCGGGCCGCGAGAACAGCAGGCTGGGCGACCACCAGATCACCCCGTCCGACGCGTGCTGCAGGTACACCACGCGCGGCGTGGACCACTGCTCGCCGAGTGCGTACAGGCCGTCGCCCGTGTCGGCCAGGCTGACCCCCCACCGCACGTGCGTCCCACCGTCGAGCACAGGCGCGATCTGCGTCGAGCCGGCGTCGCGGGCGGCCGTGAGCTGCTCCCACAGCGGGGTGAACCCGGGCACGCCCACCCAGACCGCGCCGTCGGTGCGGGCCAGCACGTCGTCGAGCGAGGCGAAGGCGCCCTGGCTGCCGAACGAGCCGAGCGAGATGCCGTAGACGTACAGCGCGGGCCGGTGGTCGGCCGGCTGCGCCTCCCACGCGGCACGGACCGCCTCGAACAGCGCCACGCCTGCCTGGGTCGGGGTGGACCGGTCTCCGACGAAGCTCACCCAGCTGGGCAGGTAGGAGTACTGCATCGCCGCGATCGCGGTGTCGCCGCCCCACGCCAGCTCGATCGCTGCGGCCGACGACGGGTCCACCCAGCCGGTGCCGGTGGTGGTCGTGACGACGAGGACCGAGCGGTCCCAGGCGTCGGTGCGGTCGAGCTCGGCGACCACGTTCGCCGCGACCCCGTCGAGCGAGTCGGCGCTGGTGCGGCCCGCGTACACCCGGATCGGCTCGGTCACCTCACGGTCCATGCCGATCGAGTCGTCGAACGCGCGCAGCTGCTCCGTGCTCGGGCCGCCGGACACGAACCGCCGGCCCTCCCGGCCGAGGGTGTCCCACGCCTGCGCCGACGCCGACGAGCCCGACCGCTGCGCGACGGCGGGCTGCTCGTTGCCCTCGAACGTCTGGCCGTCCAGCGCGGAGAAGGTGGTCTCCAGGGTGGCCCGACCGACCCGGCCGGCCACACCGTTGAGCACCAGCACGGTGACCAGGGCGACCACCACCGCGGCGATCACCAGCGACGCGGAGCGAGGCAGCCACCGGCCGATCAGCCGCGCGGCCGCGCGCGCGGTCACCCGCAGGCCGCGCGCGGCCTGCAGCAGCAGGGTGAACAGCACGAGCGCGGTCAGGAGCGTCACCACGGAGCCCACCGAGGCGGGTTGCGGCATGCCCATCAGCTCGCGCAGACGGTGCTGCCAGTTCGCCGACCAGATCAGGCCGCCGACGACGACGAGCGGCCCCGCCACGGCCAGGATCCACCAGCCGCGCCGCCGCCACACCGCGGGGACCTTGCCGGCCAGCGGCGTGAGCCGCGCCAACGCCGCACCCGCGGCACCCAGGCCGTAGCCGATCGCCGCGCAGACGCCCGCGGAGGCGCCCTGGAACAGGGCCGGACGCGGGGTCAGCGCGGGGCCGAGCGCGAGCCAGAAGAACGCCAGGCCCACGGCGAGGCCCGGGCCGGAGAACCGGGCCAGCCACCGCCGGGCCACGGCGCCGGCACGCTGCAGGAACGAGGACACAGGGCGCCGCCAGGGAGGTCGTCGGGGTGCGAGCACTGCGACGGTAGCGCAGCGCGCGCCACCCTCCATCCCCCCAGTTCCCACCATCCGCACAGCGGACGCGACGAGCCGCACCGCACCGCACCCCCGCACTGCCGGCCGGGCTAGGGCGTGACCTCCCGCAGCAGGCCGGTGGCCACGTCGAAGACGAACCCGCGCACGGCGTCGCGGTGCGGGATGAACGGGTTGGCCGTGATGCGCGCGATCGACTGGCGCACGTCCGTGTCGATGTCGTCGAAGGCCTCGGCGGCCCACTCCGGCTTGATGCCGGTCTCGTCCTGGATGCCGCGCTTGAACGCGTCGTCGGTGAAGGTGAGCATCCCGCAGTCGGTGTGGTGGATGAGGATGATCTCGCGGGTGCCGAGCAGCCGCTGGCTGATGGTGAGCGAGCGGATCTCGTCGTCGGTGACGACCCCGCCGGCGTTGCGGATCACGTGCGCCTCGCCCTCGGCCAACCCGAGGACCCGGTAGACGTCCAGGCGCGCGTCCATGCACGCGACGACCGCGACGTGCCGCGAGGGCGGCAGCGGCAGCGGGCCGGTGAAGCCGGCGGCGTAGGCGCGGTTGTTCTGCAGGTACTCGTCGGTGACGCTCATGGCGATCTCCCGGTCGGTCGGGGCGGGTCGTCTTCGGACGAATCGGACCGTACGTGCGGCGCCCGGGACCGTCGACCTGCCCGCCACGACGTGGACCAACGTCACGGACCCGTGCCCGCCACCCGGGCCCGCCACCCGGGCGCCCCGTGTCCGGACTCCGAACGGGACGGCCGCCACGCGCCGCGTTGTGGTGAGGTAAGGCTTAGTAAGGTGACCCTCACCAGGAAGGGGCCTCGACATGGGGTTCGCGGACGCCGAACGGGGCTCGACGCTGTGCCGGGTGCGCGTCGCCGGGACGCGGCGGGTGAGCCCCCACGTGATCCGGGTGACGCTGGCCGGCGACGACCTCGCACGGCTCACCCCCCATGGTCACGACCACTGGTTCCGGCTGTTCCTGCCGCAGGAGGACGGCGAGACGAGCTGGGACCTGCCGGACCGGTTCGGCGCGGCCGGCTACGGCGCCTACCTGCGGATCCCCGCCGCGACGCGGCCCATCCTGCGCAACTACACAGTCCGTGAGCTCCGCCCCGACGCGCGGGAGCTGGACGTGGACCTCGTCGTGCACGGTGACACCGGCCCGGCCACCCGGTGGGCCCAGCGGGCCCGGCAGGGTGACCCGGTCGCCCTGCTCGATCAGGGCCGGGGCTACGACTACCCGCCCGACACCGACGTCCACCTGCTCGCCGGCGACGAGACGGCACTGCCGGCGATCGCCGGGATCCTGCGGGACCTGCCCCGCGAGACGACCGGGCTGGCGCTCGTCGAGATCCCCGACGCGGCCGACGCCCAGATCGTGGACGCGCCCGCCGGGGTCGAGGTCCGCTGGCTGCCGCGGGGCTCGTCCGACACCACGCCGGGCCGGCTGGCGCTGGCTGCGCTCCGCGCCTGGACGCCAGGCTCCCCCACCGCGCTGTCCGCCTACCTGTGCGGGGAGCACACGCTGCCGACGCAGGGCCGGCGCCACCTGGTGGCCGCCGGCGTGCCGAAGCCGCGCATCACCTTCGTCGGCTACTGGCGGGCGGGGAAGCCGGCGTACTGACGCCTGCGGACGCCGTCAGCTCGTGTGCAGCAGGGCCGACTCGCCGGTGTCCGGGCCGAGCGGGCCGGCGGCTGCGTCGTCACGACCGGCGCCGTCCTTGAGCTCGACGAACACGACGCGGGTGTCCGTGTCACCGATGTTGTGGCCGGCGTGCTGCTGAGCCGGCAGCCACACCGCAGCGCCCGCGGGGAGCTCGACGTCGAGGGTGGCTCCGTCGGCCGCGGACAGCCGCCGGCGGAACGCCGTCAGGGTGTACATCACGCTGTCGGGGTGCGCGTGCGGCGTCGTCGCATCTCCGGGATGGTCGACGTACTCGAGCACCCGCACCCGATCGTTCTCGAAGACGGCCCGGTAGAAGCCCGGGTTGGTGACGACAGGGTCGAGATCCACGACGTACCTCCGACGAGAGCGGCACCCGGACCCGGCCGAGCATGCCATGCCACTCGCGGCAGCGGCCAGCCCTCCAGGTCAGTCCTCGATGACGTCGAGGCCCTGCTCCCGCAGCTGGGCCAGGTGGTCGAGCATCGCTGTCAGCACCTCCGGGGCGTGGCCCTGCCAGTCCCCCAGCTCGGCGACCACGCGCAGCGGCGCCGTCGTCCGGTAGGACTGGGTGGGGTTGCCCGGGAATCGCTTGTCGGTGACGTTGGGGTCGTCCTCGAACGGACCCTGGGGTTCGACGACGTAGATGTGCCCCCGCTCGGCGCTGCCCGCCAGCGCCGTGGCCAGCTCGGCTCCCCAGGCCGCCGTCTCCACGAGCGCGGAGAAGTAGAGGTGGCGGTGCACCCGCCCCACCTGAAAGTTGGAGCCGTGGCCGGGGACGAGCTCGGCGCCGGCCGCCAGGACGGACTTCGTGCCGTGGTAGAACGGGCCCTCGATGTGGGCGCAGTGGTCAGTGGTGACCGGCGTGCGGGCGCTGGAGTCCTGGGCCATGGGCGTCCTCCCCTGGTGGTTCGGGGAGCGCCGGCTCCTTCGAGTCGAGCGCCCACCTGATCGTGGCCGTGATCGCCGTGCCCCCGGCCCGGCGCAGCGGGTCGAGCACCGGCGCGGCCCGGATGCCGAGCTCGCGCCGCGCCCACGGCGGCAGCAGCGCGAGGCCGCCGGACGCGATCAGCGCGTAGCCCGGACGGACCGCCCAGGGCAGGGGTGGCGTGTGCAGCAGGAACGTCGCCACGTCCCGCGCCGCCGGCGTGCTGCCCAGCTCGCTGCGGAAGTCAGCCAGCTGCGCGCGCAGGCCGGCGTAGGTCACCGGCGGGTCCTCGACCCCGAGCGCCCGCGCGACCACCGCGGTCTGCGCCACGTACTCGTCGCAGCCTGCGCGGTCCAGCGGTCGCCGGCCGTAGCACTGGTGCGCGAGCAGGAAGCTCTCCGCCTCGCCCAGGTGCACCCACGACAACAGGTGCGGGTCGGACGCGGCGTACCCGAGGCCGTCGGGCATCGTGCCGAACACGCGCTTGTGCACGGCCTTGACGATCGCCACGGCCCGTTCCGCCGCCGCACTCGTGCCGAAGGTGGTGACGGCGAGGAAGGTGGCGGTGTTCTGCAGGCGCCCCCACGGGTCCATGCGGTACCCGGAGTGCTCGGCGACGGCGGTCATCACCCGCGGGTGCAGCGACTGCAGCAGCAGGGCGCGCACTCCCCCGACGAACATCGACGCGTCCGCGTGCACCTGCCCGATCGGGCTCGCCGGGTCGAACCAGCGTGGTCCGGGGGCCCCGTGGATGCGGTTCCTCGCCTCGTCCGGCTCGGGGCCGGCGACACGGCTGAGCAGGGCGTGCGCGAGGGCCGCGCGGGGGTGCAGGACGAGGCTCACCCCCTGATCGTCACACGCGCCGCGCGGAACCCGCCCGTCTGGGGTTACATCGTGACAGCGCGCAGCGACGACGCTTCGCCGCCGCACCGGTCCCGCGACCCGATGTCGCATCACACCGGTCACCGAACTGGGGAGCCGTCGAGCGTCACGTGGGTGGATGGAAGAGCCGATAAGTGCATGAGGCCCCCCGCGTGCACCTGGCGGCGGACCCGTGCTGGAGATGAGCTGGTCATGGATCACCCGACGACGGTGCTGGTCGTGACGCCGAGCCTGGGCGGGCACTACTTCGGGGAGCTGCTGGCCGGCCTGACCAGGGAGGTCGCGCAAGCCGGCGGACGCGTGGTGGTCGTGGAGACCCTCCCCGAGTCCGCACCGCGGGACGAGGCCGGTGCACCCGGCGACTTCGCCACTCCCGTCGCGTGGGCGCACGCGGACGGCGCCGTGTCGATCACCACGGCCGTCGGAGCCCCCTACCTCCGCCGGCTGCGAGAGGCCGGGCGACCGGTGGTCCTGTCGAGCACGCTGATGACGGACTTCGAGGCGCCGGCGGCGATGCCGGACAACCATGGCGGGACCTTCGCCGCGGTCGAGCACCTCATCGGGCACGGGCACACGCGCATCGGGTTCGTCGGGAATCCCGCCCAGCAGGACATCCGCGACCGCTACGCGGCCTACGTCCTCGCACTGGAGACCTACGACCTGGCGGTCGATCCTCGGTTCGTCCTGTCAGCCTCGGACAACGGCGAGGTGGGTGGGCGCGAGGCCGCCCGTGAGCTGCTCGCGAGCGCCGACCGTCCGACCGCCCTGATGGTCGCCACGGACCGCAGCGCGCTCGGTCTGATGCAGGTGCTCACCGAGGCGGGGATGGATCTCCCGCGCGAGCTGGCGATCATGGCGTTCGACAACATCGAGGCCGGAGCGTTCAGCGTGCCCGCCCTGTCGAGCGTCAATCAGGGGTTTGCGGAGGTCGGGTCGCTCGCCGGACGTCTGGTGCTGGCGGCCATCCGCGGTGAGGCCGTGCCGAGCTCGGTGTTCACACCGCAATCGGTCGCGTTGACGCTGCGAGCCTCCTGCGGGTGTTCCGGCCCCGCCGAGCGCACCGATGCGCGGTTCGGCGACCGGTCGCCGGACGTCTCGTCCAGCCTGCTGCGCGACGAGCTCCAGGACGTGCTGCTGGCCACGCTCCTCAGCCGCGACGACGTCGACGAGGCGGCGGCACGGCAGGCGGTGCTGGCGGCCCTCGGCACCGCGGAACGCCTGTTGACGTCGGCCGACCCGGTGACCGAGGCCCAGGTCGACGCCGTCACGCAGGGCTTTCGTGGACTGACGGCCCACCCGGACACCCTGCGTCGCATCATCGACGCGACGGCCAGCTACGTCGCCCGGGTCTCGGCCGTGGGCGTGGATCCCGTCGCCTCGGCGCGCCTGGCGGCTGCCCTCTGGAAGGCGCAGGCGGGCGGGTTCCTCGGTCAGGTCGAGGAGACCGAGACGGCCATCGCGGAGCAGTACGTCGTCGACGCCGGACTGCTGGACACGACGGGCGTCGATCCCCGCACACTCGAGTGGCTCGCGGGCACCCACATCAGGGCGGCCGTGCTGGCCCTGTGGGTGGGCGAACCGTCCGGCGGACAGCTCGACGTCGTCGGCACGTACGGCACCGGGCAGTCGTTGTCGGATCAGCTCGGCACCCGCACCCCCGTCGAAGGCTTCCCCCCGGTCGCCCTCCTCGACCTGCTCGTGACAGCGGACCGTGAGGTCTGCGTGGTGCTTCCCGTCCGCACCGCGACCCACGACTGGGGACTGCTGGCCATGCTCGGCGCCGTGGACTCCGTGTCCACGCGGGAGACCTACCAGCACTGGGCGAGCCTGCTGTGCACGGCGCTGGAGTCCCGTCGGCTGCAGGACGAGGTCCGCAAGAGCGCCCTGTACGACACCATCACCGGGCTGCCGAACCGCCGGCTCTTCCTCGACCGGCTCACCGACGCGATCGCCCGCCACGACCGGTCCGGCACTCCCTTCGCCGTGCTGTTCCTCGACCTGGACGGCTTCAAGCTGATCAACGACTCGCTGGGGCACCAGATGGGTGACCGGGTGCTGGCCGCGGTGGCCCACCGGATCCGGGGCCAGCTCCGGACCGTGGACACCGGCTCCCGGTTCGGCGGCGACGAGTTCGCGATCCTCCTGCAGGACACCGGCCCCGACGGCGCGCTCCTGGTGGCCCAGCGGGTGCAGGTCGCCCTGGCCCGGACGCTGGACCTGGACGGCGTCGACGTCTCGATCAAGGCCAGCCTGGGCATCGCCACCAGCGCGATGGAGTACGCGACGGGCGAGGACATCCTCCGCGACGCCGACGCGGCGATGTACCGGGTCAAGGCCGACGAGCCGGGAGCGATCGCGTTCTTCGACGAGGCGATGCGCGCCCGCAGTCTCCACCAGCAGCAGCTGCACTCCGAGATCGGCAGCGCCCTGGACGAGCACCAGTTCGAGGTCTTCTACCAGCCCATCGTGAACCTGGCCTCGGGCCGCACCGACCGGTTCGAGTCGCTGGTGCGCTGGCGGCACCCCCAGCGCGGCCTGCTGATGCCCGACGAGTTCCTTCCCGTGATGGAAGAGACCGGGCTGATCGTCGAGCTCGGGCACTGGATCCTGGACGAGGTCACCCGGCAGCTGGCGGAGTGGGGCCCGAAGGTCGTCAACGTGGCCGTCAACCTGTCCGACCGCCAGTTCTGGCACCGCGATCTGCTCCCCCAGGTCCTGGAGGCCCTCGCCCGACACGGCGTCACGCCCGACCGGTTGACCCTGGAGATCACCGAGGCCGTGCTGATGCGTCGCCCCGAGGCGGCGTTGACGAAGATGCACGAGCTGCACGACGCCGGGCTTCGCCTGCACATCGACGACTTCGGCACCGGGTACTCGTCCCTGGAGACCCTGCACCGGTTCCCCGTGGACGCCTTCAAGATCGACCGCTCGTTCCTGCGCAGCCTCGCCAGCGGTGACCACACGACCGAGCTGATCACCGCCCTCGTCGGCCTGGGCAGGTCCCTGGGGCTGGCCGTGGTCGCCGAGGGCGTCGAGACCGGTGACCAGCTCGCCTTCCTCCAGAGCATCGGCTGCGCGACCGGCCAGGGCTACCTGTTCATGCCGGCGGTCAGCAACGACGTCGTGCGCAACCTGCTCGACGCGACCTGGCCGATCAGGGTCCGGACGGGCGCTCCCGCCTCCGGTGGTTTGGGTCGACGCCCGCCCCCCCAGCGCGAACCGGTCGGCCCGCACGTCGTCGCTCACCAACCGCTCGATCGTGGTGAAGCGGCCGCGCGGCGTCGTGCGCGTCGGCGATATCTCTGAGAGAAATGTCCGTGGCGGTGTCGGATCGGGGCAGTGCCGTTCGTTGCAGGGGTGAGAGGCGGCCACGCCGCGTGGCCCGCGCGCTGAGCGACAAGGAGACCGAGCCATGCCGAAGTATCTGCTGTCCGTCTACGGACCCGCCGAGCGCAACGAGTTCGGGGACTACCCGAGCAAGGAGGCCATGCTCCAGGCGTTCGAGGACACCGGGGCGTTCAACGACCGACTCGTGGCCGAGGGCTACTTCGTCTTCGCCGACGGGCTGGAGCAGGCGACCACCGCCACCGTCGTCGACGGTCAGGGCGACCAGCCGGTCTTCACCGACGGGCCGTACCTGGAGTCCAAGGAGTACCTCGGTGGCTTCTGGGTCATCGAGGCTCCGGACCTGGACGTCGCGCTGCGACTCGCGGCGGAAGGTTCGAAGGCCTGCCGGGGCAAGGTCGAGGTGCGGCCGTTCCAGACGGAGGAGTCCTTCCGGGCGCTGCTCGAAACGTGACGGAACCGACCGCCGCCGAGGCGATCACCCGGGCCCACCGCCAGGAGTGGGCCCGGGTGGTCGCCACCCTGACCCGGCGCTTCGGCGACCTCGACACCGCGGAGGAGGCCGCCGCGGAGGCCTTCGCGACCGCGGTCGAACGCTGGCCGCACGACGGCGTCCCCCCGAACCCCGGTGCGTGGCTCACCACCACCGCCACCCGCAAGGCCATCGATCGGCTGCGCCGGGAGTCCCGCCGCGCCGACAAGTACCGGGAGGCTCACCTGGTGTTCGACGACGATCCCCCCGAGCCGCCAGGCGTCGTCGACGACGACCGGCTCCGGCTGATCTTCACCTGCTGCCACCCGGCGCTCTCGCCGGAGGCCCGGATCGCGCTCACCCTCCGGATGGTCGGCGGACTGACCGTGACGGAGATCGCCCGCGCCTTCCTGGTCCAGGAGGCGACGATGGGTCAGCGCATCACCCGGGCGAAGGCCAAGATCACCGCCGCCCACATCCCCTTCCGGGTCCCGACGGCACAGGACCTGCCGGCGCGGCTCGACAGCGTCCTGACCGTGCTGTTCCTCGTGTTCAACGAGGGGTATCTCGCCACCGGAGCCGGGAGCGATCCCGTCCGCCACGACCTCGTCGCCGAGGCGATCCGGCTCACCCGCCTGGTGCAGGAGCTGGTCGTCGCCCCCCTCGGCGGGGCCGGCGAGGTGACCGGGCTGCTGGCGCTGATGCTCCTCACGGAGGCCCGTCGCCCCGCCCGCATCTCCGTGTCGGGGGAGCTGGTCACGCTCGACGAGCAGGACCGTGGCGCCTGGGATCGCCACCTGATCGAGGAGGGCCATCGGCTGGTGCATGAGCGCCGTGCCGCCGTCGCCGCGGGCGGCCCGGCTCCCGGCCGGTACCAGCTGCTGGCCGCGATCAACGCCGTGCACACCGATGCCCGCAACGCGCGCGACACCGACTGGTCGCAGGTCCTTGCCCTCTACGACCGGCTGGTGCGCGTCGATCCCTCACCGGTGGTCGCGCTCAACCGCGCGGTCGCCGTTGCCGAGGTGGACGGACCCGACGTCGCGCTGGCCCTGGTCGACCGCCTGCCGCTCGAGGGCTACCACGCCTTCCACGCGACCCGCGCCGAGCTGCTGCGTCGCCTGGGCCGCGGCCAGGAGGCGCGCGACGCCTACGACCGCGCCCTCGAGCTCGCCGGCAACACGGCCGAGGTCGCCTACCTCAGCCGTCGCCGCGGCCAGCTCGGCACGCTCAACGATGCAGGTCGAAGCGGTCCAGCTCCATCACGGTGACCCAGGCGGCGACGAAGTCGTCGACGAACATCTGCGCGGCGTCGTCGGACGCGTACACCTCGGCGACCGCCCGGAGCTCGGCGTTGGAGCCGAACACCAGGTCGGCGCGGGTGCCGGTCCACGTCCTGCCGGTGGCCGCGACGGTTCCGACGAACCGGGTGGACGTCTCGTCCACCGCGTGCCACTCGACGCCCAGGTCGAGCAGGTTGACGAAGTAGTCGTTGGTCAGCACGCCCGGCCGCTCCGTGAGCACCCCCACGTCGGACCCGTCCCACGTGGCGCCGAGCACGCGCAGGCCGCCCACCAGGACGGTCGTCTCCGGGGCGCTGAGCGTGAGCAGGTTGGCCTTGTCCACGAGCAGGGCCTCCGCCGGCAGCGACACGTCCGCGGCGAGGTAGTTGCGGAAGCCGTCGGCCTTCGGCTCGAGGAAGCCGAAGGAGTGCACGTCGGTCTGCTCCTGCGTCGCGTCCACGCGGCCCGGGGTGAACGGCACGCTCACGTCGTGGCCGGCGGCCTTCGCCGCGGCCTGGACGGCCGCCGATCCGGCGAGCACGATCAGGTCGGCCAGCGAGATCGCCTTGCCCGGGGCGCCGGCATTGAACGTCTCGGCGATCGCCTCCAGGACCGCCAGCACCGGAGCCAGCCGGTCCGGGTCGTTCACCTCCCAGCCGGCCTGCGGCGCCAGCCTCAGGCGGGCACCGTTCGCGCCGCCACGGCGGTCGCTGCCACGGAACGACGACGCCGCGGCCCAGGCCGTGCGGACCAGCTGCGGGACGGTCAGCCCGGAGGCGAGCACGGCCGCCGTCAGCGCCGCGACGTCGTCGGCGTCCACCAGCGCGTGGTCGCGCGCGGGAAGCGGGTCCTGCCACAACAGCTGCTCGGCCGGGACCTCGGCCCCGACGTAACGGCTCGTCGGCCCGAGGTCGCGGTGCGTGAGCTTGAACCAGGCCCGGGCGAATGCGTCGGCGAACTCCTGGGGGTGGTCCCGGAAGTGGAGCGAGATCTTCTCGTACGCCGGGTCGACGCGCAGCGCGAGGTCCGAGGTCAGCATCCGCGGCTCCCGTGTGCCGTCGCCGAACGACTCCGGCACCAGGCCCGAGCCGCCGCCGTTCACCGGGCGCCACTGCTTGGCGCCCGCCGGGGAGTCGAACAGCTCCCACTCGTAGCCGAAGAGGATGTGGAAGAACTCGTTGTCCCACCGGGTCGGGTGGTAGGTCCACGTGACCTCCAGACCGCTGGTGATCGCGTCGATGCCTTTGCCGGTGCCGTACCGGGAGGTCCAGCCCAGGCCCAGCTGCTCGATCGGCGCGACCTCCGGCTGGGGGCCGACCGCGTCGGCGGGCCCGGCGCCGTGGGTCTTGCCGAACGTGTGACCGCCGGCGATGAGCGCCACGGTCTCCTCGTCGTCCATGGCCATCCGGGCGAAGGTCTCGCGGATGTCACGCGCCGAGGCGAGCGGGTCCGGCTGCCCGTTGGGCCCCTCCGGGTTCACGTAGATGAGGCCCATCTGCACCGCGGCGAGCGGGTTGGCCAGCTGGCGGTCGCCGCTGTGGCGCGCATCGCCCAGCCACTCGTCCTCCGGGCCCCAGTAGACGTCGTCGTCGGACTCCCAGGCGTCGACGCGACCGCCGGAATAGCCGAAGGTGGCCAGGCCCATCGACTCCAGGGCGACGTTGCCGGCGAGCACGATCAGGTCGGCCCAGCTCAGCGCCTTGCCGTACTTCTTCTTCACCGGCCACAGCAGGCGCCGCGCCTTGTCCAGGCTCACGTTGTCCGGCCAGGAGTTCAGCGGCGCGAACCGTTGCTGCCCCGACCCGGCGCCACCCCGACCGTCCTGGACGCGGTAGGTGCCGGCGCTGTGCCAGGCCATCCGGATCATCAACGGGCCGTAGTGACCGAAGTCGGCGGGCCACCAGTCCTGCGAGGTCGTCTGGACCGCCGCGATGTCCCGCTTGACCTCGGCGAGGTCCAGCGCAGCGAACGCGCCGGCGTAGTCGAAGTCGGCGCCCAGCGGGTTGGCCACCGCGGGGTTCTTCGCCAGGACCTTGAGGTTCAGGCGCTCGGGCCACCAGCGCGCGTTGGTGGGCCTGCCGGCCGGGCCGTCGCCGTGGGCGACCGGGCATCCGGTGGCCGAGGCGGCGCTCGCGGGGGCGGTGGCTGAGCCCGCGCCGGAGGGGCCAGTGGCGGCGGTCGGACCGGTGGGGGTCGGATCGGCGATGGTCGGCGCTGTGCTGGTCGAGGTGTCGGGGGTCGAGACGGCCTTGCCGTCGTCCACGTCGGTCATGGTGCTCCCTTGAGCGAGGCGGCCGCGGCCCTGAGGCCCGCAGCCCGCCGCCGCGCAGCCCGTGCCCGAGACTCGAGCCGTGGGCCTGCGCGTTTCGACCGTAACCCCCCGTGGTGACGACCGCAGCGGCTGCGCCGGACCGCCTCGAGCCACTCACCCGGCCCTTGCCGCGCTGACGCCGCTCACTGCTTGTCGTGGATCGTGACGGTGTACCCGTCCGGGTCGGCGAAGCCGAACGTCCGCCCGAACGGCCCGTCGAAGGGCGGCACGACGATGGGCACGCCGGCGGCGTCGAGCGCGTCGTGCAGGGCCTGCGCGTCCGTGCTGTGCAGCCACAACGCCACGCCGTTGCCCGGGCGCCCCGCCGCGTCCAGGTCGACCTCCGGCTGAACGTCCCGCACCGCGAACGGCACCGGCGTCGTGGCGAACACCACCGCGTGCGGCGGGCTGAACGGAGCGCGACGCAGGCCGAGGCGGTCCTCGTAGAAGGCGGCCGCTCGCCCCAGGTCGCGCACCTGCAGGGCGATGAAGTCGGGTCCGGTGACGGTCATGATGTTCTCCCTCGTATGTCAATGTCCTGACATCGCTCACTGTATGTCAGGATGCTGACATGGCGCACCAGGAGACCCTCGGTCCGGTGGAGAACGCGGTCGGCTATGTGCTCAAGCAGGCCGCCGTGGCACTGCGGAGCGCCATGGACGCCGCGCTGCGCCCGCTGCACCTGACCGTTCCGCAGTACTCCTGCCTCGAGCTGCTCGGGCAGCGTCCAGGCCTGTCGAACGCCGAGCTCGCTCGCGGGGTCTTCGTCAGCCGCCAGTCGATGAACCTCGTCCTGCGCGGGCTCGAAGAGCGAGGTCTCGTCATCCGCCCCGCCATCGCTCCGCACGGCCGCGAGCTGCCCACCGAGCTCACGCCCGCCGGCCGCGTCAGCTTGGAGGCGGCCAGCGCGGCCGTGCTCGCCGTCCAGACGACGATGTGCGCCGGCCTGACGCCCGCCCGCCAGCAGGCCCTGCTCGACGCCCTCCTCGTCTGCATCCGCAACCTCGGCGACGGTTCCTGACCCGCCCCTTCAGAGTCGGGGGTCGATCGGCTCCGACTCCAGGGCGAGGATCGCGAAGACCGCCTCGTGGACCCGCCAGATCGGCTCGCCCGCCACGAACCGCTCGAGGGCCTCCAGGCCGAGCGCGTACTCGCGCAGGGCGAGTGATCGCTTGTGGCCGAGGTTGCGCGACCGCAGGCGCTCGAGGTTGGCCGGCTCGGTGTAGTCCGGGCCGTAGATGATCCGGAGGTACTCGCGGCCCCGCACCTTCACCCCGGGCTGTGCCAGACGACGTCGTCCGGCCACGAGGTTGGCCAGCGGCTTGACCACCATGCCCTCGCCACCGGCGCCGGTGAGGCTCTCCCACCACGTGATGCCGGCGGCGACCGAGTCGTCGTCGGTGACGTCGACGATCAGGCGGCGCGTCGTCTGCAGGAGCCCGGCGGGGTCGCCGGCCACGAGCCGGTCGGCGACGTCCAGGTGCCAGCCGTGGTCGCGGTCGGCGAACGTGGCGCCCTCGGCGGCGAGCAGCTGGAACGGGGCCAGGCGGATGCCGCTCAGCCCATCGACCGGCCACACGTACCGGCGGTAGGCCTCGCCGATCGTCTCACCCGGGGGGACCGCGAGGTCATCGATTTGCCCCTGCTCCATGCCGGCCCCCGCGCGCGCCATCTCAGGACCACGCTTCGTCCGCCGACCGCGGTCCCGGCCCGCGCGGAGCGTCGGCCGCGACCGCGACTAGGGTGCCGGTGGCGCGCCTCTGGTGATCGTCGGGGTCTCGCCGTTTTCACCCCAACGCCGGGGCTACCCAGGATCGTTGTCCCGGCGACAGGGACGAGCACCGCAGGCAGGGAGACGTCGTGCCAAGGCCGTGGGAACACCAGTTGGACCAAGTGGCGCGCGAACGCTACCCGCGCCTGGTCGCGCACGCCGCGCTGGTCACGGGTTCCATGAGCGACGCACCGGACCTGGTCCAGGAGGCGCTGATCGCGACCTTCCGCTCCCGCGCGAGGTTCACCAGCGTCGAGCAGGCGGAGGCCTACGTGCGGCGGGCCATCGCGTCGCGGGCGATCGACGCGGTACGACGCCGGCAACGTGAACGAGTGGTCGCGTGGCGCTCGGCCGCCGAGCCGCGCCGGGTCGAGACCGTCGAACCCCTGGGGCCGGGACGCGACGTGCTGCAGGCCCTCGCCCTGCTGAGCCCCCGCGAGCGCGCCTGCGTGGTGCTGCGGCAGATGGAAGACCTGTCGGTCGCCGAGACCGCCGCGGCCCTCGGCCTCAGTGAGGGCTCGGTCAAGCGGTACACCGCCGACGGCCTCGCGCGCCTGGCGCAGAGCCTCGGCGCGTCCGCGCACACCGGCGAGACGGTCCCTGTGCGGCGTCCCATCGCGACAACCGTCGAGCAGGCGCGTCGCACAACACCGCCGACGACGACGAACCGGGAGGGCACACGATGAACGACCTCGGCGAACTCCTGCACAGCGCCCGCGACGCCATCGCCCACGCGAGCGGCCCCATCCCCGAGCGTGACCTGCAGCACGTCCACGCCGTCGTGCGACGCGCACGCATCCAACGCCACACCGTCGAATCCTTCGGCGCCGCCGCCTTCGCCGGCGTCATCGGCGTCGGCGCCTGGACCGCCTACGGCCACGGCAGCCGCGAACCCGTCACCCCCGCCTCCACCAGCCCGACCTCGTCGCCGACCAGCGCACCCACTCCAACCCCCACGCCGACCCCCACCCCCGCACCGACGCCCACGTCCGAGGGCCCCGTCGTCCGGGCCGCCGAGATCGACGACGCGACCCTCCTCCAGCGCCTGTCCGCGCCGCGCACGGGCGAGAAGTGGACCGACCCGGTGCGCGACGACGCCGCCAAGCAGGTGCTCGTCGCGCCGGTCCGCCGTGACGTGACGACGGTGTACCGGGTCGGGACGCGTGGCGACGCGACGATCTACCTAGCGGTCGACGATGCGACGTCGAACCTGGAGGCGTCCTCGCTCTTCCGCGTCGGTGCGGCGCTCTACGAGATCGACGCAGCCGGCGCGCGCTTGATCGCCTGCCCCAGCGCCCGCACGGGCGATGCCTGCCTCGATTCGCAGTGGCTCGTCTCGGGCACGGCCGTCGCCGCCGACGAGCAGACGTTCTACGACTCGGTGACGGTGCCCGGGAGCGTTCAGCTCGCCGGGGGTTGGACGGTCTCGACGGTCGAGACCCGCCGGTCGGACAACTTCGTCGCCTCGGGTGTGCCGCTGCGGTTCGGAGAGGCGCCGGTCGCCGAGCTGGGCGACTTCGGTCCGCTCTCGTTCGTCGTCGCGCCCGTCGCGGCGGGCAGCTACTTGACCGCCGACTGGCTGGCGTCCGGGCAGTACGCGTGGCGGCTGCCCTTCGGCACGTACGTGGTGCTGGCGCCGGAGGACGTGCCGGGGTCCGCGTTCGACGACATCACCTGGGACGACGGTCAGGTCCGCACCACCGGCGAGACGAATACGGGGTCCACCGCCACCGTGGCGCCCGGGGTCTCCAACTGCTGGTACGGGCAGACATCGATCGAGCAGACCCATAACCCTGCGGAGTGGCGCCACGGCGGGACGACTGCCGACGGACTGGCCGTCATGATCCCGCGCCAGGGTGGCACGAGCTTGTCGAGCGCGATCCGGCAGGCCTTGGAGGACCACTCGTCAACGATCCTCGAGGGGGACCTGCCAGCCGGCGATGATGGGTATCGCACCGGCGCCGCCGCGGGGTACCCCTTCCCGACCGACGCGGACTTCCTCAGCGCCAACGCCCTGCTCGCCATCCAGGCGCCCGACGGCAGCTGGCACCTGCGGCTGCGCGCGGACGCCACGAACGTCGTCTACGAATGCTCCTGACGGAGCGGAAGTTCTCCCGACTCAGCGCGGGGAAGGGGCTCAGGCCCGGCCGGACCGGCCCGCGCCGGTGGGCGCCGCGCTCGGCCGGAAGGCACGGCGCGGGCCCTGACGGTGGGCCGACGGACTGGCAGCGGCGTTGGCCGCGGCGGCCTCGGCGACGGAGCGGGTCAGCGGGCGCGACTGCGCGACGCCGCCGGAGCTGTAGACGGGCGCTGCAGAGGCCGTCCGCGCACCACGCGATGACGACGCGGCACCCGGGCGACCGCCACGCGCCGGCGCGGCGGACCGGCCGGTCCGTGGGCCCCGGTTGCGCGTGGAGGACGGAGCGGGCTCGGGCGTGAAGATCGGCGCGCGGCGCGGCGCCTGCGGGCCGGCCAGGCCGGTCACCGTCGCGTCGCCAGCCCGCACGGAGCGCGGCTGGGCGGTGATCTTCGCCGCCCGGGTCAGGGCGCGCACGTCGGCGCGCTCGGCGGGCAGCACCAGCGTCACGACGACGCCGGCCGCTCCCGCGCGGGCGGTGCGCCCGGAACGGTGCAGGTAGGCCTTGTGCTCGGCCGGCGGGTCGACGTGCACCACGAGCTCGATGTCGTCCACGTGGATGCCGCGGGCCGCGATGTCGGTGGCCACCAGCACGCTCGCCTCGCCGGAGCCGAACGCGGCGAGGTTGCGCTCGCGGGCGGCCTGGCTGAGGTTGCCGTGCAGGTCAACCGCGGCGATGCCCTCGGCGTTGAGCTGCTTGGCGAGCTTCTTCGCCTGGTGCTTGGTGCGCAGGAAGAGGAGTCGGCGCCCGGTGCCGCCGGCGAGCTGGTGGACGACCGCCCGCTTTGCCTCGACGTCCGCCACCTCGAGCACGTGGTGGGTCATCTCGACCATGGGGGAGTCCGCAGTGTCGACGGCGTGGTGGACGGGGTTGGTCAGGTAGCGGCGGACCACCACGTCGACACCGTTGTCCAGGGTGGCGGAGAACAACATCCGCTGCCCGATGCGCGGCGTGCGGTCGAGCAGGCGCTTGACGACGGGCAGGAAGCCCAGGTCGGCCATGTGGTCGGCCTCGTCGAGCACGGTGACCTCCACGCCCTCCAGCGTGAGCAGACCCTGCTTGAGCAGGTCCTCCAGGCGCCCGGGGCAGGCGACGACGATGTCCACGCCCGCGTCGAGCGCGGTGACCTGCCGGGACTGCGTCACGCCGCCGAAGATCGTCGTGGTGCGCAGCCCGAGGGCCTGGGCCAGCGGGGCGAGCGTCGCGTCGATCTGGTTGGCGAGCTCACGGGTGGGGCACAGCACGAGGGCGCGGGGGCGCCGGGGTGTGCGGCGCACGGCCGCCCGGCCGGCGTCGGGCCGGCTGCCGGCGGCCAGGCGCACGACCAGCGGCAGCGCGAACGCCAGGGTCTTGCCGGAGCCGGTGCGGCCGCGGCCGAGCACGTCACGGCCGGCGAAGGAGTCCGGCAGCGTGGCGGTCTGGATGGGGAAGGGGTCCGTGATGCCCTGTGCCGCGAGAAGCGAGACGAGGGCAGCGGGCACGCCGAGATCGGCGAAGGTGGTCATGAGAAAGCCTTTCGGGGCCGCGGCGCAGTGCTGCGGCGGGGTCGGGGTCATGGGTCCGCCGCGCGAGCGAACCAAGCTCACCTCGCCGGTCGGCGGCCGTGGGACACGGCCGTGACACTGTGGCGGGTGGGGCTCGGAGCGGTAACTCCACGACGCGGGGCGCACGCTGAACGGCGCCCTCGTGTGCCCAGGGTCTCACACCCGGGCCCCGGCGCGCTCAACCGGTAGCCTGGGCGGTTGTGGCCACCACCGACTTCCCCGCCGAGATCCGCGAGCTGCGCTCCACCCTGGGGTCCATCCAGGCGGTGAGCGACCCGGGCGAGCTGGGGCGGCGGATCGCCGACCTGTCGGCGCAGGCGTCGGTGCCGAACCTGTGGGACGACCCCGAGGCGGCACAGCGGATCACCAGCGCGCTGTCGGCCGCGCAGGCCGAGCTGGAGCGCGTGGACCGGCTGACCGCGCGGATCGACGACCTCGAGGCCCTCGTCGAGCTGGCGGCCGAGGAGAACGACGCCGACTCCCTCGCCGAGGCGGAGTCCGAGCTCATCGCGGTCCGCAAGACCCTGGGCGAGCTCGAGGTGCGCACGCTGCTGTCCGGCGAGTACGACCAGCGCGACGCCGTGGTGAGCATCAGGTCCGGAGCGGGCGGCGTGGACGCCGCGGACTTCGCCGAGATGCTGCTGCGGATGTACCTGCGCTGGGCCGAGCGCCACCACTACCCGACCAAGGTGCTGGACACCTCCTACGCGGAAGAGGCGGGCCTGAAGAGCGCCACCTTCGAGGTCAAGGTCCCCTACGCGTACGGCAACCTGTCCGTGGAGGCCGGCACGCACCGCCTGGTGCGCATCTCCCCGTTCGACAACCAGGGTCGCCGCCAGACGTCGTTCGCGGCGGTCGAGGTGATCCCGCTCATCGAGCAGACCGACCACGTCGAGGTGCCGGACTCGGACATCCGCATCGACGTGTTCCGCTCGTCGGGCCCGGGCGGGCAGTCGGTGAACACCACCGACTCCGCGGTGCGCATCACCCACCTGCCCACCGGCATCGTCGTCTCCATGCAGGACGAGAAGTCGCAGATCCAGAACCGGGCCGCCGCGATGCGCGTGCTGCAGTCCCGGCTGCTCGTCCAGCGTCAGCAGGAGCAGGACGCGAAGAAGAAGGAGCTGGCCGGCGACGTCAAGGCCAGCTGGGGCGACCAGATGCGCTCCTACGTGCTGCACCCGTACCAGATGGTCAAGGACCTGCGCACCGAGTACGAGGTGGGCAACCCGGCCGCGGTGTTCGACGGCGACATCGACGGCTTCCTGGAGGCCGGCATCCGCTGGCGCCGCGCCCAGGAGGCGGCAGCCGCCCGCGGCTGATCCGCGACAGCCACCGGGGACGAGTCCGGACAGACCGGGACGAGGTGCGCGCGGCCGGCGATTGGTCACCGCCCCGGCGGCGTGTCCCTGCGTCGGGTCACAACTTGGGTTCGTAGCCTCGACACGGTCCGCGACGTGCGGGCAGCCCGGCCTTGCCCGGGTCCCGACGAGGTTCGAGGTGTGGGCACGGCGTGATCCGGTTCGAGAACGTCACCAAGGTCTACGCGCGCGGCGCGCGGCCCGCGCTCGACCGGGTGGACCTCGACGTCGAGCGCGGCGAGTTCGTCTTCCTCGTCGGCGCGTCCGGCTCCGGCAAGTCCACGTTCCTGCGGCTGGTGCTGCGCGAGGAGCGCGCCTCCGCGGGCCGGGTGTTCGTCGCCGGCAAGGAGCTGGGCACGCTGTCCAGCTGGAAGGTGCCCGCCCTACGGCGCCGGATCGGTGCGGTGTTCCAGGACTTCCGCCTGCTGCCGAACAAGTCGGTGTTCGAGAACGTGGCGTTCGCGCTGCAGGTGATCGGCAAGCCGCGCCACCACATCCTCACCACGGTGCCGGACGTGCTGGACATGGTCGGCCTGGCCGGCAAGGAGAAGCGCCGCCCCCACGAGCTGTCCGGCGGCGAGCAGCAGCGCGTCGCCATCGCCCGCGCCTTCGTCAACCGGCCGGACATCCTGCTGGCCGACGAGCCCACCGGCAACCTCGACCCGACGACGTCCCTGGGGATCATGCGCCTGCTCGACCGGATCAACCGCACGGGCACCACGGTGCTGATGGCCACGCACGACGACGAGATCGTCGACCAGATGCGCAAGCGCGTCATCGAGCTCAACGCCGGCGCGCTGGTCCGCGACCAGTCCCGCGGCGTCTACGGCTCGGACCGGTAGGGCCGCGATGCGTCTCCAGTTCATCCTGTCCGAGATCGGCATCGGCCTGCGCCGGAACCTGTCGATGACGATCTCCGTGATCCTGGTCACCTTCGTCTCGCTGACGTTCGTCGGCGTCGCCGGCCTGCTGCAGACGCAGATCGGCAAGATGAAGGACGACTGGTACAACAAGGTCGAGGTCTCGGTCTTCCTGTGCCCGTCGAACTCCTCGCAGCCCACGTGCGCGTCCGGTGTGGTCACCGACGACCAGAAGGCCGACATCCTGGCGGCGCTGGACGCCCCCGACGTCGCGCAGTTCATCCAGCAGCCGATCTACTTCGAGTCGCAGGCGGAGGCGTTCGCCGCCTTCCAGAAGCAGTACGCCGGCCAGTTCTGGGCCAGCGTCGCCACGGTGGACGACATGAACGCGTCCTTCCGCATCAAGCTGACCGACCCGACGAAGTACCAGGTGGTGGCCGATGTCCTCACCGGCCGGCAGGGCGTGGAGGAGGTGCAGGACCAGCGGCGGTTGTTCGACCGGCTGTTCCTGGTGCTCGACCGTGCGACGCTGCTGGCCGGCGGGCTGGCGGGCGTCATGCTGCTGGCCGCGGTGCTGCTCATCACCACGACCATCCGGCTGTCGGCGATGAGCCGGCGCCGGGAGACCGGCATCATGCGGCTCGTCGGCGCGTCCACCCTGTTCATCCAGCTGCCGTTCATGCTCGAGGGCGCGATCGCGGCGACGATCGGTGCCGGGCTGGCGATCGGCGCGCTGTGGCTCGGGGTGAAGTACCTGGTCACCGACTGGCTCGGCTCGTCGGTGAGCTGGATCCCCTACATCGGGACGAGTGACGTGTGGGTGGTCGCGCCCCTCTTGCTCGTGATTGCCATCCTGCTGGCGACGCTCTCCTCGGTCGTCACCCTGAGCCGCTACACCAAGGTGTGACGTGATCGCTCCCCAGGCACGACGCCGCGGCCAGGTGCTGGTCGCCGCGCTGACCAGCGTCCTCGTGCTGCTCGGGGGCGTGACGAGCGCGGCGTCGGCCGACGACCTGTCGAACAAGCGCAAGCAGGCCGAGCAGCAGATCGCCACCAACGATGCGGCACAGGAGGCGCTCGACGCCTCGCTGGAGGGCCTGAGCGGCGACCTGGCCGTCGCCGCCGCCGAGCTGGCGGCGATCCAGGCGCAGCTGCCCGCCGCGCAGCAGAAGCTGGCCGACGCGAAGGCGGCGCTGGCCACCGCCCAACGCCAGGCCCAGCTGATCGCCGACCAGCTCGCCGATGCCAAGGCCCAGGAGGCCACGCTCGGCGACACGATCGCGACGACGGACGCGCGGCAGGCCGAGATCCGCGCCTCGATCGGGCAGATGGCCCGGGTCGCGGCTCGCGGGGGAGACGTCTCGGAGCTGTCGGTGGTGCTCGGCGCGACCGACAGCGCGGACTTCGTCGCGCGGTACGCGATGGCCTCGACCGCGCAGCGCACCCAGCAGCAAGTGCTCGACGAGCTGGCGACGCTCGCCTCGGCGAACCGCAACTCCGAGACCCGGCTGGCGGCCGTCCGGGACAAGATCACCCAGCTCAAGGCGGCCGCCGACCAGAAGGTCATCGAGGCGGACCAGGCACGCCAGGACGCTGCCGACGCCAAGGCGCAGATCGACGCGCTGGTCCTCCAGCAGCAGCAGAAGCAGGCGTCGATCCAGGGCCAGATCGCGCAGGCGCAGGAGCAGGAGGCGCAGCTTGCCGCCGACCGGGCCGCCCTCGAGGCGGACCTCGCGGCGATCATCGAGCAGCAGCGCATCCAGCGCGAGAAGGAGAAGGCGTCCGGCAACTCCACGACGACGCCCGGTACGGCGCTGCCGGGCGCGTGGTTCTCCAACCCGTCGGCGACCAGCCCGATCTACGTCACCAGCGAGTACGGCTGGCGCCTGCACCCGGTGCTCGGCTACTGGCGGATGCACTCCGGCATCGACCTGCGCGACTACTGCGGCCAGCCCGTCTACGCCGGCCGCGACGGCACGGTGGTGTGGGCCAAGTACCGCAGCGGCTACGGCAACCAGGTGATGGTCGACCACGGCTGGGTCAACAACGTCTCGCTGATGTCCAGCTACAACCACATGTCGAGCTTCGCCGTCAGCGCGGGAACG